>Ga0206328_130_pt1 | contig 32390 bp, 30 predicted proteins | sample SalPonR1_A_D2_MG_FD_142664 | JGI IMG/M metagenome (GOLD analysis project Ga0206328, IMG submission 142664)
GCAGTGAAGAAAATAATTGAATATACGTCTCATAACATTGGTTTCTTTGTTAATGCTAGTCATGAGTTCATTTTTAAACCATTCACAAATTTTTCTTGTTTCTTTGTATTTTTTAACTGATTGACTACTTTCAAGATCATCACAAAGAAATTCTATTATATGCATTACATCGCATTTTATCGCATCTGTTTTCAGGACACTTCTCCTTTAAGATTAACTATCCGGTCCCTTGCGCTACGTGCTACGTGGAATACTTTCCAGGAAATCGTATCGAATCCTATATAGCGAAGGAATGCGCATATAATATGGGGAATCATTATGGGAGAAAAAATAAATATCGGAAACAACGTGTTCGTTTACCCTATGGCCACGACCATTGTTGGTACACATGTAAAAGGAAAAGTCAATTTCATGACTGTTGGCTTTATAAGTCGTGTCAACTCAACTCCTCCATTGATAGGCATTAGTATAGCAAAATGCCATTATACGCCTAAAGGGATTAATAAGAACAAGAGCTTCAGTGTGAATTTCCCGAGCAAGGAGATGATGGAGGTAACTGATTACTGTGGGTTCGTATCAGGGGCAAATGTAGATAAATCGGGTCTTTTTGATGTATTTTATGGCGAACTTGATACCGCACCCATGATAGCTGAATGCCCGCTGAATCTTGAGTGCAAACTTGTGAAGACACTGGAATTCCCGACGAATTATTTATTTATAGGTGAAATAGCGGGTGCCTATTCCGAAGAGCAGTACATGACAGATGACAAGCCGGATGTGGTGAAGATGGAACCACTTGTCTTTACTATGACCGACAATAGGTACTGGACCATAGGCGAGTATGCAGGAAAGGTATGGGAATGTGGAAAAGATTTCAGGAAAGGTTGATATTGGGAAATGAGCTGCGAAGGCATTTGTAGAAAACTATCAATAGTTCCTTCACTAATTATTTGTTGTACAAGCGTAATTTACAAAATAGATAGAAAGTTCATATCAGTAAAACATCACCTTAACCAATCTCAGAGGCACGTGCAAAAGCCAATAAGCAGTCAGTTTAGTATGGTCTACAAAGCTAAGCCAAAAACATGTACGTAAGTACATGTTACCGCATCTCTGTTCATTAGATTGTTCTGCCGCCTGCATCAAATCTCATTTTATTCTCCATTCTCCATCGTTAAATCTAGACTTTTATCGCGAACAACATTTAGATTAAATGGTTTAGCAATCTTATCATTTTGTTTCAACCAGCATCCCATCATATCAACCACTTTATTCACAGCATCAATTATGACACTATCAGCAGTTGCTATCACTGCATATTCTCCCGCTTTCTTAAGATCGAAATCCACATGTTTTGAGGTCATTACATCGACTTTGAAAATAGTGTTTTCAGATTTTTTACGGATGAACACTGCAAGTCTTCCACTATTGCTCATCTGAGAGTCCAGAAGGATAGTGACCGATCTTACTTTCAAAGCTGCAAGTGTTGAGAGCATCTCGTCAACTGCCATCAAGGTCATATCAGTGATCCTATGTTTGTTGAATACGCCACATGTATCACGTAGGAATCCATCATCTGCAAGCCATATGAGTTCATTTTTCAATACATTCTCTATGCTTATTATTACATTGTATCCATCAACAAAGAGATCGCATCCTCCTAGCTGGGAACAGGTGAGTTTCTTTTTGATTCTGCCTTCTGCAGTTTCAGGTGAGAATACAAGTCTTGAAAGTATCTGTCTTTCCTGCTCTCTTAGACGATGATGGTTGCTAACAAAAGTGATAGTATTCCTTCTCTTATATCCCTTTGAAAGCAAGTATCTCAGTTCGATCGCAGGCTCAGAAAGCTTTTCTTTTAGTTCTTCAGCTGGAAGCAGTCGTCCATCAGGCATTACAGATAATTTGCTGTGAGTGAGATTTATAGATGTCGCAAAATAATTGTTATTTTAGTAAATTGGTATACAGAAAAAAAACAATAATCTGTTTTGATCTAGGTTCCGCTCATGTGAAATAATTTTCAGAAATTGAGCTTCCTGAAGGATCGAACATTTTATTAATTTAAGAACAAAATAAAATTATGCTCTTTGCTGCAAAAGTAAAAGGTGAAGCCACTAAGGCTTCAATTTACTCAAAAAGGTTGATTCCAGTATTTTTTGCCTGACCCATAAGTTCTGCACTGTTCTTTGCTTCACCTGGAGCATGATGCCCGACATCAATAATTATATCTTTGACATCCATTCCAAAGAACTGCTGTAATATGCCTGCAAATTCCTCATAGACTTTGGCAAAAGATACTTCAGCGGGAGCACCCTGTGCACCAATTATAACAGTCTTTTTTCCTGCATCAATGCGTGATGTATGATCACTGTTAACAAGTGCATAAAAACGATCCAGGAATAATCGCATCTGTCCTGTCATCTGGGAGAAGTATATCGGTGACGCGAAAACAAGGGCATCAGCACTTTTGATCATATCATATGCTTCTACCATTTCATCCTTAAGCTTACATGTGTCATTCATTTTGCAATAACCGCATCCCTGACAGCCTTTGAAGTTCATATCGTTTATATATAATTTTTCCGTGCTGGCTCCGGCTTCTGCAGCACCGTCTAGTACCTGCTGCAACAATACATCTGTGTTTCCATCCTTTCTTGGACTTCCTGCAAAACCTACTACTTTCATTTCTACCATTTCCTAATATATTAACCAGAATTCAAGTACTATTTAATATACCGGAAATATATTAATACACCGCGCAATCAATAATATATCAGCTAACAAAAAGTATAGCAAGTTATTTAGCAATGTCTAATAGTTATTTGAAATTAAAAAAGCTGTATCCTGATAGCAGGATACATGTGAGTTCATTTTCATTCGAATTTATCAAGACCTTCCAGGTCTAAAGTTGCAAAATGATCCTCAATAGTTTCTGCCCTTCGAATTTGCACAAAACTACCATCATTCCTTAACAATATCTCTGCAGATCTTAATTTTCCATTGTAGTTGAATCCCATTGCATGGCCGTGAGCGCCAGAATCATGAATTGCCAGTATATCACCACTTTCAACTTCCGGTAGCATTCTGTCAATTGCAAACTTGTCGTTATTTTCGCAAAGAGACCCTGTTACATCATAAAGATTAGTATTCTTTTCATTTTCTTTACCAAGTACGGTTATGTGATGGTATGCACCATAAAGTCCGGGACGCATCAGGTTGGCCATACATGCATCGGTACCCACATAATCTTTGTATATATGTTTGAGATGTCTGACGGTAGTTATAAGGTATCCATAGGGTCCTGCTATAACGCGGCCACATTCCAGGTATATGTTAAGAGGATGAAGATCATTGGCTACAATATGTTCATCATATGCTTCTTTCACTCCTTTTGCTATTACATCATAAGGAACCTGTTCCTGTTCTGGTCTGTAAGGAATACCAATTCCACCACCAAGATTTACGAAATCAAACGTGATATCCAGTTCATCTGAAAGTTCAGCCACAAGATCGAATAATATTCTAGCCGTCTCAATGAAATAAGAAGATTCCAGCTCATTTGATGCCACCATTGTATGAAGGCCAAATCGTTTGACACCCTTTTCTTTCATAAGCCTGTAACCTTCAAAGAGTTGCTCTCTGGTAAAACCATACTTAGCCTCTTCAGGATTTCCGATTATTGTATTTCCTTCTTTCAAAGGCCCTGGATTATATCGGCAACAAACAATTTCAGGCAAGCCTGCTGTTTCTTCAAGGAATTTAATGTGACTTATATCATCAAGGTTTATGATAGCTCCAAGTTCCTTTGCTTTTACAAATTCCTCTGCAGGTGTATCGTTGGAACTGAACATTATATCCTCACCGATTATACCTGTTCTTTCAGCAAGAACAAGTTCTGGAAGGGAACTGCAATCTGCTCCAAAACCTTCCTTTTTCAGGATCTTCATTATGTATGGATTTGGTAGAGCCTTCACAGCAAAATACTCTTTGAAACCATTGACAATGCTGAAAGCTTCTTTCATTCTTCTTGCATTTGCAATGATATTCTTTTCATCATACACGTGAAAAGGAGTTGGATGATCGGCTATTATTTCAGTAATCTTTTCTTTTGTAAATGGTAGTTCCTTTGAGACCATAATTGTTCCTCATATTAAGTATACTGCCTTAAACTCAATGCATAAATAAATAATTGATTGAAATTAGCAGACTTAAAGTCATTATAGACAACAAAATAATGAGCAATTATACAACAGAGTCTTTTTATATAACTTGTTCGTATAGTATAAAACCAATCAGCGTTCATAATGGATAGACATATAAAGCTCAATTCATAATATATAATATAGGGGGGAACTAATGATGGACAACAATAAACGTCATGAAAATGATGATAAGTCCAATAGAGACATGGCAGATGCGGTAGATGAACTCATTGAACGTATAATTGAAATGTTTGAGGAGCGCATTAGTGATGATCTTGAAAAACCTGGTATGCAGGGTTTTGCTATTATTAGCCAACCAGGAAAAGAACCATCTATCTTTGGTTTTACAAAAGAAGTAGAGAATCTTGCTTCATTTGATGAAGGAAAAGAGGAAGATCTTTATGTTATCCAGAATGAACCATTCATTGAGGTTCAGCAAACCGGGGACAAGATATACGTCATAGCTGACCTTTCAGTTGATGAAAGCTGTATTGAATTTCATCCATCCAGTACCCATGTAGATATTACTGTTATTACAGATACTATCTGCTACTCTAAATATGTCGAACTTCCATCTGAAGTTGATCCTGAGACAATTAGCACGTCGTATAACAATGGTATTCTTGAGATGGTTTTCGAGTATCCGGTAGAAACAGAATAATATTTCTTTTCAGGATATATTAAATACCTTTCTTTTCTTTTTTTACATTTTGTTATGCGAATATTGAATCAATTAATTTTATTAATAAGTTCTGTTAATTACTCAGATAAAAAATGAAATAGTTAACTGTTGAATAAAAAATTCTATAAGCTGCTTAAAATATGCTTGTAGTAAATAAACATAAATACCATCAATAGAGAACTGTATATACAAGTTCCCGTAGCCAAATGCACAATTTCACATAAATGTTTCAACAGATATTATTTTTTTATAGGATACAAAAATGTATTTTCCTAAAAACAAAAACATATTGAAGCTACTTTTCATGTTGAGTATAATAGCAACATTAGTTATGCTCTTGATTTTTGAATCAGAATATAAGATTTATTATCTGGCTTTTCTCACTTTTACTTTTTTGTTGCTATTGTTTTTCCATGCTAACAATATACTGATAACAAACAGTTCACTTATGAACAATTCGTTTACATTTTCTTCATCTGAAAAGGAATGTTCTGAAAATAATTTGCTTAGAAAATATGAGATCGAGGCAAGTATTGCCAGGATAACTACAAGTTTTGCTTATTCAGATGACCTTGATTCCACCATAAATGATGCCCTAGAAAGCCTGGGTACATTATTTGATGCAAGTAGAACTTACGTGTTTTTTTTCAGAGATGATGACGAAACAATGGATAATGTATATGAATGGTGTGCTTCAGGAGTTGAATCTCAGAAAGATAATTTACGTGAATTACCCAAAAAGATGTTTCCCTGGTGGATCGAAAAACTGCAACAAAAAGAAATTATCCGAATAACCGATGTTGAGGAGTTACCTCTTGAAGCTTCTGCTGAAAAAGATATTTTGAGCGAACAAAACATAAAATCTGTTCTTGCACTACCATTATACATAAACAATAAACTCTCGGGTTTTGTGGGCTTCGATAATATTTATGGGTCAGAAAAATGGACATATGAGGAAATCAATGCTCTTGAAATATTTGCAAATTCGATCGGGATATCCATAAAAGAAAAACAGGTCGAACAATCGTTAAAAAGTAAAGAGAACGCTCTAAGCAATCAACTTTCTTTTGAGAGTCTTATATCAGAAATATCAATTGGTTTCCTTTCGATCGAACCAGAGAATATAGATGAGGGAATTAAACATGCTCTGGAAAAAATAAGTGTTTTCTTAAATGTCGATAGAAGCTATATTTTTTCACAATCTGATGATAAAGCAACCATCAGCAATACTTACGAATGGTGTGCTACTGGAATTGCACCTCAAAAAGAAGATTTACAAGGTGTTCCAACAAATAAGATGCCAAATTATCTGAAAAAGCTTTCTAATCTGGAAAGTATTTGTATTTCCAGTACCGAAGGAAGCTTTGATAAACTAAATGACTCTGAAAAAAGAATTGTGCATTATCGTAAAGCAAAATCCATAATAAGTGTTCCCATGGTCTACAAAGAAGAATTTGTGGGCATATTAGGTTTTGACACTATCAACAATGAAAAAGAATGGTCTGAAAATTCTATTCGCTTGATAACTGTGTTAGCACAGATGTTTGTAGCAACCATTCATCGAAAAAAAGATTCAGAACAATTAAATCTTGAAAGAGAACAACTTTTGTCTATTTTTGATAGCATTGATGAGATTATTTACGTATCTGATCCCCAAACTTATGAAGTGATATATGCTAATCAGTATCTTAGAAAAAAAATAGGCGTTTTACCAGTTGGGAAAAAATGCTACGAAGTATTTAGAAATTTTGATTCACCATGTGATTTTTGCACTAATGATATTATACTGGCTAATAAAAATGAAAGTCATCAATGGACTTACTATAATTCATTTATGGAAGCAGGATTTGTTGCTACCGACAGGATCATCAAATGGCCAGATGGACGAGATCTGCGTCTTGAAGTAGCTCAGGATATTACCAATATAACTAAAGCTGAAGAATATGCCAGAAAAAATGAAGAACGATTTCAGCAGATTCTGGAAAATTCACCTACATCGGTTATTATAATAGATCACGATGGAAATGTAGAGTATGTGAACAAGATGTTCATTGATACATTTGGCTATTCATTACACGATATAGTCACTATCAACCATTGGTGGAAAAATGCAGCTCCTGATTATGAATTTTTGAATAAAAAGAAAAGCAAGGTAGAGGAAACGAACATTAGTAGGGATTGGCTATTCAAATGCAAGGATGGCAGTTCCAGAAATGTTGAATTCCATTTTGCAGTTACATCAGACAGAGTCATTATAGTGATGAATGATATCACCGAAAGAAAAACATTTGAAAAAGCTCTCCTGCTTGACGAATCAAGATTAGAAGCAATACAGAATTTAAACTATATGTCTGACCTTTCGATTGCTGAGATCGAAGATTTTGCACTTGAAGAAGCAATAAGGCTCACACAAAGCAAAGTTGGATATCTGGCATTCCTTGATAAAGAAAAGAATTCGCTTGTAATGCTTGCATGGTCTAAGAATGCAATGAGTGAATGTACAATCAAGGACAGGAAGGTTATTTATGAACTTGATGACACAGGTATCTGGGGAGAAGCTGTCAGACAACGTAAGCCTGTTATTACAAATGATTTTCATGCAAGTAATCCACTTAAAAAAGGTTACCCTGAAGGACATGTTGATATTAAACGCCACATGAACATCCCGATCATGTACAGCAATGAAGTTGTAGGAGTTGCTGGTGTTGGTAATAAAGAGAGTGATTACAACAAATCTGATGTACGTCAATTAACGCTTTTAATGCAGGGAATGTATAATCTGGTGAAACGAAAAGAAACTGAAGATGAATTAAACCAGTATGCGAAACAACTTCATAGAATAAACATCGATCTTTCTATAGCCAATGAAGAATTAAAGTCCCTCGATGAATTAAAAAGTAACTTCCTCTCAAGCATTAGTCATGAACTTAAAACTCCTTTGATTCCTATACTAGGATTTAGTGAAATGGTAGCTGATGAAATACTTGGATCACTAAATCCAGAACAAAAGAAAGCAATGGATACTGTGCATCATAGTTCAAAACATCTGAAGCGACTTATTGAATCGCTAATATTCATGAGTACACTGGACGCAAAACAGTTCAACTATGATACTTCTACAATAGAAGTGAAACCTATAGTAAAAAAGGCATTGAATACCATCACTCTTGAGAACAGGGACAAAAATATCAAGGTCGAGCTGGATTGCCAGGCAACAAGGGAGACTATTAAAGGTGATGGGAATTATATAACTGAATTATTCATGCATTTGATAGACAATGCCTTCAAATTCACACAATCTACTGGAAAAATCACTATCACAAGTATAAATGAGGAAGGTAGTATACATTACATTATCGAAGATACCGGTATTGGTATTCCTAAAAGCAAGATCAGAAAAACATTTGACAGTTTCTATCAGATAGATAGTTCATTGTCTCGCAAATATGGCGGTACCGGTATTGGATTAAACATGTGTAAAAGAATAACAGAGGGCCACAAAGGAAAACTTTGGATCGAAAGTGAAGAGAATGTTGGTACCAAAGTACATGTTAAATTACCGGTTCTTGCCGAAGACAAAGCTCGATCTATTTTTTGAAGATCGAGTCTATCGAAATGAATATCTTTTTAAAAGAGTTTGTCATAAGAATTTAGATATTAATCTTAATCAATGTGAGGAGAGCACTATGCCCGAATTGAACACAGTTGGTCGAAAAATTAGACAGATACGCAAAAACGAAGATATGTCCGTAGAAAAACTGGCACAACTTAGTGATACAAGCATCGAGATGATAGAGAATATTGAAAGCGGAGCTCTTGTACCATCTCTTACACCTTTACTACAGATCGCACGTGCTCTGGGAGTAAGACTTGGAACTTTCCTTGATGATAATCCTCAGGATGCTCCTGTTCTTGTTAAAAGTGGTGAATCAGACAAAGTGATCAGATTCTCTGGAAATAGTGACATGAATGAGAATGTTACTTTGGATTTCCATTCACTTGCAGCTAATAAAGCTGACCGTAACATGGAGACTTTCATCATTGATGTTTATCCTCAAAAGGAAGAAGCACTCAAAACATCATCACATGAAGGTGAAGAATTCATATACGTACTGAAAGGTGATATTGAGATAATCTATGGTAAAGAGAAGTATGCACTAAGTGTAGGCGACAGCATTTATTATGATTCTGTGATTTCTCATCATCTTCATGCTGTAAATGATGACGCGCAAATATTAGCCGTTGTGTACACACCATTCTGATATGGACGGAATATATGTTCAAAACAACCGTAACTCCCAGATTCGGAGATATTGATGGATTGCAGCATGCTAACAATATTGCCATTGCAATATGGTTTGAGCAAGCCAGAAATCCGATATTCAGATTTTTCACTCCTGACCTGAAACTTGACTATGAAAGCTGGAAACTCATAATGGCCAGAGCTGAATATGATTATGTAGGTGAGATGTTCTACGGAGAAGATGTTGAGATACACACATACATCACAAGGATCGGTAATTCTTCATTTACCATTGGACAGGAAGCCTGGCAAAATGGAAAGATGGGAGCCAAGGGAGAAACTGTGATAGTCCATTACGATTTTCTTGAAAAGAGGTCAAAGAGTATTTCCGACCCAATTAAAGAGTTACTTAAAGAGCATCTCAGTGAAAAAGAATGAACAGGGAAATATAGGCCGCAGAGCGCAATATATACAGGAATGTGATATTAATGCCTTTTACAACTGATACAATTGGTGAATTTTTTGAGAAACAGGTTCAAAAAGATCCTGATCGCGATTTTGTAGTTTATCCTGACAGGGATTTACGATTTAGTTACAGTCAGTTCAACGAGCGTGTTGATCTGATGGCAAAGGGACTTCTGGAGATAGGAATCACAAAAGGGGATAATATTGGAATTTGGGCCACGAACGTACCGGATTGGCTCACTTTCATGTTCGCCACTTCAAAGATCGGCGCTGTACTTGTGACAGTAAATACTGCTTATAAGATACACGAAGCAGAATATGTGCTAAAGCAGGCTGATATGAAAGCCATTATAATAATTGATGGTTTCAGAGATGTGAGTTATATAGATATAATGTACAAACTGGTGCCTGAGCTTAAGACCCAGAATAGGGATAATCTGAAGAGCGAAAAGTTCCCATATCTGAAAAAAGTTATTTTTATAGGACAGGAAAAGCATCGTGGAATGTACAATAGCCGCGAGCTGCTCTTGCTTGGTAAACATGCAGATGACGAAGAACTGAAATCTATCAAACCTACTCTTGATTGCCATGATATCATCAATATGCAATACACTTCAGGAACCACAGGTTTCCCTAAGGGTGTAATGCTTACACATCACAATATTCTAAATAACGGATACTACATTGGAGAGAGACAAAAGTTTACAGAAGAGGATAGATTATGTCTTCCTGTACCTTTATTCCACTGCTTTGGAATTGTTCTTGGAGTGCTTGCAACCCTGACTCACGGTGGTACTCTTGTAATGCTGGAACTCTTTGATCCACTTATGGTACTGGCCGCTGTGCAGAAAGAGAAGTGCACTGCCCTTTACGGTGTACCTACAATGTTCATTGCAGAGTTCAGTCATCCAATGTTCAATATGTTCGACCTTTCAACACTTCGTACGGGAATCATGGCTGGATCACCATGTCCAATTGAGGCAATGAAGAAGGTTATTAACGAGATGAACTGCAAGGATATCACAATTGCATACGGACTTACAGAAGCTTCACCTGTCTTTACCCAGACAAGTACGGATGATTCTATTGAACGCCGTGTCAATACTGTTGGTTCAGCATTACCTGAGATCGATGTCAAGATAATTAGCCCGGAAACTGGAGAAATTGTCGGACCGAATGTTCAGGGTGAGATATGCTGTCGCGGATACAATGTTATGAAGGGATATTACAAGATGGAAAAGATGACTGCAAAGGCCATCGATGAGGATGGATGGCTGCACAGTGGTGACCTTGCAACAGTGGATGAAGATGGATTCTATCGTATAACAGGTCGTATCAAAGATATGATCATACGTGGTGGAGAAAATATCTATCCAAGGGAAATCGAAGAATTCCTCTTCACTATGCCTGGTATTTCCAATGCACAGGTAGTAGGTATTCCTGATGAGAAATACGGAGAGATAGTTGGTGCATTTATAATAGTGGATGAGGATAGCGACATTACTGAAGCGGATGTACGTGACTTCAGTATATCCAAGATAGCACGTTACAAAGTACCAAAACATGTATTCATTATAAAAGAATATCCGTTAACAGCAAGTGGAAAGATCCAGAAGTTCAAACTCAGAGAAATGGCAGTTGAGCTTCTTAAAGAAAGAAAATTAAAGGAAGAATGAGAACTTTTTCTTTCTTTTTTCTGGTTTGCAAATGTTTCTAAGAGAACTTTCATTAAAGAACGTTCCTTCTATTAACTTTGAAGAGTATCCTTTTTGTATTCCTTCAATAAATACTCTTGATAGACTTGAATTTAAAAGTAGTGTTACATATTTTCTTGGTGAGAACGATACTGGTAAATCCACCCTTCTTGAAGCTATTGCATATCAGACAGGATTCAATACCGCAGGTGGTGGCAGGCATAACCATTTTGAGCCCGGTATGTCCAGCTCGGCACTGGGTGAATTTATCCGCCTATCATGGATGCCAAAAGTCACGAATGGTTTTTTTTCTAAGAGCTGAAACATTCTATGATCTTGCATCCCATATCGATGAACTCGGACCTGATTCCATTATCCATTATGGCGGTAAATCACTTCATCAACAGTCCCATGGAGAAGCGTTCCTATCACTTTTCAATAATCGTTTTGGTACTAATGGAATCTACCTACTTGATGAGCCCGAAGCTGCTCTTTCACCTTTAAGACAAATGGCTCTGCTTAAGGTAATACATGATCTTGAAAGCAGCGGAAAAGCACAATTCATTATTGCTACTCATTCACCCATACTAATGACGTATCCCAGAGCTCAAATATTGATTTTTGATGGCGCTAGAATTGATAATGTGGAATATGAAGATGTTGAACATTATCGAATTACAAAAGATTTCCTGAACAATAAAGATTTGTATTTAAGAGAATTGTTTAAAGATTGATAAGAAAAGATATGATGTGAGATAAGCCCACATCACTTTTTCTTTACTACCATTAAGGCAGAAACTACTGCAATTCCTGCAAAGACAATAGTAAATGCAGGTATGCTTTTATCTTCTTTTTCACTTTCTTCGGGTATTTCAGAGTACTGCAGATATTCATCATAGATCACCAGTGAAGTACCAATGAAAGCAGTGTCTTCTACATAGTATTCCTGAATTTCATCAAGTGAGCTCTGCACACCTGATGATGTCATGAAGTCATCATTTACTGCAAGTTCTACCAATGCTTTTCCATTGGCAGCTCTGATCTCCCCCATCTTTGAGGCAATCGAATCAATTACATCTTCTGTTTCAGACAATTGTTTTCCATCTGAATCATATGTCAGCATAATAAAAAGATCAGCATCATCTGATATATCTCCAAGGGTGGTTCTATCATAATTTATGGGTATATCAATTGCAAGGGGTAATTTACCAGATGTCATTTCCTTAATATCAGTTGATAGGAGAAGATTATCCTCGCATGCTTCCAGCGGATCGTCAGTGCATGGGTGAAGTGAAAGGAGAATCCCATCGAATCCTGCAAGAGATTTGCTATTATAATCAACTATTGCGGCGATATTGTCTTCAAGAGGAGAGCTTGCTTCATCTGGAAGATTTCCGAGATCATTAAAGACCATAGCATAGACCTGGATATCATTTTCATGGGCTCTTTTTACAAACCTTTCAAGATTCCATATATTATCTTTGTCAACAAGAGGCATGACAGTGTTGATCCCAGTATTTTTGAGTTCAACAATTCTAGACTCATCATACATTTCAGTATCAAAAATTCGTAATGCTAAAAGACTGTCATCTGACTGGGTGATATTAATCCTGACAGGGGCTGGTGCTTCTTCAGAATCAGTTGATTTTACGAATTCTCCAAAGACCACAGTGGGTTCTTCAGATATGAATTTGCGTACGTAGGCATGATCTAATTCAGCATAACCCATATTGTGTGAACCATCAGAATAGGTGCTTGCAAAAAGATATACCTTCATGTCAGTAAGGGGTATATAGTTCAATTCTTCTGTAGCTGCAAGATCCATTTTCTCATCGCGTACCCCGTTTTTGAAAAATGCTATCCTTCCAAGCTCATCTTCAGTATCAAAATACCAGGCCACACCGCTTTTATACCAGCTATCCTCAGCTTCATTTAAAGACGTGAGATCTTTTGGGAAATATCTTGCATCGCTTTTCGAATTTTCAAGTACCCATGTGACCTTTGTTTCTTCTTCTAGCTCGGTGTGAACGACAACCATGTTCCTGTTCTGTTTTTGCGGGTCTACAAAACCCTGTTCAATTATAGGACCACGTGTATCTTCACCAGTTGTTACCTTTTTTCTTTTTGCAACGAACATGGAATTTATTGGAAACTCATCCTTGGATTTCATCTGAGCAATATCTTCCGGATGGAATTTTGGAACAATCAAGCGGACCATTCCACTGTCAACTTTTATTTCACCGCCGCCAGTGTAAAATGATTCCCAATCTCCAAATCCAACACTTGAACCACTGAAATCATCAAAGAAAAGGAAAGTGCTGCTTCCACTGATATCTTCATTAGCAAGTGGGTTACCATAATACATTTTTATTTTAGCATTCCCTGATGCAGGTATTAATGGAATCTTGACCCATATACTTGCTTTTTCAGCATCCATGTCCCATTCTTCGATCCAGTATTTTAATTGTTTAGTACCGGATTCAAAACGAAGATCATAGCCGAATTCCTGGGCCTTGCTAAAATCAAAATTAGAACTATCAAGCGCTATAAGAACCTGATGATCCACAAGGTTCTGCCCTGAATTTTCCACAATGGTTATTTCATCCGAATAATTCCATTCCCCACCACCGGAATATGATAATGCACTGCATGTATTTATGGAACAAAACAAAATCAATGTTAAAGCTAAAGTTAAACTATATTTCACTATTTTTTCTTTCATCCACACACCTGCTTTAATAAAAGAGTTTATTCATGAAATATATTATCTTTGTGTCCATGAAAAACAAAATGCCGTAAATTGTTAAATATTAAGAACTTAAATAAAAAACAAAAAGTATCAGATATCAATTGTCTTCTTTCTGCCTGGAGAGATAATAGTGGACCAATTGTCCTGAAATGCTATCGGTTCCCGGCACACTTGGCATTTCATCCTGGGTGAACCAGCCTGCATCTTCGATCTCGACATTATCTACGCATATTTCACCATGTGAATATTTTGCAGTGAAAGCTATCATTAGCGAATCAGGATAAGGCCAGGGTTGACTTCCAAAGTATTCAATATCCTTTATAAAAATACCAATTTCTTCATAAACCTCTCTTACAACTGTTTCTTCTATGGACTCGCCGGGTTCGACAAACCCTGCTATCAAACCATAGATGCCTTCCGGGAAGTGAGGTGATCTAGCCATGAGGATCTTGTCATCCTTTTCTATCACTACTATAATGGCCGGTGATATTTTCGGGAAGAAAAGCTGGCCACATTCAGGACACTCTTTTGATCTTTCATTTGATCTTTGTCTGGTCTTTGTACCACATGCACCGCAAAATTGTGTCTTATTGTCCCATTCCATAATGTGCACAGCTCTTGCTGCCAGTGCTGCTATTGGATCATCAAGTATTCCACGAAGTTTTCTGATCCCATGGAAGCTTACAGTTTCATGTTCAAATGAATTATCTTCCAGTTCGAATGAGAAACAGGAATATCCATTAAACTCGCCAAGATACTGTTTTCCAATAATATTGATATCAAGAAGTTCAAGATCCTCTTTTAAAGGTAAACGCATGGAATCTTCTTCACAGATGAGAAGAAGATCACGTCCCATGAATGCAAAGCAGTATTCATAATCAATAACTTTCTTTTCAGGAGCTTGTACTAATGGAAGAAACTCAGGTACAGTCATATATTGTATCCATTTCTTCACAGATCATTCATATGGTGAAATATCACTAGGTAAAGGAGTACTCTTAAGGACACATTCTTCACCATTGTTTATGAGTTCTTCTATGGACTTTTTGAGAATTGAAGGGTATACAGCTCCTACCTGTTCCTTTATAGGCTGTCCACGACAGAAGAATTTAAAGGTTGGAGTACCTTTTACCCCATAGTGCATAGCGGTTCTTGGGGCAAATAAACCATTCACCATTGCAAATCTGCAGGAGTCTTTGAATTCTTTAGAATATTCCTTAAAATATGGTTCTATCTCCTTACAATGGGTGCATGCGGGAAGATAGAACATAACCACCAGTGGTTTGTCTTGCTTTTCGAGTAATTCATCCCAGTTAGAATCATTTGCTTCAATAATAGTACTTTCAGTCATTTTGATCGCTTCCAAGTTACATTTGACATTACAGATATTAAAGCATTATTGGTAGCAGAGAAGAAACAAATAATAAAAAAGATAGATGGGGCAGAACAAATTAATTCTACCCATTTTCAAATAATTCAAACGTTCTCTCTTGCCCATGATGCAGCAGCTTCAAGTACTGCATAATTTAGAGGTATGAGCTTTGGTTTTTTAGAGAATGTCTCTGCAATAGCTGATTTGAAGTCATATTCCGAAAGACCGGTCACACCAAGTGCCAGCATTACTCCTATCATAGCAGTATTTGCTGCTTTTCCTGAACCTGCTTCAGTGGCTATCTGAACAGCTGGAACTGCAATTCCTTTGACACCATTGGGAATATCGAACTCACCAATGCTGGAATCATATAAGATCACTCCACCTTCTTTTACATCAGCTACAAATTTTTCAAGTGAGGGTCGATTCATTGCAATAAGTACATCCGGTACATAGACTATCGGAGAACCAATGGATTCACCTGAAACAACAACTGAACAATTGGATGTTCCACCTCTCTGTTCTGGACCATATGCTGGATACCATGAAACAAAGCGACCTGCATCGCATCCAGCATGAGCTATGGTAAGTCCCATACTAAGCACACCCTGTCCGCCAAAACCAGCAGCTTTGATCTGTACCTCCGGGAAATTATTATCTATCACTGCATTAGGAACCGATTCTGTCTCAAGATTGAAGAGTTCATCAATAGATTCTTTGGAGAAATCACTATCTGCTCTTTGAAGAGAAGCTGTATCTTCGGAACTATCTCTGAAATTACCAAGTGGGAATTCAGGTTCCATTTCTTCATTCACAAACTTTGTACTCTGCTCAGAATTCTGCCTGAGATTTGTGGGACATGTGGAAAGAATTTCCACAAAAGCATATCCTTTTCCATCACGCTGTATTTCAAGAGCCTTGTGTATAGCCTTTTTTGCCTTTCTTATATGAGATATGTCGGATACAGATACCCTCTCAATGAATACAGGAGCCTTGAGTTTGGCAAGAAGCTCACACATATGCATTGGATAACCTGCAAAGCGAGGATCCCTTCCATCCGGACATGTTACTGTTCTTTCTCCTATGAGTGTAGTTGGAGCCATTTGTCCGCCGGTCATTCCGTAAACTGTATTGTTCACGAAAAAGACTGCCATTTTCTCTCCACGATTTGCAGCCTGAATTGTTTCATTAAGGCCGATGGATGCAAGATCACCATCTCCCTGATATGACATAACAACAGCATTGTCCTCTGCTCTGGAAATTCCGGTACCTACTGCAGGAGCTCTTCCATGGGCGACCTGCATATTACCGCAAGCAAAGTAATAGTAAGCAAATACAGCACATCCAACCGGGCTTATCATAACGGAGCGATCCTGAATATCAAGATCTTCCATAGCTTCTCCTATGAGCTTATGGATTATACCATGTCCACAACCTGCACAATAATGAGTAGCTGTTGGAGCTGCTCCACCCTTTCTTTCAAACTCAGCATAGAGACCACTGGGTCTTCCAATTATTTTTTCGGAAATATATTCAGTCATGTTCATGCCTCCTTTTTACCAAGTTCATTCAGCTTGTCCACTACCTGGTCCAATGTAATGAGATTTCCTCCCATACGGTTCACAAGTTCCACAGGTTTATCCTGCCCCACTGCAAGCTTAATATCTTCAAGCATTTGTCCGTTACTCATTTCTACTGATAGGAATGTACATTTTCTTGAATCTGCTATTTCCTTGAGTTCTTTTGAAGGGAATGGGAAAAGTGTGATCGGTCTGAACAGACCTACTTTTATTCCTTCTTTTCTTGCCTTGTCGACCGCTGATCTACAAATACGACTGCTGATACCATATGAAACAAGGATGATAGAGGCATCTTCTGTCATATAGGATTCATATTCTACTTCATTTTCCTGAATGCGGGCATATTTCTCCTGAATCTCGTAGTTGAATTCTTCAAGGAGATCAAAGTCCAGGAATATGGATGTTACAAGGTTATTTCTGGTTTCCTCTGTACCATTTACTGCCCATGAAGTATCTATCTCAGGAACAACGGTCTTCTCAGGGAATTGCAGGGATTCAACCATCTGTCCCAGTACACCGTCGGCAAGAACATAGACAGGATTTCTATATTTGAATGCAAGATCAAATCCTTTTATGACGAAGTCACACATTTCCTGTACTGAATTAGGTGCAAGTACGATACTCTTGTAATTTCCATGTCCACCACCTTTGACTACTTGATTGTAATCGCCCTGTTCAGGTCCGATGTTACCAAGGCCTGGTCCTGCTCTCATTATATCAACAATGACACATGGAAGTTCTGCACCGGCAAGATAAGATACTCCTTCTTGCTTCAGGCTTATTCCAGGACCTGAGGATGCGGTCATTACTCTGTGACCTGCACCTGCAGCCCCGAATACCATATTGATAGCAGCTTCCTCAGATTCAGCCTGCACAAATTTTCTCCCAATTTTTGGGAAGTAGAATGATGCTTCGTGAAGTATCTCACTTGCAGGAGTAATGGGATAACCAAAGTAGCAGTCGCATCCGGCATATAATGCACCAATTACAGCTGCAGTGTTACCTTTTATTAATTGTGTTGCCATTTTTACACCTTTTGATCATTTTTAATCCTTAATAGGTATGTGTATCTCTATAGCTAATGGTTCCGGGCATGTATAGTAGCAATTTGCACAGCCTGTACATCCTTCGCCCAGATATTCCACGTAGTGATAGCCTCTCTCATTGAGCTCAGCACTCATTTTAAGCACAGATCTCGGACATGCTACGATACAACGTTCACATGCTTTGCATTCAATTATGTTAATAACTGGATAAGGTACCTTTTTTTCTGAATGGTCTGACACTAGTATAACCTCAGTATATTTTTAAATATGAATTTAGGGGACGTATATTCCACTGCATAATGTATTTTGATCAATGATGATCGTCATAGGTCGGATGATCTTTTTAAGATGCTTATAATTATAACTATAATTATTTTTCAGTATCATGTTCGCGAATCTCAATACGCCTTATTTTTCCGCTGATAGTCTTTGGAAGTTCATCCACAAACTCAACCACTCTTGGGTACTTGTAGGGAGCTGTGACCTTTTTGACATGATCCTGTATTTCCTTTTTCAATTCATCACTTGCAGTGTATTCTTTTGTAAGCACTATAGTTGCCTTGATCACCTGTCCTCTTACGTCATCAGGAACACCGGTAATAGCACACTCCAGCACGGATGGATGTTCGATAAGAGCGCTTTCAACTTCAAAAGGACCAACACGATAGCCCGATGTTTTAATGATGTCATCAGATCTTCCAAGGAACCAGTAATAGCCATCTTCATCTACCCATGCCATATCACCTGTGTGGTAATATCCATCATACCAAACACTGGCGGTCTTTTCAGGATCAGAGCGGTATCCTTTGAATATTCCAGGTGGATTTCCAAATCTGGTATCGATAACGATCTCACCTTCTTCACCAGCTTCACATGCTTTTCCTTCAGAATTGAATAGAATTATATCATATTCAGGTGATGGTTTCCCCATTGAACCTGGTTTTGGTTCTATCCATGGATATGTTGCAATACTTACTACAGTCTCGGTCTGACCGAATCCCTCCATTAATTCCAATCCGGTGATCTCCAGGAATTTCTGGTATACTTCAGGGTTGAGAGGTTCACCTGCAGTGACACAGTATTCCAATTTACTGAAATCATACTTGCTAAGATCTTCTCTTATCAGGAAACGATAGATCGTTGGAGGAGCACAGAATGTAGTTACATCATATTTAACAAGATTTTCAAGCATCTTTTCGGCAGTGAATCTTTCATAGTCATAGACGAAAACTCCACTTCCGGTTATCCACTGTCCATATATCTTTCCCCATACACATTTTGCCCATCCGGAGTCTGCGACTGTGTAGTGCATTCCGCCATCTGTGACATTTTGCCAGTAATTGGCAGTAAGTATGTGAGCCAGGGGGTAAGCAAAATCATGCTGTACCATTTTAGGCATTCCAGTGGTACCTGATGAGAAATAGTTCAGCGAGATATCATCATTAGAGATCGCATCTTCTCCTGTTGGACGTTCGAATTCTTCAGAAGCACGTTCTAGTTCCTTCTCAAAATTGGACCAGCCTTCTTTTTCCATTGCCACAGATATTTTATTCTTTAGTATGTCACTTACTTCAGAATGTGCTTCATCAATATAATCGAGCACTCCCTCATCAGGTGCACAAATAACTGTATTTATTTTCGCACGTTGTACTCTATATACCACATCTTTTTTTGTGAGCATATGAGTAGCAGGGACAGCTATAGCACCTATCCTGTGTAATGCAAGTATGCAGAACCAGAACTCGTAACGGCTTTTTAGCATAAGCATTACATTGTCGCCTTTCCGAATTCCGAATTTCTTGAGCATATTAGCTGTTTTCTTGCTGTAATATTCAAGGTCTTTAAATGTGAATATTTTTTCTTCACCTGAGTCATTACACCAGACCAGAGCTTTTTTGTCTGGATCTTCCCTGGAATAAACATCAACTATATCATAAGCAAAATTGAAATTTTCAGGGATATATATTTTGAAATTTTCCTTAAAATCCTCGTATGAATTGAATTCAACACGTGAAACGAACTTATCCAGTAATGAAGACATTTTTCCTCCGAATTATAAAATCACAGCTAAGAATGTTGCAGACTTTCCATTCCCTGCTTGCATTCCATGAGAATAACTGGAATCAAAGAATATGGAATCACCTTCTTCCAGAATGATTTCCTGGCCATGAATAGCGACTTTAAGTGTTCCTTCAAGAACATAATCAAATTCCTGACCAGTATGAGAGTTCATTGAAGGTTTTTGTTCACTACTTGTGGCGTCAACTTTAACAACAAATGTTTCTGCTTTTTTGTGGGTAAAGTTTGCAGCAATGTTTTGATATTTGTAATCCTTCCTGCGCTGGACATTTGTTCCTTTATCCTTTCTGGTAACCGTAAAAACATGCATTCTGGGATCATCACCAGTGAGCAAAACCGTCAGATCAACATTCAATTTTTGTGCAATCTCAAAAAGAATACTTGCAGGTATATCAGCTTCCGCATTCTCATACATTATGTACTTATCTTGAGATATTCCCAGATCTTCGGCCATTTTGGCTGAAGACATATCAGATATTTCACGTAATTCACGAATACGTGCTGCTATTTCTACTATTTTCTCCTGCATATACCATCACCTTATGAAATTATGGAATAAGAACAAAATAAATGATTATATATTTTTCCTTTTATTCCAAAGAAATAAATGGAAATTCATATCATTGTATATTTGATATAAGCCTTTGATTTGCTTACGGTTAAGCTATTCTTATATTTAGGATTACCTTGTCAATAAATAGCACACAGAATAACTTATAGATTATTTAATAATATATTTAAAATATAATAGAGTATATGACTATTAATAAATAGTTTGAGTTAATCTATCAAACCACATCAATAAAGAGAAATGGTCTTATGCGCACTCTTCTTGAAATATTTGAAAACATGGAACATGAATATAGAAGGCAGCTTTTGCATGCTGCTTTTGGACTTTTGGTATTCGCATTCCCATTTTTAAACATATATTTGCTTTTATTACTTAATCTGACGATCATTATTGCACTGGGGCGTTTTTCAGAGTACCCATTGATACAAGATTTCCTTTACAAAAAACCACTTCCTGGCACAAGGAAAATGCTTAGTAATGAAATTAACATTGGTGTGAACAGTGCCAGAAATCTGGCAATCTCAGTATTTCTGATGTTATTGATCAGTTCGATATTTGAGTTTACAGGTCATTCATTTCCACTATATGTCATAGGTGCTTGCATAGCTATTGCAACATTTGGAAGTAGTTCGGCCACATTTATTCGCCATCGTAAAAAATTACAGTTGCTTTACAGAAAAGAAGAAGATACTGAAAATGAATCATATTTGTTGCCTTCAAGTATCATATTACTTGCAGTTGGAATTATTACTGCTTATATAGCAGGATCTTGGATAAGCTTCTGGCAGGGAATTTATGCTGGCAGCAATATGATATTCTTCCTCGCAGTGATAGGCTCGGTCACAGGTGCATTATTTGAATCAATTCCCTCAAAGGTAGATGACAATATTTCTGTACCACTGGGTGCAGGGATGACCATGTGGCTCTTTAATTCATTTGGATATTCAGTTCCAGCACAGCAAATGTTTTTGGCACTAATGTTCTCACTGATCCTTGGGTACCTTGCATACCGTGCAAAGATAGCGGATATTTCTGCACTTCTTGGAGCTGCATTGCTTGGAGTTTTGGTAATCGTTTTTAGTGAGATATTCTGGTTTATACTCCTGCTAACCTTTTTCATACTTGGTGGAGCTTTTACCAAATACAAATATAAATTCAAAGAATCCATTGGTCTTGCACAATCCAAAGGTGGAGTTAGAAACTACGAAAATGTGTTCAGCAATAGTACAGCTGCTTTAGTACTTGCTATTCTCTATGGCATCTATCCGCAGTATTCAGAAATTATCATATTTTCATACCTTGGAACTGTCGCAACAGCAACCGGAGATACGCTTGCAAGCGAAATAGGAACAACAGCACAAGCACAGCCAATAATGATAACTACACTCAAATCTGCAAAAGCAGGTGTTGACGGTGCCGTCACAATCCTTGGAGAAATTTCAGCACTTTTCGGAGCAATGGTAATTGGAATACTTCCTGTCATTTTCGGAAAAGTCGATACCGTACTTCCGGTAATCCTCATAACAACAGCAGGCGGGTTTTTAGGCACAAATGTAGATAGCTTTTTGGGAGCTACATTACAAAATAGAGGGTTATTGTCAAACAGTGGTGTTAATTTTGTAGCTACTTTTTCAGGTGCAGCCATATCAGCTATTCTTTATGTCTTGTTTGTATAATTACGGGATTTGAAGTTAAAATTTAGAAATTGAAACTTAAAACCCAAATTTAAAATTTGAAATATTAAAATTACTTAGATTCTACTGACCTTATCTTCAATTGCTGCCCTGGCAACAGCAGAGGAAACAGCTCCTACAACTCTTTTGTCCAGTGGATCTGGAATAATATAATTTACATCCAGCTCAGACTCATCCAGCATATCCGCAAGTGCATTAATGGCAGCCATTTCCATATTCAAAGTAATATCACTGGCACGTACATCCAGAGCACCCCTGAATATTCCCGGAAAACCAAGACAATTATTTACCTGATTTGGACAATCGGAGCGACCTGTTGCTATTATTTTAGCTCCTGCTTTTTTAGCATTCAATGGCATTATCTCAGGTATTGGATTTGCCATTGCAAATATAATAGGATCTTTTGCCATAGAAGATATCATTTCCTCTCTTAGAATGCCGGGAGCTGAAACACCAATGAATACATCAGCACCCATAAGTGCATCAGCAAGATTTCCACTTAACATATCACTATTGCTTATAAGTGATAGTTCTTCTTTTTCAAAATTCATACCTTCAGTACGACCCTTAAAAATAATCCCATTCCTGTCGCAAACAAGCAGATCAGAAGGCCTTACACCAATGTGAAGAAGCTTTTTTGTAATGGCCATACCAGCAGCTCCTGCCCCTGATATTACTATCTTTATGTTCTCTAATTTTTTATTGACTATTTTGAGTGCATTGATCAGGGCAGCTATTGTAACTATAGCAGTTCCATGCTGATCATCATGAAATACCGGAATTGGAAGCTCTTTTCGAAGCCTTTCCTCTATGACAAAACATCTCGGAGCGCTTATATCTTCAAGATTGATACCACCGAATGTAGGAGAGATATGTTTAATGGTAGAGATCACTTCTTCGACAGCATTAGTATCTATACAAATGGGAAACGCATCAATGTTAGCGAACTCTTTGAAGATCAGTGCTTTTCCAGCCATGACAGGTAAAGCAGCCTGTGCACCGATATTACCTAATCCCAATACAGCAGAACCGTCAGTAATAACTGCTACTGTATTCTTTTTCAAGGTATATTTGTAGGCTTCAAGTCCATTCTCTGCAATTTTGCGACATGGTTCTGCAACTCCGGGAGTATAAGCGATACTCAATGCTTCGATACTGTTCAGTTCTATTTTTCCATGGACCTCAAGCAGGCCACCCATTTCTTCATTTAGCTTTAATGATTCTTCACCAAATGAATTATTGCTCTCCTTACACATCGAACTGCTTATTTTTTCCTGCATATTTTTAAACCCACATTAAAATATCACAATACTGACAAAATTAGATTCTTACCAAGTTTTTAAGAAGTCTTATAAGTCATTTTTCCCATCTTAACTTATGCACAATAATGAAAAAATAACAGGAATTGCCAGAGAAACACTGCATTTTATACTCGAAGTCAGCAAATCCACCTATCCAAATGAGTTTGCAGGTTTACTTGAAGCAAAGGATGGAATTATCAGTAACGTGCTTTTCCTGCCTGGTACTGAATCCGGTGGAACAAGTGCAATACTCAGACTTTTCATGATGCCAAATATCTCCACAGTTGGCTCTGTGCACAGTCATCCAAGTTCTATAATCAGACCATCGAATGCAGACCGTCGACTCTTTCGAAGAACAGGGAATCATCATATTATTGCAGGACACCCGTTTGAAGAAAATAATTGGAAGTGCTTCAATGGTGATGGAGAAGAAATAGAATTGAAAGTGCTGGATATTGAGTTAGAAAATGATGAAATAATTTAGGAATAATGAACAAACTAAATTTCTAATTAGAAGGATGGTGTAACTACGAACAAAATCTATGAATTATTTACACAGACCCTGATAAAATGGAGAAAAGATGATGGGAAGACAGATAGTGCTGCACTTTCTTTTCATCTATTACTCAGCCTTCCTGCCATTATTTTGTTAATTGTTTCCACTGGCAGCCTGGTTTTAAAAAGAGAAGTGCTTCAGAAAGCAATCATAAATTATGTTTCAAATGCTGATAATGAAGCGATCATAAATTCACTGAATATACTGTTTCAGCAGCTTCCAAATACAAGTTCACTTTCAGTGGGGTTAATATTAAGTTTTCTTTTGTTCTTCTGGAGTTCGGGAAACATTTTCTTACAACTAAAAAATACTATTGATAAGATGTGGAACATTACACATGAAAAAAGAAAACACTTTCATTATAGCATCAAAAAAAGACTCTTGTCTTCAGCCACTGTTTTCGTATTTGGTGCTGTCATAATAATCATCAATGTTTTTGAACTCCTGTTCCTTGGAATATCAAAAAAAATTGTTGATACCGTTCTAATTCCAGTGGATATAACACAATTTTTAACTCTTATCATAAATTTCTTCATACTTATGGTTTTGTTCATGTATCTGTATAGAATATTACCTGAAGCAAATCTTGCTCTACATTCTGTTTTTGCAGGCTCGTTCCTGACTGCTGTATTTCTTACAGCCTGGAAGTATATTTTTGCCCTCTATCTCAGATACAACAGCATGACAACTGTTTATGGCAGCATTGGATCTTTTATGGGTTTCTTTTTATGGATATACATCTCTGCAACAATTGTAACCATCATGATAGAATTTACGAAGATCTACGCAGATATGCAAACAAGGAAAAAAGCATAGTAGGAATAAAAAACGTTCTAACATGCTCATATAATGGTTGCATGAGAGAATGAACTAGAAATTACGCGAACCGGTTAATCATGAGTGGGGATCTTATGACATCAAACAATCAGTAGTCCACGAAAATGGATATTTCATACACCCGGAGATTACGAAAAGATAATTCAAGAGGGGCTTAAGCTCTGGAATATGGTTATTTTGTTGTTACTGGTATTAACCGTATTCCAGGTATTTGGAGCTCCGATACAGGATGCTAACTAAGAATTTCCTCACTCAACAAAACATATTTAATCCACGATCTCCACTATTCTTATGCATAAAACTTCTTGGAGTGTTAGGAATGTCTGATGATATAAAAGAAAAAATAGTTGATTGCCTTAAGAACCACAACTGGCTGAATTTGGGTACAGTAGACAAAGATGGAAAACCAATGGTACACACCATGGGATATGCATCTGATGGAGTAGTTGTGTATTTTGGAACCGGAAAGGACACACGCAAATCTGTAAATATGCAGAACAATGCAAATGTCGCTTACACAATTGATGATGATGAAGTAGAAGTTATGGAAATAACAGGTGTGCAAATAGAAGGAAAAGCATCAATTGTGACAGATGAAGTCGAAGCCGGAAAAGCTTTCCAGCTAATGGTAGAAAAATTTCCATTCATGGCTGATATGCCAGCAGAATATGAGACCTTCCTTTTTAAGGTGGAACCTACAACAGCTTATTATCTCGATTATACCAAAGATTTTGGCTACAGAGATATGGTAACATACTGATCATAGCATCAAATTGAATAACAAATGAATGTTCCAGAGTCGTTCACAATTCACCTGTTATCAATTTTTTATCTTTGATATTCACTTACATAGGATCAAAACAGTTATTTTTGATGGAAATGCAAATATGGATAAAATGAAAAATTACTTTGAGCAAGAGAACTTCGCTACTATTTCCGGTATTGAAACAATTGATATTGGTCCAGGCTACGCAAAAGTAGAAATGAAAATTGAACCAAGACATCTTAATATATTGGGAACTGTACATGGCGGTGCACTCTTTACTCTTGCAGATGCTGCTTTTGCAGTTGCATCTAATTCACATGGAACTGTCGCTGTTGCGATAAATGCAAATATGTCATTTGTCAAAGCAGTTGGTGAAGGAACTCTGTCTGCAGAAGCAAAAGAAACGTCCATCAATCATAAAATTGCAACTTATGATGTTATTATCAAAAATGAAGAAGGAAATACAATTGCACTTTTTGACGGAATGGCCTACAGGAAAAAAACTGAACTAAAATACCCTGAAGAGTAAATACTCCTCAGGTTCTTATGTGAATCATGCTCACACTACAAACATTTGATCAGAATTGATCAAAGTGCAGCTCTACGGTCGACGACCTTCTTTGATTTGCCAGCGGTTCGGGGAATAGTTCCTCTTTCTACAAGCTCAACATTGGTTCTTATATTTAGGATGCCTTTGAGTTCATTCTCAACATGTCTCTTTACCGCTGCAAGATCTTTAAGTTCACCTGTGAAAGCCTCTTCCTCAAGTTCGACCCTTACAGTCAGCTCGTCCATCATCTTGTTGTTCCTGTCAACGATTATTTGGAAATGCTCAGTTACTTCAGGGATCTTGACGATCACATCCTCGATCTGTGATGGGAATATGTTAATACCTCTGACAATAAGCATGTCATCTGCTCTTCCAAGCAGTCTGGAAATACGAGTAGTAGTACGACCACAAGAGCATTCACTTTCAAGAAGACGGGTAATGTCTCCAGTACGATATCTGATAATAGGCAAAGCTTGCTTTGTGAGGGATGTTAATACAAGTTCTCCTTTTTCACCTTCAGCAACTTGCTCTTCATTTTCGTCAAGCACTTCTACAAAGAAATGATCACTCCAGACATGTAATCCATCTTGTTCCTCACATTCAAAAGCTACACCAGGACCCATTAATTCAGAAAGACCATAGGAATCGTACGCTTTAATATTAAGTGCGTCTTCAAGTTGTTTTCTCGTGTTAGATGACCAGGGCTCTGCACCAAAGCATCCCACTTTTAGCGATAGCTTGTCAACTATGTTCATTTCATGTGCTGTTTCTGCAAGGTAAAGTGCGTAAGAAGGGGTGCAGTGCAATGCAGTTACGCCAAAATCGATCATCATTTCCAATTGTCTTGCAGTATTTCCCGTACCACTTGGTACAGTCATTGCACCTATCTTCTCTATGCCATAATGGAAACCAAGTCCACCTGTGAAAAGACCGTAATTCACAGCATTCTGGAATACATCAGTTTCATCCAAACCTACCATGGTAAAGTTTCTGGCCATAAGGTCAGACCAGGTATCGATGTCTTTTGCAGTGTATCCTACTACAGTTGGTTTACCGCTAGTTCCGGAAGATGCATGGATACGAACAATGTCACTTTTGGCTACAGCAAAAAGGTCGAATGGATAATTATCCCTGAGATCGGGTTTTTTAGTTGTTGGTAGCTTGTTTATATCCTCAATTGACCTGATGTCATCAGGTTTTATGCCAAGCTCCTTGAATTTCTTATTATAAAAGGGAACGTTGTTAAAAACACTAACAGTCGTTTTTTTCAAGCGTTTTGATTGCAATGCGGCAAGCTCTTCCCTGTTCATTGTTTCATATTTTGGCTGCCAGTACTTCATTAGAACAACTCCACAACGCTTCTTCATAGCACTACTCCTTAAGTGTTTAAATCTTTTTGTCAATATCTGCTTTCTTCATTAAATGGAAGATTGACATTTAAACACCAAAAGAGAAATATTAGCTCTATGAGTAGCACGATTATCTATTGATATGCAACAACATAACATGCACATTACATGAGTATTACGGTCAGTATAAGCTTACAATATCATTCTGTAGATACGTAAAATCTGATTGATCTTTTTAATCTGGAGGAAGCTTGTAGAGATTGTCATATTCTTCTCTACTACATCTATTCAAGATAATAGCAACTACGATCTTTTAATATCAGAATGTAGGATTGATGCGGGGGTCTGTGAGCAATATCAACCCCAATTCATTTTTCATGCGGTGAATAATTCTAGCAGCAGTTAGAATTATTTTTTCACTCGATCTTTTTCTGAAAACTAGAGGCATATAATGGATTTTCTTTTCACTTCATCAATGAAAACGCTTAACTAATGTTCGCTACAAACACGGTTGTTGAAGCATACAGGCACGGTGTATATATGACAGAAGTTACGAAAGTATTGCTGCTTCTCAAGGAGATGGTCTACGAAAGCACCACTCCATCGGAAATCCTTCGTTTTGCGAATTACTATTGTAATAAAGGTCTTGATGTGGTGGTTATCATATTCGGTCCAATGGGTGTTATTCTTGGGAAAGCTGATAAACACGGATCTCCTTCCTATGATGACAAGATAAGAGAATGCATGGAGCAGGGTGTACAATTCAAGTGCTGCAAACTTGGAGCATCCATTATAGGAATGAAAGAGGAAGAGCTTATCCCTGGTATTGAGCTCATTGAGTCACATGAGATAGCAGAAATGCTTCTGGAATATTGTAGAGAGGGACAACTGACTATTACATTATGATGTGGTCTTTGGTGCCCTCAAAGCTGGATATTTATAAGGTCGATATCTTCAACTGCTACTAAACTATTTGTATTTTCGGGGATTAATCCTATTTGGGGTTTAATGGGAGAAAAGTTTACTCTTAAAAGAGAGCTTGGGATTTTGGAGATCACACTCAGTGGCGTGGGAAGCATACTGGGAGCCGGTATATATGTTCTTATTGGAAAAGCATCAGGTCTTTCGGGCAATGCCCTTTGGTTGTCCTTTTTGTTTGCTGCTATTGCTGCCGGTCTTACCGCTATAAGTTACATGGAACTTTCATCCATGTTCCCCAAGGCAGGGGCCGAATATGAGTATGTCAGGAATGCCTTCGGTGAGTTTCTGGGTCTTCTTATAGGCCTGATGGTTGTTTTCGTGGAGATTATTTCAAGCTCTACAGTTGCCCTGGGATTTGCGGGATATTTCGGGGTTCTGTTTCACACCCCTGCTATTCCCTCAGCTATCGCACTTATACTGCTGTTTACGCTGATCCTTTTAGTGGGGATTAAGCAATCTGCAAGGGCTGCCATTCTTATGACCGTCATCGAGGTGCTAGGCTTGTTTGTGATAATCTTCATAGGTCTTCCATTTATAGGTTCTGTGGACTATCTGGAAGTACAGAGCCTGTCAGGTATATTTGAGGCATCAGCGCTTGTTTTCTTTGCATTCCTCGGCTTTGAGGAGATAGTAAAGCTATCACAGGAAACAAAAGATCCTCATAGGACGACACCCAGAGCCCTTATACTTGCCATTGCGATCACTGTATTGCTTTACATGCTTGTTGCAGTGGCTGCTGTGAGTGTTCTTGACTGGAGGATATTGTCAACTTCTTCTGTTCCTCTGGCAGAGGTTGCATCCGTGGCTTTGGGCAGGAATGCATTTGTCATCCTTTCGTTGATAGCTCTTTTCTCGACTGCCAATACCGTTTTGCTTATGCAGCTTGGGGGCTCGAGGATACTCTATGGTATGGCGGAATCTGGTTCACTTCCTTCATTGATCTCCAGGGTTCACCCAAGGACAAGGACTCCATGGGTGTCTATATTGGTATTCACAGCAATTTCAATAATGTTTGTTTTCATAGGCGATATCGCGGTCGTGGCGAATATGGCCAATTTCATGGTCTTTATCGTCTTTATAACAATTAATCTTTCACTGATATGGTTGAGGTACTCAAGGCCTTATATCGAAAGACCATTCAAGATCCCCTTTAACATAGGCAGTTTTCCTCTTTCACCGCTTTTTGGTATTTTGTGTACCCTTTTGCTCTTTGCACACCTGAGCCTTGAGGTCATTGTCTATGGTTTTATTTTATTGCTTGTGGGTTTCATGGTAGTATTTATCAGGTTAAAAAGCCAAAGTAATTTTAAGCAGGTCAAATAAATAAAATGTATATTCTAATAATTAACCCGGAAAGCTTTCCTATGAGATACGAATCCAATACTTTTGCCTATCAACTTTTCATTTGGTTTTACAAAAAGGTCTTTAATAGGAAAGGCTCACTCATACTCGAAAATGGATAATCATCAACTTTTATTAATCTTGTAGAACGGAAAAACAGTATCTTCAATAATGAGGCAAATTGTAATCATTTTTTGATAGCAGAGCACAAATGATTATAGAAAAAGCTGGGACAGCACTAACCGTGCTTAAAATTTACAAAAGGCTTTCCATAAAACACCCCGATAAACCTGCCTTTGCAGCAGCTTTGGCAGCGATTACAGCTAAAAACTTTGGAGGAACACTCCATATCTATAGTGATCCCAATAGTACACCGTTTACGCTTCTCGCATCAGACTGGACTGAATCCAGTTCTCCCAAAGCGGTACTATTAAACAAGTCAATTTCGAACTGGACCACTGCTGTATCTTTCTGGAATATGGCTAATCAAAACCTGTTCAGAAGAAATGAAGGGTTTGAAGAATTGGCAAATATCAATCGTATAATACTGAGGTCAACACATGAACTATGGACAAATACTCCAAAAGGGAGTTCAGTTCGTTTGCCAGAAGCTGCTCTCATATTTGATGGATCATTCCTGGCAGGACTTGAAGGCTTATGGTTTATGGATGGGGATTTTGAAAAATGGAACGATCAGCTTAATGACTTAAAGCCAAGATTACTTAATGCATTAGAATTTGATTCGGTCCGATAGATTACAGCCAAGCTTTCAGAAAAGGCATTTCCAACGGAGTTCTTACAAGAGATCCTCTTTGCTGGAGGTAACGATCCTAATCTTACCAATATGGCATATTCATGTATAGCAAACCCACTTCCTACGCATAATCCAATTGAAGTCCTGAGATATAAGGTTATCTAAGTCCGACACAAGCTTTAGCTTTTTATCTCGTAGATGATGAATATGACCCAAAACTCACCTATGCCGCTGTGGCTAATTTACTTGGAATGAAAAACAAGAAGCTAACTATGGAAAGATACTGGAGCATCGAACTGAGATCTTAAAGATGGCTGATCAGGTCGCAGGATATAGATCCAATTCAGAACAAGTAATTTCTAACAGAACAACTCTGGATTTTAAGAAAAAGGAACTAACTGGCATATTGGAGAATATTGGAAGTAAGTGGGATGAAAATACATTAGATGACTTTGATCTTTCGAGTAACATAAAAGAACATGTCGATGTTATGACATCGAATTTTAAAGATTCTGAATTACAAATTTATGAAATTGAGACACAGCTTAAATGGGCAAGAAGTGAGATCAATAGGATAGATAATAGTATTAATGAGATCGATTCCAGAATCAATGCTATCGATGTGCAGATCCCTGAAGACAAACTTCATGAAATGATTATTTGTCTGAAGAAATTACGGAATAAGTATCCTTCTCTTAAAGAAAAAGAGATGGATCTTAAGTCTTTGGAGAGGGATGAGAATTTAGCTTCAATGATGGGGCAAATGCCTTTGACAGCGAGCCAGCGTATGCCAATGTGGCCAGCAGCTGCTTTTGCAGTAGTAGGTGTTACAGGTCTTGTAGCAGGTTACTTTTACGATAATTTACAGGGTGGGATTGTTGCATGCATTGTGCTGTTCATTATAGCAGTTTTATATTCAATATCTGTAAGAAATTCAGGAAAAAGTACACAACTACCTGCAAGCAATGTGAATACTGTGCCACAAAGCAATGAAAAGGATCAGGTGGTCCGGGAAATCCAGACCATCCTTGAACAAATGTTTTCGGATGCTATTTCCTGTGATTTCAAAGATATACCTGAGTTACCTGTACTTGAAGAGAAATATGATGAGCTTAAGGAACATGCTCATAATCTTAAGTCAATTTCAGATCTTAATATGGAGAAAGAGAGATTTGAAAAAGAAAGAAAGAAAGGCAGCCAGCTGTTATTACTGAAGCCCAATCATTCTTTTCCAATATTACAGGTGGAAGATATGAAAGGATATATTCCCCTCTTGATTCATCAGATATTTATGTTGAAGATGGGAATGGCAAGCGTAAAAGCATATCTGAACTAATTAGGGGAACAGCCGAACAGCTTTATCTCGCATTAAGATTCGGTTTCATTAAGGAACTTGGAAAGCATTCTGAATCATTACCGATAGTTTTCGACGATATTCTAGTCAACTTTGATCCGGTAAGAAGCAGGAATGCTATCAGTTCTATCAATGAGCTTAGTTGATCGAATCACGTTTTGTATTTTACATGTCATCCGGCAACTGTTGGAATGTTTAGGGATATGGTGCCGGATGTGAGAGTTGTT
>Ga0206328_131_pt1 | contig 31571 bp, 32 predicted proteins | sample SalPonR1_A_D2_MG_FD_142664 | JGI IMG/M metagenome (GOLD analysis project Ga0206328, IMG submission 142664)
CCATAGCAGAAGCCTCCCCTCTCCTTTCCATGGGCGGCCAGTTCTCCCTGCAACCCCTCTGGTACAACTTCGGAGCAATGGGCTACATATCCTTCATTGCACTGGGAATACTCACCTACAAAGCGTTCAGCCAGAAGAACACGCCAGAGAACACATTCCTGATAGTCTGGACACTGATGATAATCTGGGCTATGCTTCAGCAGAACAGATTTGCATATTATTATTCAGTGAATGCAGCAATACTCAGTGCATGGGTAGGAATTAAAGTGCTTGAGGTTTCTGGCTGGCAAAAACTTGTTGACAGTGTCAGGTCCAAAACATTCAGTGCAAAAAGCATAAAAGTAGCACACATACTTTCAGCAGCATTCATAATCCTTATTCTTATATACCCAAGCTACACTCTTGCAATGCAGCAATCTCAGGGTACAGGAGGACCTAATGGCTACTGGATCGAGACTACCCAGTGGCTCAGATACAACACACCTGACCCGGGGCTGGATTACTATGAAAGCTATGAAAGACCTGCAGCAGGAGAAATGTACGAGTATCCTGAGACTGCATACGGAGTCATGTCCTGGTGGGATTATGGACACTGGATAGAAGTAATAGGACACAGGATACCTAATGCCAACCCATTCCAGCAGGGAGTGGGCGGTCGAAGAAATAGCCTTGAGGAAGAAAATCAACCGGGTGCATCCACTTTCTTCACAGCTCCATCAGAAGAGGCTGCAACCGAGGTTCTCGAAGCAATACACCCTGATCCTGAAAAAGCAGGGGCACGTTACGTGGTCTCCGATGTGGAGATGGCCACCGGCAAATTCTATGCAATGACAGCGTGGACCCTGGATACAGAAGGTTACTATGTTCCGGTACAGACAGATGCTGGTTATCAGAATGTTCCAGGAAAAAGATATTATAATTCCATGGAAGCAAGGTTGCACATCTTTGACGGTGATGGATTGGAGCAGTATCGTCTAGTACATGAGTCACCCATAGGAAACACACAGGAGCCAGGTTATAAGAATGTCTACAATGCTCTCTTTGGTGGAGATCTCGAAGAGAAGAATACAGGTTATGTGAAGGTATTCGAGTATGTTGAAGGCGCCACAATAACAGGTAGCGCACCGGAAGATGAAACTGTGAGCATCAGTAATACCATAATGACCAGTCAGATGAGGACTTTTGACTACACACAATCTGTTGTATCAGATGGCAGCTATTACTTCACGGTACCTTATTCCACTGAAGGACCTATCGCTGGAGAAACCCAATTCGATTCTATGCCCATGGGAGCTTACACAATCAGTTATGGGAACACAACAAAAAGTGTAAGTGTAAATGAAATAGATGTTCTTAATGGAAATGTGATCGAGATATAAACCGGTCACATTGTTCATTCTTTTTTTACTTTTTTGTATACTGCATTTTTAAGTTCCGCCACTTACAAATAGCATCATGTAGAACCTAGCCACAGGTGACAATAGTGGATAGCATGATCAAAGGAAAGGCATGGAAATTTGGAAATGATATTGATACGGATGTCATAATACCTGGCAAATATTTGCGTACGACCGATATGCAGGCATTTGCAGACCATGCAATGGAGGGAATTGACCCTGAATTTGCAGGCAAGGTACAGAAAGGAGATGTCATTGTTGCAGGTGATAACTTTGGCTGTGGATCATCCAGAGAGCAGGCGCCTCTGGCATTGAAACACGCAGGCGTATCTTGTGTGGTTGCAAAGTACTTTGCAAGGATCTTCTTCAGGAACGCGATCAATGTCGGACTTCCACTAATAGAAGCTGATCTTGAGTGTGAAGAAGGAGATGAAGTTGAGATCGATCTGCTTGAAGGTACAGTTACAGTTAATGGGAAAATATATCAGGGAAACAAACTTCCTGATTTCCTGCTTGAGATCCTTACCGATGGTGGACTTGTTGCACACCGTAAGGCACTGCAGAACAAGTAGATATAGTATCTGATAAACCAGAAAATAACAGAGTCAATTAATATGATATTTCCCGAGCAGTACAAAACTGTTGGAGTCAGCCATTTTATTCCCGAAGAGGATGCGGATAAACGCATCTATTTCCTAACAGAATACATGATCATTGAGAATAACTCTGAAAATGATACGAGCTATTCACTTTACCACGTTAAACACAAAGGAAATGAGCTTTTAAGAGATGCAGAATCCCTTGAACTCTTATCAAGTGGAGAAGAGATCGTAAAGTACGACAAACTTCTCAATATCAAGGACAGGGCACTTTTGACAGAAATGGCCCATGATATTTGTAAGAATAATGACAATAACGTTAATACGGTCATTTTCACGGGAATTGACAAACATGTTACTTTTGTACATCAACCCGATATCTCAAGTATTCTGGAAATTGAGATCGTGGATGTTGTACCGCCTGAACCTTCATGGCTTGTAAGTGTCGTAAGAAGACTGGAAGCAAGCGGGATATTCGGGGACCTTACAGTCAAATTCACAGAAAATCTTACAGATCTTAAACAATTCGAAGGAGATAATACAATATTCCCCTGTTCTGCATCAGGACTCAAGGGCAAATGCCTTGATTCGGACGTTATCACAGAAGATGGACATCATCTTGTTGGCTGTGAGATATCAAAGAATCTTTTTGAATCAAGATTCCCGGGGATAGAATACTCTTTTACTAACATCTGCCCATTCAAGTCTGATGTTTTCAAACCATCGAAGGCTTTCATTACAAGATGCTGCCGTTCTGAAAAATCAGGAATTGTCAAAATAAATGATATTAAAGGTGCTGTTGTACATTGGGGTGCATCGGAATTTGATGTTGCAAATGCAATATGGAAACTTGCCGGAGAATTAAGAGAACAGGAAACTACTGAGGATAAATCATGAGACTTGCTATTGTAGAAGGAGATGGAGTTGGAAAGGAAGTAATTCCTGTTGCAGTGGACATACTTGATGCGCTCGGGCTTGAAGTTGAGAAGGTCCCTGTTGAACTTGGATACGGTAAATGGAAAAGAACTGGTCTGGCCATTACAGATGAAGATATCGAAATTCTCAAAAGCTGTGATTGCGTTCTCTTCGGAGCTATTACCACCCCGCCTGATCCCAATTACAAAAGTGTGCTTCTAAGCATTAGAAAAGAGCTTGACATGTATGCCAATATCAGACCAATACGTCCACTGCCATCTGTTAAAGGCATTCTGGATAGAAGTGATTTCAATTTTGTCATTGTGAGGGAGAACACAGAGGGACTCTATTCAGGAATTGAGGAGATCGGCGAAAATGTGTCAACCACAAAAAGAATAATTAGCAGAACAGGCTCTGCAAGGATTGCAGAATATGCCTGCAAGCTTGCTAAAGGCAGACGCAGTGACCTTACAATAGTCCATAAATCCAATGTCATGAAATCTGACAAACTGTTCCTTGATGTCTGCCGGAAAGTTGCAGCAGCAAATGAAGTGAAAGAGCATGATGAACTGGTTGACTCAATGGCATATAAGCTGCTCGTATCACCTGAAAAATATGATGTCGTTGTCACCACCAATCTATTTGGCGACATCCTCAGTGATATGTCTGCGGCCCTTGCAGGCGGATTGGGGTTGCTACCCAGTGCTAATATTGGTGAGAAACATGCCTTTTTCGAGCCAGTACATGGAAGCGCACCTGATATTGCAGGAGAGGGTATTGCAAACCCTATTGCAGCCGTACTGAGCCTTAAGATGTTGCTGGAATGGAATGGAAATACAGAAGCTGCTTCAATTGTAGAAGAAGCTGTTGACTATAGCCTTAATACAGGCATTAGAACTCCGGACCTTGGTGGGTCAAGCAGTACTAAAGAAGTGGGCAGCGCAATTGTGAACTATATCAGGTCAAAATCAAATTAAGGGATTATACCCTTTTATTATCTTGTTCTTTATTTTTTATCGCTAGCTTATTCCAAGCAAAGATGCTACTCCTGCCATGGTGAACACTGCACTGACACCTGATATCCACACCATGATGACAAAGTCAATTGTAGAACTTAACATGTGGCCACCGTCTACTATCCTTATCAAAAGCGCAGACATCAATGAATGCCCGACCATGATCAGCATGACCATGTTAGCCAGTGTGTCGATGTTTCCTACTTCAGTATAGAGCACCATTCCCATTGACATACCAGGTGGCATATCTACCGCTGTGAACATATCCTGCATCAGTCCCACCACACCAAGAGAAATATACATGGTAAAACCAATTCCAGCAGTCAATCCATAAAGAACACCTACAAGACTACCTGCAGACTGATTTCTTTTTTTCCTGAGATTGACTATCCGATGGAAATTGGTAGCTATAATATCACTCACAATTTCAGGTTTCCCACCTAAATTCGTTGCTTCCACAAACATAACACAAAAGCGTTGGATAAGGTTGCTTCCAGTGTTAGAAGCAAAATAAGACCATGAACCGATCTTGTCGATTCTGGTTATAAGCATTTTGTAAAGATTGTTGACATCCCTTGTCAGAGGACCGAAATCATGGGCTCTGAGAGCCTTGAGTGCTTCATCAATTACACCACCCCTTGCACCGGCAGAGCTTCCAAGTGAACGAATAAAAGCAGGAAAATTCTCATCTTTTCTTTTAATGCTTTTTTCAATTTTGCGTGCTATATGACCGGTGTATACCAAGGGTGTCAAAACCATAGCAACAGCTATCGAAGTATCCATTTCACCATAGAGAGTTACAAGAATAAAAACAAAAATACAGCCTGCAATTGATATTGGAATTGATCGATAGAGTTTGAGTTTATCGTCAGTCAAGACATTGGACCTACTCCAAAGAGGATCCTTTGGGATCTTGCTTTTTGTGAACATCAGCATTACAAGGTCAGTAACCAGGAAAACCACAACAACAATACCCATGAGAAGTTCTGCGTTCATGCCTGTTATAACAGGCATTATGATCGCAAATGATGCCATGAATATGAGTGACATTACAAGAGAAACAAACAATTCCTTGATAACTTCTACTGCATACAATGCACCATTATACATTGATTCATATTCATTCATTACAACATTCTGCTCTGCAAAAAGGAAGGTTTTAACGTCTTCCCCAGATTGCAATGCATGAGAGAATCTATCAAGAAAATCTTCGAATATAATGGAAGGGGTCCTTTTTGAAATAAATCTACAGGATTCAGCAAGACTCAAGTGCCAGACCACTACAAGATCATATATTTTTTTGGTCTCATCTGCAAGTTCCTGATAATCCTTATTCTCCGAAACAATACGCATGATATCAAGTCTTGGAGTTTCTGCTGTTGCAATTGAACCCATCTGAGTGATATAATAGTGCATATTGTTATCTATACGTGCTGCTTTAGCCCCAAGTATAGACATTGGGTATGAAAATGCGAATATGATACACACGATTGGAATTATAGCCGGTATTGCTTTTGCCGAGCCAACGAATAGGCTTGGAAGGATAGCATACATTAAAAATGAGAAAACAAAACCAAATAAGATTATGGGCAAAGCAAACTTCTTAAAATATGCTTTAGGTTCCATTCCAAGGTTTTTGAATGCCTTCTCATAACTCATGCATATCACCTAAATAGTGAATGGTAAACCGTCAACTCCATACTTATAGAAATTCACAATTATCTCAAGCACTTCATAGTAATCATCAATACCACGAGATTGCATTTCAGAAAGTATTTTTGACCTTAAGAAAAGGTCCTGATATATCTGACGTTTATCCTCATAACCAAGGGTTGATGCAATCTTATCTTCAAGGATGTAACTATTATTAAGACCACGGAAATTATGACTGTCAGATTCAGGATCCCACTGGAATACTGCCCTTGTGGCAACTCCACCTATTTCTTCATAATAGCCTTCGATCTCTTCCACAGCAAGTGCTCGCCTCAGGAATTTACCTTTACGATAAACAGCAGACAGTATCATTGCAATATTCAGGTTATCAATAAATGTAACAGGAACATTAATAGGATCAGCCGTTAGACGCTGGATCATTTTAGTAACTGCCGATGCGTGGAAAGTTGCCAGAACAGGGTGACCTGTCTGCATACCCTGGAAAGCTACGTTACCTTCAGCTCCTCGAATTTCACCAACAATAATGTAATTTGGTCTGGAGCGCAATGCAGCCTTAAGCAATGCAAAAGTATCTACCCTGGATTCCGGTGGACCATCTTCACGGGTGATCAATTGTTGCCATACAGGCTGTGGTGGTTGAACTTCAGCAGTATCTTCAGCAGAGAATATCTTAGCCCTGGGATTTACAAAAGCAAGACATGCATTCAGCATTGTGGTTTTACCACTGGCTGTTTCACCACTAAAGAATATACTCATGCCGTTTTCAAGGCACATCCACATGTAAGCAGCCATATTACAATCCAGTGCACCCCAATTAATGAGCTGAATAATACTAACAGGCACATCACTGAACTTACGCATGGTAAAACTACTACCACGCTTACTTACATCCAGACTGTAAATTACATTGATACGTGAGCCATCGGGAAGAGCACCATCGGCAATAGGACGTGAATCACTTACAGGACGACCAATACGCTCAGTCATACTCCTGAGCCAGTCATCAAGTCCCTTTTCATCACCAAATGTGAGATCGGTTTTTATCATATCAAATATTTTGTGAACAATAAATACATTGTCCACACCGATACTGCTTATATCCTCAAGATAAGGATCCCTTATAATAGGTTCTATCGGACCTGAACCAATGATGTTTCGTTCAATATGATAAACTAATTTATTGTACTCCATTTGTGTCAAAGGTACCTTTTTTTGTACTGGCATTAATTTCTGCAGAAAAGCAAACTTGCCAGCATCGTCATTCCCATCATCAATAGCCCCGCCTTCACCTACGTTTACTGCTTCATTGAGAAGCTTTGAGATCATATCCTTTAGTTCAGCTTCTGAATTCGGTACAGGTTCACTCGCAGATTTCTCAAGAACAATATTTAAAATTGCATCATATTTCTTCTTCTCAAGGTCATTTAATTCAGGTTCTACTCCATAATAACGAACTTCACCAAGTTCAGCAGTTCCATAGAGGTGAATGAAAACAGGATCCCCTACAGGCAATATCAGATTTACGTTCTCTGAGTCTATATCTTTTGACAGACTGACCATGAAGACAGGCTCATCTGCATCATTTTCCTGCATGAACTTACGTACATATTCACCCAGGTGAGGATTACGCTGTACTGCTTTTTCAAACTCAGGATCCATTTCAAAATCACCTTACAATATCATGATACGGATGCAATTTCAACTACCAGACCTACTTTTGGTTCTACCCTGAAACCTATCATTGTACCCACAGGACCTTTGGCACCTGTGAATTTGTTAACCACGACAGTACGCTTAACCTCACTACCAAGCGGTTTTGATTTTAGAGTAATGTAAACATCGCATGATGATCTGAACATTGATGCTATATCTTCGTTAAGTTCATTTGGCTCTATAGTAAGAATGATGACTTTACCCATACCATTAAGTTTTTTAAAAAAAGAAATAAGTTCAAGACTCTTTTCAGAATTTGCACTATATTTGATAAGAGCAGATATGGTATCAATGATGATCACATCTTTATCAAATAGCTCTTCAGCTGCCATTAATCTTTGAACGAAATCAATTCTTGATTTAGCTGCCTGCACCAATGGAATTACAGGAATGAATAGAAGAGATCCATTCAGTAAATACGGAGCGACAGGATAATCAAGAGAATACATTTGATTTATGAAACCCTTTGTTGTCATCTGTGTAGACACATAAGTGACACTAACATCGTTCTCATTCATCCCATATGCAAATCGCTGAGTAATGGTGCTTTTACCGCCACCTCCGCCGCCTTCGAGCACTACAAGAGATCCCTCAGGAAATCCACCACCTAATTTATCGTTTAAGTCATCCCTAGGAATTCCAAATGCACTTATTTTTGACATTCATACTCACCATTACGTTTTGAAGTACATTGAATCTGATTTTCCATTTTCCGCAGCAAGAACTATTTTGTGATCCCCGGAATTCAGTGGATTTGGAATTGTACTAACATTCACAACAAGAATATCCCCTGGTCGCCACACAACATCACCGTCCTGTAAACTCACATCAACATCAGACGGATGAATATAAAGACCGTCAACTAATACAGTTATGTATCCAGGTGCTAGTTCCGTTTTCCCGGAATTCATTGCATAGAAAGTGTAGTAGCTGCTCACATTGTCATAATAAATTATATCCGGATCATTAATGATCGTTATATCAGTCCTCATTTGTTCGGAAAGAAGTTTACTGCTTACGGATGATGAAGATACAAGTGACTGCACATCAGCTGAGATCACTGTAACTGCACCCATAGCCAGAACAATTGCTGCAATGAAAAAAATCATATGAGTTATTGCCGTTTCAGCATTATTATTTTTAAAAAAGTATCCTGAAGACAAATCATTTTTTTTCATATTTGAAGACCAACGATATTACATAATAAATATAATAGTAATTGCAATATAATGACTATATTATATAAATCTAGTTGTATATTCAAACGTTATACGAACTGTAATCAGAAACTGCATTTCCAGTTACTACTTTTACTCTATGTGAACCAAAACCAAATATATTAGAAACTACAAGTTCACGAGTTTCTTCAGGGCTCCAGACTGAAGCTGTCTCACTATAGCTATAGGACTTAAGCTCACCATCCACCAGAACATTTAATTCATCAAACTGAAGAGTTTCACTACCTGTGTTTGTGAGCGTAATGGTAAGATCATGAGGGGTACTAACATTGTTAGTATCCAAAGCATCAATTGTGATATCTGTCTGCAACTGTTTACTCTGCATTTCATATTGCTCAACAGAAGCATCATTGACAAGTTCGGATGAACTAACAAGTGTCTCAAAAGAAAGTGTACCGAGTATCACGGCAGATATAAAAAATATGATTGTGACAACCGTAACTTCAAATCCCATAAAGTTCCTCCAGACCATGCTTCACTTTTGACATTTCCCTGTCGATGGAACTTAGCATATTCCTATCGATCTTGCGACCACATAACCGCTCTATGAAAAGAAGAGATTTTGTATGATCTTCCGGAAGCAAGCGCCATGTAGGCTTTTCCACATAATAATCAATACCACGAGCATAAGCCATTATCTCAGCCCTTACGTCCTCACTGATCCACCCAATGTCAACATAATAATCCAATGCATCCATTAAATTGTTTCTTCCAACACGTTCCATTAAAAACTCGATCCAGTTGAGAAGAACAACTACACTTGTAGGATCAGCCCGAAGATTTTCAAGGCGGACCATTGAATTATCTCCTTTTGCAGCTATCAGAGGTCCTGGTACATCGATCTTTGGGTCATTTTGCATACCCTCTTGAGATTCACCTAAAGGAATAACTGCGGCTTCCGGCATAACAGGTACACCAGACTGCTCGAGCATATCTACCCTTAAAGAAATATTGTTGGTGGTTTCTGCTAATTCAAGTATATTCTGATCGATATGCTCAGTTTTTTGAGATAAATGGGAGGTACTTTCATTTAGAGACTCAATACTTTCATTCAGCATCACCATAGCATCGGCAAATGCATTTAGTTTAGATTCCACATCCTGCAACCGAGATTCCGTTTCCGAGGATGCGCCTGATACTGACATGGAAACTTTCTGTACAACCCCATCCATATCGCCCTTAAAAGCAGAAAGCATATCCCCAAGTTCATTGAGCCTCAGCTCTGTTTTTTCAAAACGTTCTAGGGTCTCACGCGAACCGCCAGTATCCCCTACAAAAGGATTCACCTGGTTGGATACGATTTCATAGAGAGAGAGTAATTCAAGAACACTTTGGTCTATCTTGTCAACGGTCTTTTTAATCTCCTCATTCTCACGTTGAACAGTACTTATAGACATATCCGTTTTGGATAATTTCCCTTCGACTTCCTTGACCTTCTTGGAATTCTGCTCTAGTGCCTCAGTTACTTCAGCTGAAGGAGCTTGCGAAGAAGCAGCAGCCATGCCTGGTGGACCGCCTGCATTAAGGTCTGGAATATTGCCCATACCAGGCGGAGCTACACCAGGTGGACCTGCAGAAAGATCAGGCACTGATCCAAACCCGGGTGGACCTCCGGGATCAGATGGTGCATCAGAGTCAAAAGGAGAAGTACTTCCTTTGCCCTTACCCTTTTTACCAAAGGCACCGGCCATTTGCTTAATTTTATCGCTCAATCCAGACATGTTTTTCCACAAGATAAGTTATAGTGAAATAGAGTAACCCATAATACAGAAAATATGGTTATAATAATATATAAAAATTTGTAATAAAAGACTGTAACTAAATAATGAAGCCATAAGAGATTAGTTTAAATTGTTTAAGAGCTTTTCACCAACGATTATAGTGGCACGCAAGAAACAATTTAAACCGGCAATAATTTCCGACAAGGACGGAATCAGATTTGCAACACCTGAGCCTGTTGCTAAATACAGAGCGCAGAGATTAAAGTGCAATACCATTGCTGACATCAGTTGCGGTATTGGTGGACAAGCCATATACTTTGCAGAAGAGTGTGAATCGGTATACGCCATAGAGATCGATTCAAAAAAAATAGCTTATGCGAAAAAGAATTGCAAAACACTTGGAATTGATAATATTGAATTTATTTGTGGTGATGCACTTTCAGAGGAAGTCATCGAACAATTACCACAACTGGACATTGTTTTTTCTGATCCTGCAAGACCACCTAATGAAAAGATACGGGACATAAATAGTTTAAAGCCACCTATTCCTGAAGTTATTAATGCTTATGGATCAAGATCATCTAATTTTGCATTCGAGGCATCCCCGCAGATTATGCCTGACAGAGTTCCATTTGATTGCGAGAAAGAATACCTTTCACTCGATGGTAAGCTTAACCGATTAAATCTATATTTTGGAGATATTAAAAAATGCGACGTGTCTGCTATCGCATTGCCGGAGAATGCAAAGATAGAAATGCAAGGGAAGATGACTGAACCAAATATAACAGAAAACATTGCATCTTACGCATATGAAGTTGAGGAATCAGTTGAACGAGCAAATCTTCTTGGGCAAATGGCAAACGATATGATGTCAAAGGCACCAGATATACAGTTATTCGTGGTCGATAAAAAGCGTTCTTTCCTGACCTCTGACAAACAGATAGACGTACCATTGATCAAAAACCGATACAAGGTATTGCTTAATACTGAGGTCGATTATGACCAGATCAACAAGTATCTGAAACAAAATGGCTTTGGAACAGTTATTTTACGAGCTCCCATAGATCCGGAAGACTACTGGAACGTGCGTAACGAACTGGAGACTGGATTAAAAGGAGATAGAAAAGCACACATCTTCCTGAAAGAGAATATGGCAATATTGTGCGAGCCGCTTTAAAAAATCAGTGAAGGTCAAAAGACAATAGTTCTTTTGTACATTTTATTAGTTCCTTTCTGCTAAAAGGTTTTGTAATATAATCATCTGCTTTGAGAACATGCAGCCCAAGCATTTTATCAAATTCCTGGCTCTTGACAGTTAGCATGGCTACAAGAAGGTCAGGATTTTTTTCTTTGATCTTGTGAAAAGTTTCCCAGCCATTCATATCAGGCATCATAATATCAAGAAGAACTGCATCAGGCTTTTCCACATCGATGGTATCAAGACACTCAGATCCACTATTCGCGCCAACCACGACTATACCTTCAGATTCAAGTATCAAACGCACAAGATCAATGGTATCAGGCTCATCATCAACAACCATCACTTTAGGACACATTGGTAAAAACTCCTTGAACTAAGTACTAGTTCATACCAATATATACACTATCAAAATATATAATTAATCCTCGGCGAACCAGCCAAAACGCCTCATAATCATTTTTATACGGGCCTTGACTTCTCTTTTATCAAAAGGCTTTGAAATATAGTCATCAATACCAAGTTCCATACCTTTCACCTTATCTTCAACTGCTGTTTTTGCAGAGATCATCATAACAGGGATCTCATTTGCAGTTTTACTTTTCTTGAGGTGCTCAACGACTTCATACCCATCCATGTCAGGCATCATTATGTCCAAAAGGATAAGGTCAGGTAATTCCTTTAAAGTGATATCAATCGCCTGCTCCCCATTATAAGCTACCAGAAAATCATATGGCTCGTTTATTAAAGAAAGTTTTAATAATTCAGGTATATCGGGCTCGTCATCAACGATCAATATCTTCAGACGGTCTCGTTTGATTTTTTTACTAGCATATTCCAACTGCACAGAATCTTCTGATACAGAATACCTAAAGTCGAAATCCATCAGGCCGATCTCAGTATGGATCTCACCAATATTTGTTGCTTCAAGAACAATATCATAAAATGATTTAACAAGAGTTTCTGTTTCCGGAGGGAGAATATCTTTTAAGAGTATCGAAAGCATCGACCCATTTCCTTCATGGACCTTTTTATCGATGAACTGCATAAAATTTTCAACCAGCTGCAGTGTATCACTGGCAAGGACATTCATATTATCAATAACAAGCAAAGAATCAGGATTTGCAGAAAATAGATTGGAAACATGCGATGCTATTTTAGTGTAATCAGTGGGAGAACTACAATATAATGTATCTTCCTGAGCAGGCTTTCCAGGAGACTCCACGCCAATGAAATGTAATCTGCCCGTAAAATCACTAACATTATAACCAAAGTCTTCGAATTTATGAATTATCTTATCCCTTGATGAACTAAGACATAGCCAGATAACATCCTTCTTTGGCTCCTTTTCAATAAAATCACTAACAAAAAGATATACTGAACGCTCAATAAAGGCATCTACCGGAGCGAAGAACAGTGAATTTTTCCCAGCTAGACCGGTTCGCAACTTATCCAATATCTCTTGAGTCAGCTCGTCCATTATTAGCTACCTTTGAATTTTTTTGTTTAATTTATATTATACCTGTCTTCATATTAATGTTTGGGATGAGATTAACAAAAATATTACTACTTAACAGGAACAAGCTCGACTTGAGGGTAGCCTGTAGAGAAATCCATATGAACTACAAATAATTCTGTTTTGGGTACGATCCCATACATTACAATGGATTTATCGATATTTTCAAATTTCCAGTGAGTTGTAGCCATATGTGAAACAGATTCGGTGATCTTCTGCCCATGCTTTGCAACGGCAAGTACAACATTTTCAGTCGTTTTAGTTATCGAAGCCATTTGCCCAATTACAGATCCCACATTATCCCAACCATAATTATATTCCATACTATCCAGCCCAATATAATCAAGCAGAGGAGATTCGAATTGGCGCATAGTTTCATGTTTTACTTTGTGGAATACATCCATATCTTTGTAGATATTTCCGGAAAATGGCTCTACATAAGAAGGCAACCTACTCTGTTGATCACGAATTTCAAAACCAGTAAAGTAATTCATGAAATTGTGCTCCCCGGTAAAAGGAGATATCATACGTTTCTCAGTTTCAACGCTTGTTCCTTCGGTAGGCATACTAAGTAAAGGTCTTCCCAGATTAAGATGATTTATAAAAGTAGGCAATAAAAGGCTATAGAAGGAATCACCCACTCCACTTGTGATCTCGAACAGATTAAAACTACCTTTTTGGTATCCACCTCCCAATACTGCATCAAAATCAGGGCTACCAGTTGATACTTTACTTGGAATTGGATCTGAAATCGGTTCTGGTATGGAAATATTCTTAGGATATGATACCCCAAATGGCTCAAAACTTGTAAAAACACCATTATCAAGTGTAAATGGATACTTAGATTGTGAAAGGGCTACACCCCTCAGCTTTAGGAAATTTATCTTACGGATCGAATTACCGTTTAATTCTGATAATTCAAGTGATACAACACCATCCACAAGATAATCAAGAGAATTTATGCCGATCTGCTCTGTAATAAGAATAAGATCAGCGTTGACCTTTCTGGAAAAATCAGAAAGAAGACGTTCTAGCTCGAACTTGTTATCCTCCCACCTTGAAGAATGAGTTGTTGCAATACTTAGTGAATCTATAGAGTCAATAACTATCGTAGGTTTTGAATCACTTGTTTCCCATATTTCTTTGACACGGGTTGCAAGCATACGTAAAAAATCCTCATTATTACTAAAGTCACCTTCGATCCATGGGAAATTACCATAAGATGAAGATTTATCAATCCTTGGTGAAACATATATACAGTTCCCCTGCGGACAAAGTTCACGCAGGGTCTCAAAAATAAAAGTGGTTTTCCCGGTACCGGGATAACCCTTCACAAGAAGAGACTTACCAAACTGAGATGAAAAGAACTGCTCTATCTCACACGGAATCATGATTGCTCCTCTGTTAATAATTCAGTTGCTCCTTGATCATGGAGACTCCACAATCAAGTGCTTCATCAATCTTTTCAGCATCTGTGCCGCCACCACGTGCCATATTAGGACGGCCACCGCCGCCACCACCAACTATGTTACACATTTCCCTGACAGCTTTGCCTGCATCAACGCCCAGTGAGATAGATTCTTCACCTGCTGCAGCAACGACCTTGACACCTTCAAAGTCGCTTACCAAAATAGCAACAACATCCTTTTCTTCAGACAACTCACCTGCAATATTTACAAGTTCGTCAGCATCTGCATTTGGAACTCTTGAAGCAACAATACGCACTCCGGCAATTTCAATGGAATCCTGTGCCATTTGAGCAACGCGGACATGTGCAAGTTCTTCTTTCAGGCGCTCATTATCCTTTTTGAATTCCTTCCATTCACCGAAGAAACGGTCAATAGTTGATGGCAAATGTTCAGGAAGTACACGCAATGCATCAGCGGATTGTGCCAGATATGATTCCATCTTCTGCACAGCCCGAACTGCAGCCTTACCTGCAGAATACTCGATCCTCTCAACACCATCCTGAATACGCTCTGTTCTCAGTATCTTGATCGGGCCAACAAGTCCGGTATTGGTACAGTGAGTACCGGCACATGCCTCTATATCATCTGCAACCTTGAGTACACGTATTTTCTTTCCAGGAGGGACACCCCCCTGATAGAGGCCAAATCCGTACTTTTTCTCAGCTGCTGACCTTTCCATCCATTCAGCCGTAACACGCTTGTTTTCCATCACAGTAACATTGGATATGAGCTCGATCTCATCCAACTCTTCCTGACTAATACGTTTGTAGTGCGAAATATCAAGGCGAGCATGATCTGCTGTTTTCTGTGCCCCTGCCTGCCATACATGGTCACCAAGAACTTTACGGGCTGCATCATTCACAATGTGAGTTGCAGTGTGGTGGCATGCATGAGCCATTCTCCTCTCTTCATTGACCTTACCAGTTATCAGGTCACCTTTCCTCAAATGAAGTTCATCTTTTATGTCCTCAAGGACGTGGACCACAACACCATCATGGACCTGAACATCAATGACTTTCAGTAGATCATCTTCTAATCTAACGGTACCATGATCAGCAGGCTGCCCACCGCCTTCCGGATAGAACAATGTACTGTCAAGTACTAGTTTATTATCAAAAAGATCAAGAGCAACAGACTCAAATTCCATCCTCGTAGGTTCATCATAGAAAAGGCGTTTTGTCTTTGGAAGCTTTTTCAGCCTATCAGCATAGGGGAGCTCTTTTACAACTTTCTCTTCAGCCTTGCTATGACCTTCTGCCACCAGAGAATAAAAATTATCAGGTAATTCAACCTCTACATCAACTTCTGCTGCTGCCTGCTTGGAGATCTCAGGCGGGATACCATGAGTATCATACATTTCGATGAGCTTTGACAGAGGCATCTTCTCACCACTCTTTTTGTAGTGTTTTGCAGATTTCTGGATCATGCGCTTGCCACGGCCAAGTGTTTCTTCGAATTTGCTTTCTTCATGGGAGAGAATGTCGGATATAACATCAAATTTCTCATCGAATTCAGGATATTCCGGAAGGTTATTGACATGCATCCTGACAATTTCAGAAAGAGGGATATTTATACCCATGTCTTTCATCATACGCAGAGTTCTGCGAAGAACCAGGCGTGCAAGATATCCTGCTTTTACATTGGATGGAATAATTCCATCTGCAAGCATGAATGTCAGACAGCGAGTATGATCAGTAATAGAGTAAACGTTCTCAACAGGCTCCATAATAGATGAAAGCTTTTCCACTGTTGTTCCAATACTGGAAGCAACCTGCTTTCTAAGTTCAAAGAGATTTGCCTTTTCACTTACATCCATTAGTCCCGCAAGGCGTGCATTCTGTGAAAGGATATTAGCATATTCAGAATTATCCAATTCATGCTCTATACCTGCCAGATCCATAAGCTCGTTAACTACTGTGGGGAAGACAGCATCATATATAGTAGGTGAACCATGGGATGCCCATACAAATCGTTCCAGGCCATACCCGGTATCTACGATATAATTATCCATTTTACGATAATTTTCGCCTTTGATCTGGATAGGGCCATCTTTTGACTGTTGCAGATCCATGAAAACAAGTGTAGCAACTTCAAGACCGCCGATAAGAACCTCCACACAGGGACCAGCATTCCCACCGCCAGCCCATGGCTCTTCCTTATAGGTGACTGCATTAGGATCGGCTCCAAGAGAATTCAGTAACTCATCACAAAGCTCAACTGTCCTGTCCTTCCAGTATATCTCTTCCCGGGTATTATTAAAGGCATGATGAGCCATCATTTCAAAAGTTGTAAGATGGCGACCACTTCTTCCAACTGCATCCAGATCAGAAAGTCTGATACATGGTTGTGAAATTGTTAATGGGTTTGCGGGAGGTGGCACCTGCCCTGATGTTATAAAGGGTTGAAAATCAGCAATTGAAGCGATAGTGAGATAAATATCATCTCTCCACCTTGCTGCCACAGGGTACCTTTCAAGTCTCGTATGCCCACGTTCTTCAAAGAAATTGAGGAAATATTCCCTCATTTGGGTCAGATCGAACTTTTTCTTGAAAACCGGGTTTCCGATAAAAGAATATGGGTCACATGGTGCATCTCCACAAGTATCCCGGTCAAAATCGCGAGTCCAGTAGCTAGAACCACATTTTGAACATTGTTTACGGATAAATCCATTTTCAGAAAAGAAATCAAGTTGATATTCATCTTCAAGCATAATTATTCCAACTAGATGGTTGCTTTATGTAACTTATCTACCAAATACCGCACCAATGATTAAAAACGTTTCTTATGGCAATGAATCACCTGCAGAAAATCGATGGAATATATTAACTAAAGTATAAATATACATGGCGTATACACGATACACCTTGCGTTTTCTTAAAGATCAGGCCCAATTCACATACATATCATGAACATAAATTGCATGATGCAACTACATGAATCTAAAAACAGCTACATCAGGATTAAGAGCGTGTCCATTAAATGTTCTATTTAGTGATTAACGATGCAACCAATGAGATACATGTCACTAGTCTTTAGAGGATTAGTAGAAGAATACGATAATTCCGGCGTAAGACCTTCTGTCTTTATGGACGGAGAAGGTAATCTCCAGGTATACCTTTGCGATTCAATTATTGAAGACAACAGTGAAGAATTTGGAATTGATGTTGAGAACAGCTATGACGTAAATGGCGGACAGTTCACTGGCGCATACAGTTCATACAAGATCCTTACCTCAGTATCACCTAACACAGTAGAAGCAAAAGCAAGTCTTGAAAATTAAAAAAGTATCAACTAATTCACGAATAATATATTAGAACAAAAGCGAATTAATCCAATTCAAGCTTTAGCAATCTAATGCCCAAAAAGCGGATGAGATAATAATGGATTACAAGAAACTTCTCAAGGTCATAAAAAACTCAAAGCAGGTTTACAGAGAAGATTATGTCAAAAAGATATTCAGAAGTTCACACTATGACGTAGGGGTTTTTGAATCAGAGCTTAACGAATTCAATGAAACCTTAGAAGGTGAGGATTCAGAGATAGCAAAAAGGTACATGGACCGTACCGTTGTTGCACAGGTGATGGATGATGCATCGATACTTCTGGAAATTATTAGAGACAATCATTGCCTTGATCCAGAGCAGAATCAAGAAATTGCTAAAATGATCAAAGCACTTGACCTGATGAGTGAAGACATTGAAGTAATAGAAGAAGTAAAAGCTCTTGCTAAAATGCCTGAAAAATCAGACTCTAGTACACATTCAGCAAGGAAAGAAAAAGTCTTTGCAAACGTTTAATTTTATAATATACACTTATTTCAGCCATCACATTTAAGACATTGAGCGCAAAATCTATTTCATGCCTAAAAATATCTTGCTTACCAATGATGACGGCGTATATTCCTCCGGAATCAGAGCTGCCTATAAAAGTGTTTCAGAACTGGGAGAAGTTACCGTTTCTGCACCAATGATGCAGCAAAGCGGAGTTGGTCGATCAATATCTATTTTTGAGCCATTAAGAATAACGAATACGAGCATTGATGGTGTTAGAGTTAATGCAGTTGGTGGAACACCTACGGATTCTGTCATACTTGGTATTTTTTCCATCATGAAAGAAAAGCCAGACCTTATACTTTCAGGATTCAATATTGGAGAGAACATCAGTACAGACACCATAACAACATCCGGAACTATTGGAGCGGCGCTAGAAGGTGCAAGTTATGACATACCTGCGATCGCAGCATCAATACAAGTAACAGAAGAGCAGGACAAATTCGATGATCACAGAGAATATGAGCATGATTTCGAACTTGCTATTAAAGTTGTGAACAATATCGCTAAAAAGGTGTTGAAACACGGATTACCTGAAAATGTAGACCTATTAAATGTTAATATACCTCATTTTGTAGAAGAGGATACTGAAATAGAGATCACACACCTTTCTCGTAAATTCTTTAAAACAAGTGTTGATGAAAGACTTGACCCCCGTGGAAGACCATATTACTGGATAGACGGAGAACTAATTATAGATTACGAAGAGGGTACTGATGTTAATGCAATTATGAACAACGGGCATATATCAGTCACGCCCATAACATTGGACGCAACTTCACCTATTGACCTTTCTGAAATTGAACATCTGATATAATACAATAGAACAAGAATATAAAATTAAACATCAAGGAAATTTATTTTGTGATCTTCACCAGAATTTCCTTGCAATCATCTTCCACACCATGCAAAGTTCCGGTAGCGCCAACAATTGTGCTCCCCAGAATATCTGTCACAAAATGATTTATCTCAATATCTTTTCCGTCTACTGTTAATATTACTTCCATTTTTTGTCACCTACTCGGTCCGATGGAATGGGACTCTTTTACTTACCGCAAGCTTCAGCAATGAAGGTAACTCATCCAGGCTTGCATTTGATACATCCACAAGATCATCATTTGACAAGAGGCACGGTTTAAGTTTTCCATCTGCTGTGACACGAAGTCGATTGCAGTTCGCACAAAATTCAGTGTTATCCACAGGACGTACAAATTCTACTTCTGCACCATTGATTATGTATTTTTTCCTGTGATGCATTTGACGAACCGTTACATTACTTGCCTCACTCAAAAGTTTCCTCTCTACCTCATCAGCATTAACACGATATTGTGCCACATCTTTAAAATCCATAAGTTCGATCAGTTGAAGTATAACATTACCATTATACTGTCTTGTGAACTCGAGCATGGAATCCATACCCACCTCATTGATATCCTTAAGAAGCACCATATTTAGTTTGACAGGATTAAGGCCTGAGTCCACTGCTTCATGAATACCATCGAGAACCCTTTCAAAAGCGTTTGCATTACAATTAGTAATACTACGATATGTGTCTGGATCAAGGCTGTCCAGACTTACATTGACCCTATCAAGTCCGCATTCTTTAAGTGATTGCGCCCTGCCTTTTAACATAGATGCATTTGTAGTCAATGAAACATCCTTCAGTTCTGGCAATGATGCGACGATGTCCTCAAGATCATTCCTGATAAGAGGTTCCCCACCTGATATTTTTACCCTGTTGACTCCCATACCTGAAGCCACATCTACGATATTGGAAATCGTTTCAACTGACATCTCAGACAGACTACCATGATCTCCTTCGTTGTGGCAGTAAATGCAATCAAAATTGCAGCGATTGGTAATGGACATTCGCAAACTTTTAACCGTACGCCCATAATTGTCGGTCAACGAATTGCAAGTTCCGCATGGATTCATATCTACGTAGATACACATTCCTTATTTAACTATTTTGAATCAATGGTCTGCCAGTAATAATACATATATACGTAATGAACAAACTAACATGCATGACAAAAGCTGTTTTGCTTGCAGGAACACATAGCGGTGTTGGAAAAACCACAGTATCCATGGGAATTATGGCAGCCCTTCGAAAAAGAGAGATGGAAGTACAGCCGTTTAAGGTTGGACCTGATTACATCGACCCAACATACCATACATTGATATGTGGCAATGCATCACGAAATCTTGATACATTCATGATGCAACAAGACGGAGTGAGAAAGGCATTCTCTAAAAATTCCAAAAACAGCGATATTAATGTAGTTGAAGGAGTCATGGGTCTTTTTGATGGCATGGGTGCAACTGAAATTGCAAGTTCAGCACATGTGGCCAAGACCCTTGACCTACCTGTCGTTCTGGTAGTGAACGTACATGGGATGTCACGTAGTGCAGCAGCTATGGTAAAAGGCTTTACTGAATTCGATAAAGATGTGAAGATCGCAGGAGTTATCCTGAACAGAGTTGGGAGCCCACGACATGCACAAATGATCAAAGATGCAATACCAGAAGAGATACCTGTTTTAGGAACCCTCCCCAGAAATCAGGATCTTGTAGTACCATCCCGACACCTTGGACTACACATGGCACATGAGAATACTTTTGATGCATCGCATCTTGCAGATTTTATCGAAGAGAATATTGACCTTGATGCACTCGTCTCTGTTGCAGGAAATGCACCTGAACCAGAAGTATATGAGGAAGAACCTACGCCTGAATCTGACGTCAGGATAGGTATTGCAAGAGATAATGCATTTTGTTTTTACTATGAGGACATGTTTGATGCGTTCAGAAATGCAGGTGCAGAAGTAGTTTTCTTCAGCCCAATGGATGGAGAAGTACCTGACGTGGACGGAATGTATTTTGGCGGCGGATATCCTGAACTGAATATTGCAGAACTCGAGAAGTCGAAAACCACAAGATCCCTTAAGGATATTGCAGCTGATGGAATGCCCATGTATGGAGAATGTGGAGGATTGCAATACATGTCCACATCCTACGAGATCGATGGAACCGTTTACAAAATGGCTGATGTGCTGCCTGCTGAAACTGTCCAGACAAAGAAACTCCAGGCACTTGGTTACACAGAAGGCCAGGCCAACGGAGATTTCATCAAAGGCACCATCAGAGGCCATGAATTCCACTATTCTGCAACCTATTGCGCTGATGATGCAAAGCTTACGTATGAAATGAAGCGAGGTAAAGGAATTGTCGATGGTAAGGACGGACTTACAGAGCACAACTCTATCGCAAGTTATACGCACGCCCATCCGGCATCCTTCCCTGTGAAAAGCTTCGTAGATAAATGTAGAGAGTACAAGAAGAAATAAAACTACTTTAGGCCTGTCTAATAGCAGGCACTATCTATTTTTTATTCTTTTTTAGAAAATCTTTGACTACCAAATGTATCAATGAGTTTACGAGAGTTTATATACACATGTAATTGCTGTATAAAATCAATAAATATATATACATAAAGGCTACAAATATGCATACATCGTAAAAATATAAAATATGTATAACGCATATTAAATAATTATTGATGAATTAAATAAAATATTGGTGGTACAATGAAGAAAATAAATATAATAATAGGCATTGCAATTGCACTCTTGCTAACAGCAGCAGGTGCCGGCGCCGTAGCAACAACATGCACACCTGATGGAAGATATTGCGGAACACTGGAAGGAACATACACTTCACCTGATCTCCCTGGGCAAACTTTTGAACTTTATGCATCATTTGAAGCTACTATGAATAACGGAATTATCACTTTCGTGAATATAGATCCAACAGGAAGTAACCCTGCAATTGACGATCTTGCAATTAATGCAATCTACAATAGTACTTCAGGATTGATAGAAGTCACTGCAAGTGGGATCTGCATGTCAGAAAACCAATTTACTGGATTTATGGAAATAGACCCATGTAACGACTTTGAAGTAATAGATGCAACAGGGTCAGTGAATTCAGTGTATGCAGTATCTGGCCTTACAGGTGACTTCACAGTAGACGTAGAACGATGTGGAGAGATCCCAGAGTTCCCAACTGTAGCACTACCAATGATCGCTATACTTGGACTGGCATTTGTAATGCAGCGCAGAAAAGACTAAGATTTTAACTATTGCAGGTTCCTAACCTGCTTATTTTCTATTTTTTAAAGGGCACAAAAATCAGTTTTGTGAGCTTTGCTCGGGGGCAGATGCAGGTGTATTTTCCTGCACATTCTTCATAGCATCCCTATTCTTAAACCAGAGTTTACGACGATAGTAGTTCAAAGGATGTTTTATTTTTTTGCAGACATTATCAGGCGCATAACAATTACCATAGGTCTGCATTGTAGAGCAGGATGGAGGTTTGTAATTTGTACCAGACGAACCTGCTATATGCTCTATCTGATAACGCGCCTTTTCAATGTCGAAATCAGGGGATGCTGTGAAGAGATTCATAATATCATCCACAGTCATGCCAATCGATAGTAAGAAAGATGTCATAGCAAATCTCATGGAGTGAGCCAGATTCACACCGGCCTGAGTATTTGCTATTGCGTGCTTTACACATGGCGGGAACAGATCACTTTCAATTGATTCGAACTCGGAACCGCCAAAATTGCTTTTCCTTTCCTCAAGGGCAGACCTTATTTCTCCCAGATAAGGCTCACATGATTCTGCAATTTCAGGACTAACAGGGACAGGAAGTTTACTTTCTATTCTATGTTTAATTCCTTCCTGGAGAAGACGGGAAAACTCCTCCTTGGAAATACTCACATTTCCATGGAGCATCTTTCTGTTCACAAGTTTCCATTCAATAGCCTTGAGAGAACTTGCCAATTTAATATAGTCAGTGAAATGCATTCTGAAACTTGAATCATGCAATTCAACCCCAATGTCAAAATCTTTTGCAAAATCTTCAAGGAAAGAAAAATCCTGCGTTTTCAGAGACCTATAGGAAGACACCGCCTCTGCTAAAGAGTAACGTCGAGTGAGAAAAGGGTCATCTATACATGACACCAGAATTCGTGAAAATGGGTAAGAAAGCAATTCAAGCAGTATCTTCTGCTCATCAGAATTAGAAATAGAAGGCGTGGTGATCTCGCCTGCAATTGCCTGCAAGACCCGATCTTTGCCCCTGATACGCGCCGAGTCAAAGGCACGGGAGCTAATTAGCCTATCAAGGGAAAAATCAAGGCTTGCCACATAATTGGAAGCCTCTGCAGTGTAGGGATATAAAGCAAGATCTTTATTGTCCATACCCTTAATTAGTCTGATTCAATTCTTGGTGCCAGCAAGTAACCAATCTTTCCTGCTCCATTAGCAATTGAAAAACCGATCTTCACTGGGAAGTCTTTACCTAGCTCAATAGTTATCTCGTTAGATTTTGAAGCAGGTTTGACAATATCTGAAAGATAATCGAGTGAGAACAAAGAACGCGCATCACCGGATTTTAAGTCGATCAACTCACTCTTTGGCATTTCAAGTCTTACACGATCAGTGTCACCTTCTGCCTCCATATAGAAAACATCAGCTTCAACACCGAGCAGCATGTGGTCACTTATCTTTTCAGCTGCCTTTACAGCCCTCTGAAGTTCCTTGCCATTAAGAACAGCCTCTGCCGGCAATTCTAATTGAGGAATTCTGGGCTCTGCCCTGATAGTTGAGGGATCAAGTAAAGCGAGCGTATATGACAGGCCACCAAGCCGAAGAGACATCTTCTGAGACATCTCGTCAAGTTCCATGGTCACTTTATCATCCCTTCCAGCTACGCTGAAAATATCATTGATCTTTGAAAGATCCATACCGATCTCACAGTCGTCAGCACTGAATTCGTCAAATGCATCAGAACTCAGTTCGAAACTGAGCATAGCTACGTTAGCAGGGTCTACTGCCCTGACAGAAAGTCCTTCAGGAGATATCCTGAACCTTGCTTCATCAACAAGAACTGAAAGTGTTTCAATTGAACTTTTTAATATATCTGCATCAATTGTTGCCTTGAACATCTAGATTCTCCGCCAAATAAATTCAACTTCTAGGTCATATACCGATAAAGTAATAAAAGCTTTCTTTTTTAACAGAAAGCAAGCTCGAATAATTTGAATATACTAAGAGTTTAAAATATATTAATCATACTCACGCCATGTGGTGCCACATTTAACACACTTAAAAAAGCGAGTCTCTGATTCATCTGCAGACCTAAGCTGGCGCAGCCACCAGTATGCAACATTGTGACCACATTCCTCACATCTTGCTGTAGTTGTCGGTAGTCCCACATCCACATTCTCTTCAAGTACAGTAACCTCTTCCCTGTCATCACGTTCTGTTTTGGACATTAGCAAATCACATTCACCGGCCTTACTCTTTTCATAACCACACTTTCTACACTTTAATGTCCCTTCTGCAGGAAACATCATACTTTTACACTTTGGACAGAATTCCATCAATCTCACCTCTTGCCTGATCTAGTATCTCATTGTGATCGAACGCCATTTCCGGTATCTCATCAACATCAAACAGAGTCACATTCTTTGCATCCGAACCCGCCATGAGTTCACCGTAGCCTTTTGACAGGTAACATACACTAACCGTATGCCCTCGAGGATCACGCGAATATTCTGAATATACCCCAAGTAACTTAACTATTTCTATTGATAAGCCTGTTTCCTCTTTAGCTTCACGGACCACCGCATTTTCAGTAGTTTCGCCGATTTCTACAAAGCCACCAGGTAATGCAAATTTTCCTTTAAAAGGGGGATGTTTTCTTTGTATCAACACCAGTTTACTGTCAAATAAGATAACAGCATCTACTGTCAATTTTGGAGTCGTAGGGTACATATGAACAAAAACTTAATACACTACATCAACTATATAGAGGGCATACCTATTAAAGGTGCGTATAAATGATAGAGAACACACTATGGATTGCACTGGCATTTATGATAGGTTCTTCTATAATGCCAAAAAAGCATCGCATCCGCAAATTAGTAGGATCTTCAGGATGGATCTTTTTTTCAATGCACTGGTTTTATCAGCCATGGCACTATCTGGAGATCAATGACTACTTCAACGTTGCACTGGTAATAGCAGTAGGTGCCATCTGCCTTATAATAGCATATACAATGGCAAGAGAATACAAATATCCAGAGTTGGCTGAAAGTAATTCCCCAATTGATGTGACAGCCATGGCAACAAGCGCGACAGCCCTAGGGTCATTATTTTATTTCCCATTTGCACAAATGGATGTTCTCAATATTTGGATCATATCAACTGTCACCGAAAATACATTCTGGGTACTCCAGACCCTGAGCTACCCAGCAGAAATGACAGCATGGAATAAAATAGGAATGAATGGATACCAAGTGGAGATCATACTTGCTTGCACTGCTATTGAGAGCATTGCATTGTTCATCGGGCTTATCAGTTCGGTAGATGCCCCATTGAAGAGAATAGCTGCAGCATTTATGGCATCTGTACCGGTAATATATCTGTTGAATATCGGACGAGATGTTTTTGTGATAATTGCCTATGCACAGCAATGGTTTGGTCCGAACAGTTTTGATATAGCACACCACACCATCGCAAAGATCGGCTCAGGAATCGTACTTTTTGTAATAGCATATATTGTAATGAAGATCCTGCCTGAGCTTATAGATCTTATCGAAGGCATATGGAATATCGTAGCCGCATGTATCCACAAAATATTCGATAAAGTAGTAGGAAATAATTAAATGCTTGCAAAAGGTTCAGGACCATGGTTGCTAACAATTGTTAGTGTGACTTTTGTAGCTTCTATCCTAAATATTTTATTTGAAATACCTTATATGGATACGATAACAACTATCGGAATTGCAGCTAGCATATTTTTCATATTCTTTTTCCGCGACCCTGAAAGAGAGATCACAACATGCCAGGAATCAATGGTAGCACCAGCTGATGGAAAAGTTGTGGATATAAGAGGAAATAAAATATGCATATTCATGAATTTCCAGAATGTACATGTTAACAGATTCCCACTTGATGGAAGAGTAGTTTCCATTGAGCACAAGAAGGGAGGATACATACCTGCATTCTGTAAAGACTCAGACAGGAATGAACGCAGTCATGTATTAATAGATACAGAGCATGGACCAGTGGAAGTTATCCAGATTGCCGGTACAGCCACAAGAAGGATTGTCTCCTATGTGAAAGAAGGAGATAATCTGGCAAAGGGACAAAGGTTTGGCATGATACGATTCGGGTCCAGAGTTGACGTAACGGTTCCAGATAACTTTGATATCTCATGCGAGAAAGGCAACAAATTATATGCAGGGAAATCCGTAATTGCAAAAATGAAATCAAAGGACGTGAAGTAAATAATCCAGTCATTGAAACTAGCTGATTTTGTTACATTGCTAAATGCCTTGTGCGGAACTGGAGCTATACTCTTACTCTTGAATGAATTCACATATATTGCACCCATCCTCGTCCTGATTGGAGCCGTTGCAGATGGTCTTGATGGACATATTGCAAGATGCATTTCAAGCAGCGACATAGGAGATAACCTGGATTCCCTTGCAGATGTAGTGTCATTCGGCCTGGCACCCATTGTGATCCTCTACTCATTCAACGGAGAGAAGGGAGCATATTTACTTGCTGCAGCACTGTGTTTTTACTTCCTATGCGGGCTATTAAGACTTGCAAGGTTCAATACAGTACAAACAGGATTTTCATCATTTAGTGGATTGCCAATTACAGCAGGTGGTATTATACTTTCAGCATATGTGCTAATGGGAGAAGCATATTTCAATAAATATGTAGCTGCAATACTATTACTCATCGCAGGATTATTGATGATAAGCAACATAACTTATCAAAAATCAAGAGATACAAAGACACTCTCAGTTATCGCACTTGTGTTCATGGCCATAATAGCATCTTTTGTACTACAGCCGATATACATGCATTACTTCGCAATTATTCTTATGACGCTGATGACAATCTACGTGATCTCACCCGTGACTAAAAGAACAACATGAGGAAAGATTATGACTGACAAATACGAAATTAATGACCGTGACAATGTGCTTTTTGAAGCTGGAATCAAACTTGGTGCGTTGTACCACCAGTTTACCGGATCACCTGTAGATCTGAAAACAGCAGATAGTCTTGAAAAAGCAATACAGGAAAGTATTTCAGTCCAGCCATGTGTGGAAAATATAACAGTATCCATCAACAGAGATATGATACGCTCAAAGCTCAATAGCGAGTACGGATACTGCGAACTTGAAGGACGTATGCTAATAGTTAATATCACAGCAAGGTTCGAGACAGCAAAAGCAGACGTCAGTCTTGCATTTGATGAAAAACTTGACTACCCACATATGAAAATAGAGAAAATATACTGATATTGCATATTTCCATTTTGCCAATATTATTGATATTCTAGAGATTTCAGCATTTTCGAGGCAGCCGCAAATGCTGCTACAACTTTCTTATTTTGCTCAGTTGTGCCCACTGTCACACGAATGAGTGAATCCCCAGCATCTTTGAAAGATCTACAGTCCCGAACAATAATGCCTTTTTCAAGCAGACTGACTGTAACGTCCTTTGACTTTAGCGGTGATACATCCACAAGTACAAAATTTGCCTGAGAATCATAGACCTTGAAAGGAATATTCTTCATAAGGTAGTTCCTGCCTTCTCTTGCACAAGTTATGCTTTTATTCAAGTACTCCGAATCAGATAATGCAGCTACCCCCGCAAAAACAGAGGGAACACTTACATTGAAAGGGGTTACGATCTTCATATACTCAGATTTAAGCCAGGAAGGCATCAATCCATAACCAAGCCTCATGCCTGCAAGGCCAAATGCTTTTGATAATGTTCTCCCGATAATGATATTGTCATATTCAGCTACAAGATGAGAAACATCAGAATCAGAAAACTCAATGTATGCCTCATCTACAAATACAAGTCCCCGAGTATATTCAATAATTGAACGGAGATCAGATTCATCCACACACTTTCCTGTTGGATTGTTAGGGGAACAAAGGAAAATCACTTTTGTCCTTTCAGATTCGGCTTTTTTGATAGATTCCACATCGAGACTGTAATCTTCCCTGAGTTTCACATATACGGGCACAGCACCATTTGCACTAGCTGCAATACTATAATATGAAAATGTAGGAGTAGGGATAATCACCTCATCTCCCGGAGATATCAGCAGCCTCATAAGATTATCCAGAAGTCCATCCATACCAGGCCCTGAAGCGCAGATATTATCCACTGAGAAACCTGTGTAAATAGATAGAGCATCTACAAGTTCAGATGCCACTGCCGATGGATAGGTGTTCACATTATTCGCATGAGCAATGATGGCATCTACTGCTTTTGGAGATGGTCCAAGTACATTCTCATTGGAACCCAGTTTAATTACAGAAGCTGGATCAAAACCATATAGCTCCGCAATTTCCACAATGGATTTACCTGGGACATATTCAGAAATACCTGCAATTTCCTTTTTGACAAGCTCAGGCCTGCTCAAGTACAGCCACCACCTGATCGATCTCTTCTTTTGTAATGACCAGAGGGGGAGCAATACGCAGCACGTTCTCAGAAGTACAATTCAACAATATGCCATTTTCACGTCCGTGATCTACGAGGTCTGCGCAATTTCTGTTGAACTCAACACCCAGCATAAGTCCTCGTCCACGAACCTCGACAACATCATCAAGGGACATATTCTCCAGCTTATTTCTGAAATATTCGCCGATCTCTTTTGAGCGCTGCGCAAGTTTTTCCTCACGGATGACTTCGATCGAAGCAAGAGCTGCAGCACATGCAAGGGGACCGCCACCGAATGTAGCTGCGTGTTCGCCGCGGCCAAAGGAAATACCTTCGCGAGCTGCAATAGCACCCATTGGGAATCCGCCACCCAGTGCCTTTGCCATGGTCATGATATCAGGTTCAACACCGGAATGGTCCTTGCAGAACCATTCACCCGTTCTGCCAAAACCAGTTTGTACTTCATCAAATATCAGAAGAGTACCGGTATCATCGCATATCTGACGAACTTCTTTAAGGTATGAATCAGAAGGAACGATTATACCACCTTCGCCCTGAATTGGCTCCATTACCACAGCTGCTGTATTCTCAGTAATAGCATCAGCAATTGCCTGTGAATTATTGTATGGCACGAAAGATTCCCCTTGAACCAGTGGCCTGAATGGCTTACGATACAGATCCTTGTAAGTCAGTGTCAAAGAGCCAAGAGTACGTCCATGGAATGAATTTTCCACAGCAATAAAATCAGTCTTGTCGGTTGCCACTCTTGCCAGCTTCATTGCAGCTTCCACTGCTTCTGTCCCGGAGTTACAGAAAAATACACGGTCCATGCCGGTAACATTGACAAGCTCTTCTGCAAGCTTTGCCTGTGCTTCAGTGTAGTAAAGATTGGAAACGTGTATCAATTCCTCTGCCTGAACTTTCAATGCAGCTACCATTTTAGGATGACAGTGACCAATATTGTTCACCGCAATACCTGCAACACAGTCAATATACTCGTTGCCATTGACATCCCACACACGGGAACCTGCACCTTTGCTTAATACAATCGGCTGGCGACCATAGGTCTGCATAACACATTGAGCATCTTTTTCAACAACTGAATTATGAACTGATGATTGGGAATTTGTATGAGATTTCAAATAAACACCTCTTAATAATAATAATATGCGAATTGATTTTAAATCTGACTATTGAAAAAGTTGGCCAGTAAATAACAAAAACAAAAGTTACCACTTGCAATCTGGAATATATGCGTTCAGAAAGCCTGGTAACAAGATGTGAAAATAAAACTGGTCTTAACAAAATAAAGTTATTTGATCATTCTGAATCAATATCCAGAAATATCAAACATCCAGAGTCATCAATTCCTGATAACTCATGACATTATCTTCTTCCCTTTCAAATATGATACCATCCTGCGCTCGCATAACACCGTCCACACGAGCATTTTCATGAATATTTATACTCTCGGCATTGACCTCTCCGAGAATGTGAGTGCCTTCGGCAATATACACATTGCCGCGTGAGACAAGATTTCCATGAATAATATTGTCTTTACCGAGCGTGATATCCTGAATAGTACGAATACTGCCATAGAGAGTGGTTTCATTTTCCATAATAAGAGAGGATGCACGAATATTACCCACAAGTCTGCAGTTGCTACCAATGGAAGCTTTGGATGGTACCCTGATGGAATCGATGGAGACCTTAGAACCATTCGGAACTATCATATTGTTGACACCCAATGCCTCAAAGTCATCTTCAAAAAGATCCTCAAGTGCTTTTTCGACCTCTTCATCTTTACCAAGCCGAAGAAGTTCACTGACATAAAGGAACAGATATACAATTACAGGAATAGGATTACGAACAACTATCCACCCCTTGGCTTCAAATCCACCATTTATCCTAACATCATTTCCAATGTCCAAGTCACCTTTTACTATGAGTTTACCATCAATGGTGACAAACTCACCAATATAGGCATTTGTATCGGTCTTTACATTACCACCGATCTGTGACCAGATGTCGATCCTAACGTCAGAAGTTGAGATCAGATCACCGGAAAGTTCAACCCTTTCACCAAGTATGCTATTATTTGCTATGACACCATATTTGATGACAGAATGGTTACCTATGATGATATCCCCATCTACGACTATTGTATGTTCTTCCATCCGAGTGTTGTCAGGAATTACAAAAGTCTTGAAAGTCTCTTCTTCTTCTATGTTCTCACTCTCCAAGTATGGGGTCTGAACTATTCAAAGGTATAGATGCTATGAGTTTAATTTTATTCTATTTAATAGATATAGACTATTAATAATTATTCTATGACTGATCCCTGCCACGCCTTACATCAACCGCTGCACCCCTTTCCATGAAATCTATTTCATGAGGTGACAGGATCAGCTGTCCTGTAGCCAAAAGATCATCTACTAATAAGATATTATCTCCTTTGTTAATTGCATCACTATGAATTTCTAATTTATTGTTTCCATATTCCAGCTCATAACTAGCTGTTAATTTATCATAAGGCAATTTGCCGGGTTTTCTTATAGGAATAAACCCCTTATTTAATGCATAAGCAATCGGGGTACCCATTATAAAACCCCTTGCTTCAATACCAACCACATAGTCAATATTCATATTTTCATATTTTTTAACTATCTCATCAATAGAACTATGAAAAGCATCTTTGTCTTTCAATAGGGGAGTAATATCTTTAAATAAGA
>Ga0206328_132_pt1 | contig 31377 bp, 36 predicted proteins | sample SalPonR1_A_D2_MG_FD_142664 | JGI IMG/M metagenome (GOLD analysis project Ga0206328, IMG submission 142664)
CATTACAGGATTTGATTGTGAGAATGATGAATCTTCATCACGGATCTTTTCAACAGTATAGAATTTTGCAGACGCTTCCGATTCAGAGAGCAATGATTCAAGATTCTGATCCGCAGTTCTAGTATCCGTATAAGTAGGCATAGGATCACCATAAGATTTATCGTTTGCTGCGTAAACAAGATTATTTGCAGTTGTTCCGTCTGTGATGGAAACTATAACCTGATTGACATCTACAGGTGCACTACCCACGTTGAGACCAACCTTGAGTTTCAAAAGATCGACAGTTTCAGACATATTAATCGAGTCACTCTTTGCACGGACACCTTCGATATCCTTGACCATTAAGTTGGATGAAACTTCCTGTGTTGCCTGTTTACCGGTTGACTGTGCTTTTTGCTGCAGAACACCAGAGGTCTGGATGAGTACAGCAGCTGCCACTGCAGCTACAAGAACCATGGCGATAAAGATAATAAGAGTACCAATACCCACCTGGGCTCGTGTGTCTTTTTTCATGAATAGTTTGTTGTTTGCTTTCATGTACAATTCTCCTATAAATACAAATATATGTATTTACTAATTATATAAACACTTAGAATATATATAATATTTGGTTGGAAATATTAAACATCAAACAGCATCTTTTTGTACTATAAACATATTAATATATATACTACGATATTACAAGATAGCATTAGGCTGAGGCAAACCCATGATGAATACAGGACTATTACTAAATGCAACAATTTGTTTTGCCATTGCCATATCATCATTGTCATTTGCATGGGTTCTTGCCAGAAGTGAAGATAACCAAGGAAGAAAAAGCAAACCTGCACTTTGGTCTCTTGTTGTGCTCTGGTCTTTGGTAGGACTTACATATTTCCCAACAACAATAAGAATGGTCGCAGCCTATTTTGGAAATCATGAACTTGATCTTTTGATGTACAATCTTGCAGCAATTCCTTTTTCATTTGTTTCTGTCCCATTGGTATTTTTTATAATCTATGTGATCACAGGTGAAAAAAAGATAAGTGCATACACATCAATGCTTTTTGTTATTTTTGGAGCAGCATATCTTATATTGCTCTACTCCAATGGAGTAACAGGACCAAATGTTACGATATTCTCATCTATATTTACAATTAATAGTGATTTTGCAATAAACATATACATGGCAGGACTTTTTGTTATACCTACTGCCATGATCATTGGACTACTGTTCTTAATATTTATTCAGCGAATGCCAAAACGGCTCAGATACAGAACAGCACTTCCACTAGTAGCAATATCCTTTGTTTTTGATTTCATGCTTACGGACATGATAACACTTGTCGATGCAATGCAACTGGCAGCAAGGATATTTGTCCTTATAGGCACAGTACAGGCATTCCTTGCATATTTCCCACCGCTGACATTACAGGAAAAGCTTGGCATCAAGAAATATCAGTATGAGCTTTATGAAGATGAATTAGACGAAGAAGAGGTCGATATCAATGTCTGATGATATTGACGTTAACCTTGAACAAAAGGTTGCAGAATTCTACCAATCCCTGGGGATTCATCAAGGCCCTGGAGATATACAATACAGATTAATACTTAGAGTTCTTGAAAAGAATGAAGGAAAGATTACAGAATTCTCCGAGATTAGAGAATATACAGATCCATTTGCAGATAAAGGAAGTATTGGAAGCAAAATGAAAACTGTATTTCAACTGGAAGGACTGGTTGAAAAGGTTAAGCGCGGGGGATACATCATAACAGATAAAGGTATCACAGCAGCAAATTTCCTCAAAGACACAAGTACATTCTACAAGAAGAATAAGAGAATAGAAGAGATCATTGAGAGAATGCCATAAAAATAATTTAACGTCAAAAATTGTGCATTAATACATCCACCATACTATTTTGCTTTAACTTTTTCATTTATCCACAACTAAGAGAACTCATAAAAATCGAAAAAAATTTTCCTCATTGAAACTACAGATCATTCCAAATCATACTATTAGCACATAATAGTAGCACACAATATTTCAATTTACAGGAATTATGATGTAATTCCAGTAAGCAAAGATAATCCAGCATCAATCAAAGTATTGAATTTAAAAAAATATTCGGTTCTTTCCTATTTTTCAAGCGAATAATAGCTACAATATTTGCTAATGAAAAAACTCGAACAAATATCCATGTTTTGAAGTCACACAAGCGAAAAAAGTAGCATTTCTTTTAACAAAACTTAAAAAAAAGAAAAAGGTGATCAAATCACCTTATGGGTAAAGTTGTACAGTTTCTTTAACACCATATGAAGATGGAGTTATGAAATCAGCAGTTGTAGCTGCACCAGACTCTGGAGTCATCACAATACTTACAGCAGTACGTGGACTGACTACAAGACCTGTAACACCCTGACCACCAGCAGTGTTAGTTGTACCAATATCAGTGAAACTTGTATCACCTGTAGCTACAGTTGAGACATACACAGTAGCAAGATCACCAGTATTCATAACAGGCTTACCCTGGGAGAAAGAACCATCCTCATCACGTATTTTACCCAGTGTATAGAAATACTTACCATTAGCACCAGGAGTTCCTGATGATGTCAATAGCTTCTCCAGATTGGTAGATGCGTTTGCTGCTGAATCAAAATCAGCCATATCTTCTGAATAAGTCTTATCGTTAGCAGCATAAAGGAGGTTGTTAGTAGTAGTACCATCAGTTATGGAAATAACAACCTGATTCATATCCACAGGAGAGCTACCGACATTAAGACCGGTCTGCATTTTTAATAGAGAGATATTAGTTGACAGGTCAGAACCAGTCTTTGCACGTACACCCTCAATACCTTTGATCATTAAATTAGAAGATACTTCCTGAGTTGCCTGCTTACCAGTTGCCTGTGCTTTCTGCTGAAGCACACCAGAGGTCTGGATAAGAACAGCAGCTGCAACTGCGGCTACAAGCACCATAGCAATGAATATAATGAGAGTACCTATACCCACCTGAGCAGTTGTATCCTTTTTCATGAATAATTGTTTGTTTGCTTTCATATAACCACCTACAATAAAGAGTGCTAAGTATTAGCACTCAATTCAATTATGGATACAATGATACAGTTTCTTTAACACCGTATGAAGAAGGAGTTACGAAATCTGCAGTGGTTGCTGCACCAGATTCAGGAGTCAGGACAATGCTGACCGCCGTACGAGGGACAAGGTTCAGACCTGATGAAACTATATCCGTCATCGTAATAGAACCCATTTCTGTATATCCAGCTGTTTCAGCAGCATCTGATGTAGTTGCAATATATAAGGTAATAAGGTCACCAGTGTTCATTACAGGATTTGATTGTGAGAATGATGAATCTTCATCACGGATTTTTTGTACAGTATAGAACCTAGATGGTTCATTTGCTGAAGAGAGTAATTTTTCGAGGTGAACAGACCCATTATTGGTCCCGACATAGCCCGTCATAGCACCATCAGAATAAGACTTGTCGTTTGCTGCATAAACAAGATTATTTGCAGTTGTTCCATCTGTAATGGATACTATAACCTGATTGACATCTACAGGTGCACTACCCACGTTGAGACCAACCTTGAGTTTCAAAAGATCGACAGTTTCAGACATATTAATGGAGTCATTCTTTGCACGGACACCTTCGATGTTCTTGACCATTAAGTTGGATGAAACTTCCTGAGTTGCCTGTTTACCAGTTGACTGTGCTTTTTGCTGCAGAACGCCAGAGGTCTGGATAAGTACAGCAGCTGCAACAGCAGCCACCAGAACCATGGCGATAAAGATAATAAGAGTACCAATACCCACCTGGGCACGTGTATCTTTTTTCATGAATAATTTGTTGTTTGCTTTCATGTACAGTTCTCCTATTTATCCAACTAATTTTGGATATATGTTTATTATATATTTGATTAATATATATAATGATTGGTTGGAAATGTCAAACGACAAACAAGTCTCAATTGCACTTTAAGGGCGAATATATATATAAATAATGAAAAACAAATCACTGCATGGTCAGATGATGAATACAGGGCTTTTACTTAATAGTGCAATTTGTTTTGCAATTGGCATATCTTCTATGGCTTTTGCATGGGTACTGCTTGGTAGCAGCAAGCAGCATAGCGATAACAGTAAGCCAGCTCTATATTCATTGGTTGTTTTCTGGACAATTGTTGGACTTACTTATTTACCAACTTCTATCCGAATGCTGGCAGCATATTTTGGAAATCAGGAAATTGATGCAATACTTTATTTTATATCTGCAATCCCTTTTGCGTTTGTTGCAGTACCTCTTGCGTTTTTCATAATTTATATCGTAGTAGGCACCCGTAAAGCAGGAGAATATACTGCATTATTCTTTACAATACTTGGTGCACTTTATCTTGCTTTTTTGTACCAGAGTGGTATTGTTGGCCCTGCAGTAACTGAGTGGGCATCCATTTTCAGCATAAACAGTGACATTGCCATCCACATATACCTAATAGGATTATTTGTTGTGCCAACATCAATGATCATAGGACTTCTAACACTTATACTTCTACAAAGACTTCCAAAAAGGATACGATATCGAACAGCATTACCGCTTGTAGCTATTTCTTTTGTATTTGATTTCATGCTAACTGATGTTATTGCAATACTTGATTTTATGCAAATATTTTCCAGACTCTTCATATTGATAGGAACAATACTTGCATATTTAGCATATTTTCCTCCAATGACAGTACAGGAGAAATTAGGAATTCAAAAATACTGCGTAGATATGTATACAATAGAAGAACTTGAAGAAAAATTTGACCTGAAATCATAAACATACTATAAGAAAAACAACTTCTTTCTTATTGAAAATTTAGCTTAAAGATTAGTTGCAATTAGCCCAATCATTAATTGCAAATAGCTATTAGAGTAGATATAGCCAATATACTTAAGTACAATTAATTCTATGTACTTTTTTGTACATTATAGTCCAGAAGTGGTAGTTTATGCATTCCGTAATCAAAGAAATAGTCAAAGCAACTGAAAAAAGGGTTGAAGACATACTAGCAAGAGAGAATGAGTTGCCTGATATAAATTTTAAAAGTAGGGATATACTAGCAAACATCAAAAAAAAGCAGAGTGAAAACAAAGTACCAGTCATATCTGAAGTCAAGCCTGCATCCCCAAGGGGAAAAATTATGGACATTAGTCCTTTCGATGCAGCAAAAATAGCAAAAAAAATGGAAAGGGCCGGAGCTATTGCTATATCCGTGTTAACTGAGCCTGATTTTTTTGACGGATCAATTAGTAACCTGCAAAATGTAAGGAAAAATGTTGATATCCCAGTATTACGCAAAGATTTTCTTATCGATGAAGTTCAAATGAATGAAAGCAAAAGTGATCTCTTATTGATCATCGTTGGAATTCTTGGTGAAAGTAGTAAGGACATGGTTAAAAGGGCTATTGAACATGGATTTGAGCCACTTGTAGAAGTCCACAGTGAAGAAGAACTATTGATTGCACTGGATACAGATACCCGAATAATAGGCATAAACAATAGAGATCTAAGAACATTAGAGATAAGTCTTGAAATGACAGTTCAGCTTGCACCCATGATACGGAATTTCGATAAAGAGAATGGTACGAAGCACATTATAATCAGCGAGAGTGGCATAGAGAACATATCTGATGTTATCAAAGTAATCGATGCAGGAGCAGATGGAATACTTGTTGGCACATCTATAATTAAAAGTAATGACATTTATGAAAAAACAAAGGAGCTTGTTGAAGCACTTAACTAATTAGCCCAGATCCAGAGGAGTTATGACATGAAGAAATCTATGTATGGCAAATATGGAGGACAGTTCGTCCCTGAAGTTTTAATGCCAGCACTTACAGAGCTCGAAGAAGCCTATGATAAATACAAAGATGATAAGGATTTTCTCGAGGAACTTGACTATTATATGAAGGAATTTGCAGGTCGAGAAACACCACTTTACTTTGCAAAGAACCTAAGCAAAAAATATGGAATTAAGATATACCTCAAAAGAGAAGATCTTGTTCATGGTGGTGCACACAAACTCAATAATACAATAGGACAGGGACTGCTGGCAAAGTACATGAGGAAAAAGCGTATTATTGCTGAAACCGGAGCAGGACAACATGGAACTGCTACTGCCATGATTGGCGCAAATCTCGGATTTGAGACGGAGGTCTACATGGGCGCAAAAGATGTGGAACGCCAACACATGAATGTGTACCGCATGGAGCTTATGGGATCAAAGGTAAATTCAGTGGAATCTGGATCAAGAACACTTAAAGATGCCATTAATGAAGCATTACGGGACTGGGTCACCAATGTGGAGAATACACATTACCTGATAGGTTCTGTAGTAGGCCCGCACCCATATCCAATGATAGTCAGAGATTTCCAGAGTGTTATTGGCAACGAGGTCAAAAAGCAGATAATGGAGAAAGAAGGTCGTCTACCGGATTCGATCGTTGCCTGTGCCGGAGGAGGAAGTAATGCTATGGGCATATTCCATCCATTCATTGATGACAAGGATGTCAGACTTTTCCCAGTTGAAGCAGGTGGCTGTGGTTTGAAGAATACGAACAAAGAAGCACTCCATTCTGCATCACTAAGTGTTGGAGAAGAGGGAATACTTCAAGGTGCATACACAAAGATCCTTCAGGATGAATACGGACAGATCCTTGAATCCAGCTCAGTATCCGCAGGGCTTGATTACTCTGGTGTTGGACCTGAACTTGCACATCTTGCAGACATAGGAAGAATAGAGCCAAGGTATGTTACTGATGATGAAGCATTGGAAGCATTCTACGAATTGAGTAGAAATGAAGGAATAATACCAGCACTTGAATCATCACATGCAATTGCTAACGTTATGAAAATGGCAGATGATGGAGAACTTGGGGAACTTGTTGTGATAAGCCTCTCCGGCCGAGGTGACAAAGACCTTGAAACCGTATTCAAATTAAAGGAAATGGAGGCCTGACAATGAGAATCCATGATAAGTTCAGTGAGCTGGATGAAAAAGATGAGAAGGCACTGATAGCATACGTATGTGCAGGAGATCCTTCATTTGAAGAGACGAAAGAAATAGTCAAGTCATTGATCAATGCCGGAGCAGACATTATAGAACTTGGACTGCCTTTTTCAGACCCGGTTGCAGATGGCCCTACAATAGAGGCAGCTGCACAAAGGGCACTTGAAGCCGGAATGAACCCAGACAGATATTTTGAGTTGGCTGCAGATATTGACACTGATATACCCCTTGTATGTATGACTTACTACAACCTCATCTACCAAAGAGGTCTTGAAAAGTTTGCAGAAGATTGTGTTAACGTAGGAATTAGGGGCATCATCGTGCCGGACCTTCCTGCAGAAGAAGCTGATGATCTGCATAATGCATGCAAAGAAAATGGTATTGATCTAATATTCCTTGTTACCCCAGTAACCGATAATAGAAGAATGGAAACTATTCTTAACAAAACATCAGGTTTTGTTTATGTTGTTTCAAGGCTTGGAGTTACAGGTACAAGGTCTGATGTAGCACGATCCACAAAAGATATCCTTGATCGCATTGACACAGATGTACCAAAGGCAGTCGGCTTTGGAATATCTGACAAAGAGCAGGCAGCTGAAGTAATATCAGAAGGTGCTGATGCAGTTATTGTTGGTTCTGCGTTCATAAAGATAATAGCATCGGGTGAAAATGTTAACGAAAGGGTTGAAACGCTGGCAAGAGAACTTAAAGAAGCCTGCAGAACAGAGAATTAAAAAAAAGATACTGTTTAATGGGATCTAATCCCATTATGCAGCAAATAATTGATCAACAAACCATTGAGGATCGAATTTCTGTAAGTCATCATAACCCTGTCCCATTCCAAGGAACAATATTGGGCTTCCGGTGATATAAGCAATTGATATCGCAGCGCCACCTTTTGAGTCTGCATCTGTTTTTGTTAAAATTGAACCATTTATAGGAACAGCTTCATTGAATTGAGAAGCTCTTTCAACAGCATCATTACCTGCTACTGCCTCATCAACGAATATCAAAAGATCAGGAGGACTTACACGACAAACTTTTTTGAGTTGCTCCATGAGATTGATATTTGTATGCATACGACCTGCAGTATCTGAAAGAATAACATCAACATTGTGTGCTTTTGCATGCTGAACTGCATCGAATATGACTGCAGCAGGATCAGCTTGTTCCTGATGTTTGATTACTTTGACACCAACATTATCGCCGTGGATCGCAAGCTGGTCGATAGCTCCTGCCCTGAATGTATCACCAGCAGCCAAAACTACTGAATATCCCTGATCTTTCAGGCGCTTGGACATTTTTGCAATGGATGTGGTTTTTCCTGTACCATTTATTCCTATGAAAACGATATGTACGGGTTTTTCAGAATTGCGTATAAATTCATCAAAATCAAATGTGTTTGCACTCATTACATCAAATATTGCCTTTTTGAGTGCCTCTTCCACAATATTTTCAGTATTTTTACCAACCCTACGGCGAGTACCTACAAGTTCCTTTTTAACAGCTTCAACTATTGCTTCTGAGACTGAAAGTGCAATATCACTTTCAAGAAGAGCCATCTCCAGTTCCCACAAAGGTTCATCAAGATCATCTTCTTCGAGAATGAATTCTCTTTCCAGAACCAGAGCTTTTGCCTTTTTTACGAAGCCAGCTTTTTTAGGTTCTTTTTTATCAATGCTTTGGGAAGATGATACAGAAGCCGGACTGTCATTTCCTGTAGTTTCAACTACAGATTCAGTGCTATTGGATGCTAAGGTCTGATCAGAAGATTCTTCAGGCTCGACATCGACAGCTTTTTCATCAATTTTGCTTCCTATTTTGTCTTTGAAGCTGCTTAATTTAGATTTCAGTTTATTGAACACTGGATTCAACCCGCAAAAAGTGAATTTGATATTAGATATAAATAACTTTAAAAAATAAGTCGAATGATATCGAAACAATTCTAATTGACCAAAAATAAAAAAGAATTATTGGGATACCGGAGGCATCCCTGGCTGTCCCTGAGGCTGCTGAATACTAGACAGGTATGATTCAATTGATTGCATCTGCTGTCCGATCTGCTCGAGAGCATTGCTCATGTTCTCAAAGGCTTTTTCAAGCTTTGCCTTACGGTTCTCAAGTATTTCCTTTGCATCCTTCAATGGACGCTCAATACTAAAACCAGCCCCAATATCAACAACTATATTGTTGATCCGGGAGACGTTGGCAGATACAAATGAACCTGAGCCAATAGGAACCATCATTTCAGTACCATCTTCTATGTCATTGAGCTCTTCAATTGTAGCAAGAGCTTTCGCACATTCCTGTGTAGAAGTCTGAATCATGCCCATTTGTTGCTGAACGGATTCAGCACGCTTTTGAAGTTCACTATGCTGCATTGAAAGTGTTTTTGGATCCTGTTCATTTGCATTGACCATGATTATGCCTCGTTTATGCTGTCGATCTTAATGTAGTTTCTTTTAAGAGAATGTTTGCTTCCAAAAAGAGAATAAACCTTATCAAGTGCATTCTTCTCATTCTGGCTTTCAACAGTCTTTGTAAATTTTTCCCATGAAACTCCGGCTTTGAATGTGCCTTTAACCTGGAATGTCTTCATATGAAATCACCTGTTTAATCTTTATTAATCTACTTAATAAAATCCAATGCATCTTCTACCCTTGCAAGTTCGTGACCTGTGGTGTTTGAGCCTGCAACATAACCTTTTGAATTTGCAATAATACCTGAACCTACCATCTGAGTACCAAAATTACTTGTACCAATGCTCACAGGAAGATCGAATATCTTCTCCAGATATTCCATTTCTGCATCGCTTACCAGAGGATGAACTAGTAAACCCTTATTGGTAGCAATAGCTGCCATTCCAACAGTTTTTATGCCGCCTATGGTACCTCTGTACACATCGACTTTCAGTGCATCCCTAATAGCTTTGATTGCGTTATCACTTAGTTCAGGATGAACTAAGGCAGCAGAATCATTTGCAAGCACAACGTTACCCACTGCATTTAGCTTACTGGGCAGGTTGTGAATTGGAATATCCAGATCCTTAAGATCTTCTGGAGTAGTACCTCGAGGAACCAACAATCCATTGGAATTACCCCTGGACATAGAACCCACAACAGTACTACCATTGATCAGCTTTGGAAATACCGGGACTTTAAGCATATCTTCGATAGATCTGCAAATTTTACCTTTAGTTCCCTGGGGAACCAGTGCAAACTCTTCAGTACAGGTTGCAAAAGCCCCAATAATAGGACTATCGTGAATGTTCAAAGTTTTTATCATTATATTTCTCGGTTATTGTTAAAAGGCAGGATGCATTAGCTTTCACTTATGCAAGCTCGACCTGGACTTCTCCGTCCTCGAACTTAGCTGCCTTTACACGAATGGAGCTTGGTGGTTTTTCTGAACCACGGGCCCATAGTTTCTCGTTGACGGACTGATCGAACTTGATCTGTTCTGCATCAACTTTCATGTGCTTTGTAAGGTATGCCCTGACGAGCTTTACAGACTTGTGGGATCTCTTCCACCTAGCAGTCATCTTTACTCTACGGAGCGGAATTGTATATACCTGTTCTTTTACTATATCATCTGCCACTATCATCACCTACTTACTTCACATCAAGGCTGCTTCTTCTCCAGTGTCTTCTCTTGGGGTGGCTTGCAACCTTACGGTTGGTCTTGATAATTGCCCAGGTAGGAACCCTGTGGTTCTGCCTGTGTGCTTTTGCCAGCCTCATTTTTTGTCCTTTAGTATTGTGACTCACTTGTCTCACCTATGCTATGATCTGTAATATTATTATATGAAATACCAATTAAAGTTTGAACTTACAACATAACTATGATATAAATCATTAATCATGGATCCGTTTATTAATTTATTGATAATATTCTCTTTTTCGTTCAACAACATGTGACTGGATATGTGACGGAAATAATTTTCCTACAAGATCCGGACCATTTCTTTGCCTGATCAGTTCACGAAGTTCAGCCTCATAATCTGATTTGATTATTTTTTCACTGGGGCCTTCTTTGATGATCAGATGTTCTTTTACCAGTTTATTAACGGCAGCACGACCAAATCCCTGCAGGGGACATATGTAGTGCACACCAAACCGGTCTTCAATGCTTCTTGACTGCGATCGGTCTATCAAAGGTACACGATCATCGCGACGAATTCCATCTGCAATGAAAATATCTTTTTTTTCAGATGCAATGTGTTCGACTGCTGATCTATGTATATGATCTATGGCATTTTTCGGAAAGCCGTCTTTGATGATCATCTCGTAAGCATCTTCGAGAATCGATCTTTCAAGACAAACAACCCGATGAGCAAAGCCCAGTTCATCTGCAGTTTCCCGCGCATGATCCGCAACTGGGAGCAACGAAAAAGTGCATGTGACAAGTCCAACATCAAAAAAGGGCTCCAGCATAATTGCTGCCAAAGAGCTGTCTTTTCCTCCACTGAACAATACCGAGGCTTGCATGAACTGCCAACTTACATACGTTTGATACTAGGTTCATGCTTTTTCGACTGCATCTGGGATAGAAGATGTTTTAGTTGAGCATCATCTATTTTAGATTGCAGCCTGCCACCCTGAGCAAGTGAGATCAATTGTTGTTCTATTTGTTCTACTAGCTCTTTACGAGACAATCGCAATGAAGTCAAACGGTCACGGGCCTCAGGTGTCAGAACCTGACGAAGTATGGCCTGCTTCTGAGCTTCCATTTCAGCCTGTTCCCGCTCCTGCTGCATAGCTGCCTGCATATCAGCACCAGGCATCTGTTGCTGACCTTCTTGCTGTTGCTGCTGGAGTTGTTCAAGTTTCCTTCTTCTTATAGATTCAAGATCATCTGCCATGAAATCCGCCTCTTCTTAGATTAACGCAAATATTGTATCTTTATGCGTCTATATTATTGAACGACATGAGATATCAGTATTTCTCAAGGCCTGGAATTGTTTCCACAAGCTCCTGTTTTACCTGGTATGCTACATTATCAAGCAAGGACCTGCCCTGAGGGGAAACCACACGACCGCTCTTGAGACTGCGTACAAAGCCTGCCTCTTCAAGTTGTTGAAGTGCTACTCTTGCGATGGAACCGCTGCCCTTTGCTTTCTTGTAAGGATTGGCTCCTCTGTCCTTTTTACCACCGTAGATGGATCTCATACGCTCTATGCCTACTGGGCCCTGGGTATAAGTAGTTCTAAGAACTGATGCACATCTGGTATACCACCAGTCACTGTCTACTGGAGGTAGATCCTTGTGTACACCGGTCTTTACATGTGCTGCCCACTCAGGTGGGGTTATCTTATCATTAGCCTTAAGATTTTCTGCAACCTTACTGATAAGGTTGGCTGCAGGTACATCATATGCAGTTGTCATTTTATTCTCCCTGTAATTGTGATATAATCAATCATGGACTCACTGATTAATATCTAAATTCGTTCTAGCTGGAGTTAGAATGGTTAAACTATCGAGTAGTATATACGTGTTTCGGCAGAAAAGATAAAAAAAAGAAAAGTGAAAGGAAGTACTACTTCCTGAAAGTCTGATCTCTTGCTGGTCCCACTGATATGAACTCAACAGGAACTCCCATTTTATCCTCAAGGTAAAGTACGTAATCTTTGGCTGCCGGTGGCAGATCATCGAAGCTCTGCACGCCAGTAAGATCATCATCCCATCCCGGAAGCTCCTGATAAACTGGTTTGCATGCTGCAAGGTCTGCTGTATCCTCAGGAGGATAATCAAGCACCTTGCCATTCAGATCATAGGCAACACAGACCTTGATCGGTTCGAGATCCAAAAGCACATCAAGTTTAGTAAGAGCTATAGATGTATAGCCATTGAGATAAATAGCCTTTTTAAGAAGGGGGAGATCAAACCACCCACAGCGTCTGGATCTGCCAGTTGTAGTCCCTATCTCTCCACCAGCTTCCTGGATCTGTTTGCCAAGATCATCAAAAAGTTCTGTAGGCATTGGACCTTCACCAACACGTGTAATATATGCTTTAACGATACCCAGGACACTGTCAACCCTTGTAGGACCAACACCGATGTTAGCACAGGCAGAGCCTGCAATAGTGCATGATGATGTCACAAACTTCTGAGTACCATGGATCACATCAAGATGAGTACCTTGTGCACCTTCTGCAAGCACATTTTTACCATCATCAAGTGCTTTGTTCACTTCATAGGAAACATCAGTGATATATGGGGCCATACGCTCGCCAAGTTGCACATATTTTTCAATTAGTCCTTCATCCATCACGATACCTGGATCTCCGCCTAAATCCCTGATAGCAGCTTCTTTGGAAGCTGCAAGCTCTGAAAGTCTTTTCATGAGCCTTTCACTACTTGTGAGGTCCGCCATTCGAACTTCATCTCTGGCCACCTTGTCAATATATGCAAATCCAATACCTCTACCAGTAGTTCCTATTTTTTCAGTTCTCTTGGATTCGCGCAGAACATCCAGTTCTATATGATATGGCATAATAATACTGGTTTTAGCATCTATACCCATTTTTTCAGGAGGGAGATCAATACCACCTGCTGAAAGCATATCTACTTCTTCAAGGAGCACACCAGGATCAACAACAGTACCAGGACCTATTAAAACACGGGAATCTAAAAGAAAACCTGATGGTATCAGATGAAGCTTATAGACATCATCACCGACCTTTACTGTATGCCCTGCGTTGTTACCTCCCTGAAAACGAACAACCAGATCATAATCCTTTGACATGAGGTCAACTATTTTCCCTTTACCTTCATCGCCAAACTGAGAACCTGTAATAATAGTGAACATGGGAGAAGGATTAGCCTGTACGCATAATAATGTTTTGATTGCCTAGAGATCTTCATCAAAGACCAGTATGCGCGTGTTTTCATCGAACGAAGATGAGCCTGCGATCGAGCACCTCAATGCATGAGTAATACCCATATCCAGAAGAGTATCAATAATCCGCTCTGCTAAGCTTACCGAGACATTGAATTCAGATTGGAGCATGTATATAGCATCAGGCCTCTTTATGGAAAAAAAGCAAGATCGCGACCTTTTAGCAGAAGTACATGAATCATACCCGGGACACTTCATTACACGGGAACTATTTTTGAAATGAATAGCAAGTCCTTGCCATGAATATACATTGTGCATACCTTTGATACCAAAAAGATTAGATTTAGTACGGTCCCTGGGTCTTAGCATAGAGAATTATTAGAACTAATTATATAATTAGTTTTTTCCAAAAACAAAAAAGAAGAAGGAAGAAGAAACATCTGGAGATAAGATCAGATGAACAGCTATTAAACTGCAAAAAATAAAGTGAGGATTATTACTTGAACCTATTTCTTCGATAGCCAATGAAAATAGCACCTATGGCAAATAGTACCACAATAACATTGAGTGTATCAGATACAGGCAAGTAGTCCATTAATTTAGAAGGTTCCGGTTCAAGCAATTGTCCCTCGACATAAGCATCATCCACACTATCGCCTACACTATTATCCACATCATTAGGTGAATTCATATCCTCGGGAGCCGATTCCAGATCATCACCGAAACCATCATCTGACTCAGTTGAAGAATTTTGAGTTGTTTCTGGTGCAGGAACTATAGGAAGGCTGCCTGTATGACTGCTTCCTGATGAAGAAGAAGAAGAAGATGAGGAAGATGTATCTACAGGAACTGATCCACCACCATTATCAGCTTCATCAGAATCAATGCCATCCCCCAGGGTAAGTGTTCTACTCTCAGCACCTATATTCAGATCGAAATCACCCATGGGCATGTTATCCGTAGTATAAGTATATTCAAAATTTCCATCAGAATCTGCTTTGATGGTAGCTGCAGCCTTAAAGCTTAAAGACACAGGTGATTCACTTGCAGCATTTCCGGACAAAGTAATGTCATATGTACCGCTTTTGATCTTTGATGTACCAAAAGTAGCAACAGAACCTGAAACTGATGCAGGTACAGTTACAGGCACTCCAAAAACATTAACGGTTACGTCAAGATCTTGAACACCTTCTGCTCGGAGACTGAACGAATCTGAACCTTCGGGAATAGTTACCTTCCCTATATCATATTCATAGAGACCACCCGAAACAGGTCGCTCTTTTGTAAAGGACACGGATGCAGATATATCCTCATTTGGATCAGCTTTGCCAGTAACAGTTATTGGTTCACCCGCTGCCGGATTCTCAGGAGATATTGCCAACTCGGTCACTTGCGCATAAGCAGGGATAAAAGCAAGTGATAATAGCATCAGAAAGATTACAGATATGCAGGAAATTCGTGCTGCAAACATGTGACTACATTTGAACGATGACAATAAAGTATCCTGATAAGCATGCAAGTTACGTATCATATTATTTTTGGCCCCTATGAGATAGAATATCTCATCCAGTATATCAGTGAACATTTATTTAATATTATCCGAAAAAAATCAAACTTATATTGAGATTATCAAATTAGGTCATAAATCCTCTCATTCTAATTTGAGATATTAAGTTAATCATAGCGCATGAGCTACGCTCATGCAACGTTTATTAGTAATTAAAAAAGAGTTACGATTTTAAAGTGAAAATCTAATTTGATGGCTTCACATTAAAATGTTATATTAGAATCTCATCATTTACATACCCAAATATCATACCATATATAGAGGAATGAAACCAAATAGGAATATATTTACAAAACCATGTGTCAGAGATACAAATGTTAAACTGTTAGTTTTTTGGAACATATAACCTAAGATCAGTCCTGCAAAAGATGTGAAAAATATCTCATAGATAGTACCATATCCAGAGTGCATTACTCCGAATAACAAGCTTGCTAATATAAGTCCACGGAAACTACCAATTGATGCCTCAAGACGAGTTTGCAACAAGGAACGGAATATTAACTCCTCACCAAGACCTACAAAAAAGATCATAATGATCGAAATGTGTAACAGATTGGAGAAAGACATATCAGGAATTAAATAGCCTGCATGTATGACCAGATTCTCACCATAAGCAATTAAAAAGCCAATGCCTATAGCCATTGGAATGAAACTTGTCATATTCTTAAAAGTAATGCCAAGTTTCTTTTTTGTAATACCCTGTTCCCGGACTATAATGTATATCGGTATGAACAACGGGGCATAAATAAAGAAATACATATTGAGAGTAAGCTCAGAAAATATTGGCATTGATATATTCAATAAACGTAATAAGGGCAATAAAGAGAGAACCTGAACGCTACGAAATGAACCTGTATCACGCATCCATAGTGAGGACAAAGATATCAATATCAGCACAGCAACATGAAGAATAATACCCGCTTTGAGATGGTCAGCGTAAATTGTTAATTCAGCCAGAATGATCATGATAACAGGAATCAATATCATATTCATATCTTTCAGACCATACTGAAATGAAGTAGTTGAACTGGCGGTATTTTCATTTTCCATTAGCATTACTCCGTGACATTGAGTAAAACAGTCTGTTTTCGATACGGAGCTGTGAAATTAGACTCCCTGTATAAAATGTATTCCATTTCGATATCAGTACCTTTTGATACAGGAGTGAAGGCTATTGGCCGTTCCCAGCGAGAATAGTGTTCAAGACTAATGTTATGGAAATTATCGGAGAGAGGCACACCACGTCCATTGAACTCAAGTTCCAATGAGTAATTTGTCATTTCATATTCATTATTGAATATGCCAATAGTAGCAACCAGCTCATCGCCCAGGGTCAATTCAGACTCCAGATCCGATCCATCGGGACCACTCACGTAGAGATCAGTGAATGTTTCACCCTCTGACACATTGATCCACAGGTGCAAATCACGGTATGGTCCAGTCTTATTATCTTCACGATAAAGAAGGTACTGCAACTTCATATCAGTACCAGCTTCTGAAGGTACAAAAGACAGAGGCATTTCCCATGTCATATTATGCGACAGGGAAATGTGTTCAAGGTCATCCGGCATATCCATGGTCTGATCATCAAGCCGCATTTCAAGTGAATAGTTTACCAGGTCATATTCATGATTTACAATACCAACTACCACATCCACCTGCTCACCTGATACAAGTTGAGTATTGTAACCATCAGCCATGCCATCAGGGCCAAGAATATAAAATTCAGTGAATTTTTCACCCTGCTTTGGAGTGACCACTACATAAACCAAGGTCAAAACAGAAGCAAGAATAGAGATTACCAGAATTATACTTAGAATACGATCCAAGCGCGATTGAGGTGTTGTGGTCAATTCATCAAGAACAGATAAATACATTTTTTCAAATGGAACATCGAATGCCTCAGCATCCAAAATATCTCTGCGATACACAGCCACCAGACACATAGAAACTGTGAAAAGTGAAATTGATACAAGTATAGGCAGAAGACGAATGCCCCATGGAGTATAATTCAAGATCAAGCCTATCAGAGGCACTACAGCAATACTTAGCCCAAAGCTCAATGCAATTCGCTCGATCCCATCCAGATCATCCTTTCCAGGAAACAAAGCTGCTATTAGAGCATATCCCGGTAGAAAGAGAACCATGGGCAAACCCAGTACAGTACGTATAGGCGTACCACTAAGTGGAGGGATCAGCACAATGAGATCTGTTAATAAAACAAGTATCAATACCAATTTAAGATCTGTAGGAAGGCGTTTTTTTAGAGACATTTCCGTTTTACCAAGAATAGATAATAAATTAATATACAAGATAATGTTTTACCAAATGTACATAAAATTATTAATAATTTTGGCTTTGGTTAAGCAGAACAGGAACTACCAGGTCAAGCAAATACCCACACAGTAATGCATAAAGTAGCAGACAACCACCCAAATCGCAAATACTGACAATTTTCAACAACAAAATTGAATAATGTTATATAACTGAGAAGTCGTAAAGGTAATAAAATACGAGAGTGGGAACATGACTGAAGACAATAACTATATTCATTATTCTGTTAAGATATATGGCCAGACAGAAATTGGAAATAACCCCACAATTATGGAAAATGTCATTCTGGGTTATCCTATGCATAACACAATTCAGGAAATGATCAAAAATAAAAAAGAGATCGAAGAAACTGAATTTACAGGTTGCAGTATAGGAGAGGATTCTTTCATCAGAGCAGGAACTACTATTTTTGCTAATGTGAAAACAGGTAAGAGATTTAAAACAGGACATAATGCCATGATACGCGAGAATACCACAATAGGTGATAATGTCCTTGTAGGAACGAACGTGATAATTGATGGAAATGTGAGCATTGGAAATAATGTCAGCATACAGGGAAATGCCTACATCCCTACCCATGTGACAATAGAGGACAATGTATTCATCGGACCATGTGCAGTACTTGCAAACGATAAATACCCAATTCGTGGAGAATACGAACCCGAAGGTCCGGTTCTCAGAAAAGGAGTATCCATAGGTGCCAATGCGACTGTTGTACCGGGTGTGGAAATTGGAGAAGGAGCTATGGTGGCTGCAGGAGCAGTTGTGACAAAAGATGTACCAGCATGGAAATTAGCCATCGGCTGCCCTGCAAAAATAACTGATCTTCCAGAAAAATTGGAAAGCCTGAATAATATATAGATAAGATATTAGTAGCATCCGAACAATGTCTGATTAATATATTTTTATCATAATTATAAGCCCAATAATAAGTATGATTTTAGTGATCACATGATACCTATTGCAAAACCACAGATCGATGAGGCTGAAGTACAGGCAGTCACAGAGGTATTACGTTCTGGCATAATAGCCCAGGGACAACGTGTAGCAGATTTTGAAAATGCGTTTACAGAGTGTTCAGGAACTGAGCATGCAATTGCTGTCAATTCAGGAACTGCAGCTCTCCATGCCGCTTTACTGGCCCATGGAATTGGAGAAGGTGATGAAGTTATCACAAGTCCATTCAGTTTTATCGCAACTGCAAATTCCATATTATATACCAATGCAAGACCCGTGTTCTCAGACATAGAGGGAAAGACATTCAATCTTGATCCAGAACAGATATCTGAGAAGATCACAAGCAAAACAAAAGCTATCATGCCGGTGCATCTCTACGGCCATCCTGCAGAGATGAAAATTATAAGAGAAATTGCAGAGGATCATAAGCTTGCCATAATAGAAGATGCATGCCAGGCCCACGGCGCAAAATACGATGGAAAAACAGTTGGTTCCTTTGGAACAGGTGCTTTCAGTTTTTACCCAACCAAGAATATGACCACCAGCGAAGGTGGCATAATTACAAGCAATGATAAAAAGATAGCAGACAAATGCCGCATGATCCGTAACCATGGATCAAGTCAGCGATACCTTCATGGAATATTGGGATTCAATCTCCGAATGACAGATATAAGTGCATCCATTGGGCTTGTTCAACTTGGAAAGCTTGGTAACTATACTGCACAAAGACAGCAGAATGCAAAAAAGCTTACTCAAGGATTGGAAACCATTGAAGGAATTACCTGTCCGGAAGTCAGAGAAGGATGTGAACATGTGTTCCATCAGTACACCATCCGAACTCAGGAGAGGGATAAACTGGCTGAATACCTAAATCATAACGGGATAGGTACAGGCATACACTATCCAATACCCATCCATAAACAACCCCTGTATCAGGAATTGGGATATGCAGATGAATTGCCAGAATCCGAGAAGGCCAGTGCAGAAGTGCTTTCATTACCAGTGCATCCACAACTGAATGAAAGTGAAATTGACATTATTATTAACACTATTAGACAGTGGAGTGAGGAAAAATGATCAGAGTAGGAGTCATAGGTGCTGGAGCCATGGGGAAGAACCACATACGCATTTACAGTGAGATGACGAATGTGGAACTTGCAGGTATCTCAGATATTGACAAGGACCTTGTAGAGGAACTTGCCCAGGAATACAATACAAAATCATTTACTGATTACAATGAACTTCTCAAAATGGACCTGGATGCAATAAGTATTGTAGTTCCGACAAAGATGCACAAAGTGGTTGCCATTGAATGCATAAGGTCCGGTGCCAATGTACTTGTGGAAAAACCCATTTCGGATAGTGTTGAAAATGCTCAGGCAATTATAGACGCTGCAAAAGAGAATGATAAAATTGTCATGGTAGGACATATCGAAAGATTCAATCCTGCAGTCATTAAACTAAAAGAGATAATAGATTCCGGTTTACTTGGCAAGATAGTATCCATATCCACAACGAGAGTAGGACCATATAATCCAAGAATAAGAGATGTTGGCGTTATTTTAGATATTGGGGTTCACGACATAGATATAATATCATACCTCTATGGCAAAAGTGTAAATCAGACCTATACTGTGGCAGGTGCAGACATACATTCTTTTGAAGACCATGCAACCATACATATGCGCTTCGATCATGAATTATCGGGTCTTGTGGAAGTTAACTGGCTTACACCCCATAAAGTTAGAAACCTAACTGCTCTGGGAGTAGAAGGTGTTGCATATCTTGATTATATTGACCAAACAGTAGAATTGCATGATAGTGGCTGGGTAAGAAAAGCAAAGATAGAGCAGAAAGAGCCGCTTAGAAATGAACTTGAGTATTTTGTAGATTGCGTAAAAGAAGGAAAACAAGCAAATCCATCCGGCGAGGATGGAATGCATGCACTTAAAGTAAGCCTTGCAGCCATCCGATCATACAAAGAAGAAAAGCTCATCCAGATAGAATAAGATCAATAATAAGATTATATTAAAGTGTGATCAATATGACTAAGAAACTTGCAGACATCATTAAAGAAAAAGGGCCGATCAAAAAGATAGGAGTTATTGGAATGGGGTACGTTGGTATTCCTGCAGCTGCCCTTTTTGCAGATTCAGATAAATTCGACCTTGTACTTGGATTCCAAAGGGATTCACCTTCATCAGGACATAAGATCGAGATGATAAATAACGGTGAAAGTCCACTTAAAGGGGAAGAGCCGGGATTAGAAGAGCTTTTAAAAAGGGTTGTTAATTCAGGTAAATTCCAATGTACAGCTGATTTTTCAAGAATCGCCGAACTGGATGCAGTTACCCTTGCTATCCAGACACCTTTTGCAAACCCTAAGGCCCTGGAGCCTGACTTTGGAGCTTTAAAAGAAGGGATCCGCAATGTTGGAAGGTACCTGAAACCAGGTATGCTCGTAGTCCTTGAATCAACAATCACACCAGGAACTACCGATACCATGGCAAAGGAGATCCTGGAAGAAGAATCCGGCCTGAATGCAGGAGAGGATTTTGCATTAGCCCATGCTCCTGAACGTGTAATGGTTGGCAGACTCTTACGCAACATACAGGAACACGACCGCATCGTTGGTGGAATTGACGAAGTTAGCACTGATCGAGCAGTAGAGCTCTACAGTCCGGTGCTGACCAAAGGTACGATCATACCAATGAGCTCTACAGCAGCTGAAGTTACCAAGACCACAGAGAACACGCTCAGAGACCTGCAGATTGCCGCAATGAACCAGCTTGCACTTTATTGTGAAGCAATGGGCATCAATGTCTATGATGTAAGAAGCGGCGTTGACAGTCTCAAGGGAGAAGGTATTACAAGAGCAGTACTCTGGCCAGGAGCTGGTGTTGGTGGACACTGCCTTACAAAAGATACATACCACCTGGAACGTGGTGTAACCATGGGCTCCGAGACACTTGACTATCCCGAAGATGCGGAATCCATCTATGTGCTGGCAAGAAGAGTGAATGATTTCATGCCTTTACACATGTTCAATCTCACAGTGGCTGCATTGAAGCGACTGAACAAGGACATCAAAGGTGCAAAGATAGCAATGCTTGGCTGGGCATTTATCAATGACTCAGATGATGCACGCAATCCACCATCCGAACCTTACAGAGATATAGCAATGGAAGCTGGTGCTGACATCAAGGTTCATGACCCACATGTACTTGATTATCCTGATGTTGAAATACACAGGAAGATGGAAGATGTGATCAAAGGAGCTGACGTAGTCCTGATATTCACCGGACACAAGGAATACTTTGCTCTGACACCAGAAGCGATCAACTCATTAACCGGTAAAGAACACACTGTAATAGTAGATGGGAGAAACGTAATTGAGCCTGATGCATTCATTGATGCGGGCTTTGTCTACAAAGGCATTGGTCGCGGAGATAAGAACAGCCACGATATCAACTGAATTGCCAGCATTTTATGATGCAGCCCATCAAGGCTCATCTTTTCTTTTTCTTTCTTTTCTAAGTTGTATATTTTTCAGTACCAGCAATATGAATAATATTTGTGCAATGGTAACACCAATACCATCTGCAAGTAGATCGTGGACGTTGGCAGTTCTTCCGGGAACATAGGATTGATGCAATTCATCAGTTATTCCATACACAATACCCAGTATTATTGCAAAGATCGCTGCATACTTTCGAAGAATTAGATTCTCAGAATTCTTGAACGTTAAATGAAGAAGAAAACCAAGCCCAAAATACAAGAATATATGTGCCACTTTATCCTTTTGATCATAAGAATAATTGACAAGATCAATAACAAAGTGCAAACCTGCATTTTCAAATATATCCCGGATCGTGTAAAGAAGAGGGATTTTGAAAAAGCTCGTTGGAATTCCAATGTCAGACCGAGAGGACAAATAGAATATCATTGCTGCATAGAGTACACTCAATATCAAAAATATCTTAGCTTTGTTATTCCTGTAATCATAGTGAAGAACAAAGTGAACTATATCAAGAGATTTTTGTAAAAAGTACAGTACGCCTAGTGCAATATAGGCAAATATTTTGTTTTTCAGTATATCTCGCATAGAACCCTGATACCAAAAGTACTTGAAGTATCAAATATCTATCTGGAAATTATCGAGTCTACAATCTCCTGAAGACCATCCTTTAATCCCACTTTTGGATCATAACCAATACTTTTTGCTTTAGATATATCAGAATAACTATCTTTGATATCTCCTGGCATCCAATCCTCGAATTCAATATCCAGAGGAGAGTCAAATATATCCAGAATAACCTGCGCAAGTTCTTTTACAGTTGTCTTCTGACCAGTGCCAACGTTGAATACCTGCCCATTTGAGTTCTGATCATCTATAAGCAGAGTGATCATATCCACAATATCATGTACTGAAACAAAATCCCTTGTCTGAGAGCCATCGCCAAATATTATTGGAGATTTGCCTTCTTTAACACGACCTATGAATTTCGATATAACACCGGAATATGGATTTGAAGGGTCCTGTCTTGGGCTGTAGATGTTGAAGGGACGGATGCAGACGGTTGGCATACCAAATGCCTGGTAATACATGGTACAGAACTTTTCACCACTGAGTTTGCTTACACCGTATGGAGACATTGGACTTTGAGGATGTTTTTCATCCACAGGTAGATATTCAGGATTACCATAAATTGCTGCAGAGCTCATGTATATGAATTTCTGGACATTACCCTTTCGAGCACCTTCCAGAAGGTTGAGTGTACCAAAGACATTGTTATCGGCATCGAAGAGTGGCTCATCCATAGATCTAACTACACTTATCTGTGCAGCGGTGTGAATGATCACATCTTGTGAGGCTGCCAGATCCTGAGCCACAGGAGACCTGATATCATCTTTTACAAGTTCAACACCTTCAGGAAAATCGGAGCGTGTATTGGATGACAAATTATCAAGGATAGTTAATTGGTGATTTTCATGCAGCCGGTCCACTAGGTAGCTGCCCACCTGGCCCATTCCACCTGTGATGAGAATTTTCTTCATGTTCATATCAGTAGAATGGAAAAAGAATTATAAAGTTCTTATCATTATAGGAAAAAAGATTAGAAAAAATACAGGCTACTATAAAACAATTAAAATAAATGATCTAAAGAAAATTAGATCATGCCATGTTTGCAGATATTAGAGCTGCGGATTCTTTTACCATTACGTTACCAGAATTTGCTGATTCCATGCAATGTAGAGTGCAATACATATCTTCACGAAGGAAATCTTCGTAAACAAATATTGAACTTTTACATGCTGCACATTTTGTTTCCACTAATTTCATATGTACCACCATATTGTTGCTAACTTGCAAACTACTACATCATGTGGAGATATAATTTTGGCCCACATGAATAGTAATAATTTGTAATTACGAATAAGAAAATAACCCATTTGACTTATTCAATTTTTAATATCCATTCACTGCTATATAAGTATATGTGCACTGTGAAATGTTATACTCATAATGATGGTAACATATATTCAGCCAAAAAAAGCATTATCATAAGCATAAATAATATATAACAACAAAAGCCTAAATGCGCAGGTGATAGATATTATTGCTGAAGAGAGAGTGACTTAATGTTTTTGGACTTTGGATCCGCAGCAACAATTCATGGCATAGTACTTGCCAGTAACTTCATTTTACCATTCATAGTAGCATACATATCACTACCATATTTTATTAATAAACTAACAGAAAGAGGAATACTTGCAAAGGATTATTACAAACCTGGTAAAGTAATGGTTCCAGACAGAGGCGGAATTGCGATTCTATTGATCGCAATGGTTTGTTTCTCGCTGAATACACTTTTCTTTAAATACTCGACTACCAACTATGTAGTACTCATTGTCATTGCACTGTTTGGACTCTTTGGCATTCTTGATGATATGATAGACATTGGAAGAGTGACGAAGCTTCTTTTGATGTACTACTGCTCATACCCCCTTATTCAGTACGCAACCCATACTGCATTTGCTCTTCCTGCCGTAGGTAACCTGGAACTTGGCATCCTTTATCTACAATTCATTGTACCCACATATGTGCTTGTAGCATCAAACCTTGTGAACATGCATTCAGGTTACAATGGCCTTGCATCAGGACTTTCGACCATCATCCTGATCTCACTCATAATAAAATCAGCATTGATAGGAGATGTTGAGAATATATTTGCTGTCGTCAGTGTCACAGGTGCTACACTTGCATATTTACTCTACGACAAATACCCATCCAAGATATTCTGGGGAAATATAGGGTCACTGACAATTGGTGCTGCCATAGGCACTATAATAGTGATACAGGGATTCATTATTAGCGGTTTTGTCATGTTCATCCCACATACATTGAATTTCCTCATGTACGTCTATTGGAGAGTTAAGAAGTTCCCGGTGGCGAAGTTCGGAAAGGACAGAGGAGACGGAATACTGGAGGTTCCCAATCCACTTACATTGAAATGGGTACTGCCTTATTATCGCGAGGTCACTGAAAAGCAGGCTACATGGGCAATGTATGCTTTGACTGGATTCTTCTGTTTGTTGGGAATATTGATGCCCGGAAGGATATAATAATTTTAGACTTAAGGCTGATTATAAGCTTCGATTTCATTAAATTAATTTCATGTCCCATCAAGATAATAATTAGCTAAATGTTTGACATGATGATATTGATGGAATGTGCCGCCTGCAGCTTGTGGTTGCACCGGATTTAGAAACATATATAATGAGACATGATCATTTTCCTGTGATGAGCTGTATGAGCCGGTCTTCCACCTCTTTTAATTTAGCATCATTCAATGTTCCAAGTTCGTATTCAATTATATCCCCTGTTGCAGTGAATATCTTATTTGTCCGGATCAGACTATTAACTTTAAGCTCACCATTTGCAAGATCACTTTTTCCAAGTCTTACTTCATAAGAATCATGCCTGTGATTTGATGTGATCTGGCACAGAATATAGTCATCACCTTTCAGATCAACGATAACTAGTGCAGGACGTTTCTTGGTTGCGGTTAGATCTGAGAAAGGAAATGGCAGGACAACTATTGAACCTTTCTTGAAAACAGCCATTTTATATTACCTCATGCCTTGATCAATTCAAAGGTAACCCCATGCTTCATCTTCTTCAGGATTATCCCAGAGCTTTGAGAGGGACTTTTCTGATGCCATGGCAGCACCCATCTTCCACTCGATATCCTCAATTGGACGGACTTCTATATGATCGTCCATGGCTATGACAGCAACCTTGCTCCCAATGTCAAAAGCTCCCTTGCGCATACCAGAAGGTATTACAATCTGCCCTTTGCTAGTTATTGTTACGGTTCTTATACCTACAATTGACATTTATTATTCACCCCTTGAGTCTTACATGTAAGATAGGTAATCTGATATTATATATGAATTGTGATACTATAATAGAAAAGCAGATCAATAATTACAGAGAGGCTATTATCCCAATACTACTGAAAAATGATGTGCGTAAAGCCGACATCTTCGGCTCATTTGCTAGGAATGTGGCCAATATTGATAATGATATAGATATTCTTGTTCATTTCAAGGAGCGCATTCTGAAAGACGAAGTTAAGATACTATAAAGGATCCTGAAGTTTCATCCGACACATAATAGATCCTATCGAGAAGATAGAAGATTTCACATTCAATAAGAGAACGTAGAAGACTTTTTTGATGATATAAGAACAGAATATTTAGCCTTTTTTGGACCTAAGTTTGAACTCTAGATTCTAAACTCCGTTCTCTTTTTTTTATTTGTGCACAACAATTATGAATTGTACCGCCTGTCGGCGTGTGGTTGCACCGGATTTAAGTCTTTCACCTCATTGCCCATACAAAACAAAGAGGATATAGCCAGTATTTCTTACACTAAAAAAAGAAGTTGGAAGAGAGAAAATGATAGCAAATTTATAGAATTTCAGTTCAGACCAAGGATATTCCGTTTATCCTTTTTTTTCTCATCTTTCTTCTCTTTCTTTTTTGTCTTTACGAACTCATCGACTTCCTTGATCCTGTGAATGTTGGTTTCTTTTTTCCCCATATTTTCCCTCCTGATTGGATTATGCCTTATACTCTATCTCGCTCTCTTCGCCAAATACTTTTCTGACATTTGAAAGCAGAACTGACCTTTTCCTCTCCATATCATCCTTAAGGCTGTACAGATTTTTGCTCTCTGAATCTATGTCATTCTTTGTGGAATCCACACAACTTCGATGATTTTCAATATCCTTTTCGATCTTTTCCCGCTCCTGATAGATGCTAAGATCATTGAGCTCTGCTACCATTTCCTCCTTCTCGGCAAGGTATGCATTCCTCTGTTCCACAAGTGAGGATGCTGCGTCCCCATCAGTGAGCACCTGCACCTGCATGAGTGTCTTTTCTCGCATCTGTTCCTTCAATCCGAGTTCTCCGCCCTCCATCCTGCTGGTGAGTTCTGCAAGGAAGGGACCAAGGTCCTTTTCAATAGCATTGACAGGGTCTTCTTTGATGGACCTGAGTATTTTCCTGTTCTCGGGCGATAGCACAGCTCTTTCATTATCATCCTGTTTTTCCATTCTGGAAATTGCCTTAGAGAGCGGTGTGAACAACCTCCTTGCCTCAGATACAGTATCTGCAAGTCTGCCGTCAATTTCTTTTATCCCAGATCCCAGCTCTTTTGCCCTTTCGAACTCCTTGCTACTCTCAAGTTCTGCAAGTCGGGAATCGCTCTTCGACAGTTCCTCCTTTGCATTCTCATATATGGAATCCAGCTCAGACATCCTCTTTGTGCTCTTCTCCGTCTCCTCTTCGATCATCCTGATATCATCGATAGCTTCTGATATATGCTGCAGTTCGTGGATATTTTCTACCCCCTGCATTATTGAGGAATTGAGCTCATCAAGAGTATCTTCCAGTTCTGCAAGACCCTGGTTGATCTTCTGGTATTGCTGTGGATAGATAGCTTTGATATACATCAGACTCCGGCTGGTGTTATCAAGAACTGTCTTGAGGGTCGATTTTGCCTCCTGAAAAAATTGAGATGCAGCTACCGGTGATGTATTCCCCGGGAGCTTCAGTTTGTCCTGGATGAGCTTAAGGTTATGGGCAAGATTGTCCCTGTTGGAGTCGCCAATTTTCTCTCCCCTTTTGCTGACATTCTCTATAGGTTCTGCATCAAGAAGTTCCTTCTTTAAGTCATCAAGCTCCTTCAGGGCATGTCGTATCGCTTCGTACCCATCCCTGACAACGGGTTTCAGGCCATCTTCCTCATCTCTTGCCCTTTTTTTAACGATGCCGGCAAGTTCCCCGAACTCAAAAACAACTGAATGAGATCGTTCTTTTTCCTGCTTTTTTCCAAAAAGCCTTTCAATGAACTTCATATCTTCAAATACATTACGTGATGTGAATTTAAAGGTCTATTGGAAGACCGGGACCTATTAGTATAAGTGATCTTAGGTTCAATTATGAACTAGACCAGTAACCATAACTAATATTCATGATAATTACCCGAAACTTTTTTTAATTGGCAGAACTATTAGTAATTAATAATTATGAACAATTGTATTACTGAAGAAGTAAACAATAAAACAGTTGGTGTTAAGTATATGGAATCTATGATAAATTGGGAATACGCAACAGAACATATGGATCGCGACAACCTTGAGAATCAGCTTTTCTATCTTGGAAACCGTGGTTGGGAACTGGTCTCCATCTGGGATGAAAAGGCCATCTTCAAGCGCGAAAGAACCAATTGATAAACTATTATCAGAAATACAGGTACATGATACCTGTTATCTTTTTCTTTTAAGATATATTCTTTCGACCTTTTATTTAGAGTCCATCTAAGTTTTTGGCAAAGATATAAACCATTTACTCTTATTCCTCATTTATGGATAGGTTGGAGAGAGTAAGATGATTGATAAAACAATAATAGAGGACTTCAATTCCCACACAAAGTTGAAGATCTTATGTTAACAGCTGATCATCCGTACAATCTACTGATGATCCGGCATTATTACCTTCTTCCATTAATCGTCTAAGCTTACACAGACTCTCGGGTTTCCCGAGTACTATCAGCATGTCCCCAGACATAAGTTGTGTATTGCCTCCAGGGTTCTCTATGATCTCATCATCCCTGTGTATGGCCAATACCGTTGCATCATGAAGCTTTCTGAGATCAATATCCTTCAGAGTATTTCCATGGAGCATGCAATCCTCTTTTACCTTGAAAGATGTTACATCCACCCCGGGCATGCCTTCCTTGAGATCACATTTGCCCCCATTTATAATAGGGTGCTTCCTCAGCATCGAATAGCCGTCAGCACGCATCTCCCTTGTGAACTTGTAGATATCCTCTTCAGGTACCAGGTATTTTTTAAGAAGGCGGCTAAATATCTCTACGGAGGTTTCATATTCCTCAGGGATAACTTCGTCAGCACCCAACTTACGGAGATGATCGATCTCATTCATATAGCGAGTTCTTGCAATGATATATATATCAGGATTTACTCTTTTTGCGACATCTATTATTTTCCTGGTAGCAATAAAATCAGATATACCTACCACAAGTACCCTGGCTGACTTTATGTTAGCGTTATCAAGGACAAGCTCATGTGTTGCATCTCCGTAGAATATCCTTTCCCCTTGTTCCCTCTCATAACGCACGGTTTCGGGATTCATTTCTATGATCACACACGAAATACCTGCATTATTTGCAGCATTGGACACTGTCTTTCCATTAAAACCATAGCCTATGATGATAAGGTGATCCTGCAATTTTTCATCTTCCTTTTCTGGTGCCAGGGTCGTTGAGTACAGGCCGTTGATCAATATGGCATTCTTAGTTCTTTTGAGAATACTGGCTGAGAGACTGTGTGAGGATGTCATCACAAAAGGAGTGGCTGCCATGGTGACTATTGATACAGCAAGGAAGGTCTGATACAGTCCACCGTTGAGCAATCCGTACTCACGACCAACGCTGGAAAGTATGAATGAGAACTCACCTACCTGTGACAATGTCAGACCGGTTATGATGGTTGTTCTAAGGGGATAGCCCAATATGAAAGTAACAATACCCGAGATCATTGACTTCAGAAGAATAACAGCAAGCGCCAATAGAAGCAGGATGCTTATGTTCTCAATAAAAAAACTGACATCCAACAACATCCCTATGGATACAAAGAAAAAGCTTATAAAGACATCCTTGAAGGGTAGCATGTTACCTATAGCCTGATGGCTGTATTCAGATTCAGATATTATCAGACCTGCCAAAAATGCCCCCAGGGCCAGTGACAAACCAGCTTTGGCAGTTAGCCATGCGGTCCCGAATACTATGAAAAGTATTGCCAAAAGGAAAAGTTCCCTGTTTTTTGTCCTGACGATCCTGAAGAGCAATGCAGGCACTACCCACCTTGCACTGATGATCACAAAGAGAACTATTCCAAGCCCTTTAAGAAGGAAAATGGTTGCACTGTCACCTGATTCTGAAGTAACCCCTGCCAGGATGGGTGTCAGGAGTATCATGGGAACGATAACAATATCCTGAAATATCAGTACCCCAAGAGATATTTTGCCGTGAGGAGTGTTCATTTCTCCGTTTCCCTGGAGCAACTTGAGCACAATGGCTGTACTGCTAAGCGATACGAGGAAACCCAAAAAAAGAGCGGTGCTGGAACTATAACCCATGTAAAGTGATATATAATAGATCAATGCGGTTGTGATCGCAACCTGCAGCCCACCACCTATCAGCACAAATCTTTTGATGTCCCACAGTTCCCTGATAGACATCTCAACACCGATAGTGAACAGCAACAGGATGATCCCGATCTCTGCCAGTATCTCTACCTGCCCGACATCACTAATGATACCAAGCATGTGAGGTCCTGCGATAATTCCCGTTACAAGAAAACCAAGAACCGGAGAAAGTTTTATCCGGTGGAATAATAATAGGATCAATACTGACAAACCAAATATGATCTCAATATCAGTAAAGAGTGTCAGATCCATGTTGCCAGCCATATTTATCGTACTGTAATCTGATTGCTTATTAAAAAATGTTTGTATGGCTCTTTACAATTCGCGACACCTCGACAAATATGAGACCATCAAATTAGAATGGCTCTGTAGAAAAACTCCAAATTCAACTGATGATACTTTGTATATTATTTTAAACATTTATTGTTTTGCACAATTATGGCTGAGTGTAATGGTTTCAATATGATTTCTACATCGCCACAAACTTGCTAGTAACTAGATACTCATTAATTGGTCCTATCCCAGCAACTTTTTAACAGATATTCAAATGATAGTTACATATATACTACATTATTTATATAATATACTAGATCTCATGCTAACCTTAAAATTAATCTAAGATCAATAATAAAGGGATCTGGATAAGAGAAAATCCGAGTCAGTACAAGATAGTAATCCGGTGGGAATTATGACTAGCTCACATACAGACATAAGTGAAATAAAAAAGTTTGAAGAAAATCTGCTTCTCTGGGAAAAGCGACTAAATATTTTTTCAGACATTCTGCATTCCAGATATAATTCCATCCAGGAATACCTTGATTTCGCCCT
>Ga0206328_133_pt1 | contig 29422 bp, 31 predicted proteins | sample SalPonR1_A_D2_MG_FD_142664 | JGI IMG/M metagenome (GOLD analysis project Ga0206328, IMG submission 142664)
AGCCACGGATAATTATATTCGCCCACCATGGGCCCGAATACTATTAAGTTTCCACCTTTGCTGACAAATTCTTCGAGTTGTTTTCCATTGCGCTCTACGCCCTTGCCCGTATTTGTATAATCGGTGTTCGCAAATCCCGTTGGTATCATAAGGCATTTACAGGCTGGCAAAAAAGGAGTTCCGATCGATTCTGAGACTATTCTCTGGCACTTTACTTTGTGTTCAACAAATAATTTCTCAAAAAGGATGGGCATGTCCCAGAGTAACATTACGTCAGTCATGATGGTTAATAGCGGGTTTTGGTTTAATTATTTTTCTAAAAGGGAATTTGAGCATTTTTACAAATATGCTACTTGAAGGCAGAATAAATTAATTCAAAAAAGAAAAAAAGAAAGCTGGTTTAAGCCAGCTTGTTGAGTGGGTGTTCTTCATCCATGATCTCAAGACCGAGTTCTTTTGCGGTCTCTCCGAGCATGATGTCAACCATAGCTGCTGCAGGGAATACTTTGTCAGTGTTCTCTATTGGACCGAACAACAGGTAGTTGGATCCGAGGATCTGTGCTACAAGGTTAGTTCCAATATCTGTTGGCATGTAGATTGCCTGCTTCTCCTCTCTTGTCTCGTACTGCTTCTTGTATGCCTTCATCCAGTCCCATGCAGATGCCATGTTGTGGTATCCACCACCAACAGGAAGGCCGAAGTGGCCCTTTACTGCAATTACGTTTCTGATTGATGCACCGGAGCCAGCTCCGAGTGGGGTTGCTGCTACATCTACTAAAGGCTTTGTGATTCCACAGTCTTTTGCGATATCGAGCATTCCCTTGTCCTGTCCTGTTCCACCGCTTTCAAGGATGTCTATCCTTCCTTGTACACTTGGGTCTGTTGCGTTGAATGCGAGTACAATGGAACTTGAAATGTCACTTTCCTTGATTGCCTCGATCTCTTCTGCGTGGACACTTGCGTTGATGGAGTTGTAGATCGCCCTGTCTGCGACACCGATCTCTGTTGCGTATGCTGCTGCAGCTGCACGAACGTCACCAGCTGATGAGTCGATGAGGAATGGTGCTTTGTCATCAATCTCTACGAACCAGTCAATGTAGTTCTTGATCGCTTCTGGTGTTTCTCCGACGATCTGGTTCACAATAGGATTGCCTGTGACATCGCTCATGTCAACCATTGTCTGCCAAAGCCTGTCTGCTTCTGCTTTGTCGAAAAGTCCTTTGTCTTCATCAGTCACGATCTTGTGTCTGTTGTAGAACATTGTTCCGACAAGCACTGTTGGGTATTGTCCTGGCTGCCCACCGAATTTTACGCCGGCAACATCGAATACTTCCTGCTTTTTGTCAAATTTGAACATATGAATAACCTCTTTATTATTAGATTCCAAGTGCGGGTTTCAGGAATAATATGTATAAGAGGAACAAAACGATACCTGTTGTTGCTCCGTATAATATTCCTATATCTCTACCTACTTTCTTACCAATGCGCTGTGAAACTTCACTGCTTACAAACTCGATCTTCTCATCTATCATATCGAGCTTTTCGATTACTGCATTAAAGTCTTCTGAGTCTGTTACTACGCTTGGTATATTATTTGCATTGCTCATTTACATCATCCCCCAAATAGCCATTGGGAGTACGATTACCATTATCAATGCAAAGACAAATCCTGCAATAAGCCCTGATATGCCTGTTGCAGCCACACCAGAATCAAGTTTTTGGTTTCTTGCAATAAGTTGTGCTCTGTATCTGATGCTTTCAACTGTAGAGTCGATAGATCCCATTTGTGGACTAATTACTTTTGGAACTCCTTGTCCATATTCTTCGTCTGCCATTTCAGAAACCTCCGATCAATAGTGATCCAAGTAAAGCAAGTGTTACTGCCATACCAATCATGATACCTTCGACCTTACCAGCGTGGACACCAGAGTGGAACTTGTTAAGGTTACCAATGGTTACCATCTCCTTGTCGAGTGAAAGCATCCTGTCCTTAATTGTTACGAGCTCAGCTGCCATTGGCTTGATTCCGCCGACTTCTTCAGCTTCTTCATCAGCACCATCGACTTCAAGGATCATTGGGTCTGCATCAAAGGCTCCAGGGTCTTTGCCTGCATACTCTTTGATCTTAGCAACGATAGCGTCCATGTCTTCAGTATCGATGAAGTCGATACATTCAACCTGTGCCTGGAATCTCTCCATAGCTGCTTCTGTCAGGTTCTCAATATAAGGTATTGCACCATTTGCACCGATGATCCTGTTATCTTTGATACCATTTGCATGAAGACTGACCATTGCCTGTCCGGTAATGTGACCTTTTACTTCAGCACCTGTTACGATGAGGTATCTGATGTTTGGGTTCGATATGATGTGTGCTACAACCTTCTCAAGACCTAGGTTCTCTGTTTTACATGGGCCAGTAACTGCTGCGCCTGCATCAAGCATTGGGCCACCAGCAAGATGGGATCCACATGTGATTACTGCTACACAGTTCTGTATGTTTCCTACGTCGTATTCGCCTTTGATATTTGGCCAGTCTGGTGCTGCATCTCTCTTTTCTGCCATTTTACATCACCCCTGCCGCGGATATTGCGCCCATGACCAGAAGTATGATTCCTGCAACTGCAAGACCAACAACTATTCCGTAGAATGTATTGCCGTAGAAACCTGCAGATAATGCAGTGTTTGCACGCCCTGGGTATGAGTTGAGTAATTCTTTATCTGGTGCGAGGGAGTTCATAAGATCGTCAGCAATCTTGTCCAACTCATCGACCTGTGCCATTATTGGATCCATGCTGTACTGTATGATGTCTTCTCTCTCTTCAGCAAGCAGACCACTGAGTGGATCCATTACCAGATTAGCTTCTGGTACTACGTGAACCATGCTCATGCCAATTCCTCCTCATTAGGAAGCAATCCTGTTCCCACTACGCTGAAAGAATCTCTCTTTACGAGCTTGTAGAATCTGCTGAAAGCAATGTACCAGATCGCCACTCCAATGATTATTGTTAGTGCTCCTGATGCACCTGCATTAACGGCAGCTACGATTCCTGCAATTATCATTGTAATAGCACCTTTCTCTACAGCTGTTGTGAGTGTACGGTCCTGTTTCTCATCAGGTCCGAGGTTTCCATTGAATGGGTGAAGAATTGCGAGACCACCTGCAATGAATATCACTGCAATGTATCCGGTTGCAATTACACCGGTAAGCACATCAGCAAATGTGAATGAACCTACCATTGCGACACTAAGTCCGATGATGGTTAGTGTTCCTGCGATGGAGATCTCTGCCATGGATTGTACCATGATAGGGATGCCCATTTTGAGTACTGTGTTTGCAAGAAGACCTACCAGAAGACCGATAAGTGCTGCAAATATCACTGCAATAACAGGTCCGGCAACGCCACCAACGGCGAGTCCGAATGTTGCTGCTACAACACCCATACCAAGTGCTATCATACCAATGGATGGTACACCGGTACCAAGTCCATAACTTGATACTCTTCTAACTGATTCTGCGCCCCATAAGATACTTGCGATGGCACCAATTCCACCGAGGAATGATGCGTATGATCCAAGGAAATGAGCTGCATATATTCCGATGAGTGCGCCAAGTAAGCCCAGTCCAATGATGGTGTTGTGGGACATTCCTCCAGCGGCCTCTCCGCTTCCTCCAGCTGACATTTATAGACCTCCAATTGCGATTACACCCATGATTGCACAGAAAAATGTTGCAGCAAGGGATGATATTACAGCTTTTGGGAATTTCTTGAATTTAGGGTCGTGGAAACCTTCGATGGTTCCTCCAATGTTGTATGAAGGAATTACTGCATTCACAAAGAATATACCCACTGCAAATATACTTGCGATACCAACTAATTCAGTAGCTGGCAAGCTATTCTCTATTATCATAAGGTAGTAGTAGACCATTGCACCGCCGATACCACCAAGCCCACCGCCGATAATACCACTTACATAAGACACTGTTGGAAGGTCGTGCCCTTCTGTACCCTGGGATACGTAGAGGTCCTGCCTGTCTTTTGTAATCGGGTCGTATTTTACCTTAGCTGATGAAGGTACACAACCTACACCGTATACATATGACCACTGTCCTACGAGCATGGTGACTGATATCATGATCATAGCACCGATTGCACCGGATGCGAGAACAAGGAGAATGCTGTCTGTAACTCCCATCATGGTAGCTGCTGTAATAAGTCCTGTAAGACCTGCACCTGCTGCAAGCTGAACAGTACCTGTTCCAATACCTGTTGCCTGTGCCATAGCTGCTGGAGCACCACCTACTGGTACGAAGTGAACACTCCATGAAATAAGAACACCACCGAGTGTGATAAGTAACACACTGATGATGTTATCCATTAAAGCTCCTACTATATCGATCATGCTGCCACCTCTGCGTCCTGGTCTTCTTTGTATGTACCATATGCATTACGGGCTGCAACTTCAATCTTTCTGTTCCATATAGCCAGAATAATTACAATAATGACTCCTGCTAGAACGGATTCCCATCCCATTGCTGCACTTTTTGATGCATCGAATACGGTTGTGATCCATCCGCTGAGGAACACGACCATGCCGAATGCGATTCCTGTCACTGGTCCGCCAAACTTGGCACAGAACCATGAGTTGTCGTATCCGTTTCTAACACCTGATTCTCCCTTTCTCACAATATTTCCTGAGTTTGAAGCGTTGAGTCCTGATCCAAATTCTACGTTCTGGAATTCACGTTCTGCACCATAGTGTACATCACCAGTTGATGATCCTACTGCACCAATAGTGATTCCCCATATGAATGCCAGAAGTGGCAATGGGAATGGGTGTCCGAGCACTACAACCATAAGATATGATATAACAAGTATGCATATTGTTGTGATAAACGAATAAGCAATGATCACTGGTGTGTGACTTTTAACTATATCGAGATAAAGTGGTTGCTTGAAACGATTCTGACTTGCTATTCTTCCTAAGTGTGATGAAACTGAAAATGTTCCATGTATCATTGCTGCAACAAGGGATCCGATTGTAAGCGCAAGAATGACTGACGCATTCATGCCTAACAGAACTGTTGCTACAGTTCCACCAATTGCACACATAAGTGCATTAGATGGTGGTTCTCCGGATATGGCTTTATTGTATATCCTATGTGGATACATCATTTGGGGTGCCAATTGCACTTGAGAGTTCGGGTTACTCTGGGATCCTACATCTGATTCAAGATCCTCAGAAGCACCAGCAATAGTTGCGGCTGCTCCCATTAGTGCTAAGACGCCCATACCTGTGAGCGGTTCCATACATTTTCCTCCTTTTATTTTCTATCGGTAATCATGCCAATGCTTTGATATCGCTCTTGGGATATCGCTGAATTATAATTGATATGGCGTAGACTAACGTAAGATGAAATTGATTATATTAAATACTTATTAAACCTTTCGAATCATTTCCGTCGGAGCTCCCTAATTTCCACTCCACAAAACAATAACGGGGTGAATCATAAATATATTTAACTAAAAATAAAATTGGAGGAAGTTGATCAAATTACGCTCGTCGATTAAACTTAAGTATATAAATGTCAGGTCGTGGGCGTTTTCCACTTCCTTTGGCAAAATCTGCATAACATCTTTCACAAAGCAAACGGGAATTAAGGGATGCTATCTCTGCAGTACCTGGTATAAGTCTTGCAAAAAGGAAAGATGGTTCTATTTCGAGGCCTAATGAGGCATTTTCCAGTTCACTGATCATACGTTCTTCAAATACTTCAAGGTCATCCAGCTGTATTCCTCGTGTATTAATGGTGGTTCCATTACATCCACATGGCAGAGAAAAAACATCCATCTCTATTAAAAAAACTGGCTTTGCAAGCAGGTTCCTTAGTTTATTCTCCAGCTGACTACGGCCTTTTGATACTGTTTCTATTAAAGTCATATTGATTCTCCGAACATATTTAATTCTTCAAGGCATTTTCCTGATCCATTATTGGAGTAAACCTTTACTATTCTCTCTGTTAGCCTTTTGCAATATCCACATTTTACGCAGACTTTACTGCATTGCTTCCACTGATCAATGGCACTTTCCAGCTCTTTGTTGGGTATGTAGAACAGGTCCCTTATATCCTTAGGGCAGTCAAGTAAGTCCATCAGGTTACCATCATATGACTCATTACTATAGGCCTGAACATTGTTCAATATCCAGTTTACAAAATGTGTCCGTCCTCCGATCTTGAAAGTGTCAGTAATATGTTTATACTCTTTCAGGTCTTCCGGGCGTATCCATGGGGATTTGATCAATTGTTGTGGGTCCTCGATCCTTAGTGAAAGGCATTTGTAATAGTAATAATCATCAAGTATGTTTAGTTTAGGTCCCGGTCCATTTGCATGTGAGAAGAAATTAAAGTGTGCATACCTGAATGGACACTGATAGAGACATCCTTCATTTACAAGCAATTTCAGGTCGCATGATGTGGAATCCTTGATAGCCTCAAGCTTTTGGAAATCTCTGTTTATTGCCGGATCAATGACAATCGTATCGGCTCCCAGCTCTTCATAAAACTCAGCTTTCTGGGGTGAGTCCACAAAAGATAAAACTGATACCACAACATCCATATCGAAATCTTTTGCAAGCATTTCTATGAAGTATGGTTCAGCAACTGTAACTGAATCAATTCCAATATTGTTAAGTTGTTCAAAGTACCAGTTGATCTTGTTATATCCCTGCGGGGTTAAATGTAGTCCTCCCATGCACGAACTATTGAGCACGATCTCCATCTTTACTCCCTTTTCATGGGCGTACTCTGTTTGTTCAAATATTTCCTCCAGTCCCGGAGCGCTCAGGTTCGTTCTTCCAGTCCCGACATAATCAGGAGTGCCGGCCATATATACTCCGTGTATGTCCTTAGAATTCTCCAGCAGGTCCTCAAGTCCCTCAAGGTGCCCTATGTGTGGTGCGTATATTTTCATTGTTACTGGTAAGTTCTAATTTAAATAAATTTTTTGGTTAGTCTAAAAACCAAAAGTGTTATCATGTTCCAGTCATCTCCTCTAGACTATGATACTCGGTGCATCTTCATTTGCCGGCACTCTGGCAGAAATCGCTTCAGAAATCTCCTCTGTGGAATTGTATATTCCAAAACTCGGTGTTTACAGGGATTCCGTTCTTCAGAAAGATGCTCTTAAACTCATTCTTGATGAATTATCAACTTTAGATTTACATACTTCATTGCATGCTCCTTATTTTGCTGATGTGCCAACATATCCTAAAGATGTAGTTGTGGACACTGCTAATATGGGCGATAGGGAATTTAGGTTGATGGATGAATCCATCAAGCTTGCTGGCGAACTTGGTTCAAAAGCCGTGGTCTTACATCCGGGGAGAATAGGTGCTGACCATGGGGCATCGTTTTCTCGTATGATCTCAAATCTTCAAATTCTGGCTAAAACCGCTGAAGAGTATGGTGTTATGCTGGGGCTTGAGAATAAGGAGGGTACTGACCCTGGTAATCTTTGCTGCGTGGCTTCTGAACTTATATTAGCCGTTGAATCTGTGAATTCTGATAATCTTGGGGCTACTTTTGATATTGGCCATGCTAATTTGACCTGTGGTGGAGATGTGGTAAAGCTACGTAGTTTTGCAAAAGAGATCGCACCTTATGTAGTACATGTGCATGTGCACGATAATGCTGGCGTATGGACTGATCAATACGATGGTGATGAACACCTTGCACCTGGATCAGGTATCATTGATTACAGTGTACTTAATGAGTTGAAGGATTACCAGGGAATATTCAATATGGAGGTTTTCTCTATGGAAGATGCTCTGCTGGGTAAATCTACAATTGCTAATGCATTGAAAAAACAGTGATGCAAAGGTTATTTCTGGCTGCTTCCAATTTTCAATTTTTTGTAAATATTGAGTTATGCTTCTATGTAGTTGGGTGGAATTACAAGAACAAGGGCATCTGATAGCTTAAGCACTTTTTCAGTAACTGATCCCACTATTTTTTTGATACCATTTCTTCCTTGTGTGCCAATTACGATTCTGTCAACTTCCATTTCTTTTGCAACTTCAACTATGCTTTCAGGTGCATTTCCATCCTTTATTACTTTCTCAATAAATTCCTGCTTACATCCATTCTCTACTAACAGCTCACAAATTTCCTCGATGATATTATTAGCGCCTTCATTGCGCCATTTTTTTCTCTTAAGGCCTTTGTCATCTACCACGTGGAGTACGATAATTTTGTAGCTGTGACTTTGGGCAATTTTGGATGCTACCTTTGCCGCGTTCCTGGAATATACTGATCCATCAGTGGGAATAAGTATCTTCATTAAAATGTGTTTTATATTGAGGTATTCTTAAATATTTGTATTTGCATTATGTATTACACTGGCTGCAATACTAAATATTGGATTATTTTTTCAAGGGTGTTTTACATGAATAAATATCAGAAATTTAAGAAAATGGATAATAAGAGTTACTCTGATGTGACTCGTTTTTTGAAAGAGACTACGCACTTGACTGCGCGTGAATGGGTGACTGCTCGCCTCTGTGCAGATTTTAAGAATCTTTCCAACCAGTCTGAGATGACCTGGGTAGGGGAACACCTTCCTGAGATCGCACCATTCATGGACGAAGCTTATTCCAGACAGGAAGTTTCTAATGCGCGTGCATCCTTTAAGAAAAAAGTCCAACGCAGTGGCTCCACCTTTTTCTATGCATACTATGCAGGCCTTATAACCCAGGAAGAAATGCTAGCTATTATCCACAAAATAGTCGTGGATATAAAAAAATTAATGGATACTGAAGGTAGTGAAGTTCCCGAAGAGCACGCAACAGATGTTCAGTTATTGATAGCTGATGTTCTGAGGCGGATCAACGAGTCCTTGGATGAGGATTATTAAGATAATTTATCTGGAAATGCTCAGGATGTATCCTTCAAGCATTCTCATGTTGATCTCGCGCAGGTATTTTGCCTGAACTTTTGAAACGTATAGGGTGTTATTTCCAATGGATATCTTGATATCTGATTCCTTTTTAGGTGAATATGTAATAGGGACGATAACAGGCCCTCCGCATGTGGTGCGAAGTCTGAAATCAGTTTCTGCTTTACTAATAATGTCCTTTACGTCTTGATTGACCGGTATATTTCTTGGAACTTCTATCATGGAGTTTAAGCAGTTCTTTGGCTACTTAAGTTTTATCTTTGCAATGCCTTTATTCCGGGCAAATTTAAATTGAATGAATTACAATGTATGTCCCATGTTGATGAAAGAAAAAGGCAAGCTTGTCATATGGCCTGTTTATATTGACAAGAACAAAGCTCGAAGCAAAGGACGTATCATCTCCAAAAAATCATCGGTAATTGAGCCAACTCTTAAGGAAATGGGCCTTGCGGCTGGTGAATTAGGCTTGAATCCTGAGCTTGAGGCTGATAAGTGCTATCCTAGATCGTGGTGGGAGGCAAGTGGCAGAATGCTCATTGATAATAATGCTCCAAAAACAGCGCTTGCCAGAAAGATATCCAGCACTATCAAGAAAATGCGCTCTGAACCTAAAAACAAATAGGTTCCTCTCATTTTAAAGTTAGCACTGCTTAGTGTTTAAAAATAGAAAAAAAGAATTCAGCCTTTTTAGGATATTGGCCAGAATCCAAAAGATGCATTAAGTAGTAGAACTGCAAATCCAATTACTGCGCCTGTAAGTATAACAGTTTTTGGGCTGATGTGAATTGCTTTTTTGTCCGCATCGTAATAGCGCATAAGCCCTGCGGATGACATAAGTCCGCCGCCGCCATCGCCGGTATTTTTATTAGACATTTGATCACCATGTAATTTTTTAAAGCTATGATTTAATTAATGTATTAATGGTATATTCTCTTTCCTTCATATCTCTCATGATTTAAAAGACTGTGCCTTCAGGCAAGAACTTCATCAATTAAGAATGGTGGATAAAATACACCTTTTTCTGTAATAATGGCCGTCACATTTTCCATGGGCGTAGCATCAAAGGCCGGATTGTAGACTCTTACATTGTCAGGAGCGATTTGAATATCCTTGAAAAAGCGCAACTCATTCTCGTCCCTAAGCTCGATAGTAATGGTATCTTCCCATCCTTCCGGATCAAATGTGGATACTGGAGCAGCTACATAGAATGGTATCTCATGTTCCATAGCAAGTACGGAATGTGTGTATGTTCCGATCTTGTTGAACACCGAATCTCCGGTTATCCTGTCTGCGCCAACTATCACTTTGTCTATCATGCCCTTTCTCATAACGTGTCCTGACATGGAGTCGCTGATAAGTGTTACCGGGATATTGTCCTGTATGAGTTCCCATGTGGTGATTCTGCTTCCCTGATTCAGTGGACGTGTTTCGCAAGAAACTACATTTATTTCCTTTCCAGCTTCCACTGCAGAACGAATAACTCCAAGTGCCGTTCCCCAATCCACGCATGCCATCTTTCCTGCATTGCAGTGTGTCATGACAGTGTCTCCATCGTCCAGCAACTTGGCACCGTATTTTCCCAGCTTCTTATTTGTGGCAACATCTTCGTCTGCAATATTCTTCGCTTCTGAGAGTACAACATCCTTGATCCCCGCAAGATCATACGCGTCAGCCATTGCAGCTATAGTTCTGTTTACTCCCCATGCAAGGTTAATTGCTGTAGGTCGTGTGGCTACTATGATCTTTGCTGCTGCCTTGAGATCTTTTTCCAGGGCTTCCATGTTGTCTGCACTACTACGGGTTGCCGCAAGTGCAACACCATATGCACCTGCCGCTCCAAGTGCCGGAGCTCCTCGTACGCGCAAGGATTTGATAGCTTCACAAAGCGAACCAAGTGTTTTGCATTCGATGACCTTGTATTCCACTGGCAAAAGCGTCTGGTCTATCATTACAATAGATTTGTTTTCTTCATTCCAGTCTATAGTTCTCATGTTGATCTGATTGACTTAAAAGATGAACTTAGATAAAAACATGGGGGTTTGGTAGTTATTCTTGTCCTTTTCATCTTTCATCTTGTTTTCTTTAGCAGTTCATTTTTCCAAACTTTATATATCTCAAACTACATAGTATCCGCAAATGCATAAACCTTTGATAATTCATGATCCTGTACACAAGACTATCATACTCGATGAGTTCGAGCAGATGTTACTAAATACCAGGCACGTGCAGCGCCTGCGCAACATACAGCAACTGGGTCTTGTAGATCATGTTTATCCCGGTGCTAATCATACGCGCTTTGAGCACAGTATTGGCACCATGCACATGGCATCTGTTATTGGGAAATCTTTGGGTCTTGAACCGGAGGATATTCGCAAGATCCGGGCAGCCGGACTTTTGCATGACGTTGGTCACTCCGCTTTTTCACATGCCGTTGAATATATTCTTAAAAGAGATGATTCTCTGCGACCTGTTGTTGATGGTAGAAAAATCGTCAGGCACGAGGCTTTTTCAAAACATATAATCTCTGATCTTCTTCCTCAGGACAACTACATTTCACATTATGTGGAAAAAGAGTTTGGTGTTGAAGCAATGGACTTCTTCAGGGAAATTGCGCAAATTGCGACAGGTGATTTTCTTTCACTGGAAAAACCTTATCTTGCTCAAATAATTGCAGGGGATGTTGACGCGGATCGTATTGATTTCCTCCTGCGTGATTCGTATCATACCGGTGTTTCATTTGGTCTGATAGATGTGGACCAAATAATTGGACATCTCATTATTGAAGATGGACGTGTTGTGTTGGGAAGCTCAGATGATTCTGGATATGGTCAGGATATGGCTCTGACTGCAGCAGAATCTCTATTGATCTCAAGGGCACATCACTATACTGCAATAATCCACAATCCTAAAACCCAGGCTACTCGTGTGATGCTGCTTCATGCTCTTGAAGATGCCCTTGTGGACTTCAGAGCTGAATACGGTCTTGAGCATACTCAACAGGAGCTTGTGCGTTTCTTTACTGAATATAATGACAGTGATCTTCTAAACTTTATCCGGCAGCATGCTTCTGAACGGTCCTTGCAATTATTGTCTGAACTGCGAAATGGGGATATTTATATTCCAATATCCAGATTAAGTCAGAAAACTCTCTCCCCATCTACGCGTATGGCTCTTTCTACAATTGCACGTCATGGGGCTGCAAGTAAAAAACTTGAAACTCTGCTCACAAAAGAGCTGGGGGATGTACTCATAGATCTGAGCGTTGCATCCGGTGTGCCCAAAAGTATGCGTATTGCAATGGGGGGTGAAGATTCATTCTTCTATGATGAATCTGCTCTTGCCAATGGCCTTGTACGTGCCATATCGCGCCAACTCTCCCTTACAGTCTTTGTGAACTCTGCAGTGCTCCCTTCAATGGGGGATGGTTCAGGATCTGATAAGCTAAAGGAGGCGGTAAATGAACTTTCTCCCAAACTGCTTCGCTTTATACGTACTGAGCAATATCTGCCTATAGAAGGAATTATACTGCTGTTTTTCGGAGTTCATAGTACTTTTGAAAGTGAAACTGTGAACTATATCTCTATTCCGCGTTTACGGCATATAACTTGGGTCTATCGTAGTATCGTTGCTTTACATAAACTGCCAAAGTTAGTACATCTTTTTGATTACAATTTTCATGAAAGGTATGGTTTTCCTTACAGTGACAAGGTGTTTGAGGATATTCAGATACTGGTTGCCATGGGGATTGTGGATGAGGATCTGCGCTACTATGAAAAAGGTGGTCGCTTCCGGCAGAGTTATGAATATGTGCTTACATGGGATGGCCTTGAATATGCGAAGGTTCTTGCAAATGCTTATGGGCCGGAGTTTGATGCGATCATGGAATATCTTCGGGTCAATAAACATTCGATTCCTCGGGATATAGTAACCATTCCTTTGAGTCGATATTCTTCTAAAAAACGCTGATCAGGTGTGTTAAATGGAAACTGGTGAACTTGTTATGCTTAAAACTTTCCATAAGGGGAAGTTAAGGGAATTTATTGTAACTGTGTCTGATGATGAATTACATACGGATTTTGGAAAGGTGGATCTCTCACTTCTGCTGAAATTGGATATTGGGGATCATATAAGTGCTCATAAGGGTCAGGAATTTGTAATACAACGCCCAAGGATGCCTGATTTCTTCCATCATGCAAAAAGGACCGGTGCACCAATGATGCCCAAGGATATTGGTCTTATCATTGCATACACTGGTCTGAACAAAGGGGACTCTGTTCTTGATGCCGGCACTGGTTCCGGTATTCTTGCTATGTATCTGGGTTCTATTGCTAAAAGAGTACTGAGCTATGAAGTTCGGGATAACTTTGCTGTTGTTGCTCGCAAAAATGTACAAAATGCCGGTCTCGATAACGTGGAAGTCCGCTTTGGAAATATCGTCGAGGAGATCTCATCCATTGGAGAAAAATTTGATGTGGTAACTCTTGATACTCAGGATTCGAATGATGTAGTTCCTTATGTTCCTGCTATTTTAAATCCGGGTGGATTTCTGGTCACCTATTCACCATTTTTCGAGCAGACCAAAGAAATACGTGATGCCATAGAAGCTGCAAATTTCTATGATGTTCGGACAATAGAATGCTCAGAGCGTGAGATATCATTCTCAGAAAGGGGCACTCGACCTTCCACTATGCGAGTGGGGCATACGGGCTTTATAACAATAGCAAGAGCCTGAATTATTTTTATTTATCTTACGCCTTCACTTGTTATGGTGAACTCGCAGGTGCGGCCTTCAGGGATTGAGCGGTGTTTCCAGAGTTTTGCTCTTCTGGAGCCTTCTCCAGTTTTTTCAAATTGCACGATGGTCTTGGAAATATGCTCAATTCCGCTGCCACCAATGGGTTTCATTTTTCCTGTAACCACATCGCTGTATACTTGATTGGTGATGACAACAATTATGTTATATTTACGTGCGATCCCATGTAAAAAGCCTATTTGGTTTGAAAGCTCTCTCCTTGTTCTGATGCTGGAGTCTTCCTGGTCCAGTTCAAATCTGTAAAATGCAGTTGCAGAATCGACTACTATTATGCCAATTTTGTCTGATATGAGCTTCTCTATCTCGTTTGTAGCTGCATACTGCTCTTCAAAATTATGTGGCTCGAAAATAATTATATGCTGCGCGATCTCTTTTGCATTCTCTCCTGCAATTTGCTTGAATCTGTGGGGTGAGATTGCTTCAGTATCTATGTATATCGCTTTTTTTCCTTGTTTTACGCATTCAACTGCCAGCTGGAGGCATATATTTGTTTTTCCGCTGCCTGCTTCTCCAAATATCTGGGTTACTACTCCTGCTTCAAATCCGCCTTCCAGCATTTCATCTATGGGTTGGCATCCTGATGCTAATTGCATGTTTATTGTCTACACCTCTTGCACTGAACTATTGCTATAATGGAATTCCTAATATACATCTTTTGGCAGAGATTGGTTATTTTTCTGTGCTGCGTATGAAATAAATCTAATATCAGATATGTTATCGAATATATTATCAGTTATGTTTCATATTTGATTTGTATTGTTTGGTGAATGTTATCAAATGCAGTCTGAAAAAGCATTATTAAGCAAAACTTCATTTGTATAATTTACATTATGGCGAGAGGTCTTCTATAATTTGCAATGTCTATTGATTGCGTTTTTTCAATTTATGTTGCGTGTCCTCTCTTCTGTTAGTGTAAATATACAATTATATCAATATAATTTATGGGACGAGAGTAACATGGCTGAAATAACTATATACACAACAAAAACATGCCCGAAATGTGAACAACTCAAGAATCTTCTTGACTCAAAAGGTGTGCCTTTTAATGTATCGGACATGTCCACTCCGCAGGCCTTGACAGAGCTAAAATTCAATGGGGTATTCACAATGACTGCACCAGTTCTTCAGATCAATGATGATTTTTTAACTCATAAGGATCTGTTCAATGGTTCTGATGTGAACCTGGAATCTTTGAGCAGTATACTTTGATCTATTAGGTGGGAGAGGTGAAATGATGGAATGTACTACTAAATATGGGGATAATGCTGGAAAGAGGGAATCAGAATTAGCAATATCCAAATCTAGCTCAGAGATCCAAACTCAAAGAACCGAAGATAAAGGGGATTCAATGAATTCATTAAATAGATCACATGCTATTCAGAAAACACTTGATGGTCATTCAATATCCATAATGCCAAAGGTGCGTACCACAGCAGGGCATATGGTAGACTGGGATCGTAATGTCATTATAGATCAACTGATAAAAGAGACCAAACTTGCTGAGAGGTTCCATGGAAAGATTGCCATGGGCAAGGATGAAGCTCACGAAATTGCCAGGGAAGTCGAGCGCCGTGTCAGAGCTCTTGAGCTGAAATTCCTTTCAGGACCGCTCATAAGAGAAATGGTCAACATGATCCTTCTTGAGAAAGGTCATGTCGAATGGAGAAATGTTTCTACCAGAATAGGTACTCCTGTTTATGATGCCTGCGAAATAGATCTTGGAAGTGGCTTTGAAGCAAACGATAATGCAAACCTCCAGGAAAATGCAGAGACATCTCATAAGAAAAAGGCAGACAAGATATCCAAGGAACAATACCTCCTTCTTTTGCCTCCAAAACTTGCTGACCTGCACCTTAATGGTGACATCCATATTCATGATCTTGAATATCTCGGAACACGTGCATTTTGTCAGGATTGGGATCTGAGGTATTTCTTCTACTATGGCCTCATGCCAGATGGCTCTGGTGCAAAAGCAAGTGTTGCTGGTCCTGCAATGAAGGCAGAAGTTGCTATACTTCATGCAGTTAAGGCTCTTGGAAGTGCCCAGACCAACTTTGCAGGTGGCCAGGGATTCTATAATTTCCTGACATTCTTTGCACCATACTTCGAAGGTAAGGATTATGGGGATATAAAACAGCTCATGCAAATGTTCGTTTATGAGATGACTCAGATGATGGTTGCGCGTGGCGGACAAGTGGTGTTCTCCTCAGTTCAGCTCTCACCTGGTGTTCCAAAGCTTTGGGTCGACAAGCCTGCTGTTTACAAAGGCCGTGTGCATGATGGTACCAATGGTACCCAGAAGCGCACTTATGGTGAATTCGAGCGTGAAGTTCGCCTGTCATTCAAGGCCCTTATGGATGTAATGATCGAAGGTGATAACTGGGGTAAGCCATTCAATTTCCCAAAACCGGAGATTTCCATTGAACCGGATTTCATAGAAGAGGATGATTTCTTTAATAGGGCACATCCTGAGCTTCCAACTTACGAAGAACTTTATGACCTGACATTTGAACTGGCTGCAAAATTCGGAACTCCTTATTTCGATAATCAGCTTCCTGAGTACAGAGGTGCAGGCGAAGGTATATCATGCTATCAATGCTGTGCATACCAATTCTCTGCAAATGCAGATGCAGATGATAGTTTTGATGACAAGCTTGTATTCAAGGATGGGCAACATTTCTCAATGGGCTCCTGGCAGGTGGTTTCTCTTAACTGTCCAAGGGCAGCATACAGGAGCAGTGGGGAGGATGATGCGCTGTTCGCTGATCTGAAGAATCTGATGGATCAGTGTATAGACCTCTTTAAAACAAAACGTACCTGGATGGAAAGTATCATTGAGAACAACAGAATGCCTTTTGCTACACAAAGGCCAAAGGACCCTGTTACCGGTGAGAAAGGTGCAATTGCAGTGGATATTGACGCTCTTGTATGTACCATTGGTGTAATAGGTATCAATGAAATGGTCCAGTATCACACTGGTGCAGAAATGCATGAATCCAAGGATTCATTCAAATTTGCAATAAGGGTAATGACCGAGATGGAAATGTATGCTAATGAGCTTAGTCAGAAACATGGTCTGGAAATAGCACTTGCACGTACTCCTGCGGAAACGACTGGCCAGAGATTTGCAGTATCTGACTTCCTCCATGAGGAATATGCAGATTCTGTTTCAGAGGTTGTAAAGGGCGATAAGGAATTTGCAATTGCAAATCTTAAGAAGACCCATAATCTCCCTGTATACTACACCAACGGTACTCACGTACCACCAGGTGCGAACATATCTCTGATCGACAGGATCAATATCGAGCATGTCTTCTTCCCGATAGTCGATGGTGGTAACATCTGCCATATATGGATGGGTGAAGGAGCTCCTGATGCAAAGGGTCTGAAGGAATTTGCAATGAACATTGCAAAGAATACTCAGATCGGCTACTTTGCTTTCACCAAGGATATGACTGTTTGTCTGAATGATTTCCACATAATGTCCGGACTTAAAGAGAAATGTGTGAACTGTGGCTCTGAGGATGTTGAACAGGTTTCAAGAGTTACTGGCTATGTGCAGGCTGTAAATGGCTGGAACAATGCTAAGAAGCAGGAACTTGCAGACAGACTACGCTATGGTTCAGCAGACATGATATGATCCCATGGAAGTAAATTACGGGAATACGATTCCTATATCTACGGTAGACTGGCACGGAAAAGTGTCAGTTGTTCTTTTTTTAAGAGGATGTCCTTTTAGGTGTCCCTATTGCCATAATCACGAACTTTTATTTGAAAATGGCAGAGTGGGTATTTCGGACATCGAAAAGGCCATCAAAAAGTCAAAACCATTTGTCAGTAGTGCGGTTCTTTCAGGTGGAGAACCTCTTGTTCAGAGAAATGCCAGCATTCACCTTGCAGATTTTGCAAAAAATAATGATATGCTTGTAGGAATTCATACAAATGGCTTTTTCCCACAGGTCATGGATGAAATGATCCGGAAAAAACTGGTTGACAAGTTTTTCATTGATGTAAAAGCTCCTCTGGATGATGTAAGTATGTATGCGAAAGCCATTGGGTGTGATGACTTTTCATTTTCTTTGAACGCTGAAAATGTACTGGAAAATATCCTTAGGTCTATACAGCTGACTTTGAATTCAGGTGTGGACCTCGAATTGCGTACTACTGTATTCCGTGATTTCATAGGTACTATTGATAATGTTTCTAAAATATCACACTCCATTTTTGAATTAACTGGGGCCAGGGATGTTCCTTACGTTCTTCAGCAAGGGATTCCTGACAATGCAATAGTTGAAACTATGCATTCTATGCTGCCTTATACTCGTGATGAAATGCTTGAACTTGCCGAAGCTGCTCATGAATTCCTTGACAATGTTTATATTCGCAGCAAAGAAAAAGGCAACGAAAAAGTTAACTTCGAATCAAGTTGAAGTTTAAATAATTCTTTTATATGTATGTGTCATAGTTTAGCATGTTCAAAATGGACGTGAGACTATGAAACAAATATATCATTTATCTGTATTATTTCTCATATTGCTTGGAGTAATAGCTTCCGGCTGTATGGGGGTGGAGAATCAAACTGGTCAAAGCCAGTACAAAGAAGCAATTAGCTATGATTCTGTTGATGATGGGGGGAATTATGCCATGGAAGGATCCATGGAGGAATCGCCGCGGGGTGCCGGTGAACTTTCCACTGAACGTAAGACTATAACCACTGTTGATATCTCCATAGAGGTTGATGATGCTCAAGCAACGGTTGAAACTATCGCCAAAGCCGCCCGTGATGCAGATGGGTATGTTTCCAGTTCATCGGTTTATGATAGTTACTATGATTCAAATAGTGCCAAACAGGGATATATTACTGTAAGAGTGCCTGAGTCGGATTATCCTCAATTTATCGAGGAGCTGGGAAATCTTGGAAAGGTTACTTCTAAAAGCGAAAGTGGTAGGGATGTCACTGAAGAATACATTGATGTTACTGCTCGTCTGGAAAACCTGGAAAGGCAGGAAACACGCCTTTTTGAGATACTTAATATGAGTGAGACTGTTGAAGAAGTGCTCAGTGTGGAAAAGGAACTTGAGCGCGTACGCGGTGAGATTGATAGTCTAACAGGTCGCCTGAACTATCTCAATGAAAGGATCGATTTCTCCACTATCAACGTACATGTGACAGAGCCCCGTCCAATTACTCGCTCATGGGGACTCAGGGATGCCGTTTCAGAATCTGTGAATGGCTTTATCTCAATGGTCAATGCATTGATAGTAATGGTGGGATATATTCTTCCACTGGTCATTTTGCTAGTGATATTCGGTGGGGCAGGCATTGCAGTAAGGCGTAGAATGCGCAGATAGTCTGGAAGTTAGTTTTGTAGCTATCTTCCTTTATCTTTTTTTGAAATGAGAATCTATATCTACATAGCAGTGAAAGCAGGAAATACATGTCAGAATCCCAAAAGGTATCGGAATTGGGCGAGAGATCCCTTATTAGTGCTCTATCGCGATCGTTTAAGAATAGCACAAATCCTGATCTTGTAATAGGTCCCGGGGAGGATGACTGTGCCGTACTGGATATCTCAGACGAAGGATATCTTGTGGTGACGACAGATATGCTGCACAGAAAAACAGATTTTCCAGATCAAATGACTCCATGGCAGATCGGATGGATGTCAGCGGCTGTGAATTTCAGTGATGTTGCATCCACAGGTGCAAGGCCAATTGGTTTTCTTTCCTCATTGGGCATCTCGCCTGATACAGATGTATCCTTTGTTGAAGAGGTATCAAAAGGAATGGCCGATTGTGCAAAAGAGTGTGGTACCTCAGTGATAGGTGGGGATATTGATACTCATGACGAGCTAACTATTAATGGTACAGCTCTTGGAAAAGTAAAGAAACGTCATTTGCTGACAAGAAGGGGTGCACAAGTGGGAGATAAGGTCTGTGTAACCGGTTTTGCAGGCTCCGCAGGAGCAGCTCTTCACGCACTGTTCAATGATATTGAAATTCCTGCTTCTTTACTCAATACTCTTTTTGAGCCTTATCCCAGGGTTACAGAAGGGCAAAAACTTGCACAATCTCGTGCTGTAAGCTGCATGATGGATACAAGTGATGGTCTGGCTTTATCTCTACATGACCTTTCAGACCTTAATGCTGTAGGTTTCCAGATAAATGAATCCTCACTTCCTATTCAGTATGAAGTTCTGAATCACGTGACTGATGACCAGGATGAATTACTCAACTTTGCCATGTATACAGGTGGTGATTTCGAATTGCTTTTCACTGTGTCACCTGATTTGCTTAATAAAGTACAAAACATATGTTGTCTAACTGTTATAGGGGATGTAGTTGATCAAACGCTTGGTACTACTATTATACGCGGTGATGACACAATCCTGTCGATAAATCGAAAAGGTTATCTACAATTGTAAAGTTAAGATTAGCTTATATCAGATTATACTATGCTTTAATAACATCAATTTAATCAAATCATAATTAAGGAAGTTTAACAATGCGAAATAGTTATAAATTCATTTTATTCGGATTAATCTTATCCATATTATTTGTAGGTGCCACAAATGCTGCACCTGCGATAACTCCCACGCCGGGAGATGCATCGTTTACAAATGTTACAGATGATCTGCCTTTTGAATTTAGTATCACGGTGAATGAAAGTTCTAACATAACTTGGTACTTCGATGGTTCGCTTGAACAATCATCTGCCATAAATCAAATTTTTGATTCTTATTCTAAAAGTGCTTCTGTAGGTCTATATAATGTCACGGTATTTGCAGAAAATGTAAATGGAACTGATAGTCATAAATGGGATTGGATTGTAAATGAATCTTTGGCAATAAATGGCAATTCTCCGGGACCAAATCCAAGTACAACAGTTGGCGATGAGCAAACTTTTACAGTAGATACAAATCAATTAGCAAATATTGAATGGTACATCGATGGAGCATTGGTTCAAACCAATGCGTCACAGACATCTGCCAGTTATACAAACAGTACTGCACCGGTTGATTCATATTCTATAAAAGCCACTGCAAACAACGTAAATGGTACTGCTGATCAGATATGGACTTGGGACGTAACGGCAATTCCAGCTCCCTCTATAACCCTCGTTGATCCTACTGATCTAACTCCAAACGACAATACCGGAGATTCAAGGACTTTTGAAGTCAGTATAAATCAGCCAGTTAACTTGACCTGGATTATGAATGGTACTACTTTGAGAACTGATAATTCAGTTACAACTTCCTCATATGCATTTATTTCTGTTCCTGAAAACAGCAGTGGTCATAATCTTACGGTGTTTGCACAAAATGCAAATGGTACTGATCAGGAGAAATGGGATTGGACAGTTACTGATATTCCTCTTAGTATTACTGATTCTAAACCAACATCAGATCCTGAAACCACTGTAGATGTTCCCCAGATATTCAACATAACTGTGAACAAGGTATGTGATATTAATTGGTACATTGATAGTTCACTTGTTCAGACAAATTCTTCATCCGCAGATGCAGAATTTACAAAATCAGATGCTTCAGTTGGAAACTATAATGTAACTGTAACAGCTACAAATTCAACTGACAATGTATCGAAAAGCTGGACGTGGGATGTACGTTCTAAAACATATTTCAGCGGTGACCGAATATGGGATGAGAATGCAGGTCAATCCACTGATTATGAATGGAATGCAAAGAGTTTCTCTGGTTTCTTCTATGACCTTGAATCTGGACTCAGTTCTGAGACACTGACAATAAGTGATATTGACAGGTCAATAGGTGATGATGATATTGTTTACGAAACCCGTCCTGTAGAGACTGATTTTGAACATAGTGAATGGGGTAAATATCAGGTCATTGGTTTTATGGCTGAGAAGTACTTTGCAGCATATACTGTAAACACAAGCATCAATGATGTTGAGATCATAAGCATGATGTCAGACGGCCAGCTTGCAAAAGTGCTCATCGATGACGATGAAAAGGAATCCGTCTTCTCCGGTTCGTCCCTGGTCCTTGAGGAAGGTTATGAGCTTAAGATCGTGGAAGTGGACGTAAATGGTAACAGTGTTTTTGTCAGGCTCGTAAAAGATGGGGATGAACTGGACAGTGGTGTTGTCTCTGGCAATGAAGATTATATTTATCAGGTAGATGTGGGAGACAGTGATGATGTAGTACTCATTGCAGTTCACTTTGACAACATATTCAGTGGAACTGAATCAAATGCTGTATTCGTTGAAGGTATCTTCCAGATATCAGATGAATATACTCAGGTCGAAAACGGCGATTCTTTCGGAAAGATGGAGGTCACATCTGTAGGTGACACCATGATACAGATGAAGAATGATGACTCAGTATCACTTTCCAAGGGCAAGACTGTAGACATCATGGGCAAGATCAAACTTATTGTTGCAGACGATGACGATCTGAGGTTCGCACCATTTGTGGATATGTCTGAACCGGGAACTTATGAGCTTCGTGGAACAGTTGCAGAAGGCTCCGAGTTGTTAACCTGGACTCCTCTTAACTTCGAAGGATTCTACTATGATATCGATGAAGGTATTCAGACAGAAAATCTTGAAGTACTATCTATCAGTAGCAGATCTATTGATGATGATCAATTGGTCTATACCAGTACTCCACAGGCTGTTGAGTTCGAACATTCTGAATGGAATAGCTTCAATGTAATTGGTTTCCAGGCTGAGAAATACTTTGCAGGCTATCCATCCACGGCTTTTGATAGAGGCGAGAGCGTTGATTTGATATCAGATGGCCAATTGTCCAAAGTAATTCTGGATGAGGATGAGAAGCGCTCAGTTTTCTCAGGCAGTTCACTTACACTTGGCGAAGGCTACACCCTTGATATCGTAGAAGTTGACAGGGATGGAAATCAGGTTCTTGTTGAGCTCAGCAAGGATGGGGATGAGGTCGACACGGATATAGCTTCTGCAAATGATGACTACATTTATGAGAAAGATCTCGGTGACTCCGATGATGTGCCTATCATCGTGGTTCATTTCGATGAGATATTCAGGGGATCTGAGAGCAATGCTGTTTTCGTGGAGGGTATCTTCCAGATATCTGATGAATACAAGGAGCTTGAAACTGGTGACACATTCGGTGAGATGGAAATAACAAGTCTCGGTGGTTCTATTGTAATGAAGAATGATGATTCCATATCTCTTTCAAAGGATAATGACATCGAGATCATGGAGAATGTTGGTATCAGGGTGGCAGATTCTGATACTGTCAGGTATTATCCATATACGGAGGTAACCACCTCTCCTGATGAGGAACTTAAAGTTACGATCAAGGATTCTGTTGCTTTGAAAGGTGAGGAATTCACCATAACAGTGACTTCACGCGGTGCTTCAGTGGCAGAGGCAAGCGTTGAAGTAGAGGGTACAAAGATAGGCGAGACTGATGATGAAGGCAGGATCGATTATACTCCTACTGAAGTAGGAGTTCTGGACGTCGTTGCTGAAAAGGAAGGCTACGTTTCCGGAACTGATGAAATAGAAGTAATTGATCCTGATGATGAGACCAGGAAGATCAGCATTGAAGTTTCACCTGAAGAGATATTTGAAGGAAGTCCAATGACCATCTATGTGCTCAAGTCCATAGGTGGGGATGCAATTCAGGGTGCCGATGTAACCTTTGATGGTAAATCACTGGGCTCGACCTCAAGCGATGGTACTATTACTTACACACCTACAGAACCAGGTATGCACAAGCTCGAAGCAACAAAGTCAGGAATGCTTGATGCTGAGCTTGATTTCAAGGTTGAAGAGCTTGCAGCTAAGTTCGAGTTTAGCAATCTTGTGATAACTCCTGTTGGTGTCAAGCAGGGTAATGAAGCAACTTTCAATGTGGATGTAGAAAATACCGGAACTGCTGCAGGTGACTACACAGTTGAATTGAAGGTTAATGGAACTGTCGTAGGCAGTCAGACCATCAGCATGGAAGTAGGGGACACACAGACTCTTGAATTCAAGCATGCAGAAGAGGAACCTGGTACTTACCTCGCAATAGTAGGTGGTCTGGAGCAAACATACGAAGTAGTTGAAAAATCAAGTGTATTAATCTACGCACTTGGTGCGATCGTGCTTGCTGTTGCAGGAGGTCTTGGTTATCTATTCACAGCAGGTGGATGGACAGTTGAGATGGCCCAGGCAAAGGTCGGAGAAGCAATAGTAGCACTTAAAGAGTTAATCGGAAATGTCCGATAACTCTTTTTCTTTTTATTTCTTAAATATTTAATTAGTTAATCAATATTCGTTTTTAGTTGATCTTTTTAGCTACATGTTCGATTGCCTCTATTAAACTGTTCTTTGGCATAATGGTGGCTACCGGTATTTTCAATATCTTTTCCACAGTAGGGCTTACAATTGGTGCACACACAAGAGCTTTTGCTCCCTCTCTTTCAGCACGGACAGCAGCTATAATAGCTTCTTCTATTGAGGTGGCAGAATATTCTCTAATGGTGCAAAGATTGCCACATATCTTTCTTTTTGTCTCATTGATATTATCCAGTACCGGCCTTGCAGCAATAACTGCTATGAATTCTCCCCTCTCTGAACATTCTATTGTTTTGATTGTTTTGATTATCTGGCGCAGAGTCTTCAGATTAGGTTCACGCTTCCCGGAAAGTACTTTGTAAAGGGTGCTGGGGGGTATGTTTGCCTTTTCTGCAAAGTCAACAGCTGTGAGCTCAAGGTCTTCTTTTATTGCTCTTGATAGTTCTTTTCTGAAACTCTCGTTCGAATCAAATATTGAATCTATTGTTTTCTCTGCAATGCTCATTTTTCCTACACACCTGTTATACGTCAAAAATTATCCTATATGGGCAATGAATAGTTTGATATTAATACGTTTGGCATAAATATGCTGTAAAAGAAGGAAATGTATATAATCTATAGTATCATGCCAATTGAATACATATTTTCGATAATTTAGGTGGTAATTTGAACACGAAAAGAATGATCAAACCAGTTTCATTTTTACTTCTAGTAACTGTCATTATGGCTATGGTACTTGTATCTGGCTGTACGGAAAAAGAAGAAGAAACTGAAGCACTTACAGAATTGACATTTGGTTATCAGCCAAGTACACATCAGATAGCCTATCTTACAGCAAAGGAAAAAGGCTGGTGGAATGAGGACCTTTCTCCGCTTGGCATAGAAACTATCAATGACAATCTATTCCCGACAGGTGCACCTGAAATGCAGTCTATGCTTGCCGGTGACATCGATGTTGCGTACGTTGGTGCAGCACCAGTGATATCTGCTCTTGCAAGTGGACTTGACGCTAAGATAGTTGCAGCAGTGCAGATAGAGGGATCAGACCTTGTATTGCGTAATGAGTTCCCATATGAAAGTCCGGAAGACCTCAAAGGTTTGAAACTTGCTACTTTCCCACCAGGAACTATTCAGGATACACTCCTTAGAAATTGGCTTAAGGAAAATGGTGTTGACCCTGACAAGGATGTAGACATACTTGCCATGGGTCCAGGAGATGCAATTACTGCTATCTCTGCTGAGCAGATAGATGGAGCTTTCCTTCCACACCCAGCACCAACTCTCATAGAAGATGGTGGTAATGCTCGCTCAATTGTTCAATCCAATGAAATATTGGCTGAACATGCTTGCTGTGTTGTTGCAGTCAGTGGTGATTTGATTCGTGAGCACCCTGAGCTTGTGCAGCAGATCGTAGCAACTCATGTGCGTGCAACCCAGTATAATTCAGAGAATCTGAACGAAGCAGCTCAGATATTTGCTGATGACCAGGATTGGGATGTTGAGCTTGTAAAAACATCTCTTGCAGATTGGGATGGTGCATGGGTAGCTGATCCAAATCTTATAGTCGATTCAACAGTTGATTACGCTAAGGTCCAGTATGATCTTGGGTACATTTCAACAGAATTGACAGAGGATGACATATTTGACCTGAGCTTCTATGAAGCTCTGGGTCAATAATCCTTTTTTTTATAATAGTATCCAATAATAAATTTCAATGGCAAGAAAATCTTTTTAGCAGCGATAATGTTACTTTGGTTTTCAAAATAAGGGGGAACAATGGCTCAAACTCATTTTCATAATATTAAAAGTAAAAGTGTGGAGATATTTTCCATTCTTTCTGCTATTATAATATGGCAATTAATAGCTGTTTATTGGGTTAAGAACAGCTTTTTCCTTCCCAGTTTCACCGATGTAACATTTGCATTCTTTACAGTGGTCACAAAGCAGGATGATTTTTTCTTATTCTCCCGGGATATTCAACTCCCTGTGTTGGTAGTTGATCTTCTTTATAGTCTTTTACATTTCTGGATAGGTCTCTTATCTGCACTAATAGTTGGAATTCCAATTGGGATGACCATGGGCTGGTTCAAGATCGTTAATAGAATACTTGACCCATTAATAGAGATAATTCGCCCAATTCCTCCGCTGGCATGGATACCATTTGCAATTATATGGATCGGTCTTAATCCAATGGGTGCTGGATTTGTGATATTTATCGGTGCTCTATTTCCAATTGTAATTAACACATACACCGGGTTCAAGGGTGTTCCAAAGGTCTATGTAGAGGCAGCAAAGGTGCTGGGATGTAATCGCAACATTGAACTTATGAGATACGTTGCACTTCCTTCTTCTCTTCCCTCCATTGCAGCAGGGATCAGGATTGCCATGGGTGTGGGATGGATGTGCCTGGTGGCAGCTGAGATGTTCGGTGTTAGCAGAAACGGCCTTGGATTTAAGATATGGAATCATTACTATCATCATAGCATGGATTTCGTGCTTGTTTACATGCTTATACTTGGTTTTTTGGGACTTTTCATAGATCGTGTACTGAGGTATTATCTTGAAGCTCGGCTTCTTAAATGGCGCGCAGGAGTGATGGCATAATGCGAAATGTTAGCTTGAGCAATATCTCTCGTAGATTTGTCAAGGAAGATGGAACTCATATGGTAGCTCTTGATGATGTAAGTCTTGAGATTGATGATGCAGAGTTTGTTTGCTTTTTGGGTCCGTCGGGATGTGGCAAAACAACACTTCTAAGGATAATTTCGGGTCTAGATCAACCGGATGAGGGTGCTGTTTTTTTACACAATGAAAAGATCACAGGTCCTGGTCCTAAGAGGGGTATGGTTTTTCAGGAATACTCTCTTTTCCCATGGAAATCAGTAATGGAGAATGTGATATTTGGCCCTTTAATGAGCGGAATGAAAAAGAAAGATGCTCTAAAAGAGGCTGAAATTTACCTTGAGCTAGTTGGTCTTGAACAATTCAAAGATAGTTTTCCCCATGAGCTTTCAGGTGGTATGAAACAAAGGGTTGCTATTGCCCGTGCCCTTGCAAATGAGCCTGAGGTACTTTTGATGGATGAACCATTTGGTGCATTGGATGCACAAACAAGGAACGTTCTTCAGGGAGAATTGCTGCAAATATGGGAAAAGAAACGCATAACTGTTCTTTTTGTCACTCATAGTGTCGATGAAGCTGTATTTCTGGCAGATCGCATAGTTATGATGAGTTCACGACCGGGCAAAATAAAAACCATTATAGATGTAAATATCCCAAGACCACGTGGCAGAACCAGTTTAGATGTAAATGTTCTAAGGGATGAGATACTTCAGATACTATCTGAAGATAAAGAGAAGTGAAAGTGAATATTGTATTATTCAGAGCGAACTATAACCTTAGTTCCGGATTCAATTTCCTTTACTTCGACCTTGCCTATTAATTCAAGTATGGTTTTAGCTTTTGCAAAACCAATATTACATCCCGGGCGAATATGCATGTCTCTTCCTGCAGTGGCAGATCCACTAATTTTTACAGAATCAAAGACATTTAGGTCATTCCCAGCTTCAACATTTCCTTTTATCTCAGATCTGGGGCCTATTATAATATCGTCAGCTTCAATATTTCCATTTACTATAGAGCCTTTTCCAAGTTTTAATGTACCCTTTACGGCAAGGTCTCCCCAGAAATTAGCCCCGGCTCCAACAATAAAATTACCATCAATATTAACTTCATTCTCAAAGAATGCCTTTTTTTGTGCTATGAAGGTGTTAGATTTTTCATGATATTTTATCATCTCTTCACTCATCTCATTCACCATTTTATTCTAATAGTTTTCTTGACTATAAATCTACTACATACTTGAATATTGTCATTAGCATTGGCGTACATCTGTTGGTGCAATGTTCATTTTCTTCATTTTCTAGTGATTCATCCTGATTAGAGTAATAAACATTATATATATCTATATGTATATATTTACTATCTGTGGATATTGGAGCTACATCTAATGTATTTAGTCGGTTTTACACGAATTAAGGTGTATTAATGGTGGAAAAGAACGGATCTTGTTGCCCAGAGGGTTTAGATGCAGAAATCGCTTGTAATAATTCAGGCTCCTCGGTACTTGATGCAGATTTTCAATTTGAGGATATTGATAAATCCAGACCCTTCTTTGATCTTATCAACTCTCCAATAGTAGTATTAGGTACTGATTCAACTGTTATTCTGGCAAATCGGAATTTTCAATCTTTTTTTGGTAATGGCGAAGCAAGATTGCAGGAAGAAGATTGGACGGATGTTTTAATTTCTTCAGGCTTCAGTTCCTTCTTTGCTGATGTAGGATCCTTGATGTCTGAAAGTACTGAATTAACCAATCCTCTGGAGTATGGATTTGTAAATAAAGCCGGAAACCTGATAGTTATCAACTGGTCGCTTACCCGACTTAAGGATAAAGCCGGCCAGTTAAAAGGGTTTGTACTGTCAGGTGCAGACGTCACGATCAAAGACAACATTGAAAAGCAGTCACTGCACGAAAAGCAAGCTATTTTTTCATTCTTAGACTCTGCAACTTATTCAATTGTACTTGCAGACTCAGGTGGCAGAATCACATTCTGGAATAAAAAATCATCTCAATTATTTGGTTTTAGTCAGGATGATGTCCTGGGAGAACCTCTCACTATAATGATGCCAAAGCGCTATAGAAAAGCGCACGAAGGTTGGGAACACCTTATATCAATTGGTAAATCTGCAGTTGTAGGGCGTATATTTGAGGCTACGGGTCTTCGTAAGGATGGTACAGAATTTCCACTTGAGATATCAATATCCACAACCCGGTCAAATGGCAAAGTATTCCACAGTGCAATATTGAATGATATCTCAAAGCGTAAGATGAAAGAAAGAATGATGACCATTTCAAAGAACAAGTACAGGATGATATTCGAGAAATCTCCACTTGGTATTTTCCACTTTGATGAAAATGGTATTATCACTCAGTGCAATGAAAAATTTGTTAACATAATAAAAGCTGATGAAGAACATATCATTAGTGATATTATGGGCTTTGATCTTCTCAGCTTGAAAGAAAATTCTCTAAGAAATGCAGTAAAGAGAGTACTTAGTGGTATTCCTGCCAGATATGAGGACATTTTTGTATCACCATTCTCTGAAAAATCAATTCCTATTAAAGCAGATTTCAGCCCCGTAATTTCTGATGAAGGTAAATTGATGGGCGGTGTCTGCGTTGTAGAGGACTTTACAGAACGTAAAGCTGCTGAAAGAGAACTTAACCAGTATGCAGAAGACCTTGCAAAAGCTAATAAGGGGCTAACATCTCTTGATCGTATGAAAGAT
>Ga0206328_135_pt1 | contig 26294 bp, 26 predicted proteins | sample SalPonR1_A_D2_MG_FD_142664 | JGI IMG/M metagenome (GOLD analysis project Ga0206328, IMG submission 142664)
GATCCAGAACTGTCAGTTAGCACTTCTATATATGTTTCAAGAGATGTAACCTCGTATCCTGCATCATTTAATTCATTTAAGAGATTACTCAGCTTTTCATCTTCCGTTGGTTCTGCCGAACGCTTGGCAAGGGCATTAAAATAATCAATTCTTTCCATATTGTTAGTGGAATGTCCCGAGTATAGTAAAGATGCCTCAGTAATTTTTTCCGATATTTCATAGACTATTTTTGTTTCATACTCTCCACCTGGGAGAACATCGACTGTATGAGGTCCAATTTCATCATTATATGTGAGAATAGAATGGGAGTATTCTATACCGTTTACAATCATAGTCCAGTTTTCTGGATTTGTTGATATTTTCTGGTCTCCTTCATTTTTCAAGTAAATTGAAACCACTGCATACGTGTGGCCTTGTGGAGCTGTACTATACAATATAACAGAATCAGTAGTATCAAATGACCAGTCCCATTTGCATATACCTACTATTGAGGGAGATATTGACTCATTTTCAGAACCCTCTGAGTCTTCAACGATAGAAACTTCTGTTTCTGTTAACTCTTCAGTAGGTGGAATTGGTGGATCTGTAGATTCTACACAGCCTAAAGTGATTGCTGATACCATAAATAGTATAAGTATTATTGATTTTTTCAAGGCACACCCTCTCCTAAATTTTATTGCAAGATACCAAAATTCAAAAAACCTTTTCATTGGTATACTGATTTATGGCTGAAGCTTCTCGACCATCTCAGTAATTGTGAAGGAACCATCTATAATGTCCTTCTTTAATTTTTCCGCCATATTAAGTGCTCTTTTGCGGTCGGACTGTCTGAGTACAATAGGAACTTCAGTTAGTGTTCCATCCTTTTCAACTTTGATGCTGCCAAGGTCTGCACTAAATACATTTCCCGGGCAATTCGTGGTGCAGAGTCCACAATTGAAACACAACTGCCTGTCAAGTGTCAGTTCTTCAGCCTTATAGTAAATGGCATCCATGGGACAGTTTTCAATGGGCTTGCAGACTTTACATCTAAGACATTTATCTGGACTGAATTTAACATTCAGGTCTATATTTTGCCATGCTTCTGCGTAGCTACCTGTGCTTACAGGAACACGTTTATCAACGTCCATCACTGGCATGGGTGTATCTTTATCCAGCTCTTTTATGGAATCAAGTACTGATCCATTAACTACTGGAATAGGGACTGCCCATGATACTATACACTCAGGACCAGATGATGTTGAAAATCCACCCATGAGCTGTGATCTCATGTTGTGCATGTCGGCAACTCCGACAAGATTGGCTTTTTCAGGGCTACTGCGTGTCCCGCTACCTATAACAAAACCTTCCCCGCTATTGATGATCACTTTAGTTCCTATTCCAATGGTCTGCAGATCGGGGTCATTTTTCACTGGATTGATTTGCCCGCATCCGGAAAGAGTTGCAGTTTCCATATTCGGTTCAAAGGAACTTGCATGGAATATTGTGTTAATTGGGGAGCTGGAACAGTTCACAAAAGCTGCGTAGTTCTTAAAAGCATGTCTTGTTGAGTAGAGTTTAGCATATGGTATTTCATCCAATGTGATCTCACTCTGGAAATTATCGTTCTCGTTGGTGATAACTGATACATCGATGGGCTTTTGCTCTACCATATCCCTTAATAAATGGCCTGCTCCGTATTCAGGCTTGAGACTTGAGTGTGCAGTTCCAAAAACCATGAGGTCGAGTACTCCAAGACTTTCGTTCGGGCATGGCCCTACGTGGGCAGGTACTCCATTGAGGAAAACTTTTGATGCTCTTGTAAAATGGAATGGTGCCTTTGCAGGGAAAGATAGCACTGCATAGGTTCCGCTCATAATGGCTCTCGTTGCTGTGGTGACGACATCTACATCTTTGGTGCTTATGGCTTCTCCTTTCTCAACAAGTTCACATATTTCCTGTGATGTCATTACAACAGCGCTGTTGCTCTCGACTTTCTTCTGGATATCTTTTATGGAGCGTTCCATGGTCACCACTATTCTTTATTATGTACTAAAAAAGATGACGAAGGTATCGATATATTCAATCAACACCCAGGATACTGGCAAGTTCCAGACCTTCACTTCCAAGTTCTGCAAGCTGGTCAAAAGCTTCTTGCTTGGTAATGTATTTCTCGGTCCTTGTTCCGTCAGATGCCTCTATTTTGATGGTGATCTCATTTTTGACATAGCCTCTTTCAAGCGACTCTTTTACAATATCTCCATATTGTTCAGCAATCAGTTTCAGGCAGTCAAATATCTCATTGTTCCGTACTGCATCTTTTCCATCAAGTAGTATCTGGGTTAATGTCTGGGTCTTTATGAACATTTGCACATACTTGCGAAGTTCTTCCATAAAGGCATCTATGCTTTCGATCTTCACAGATTTAATAAGTGTCTCATCTGCCATTATGTCCATGTCCTTATAATATATCTGGCAGTTATCAGCATCACAACTGATCTTGAAATTCTGTTCTTTCTTGTGATTTTCAAAAGAGGTGTCAATGTGATTATTTCCATCATAATTTATGGAAGTTATAACGAATTCGGAAACATCCAGCATTTTGACCTTCCTCTCTTTATGGATAATACCAGACTTTGTCCAGGTTGGCAGGAAAAGATCACCATATACTTCCTTTACAGTTAGTATGTCGTGTGAATATGTAAGGTCTGAAGAATAATCAATTCCTGAAAAAGATGCTTTTAGAGTACCTTTTAATGAATCATTCTTCATTGAAGCATAATATCTCTTGGATGAATTGTATATTCCGTATCTGAAAAAAGAATTTAATGTGACAAGGATGTCATTTTCTATTTTATATAGTCCGCTTTCCGATTCTCGCTTAATCTGCTCAAGCTTCTGGTTCAAAAGTTTCAATCCATTTTCAGAATTGGCAATGCAGGCATCCATGATGGTGTTACGACATTCAAGTATTTCTTTGTCTTCAGCACCCTGGGAGAGCTCATCAACATATTTCTGGATGTCCTTGCTGAATTTATCAAGGTTAGCAATTCTGGATTCCAGGGAACTTGCCTCTACTGATTCTTCATCATGGAGTTCTATAGCGCTGTTTTCCAGTGGTAGCACATTTTTGGCAATGTCTATAAAATCATTAAGGTCCTGAATAAAATCCCTTTGTAACGGTAGATCAGTTGAATCCTGAAATGTGTATCTCATCTTAGCTCCCATTCATTTCTTTACTAAATATTCCTTTCTTCATGATATATATATTTCGATATTTGGAATATTCAGCACTTACAGTACACTTCTTACAACATCAAGTATCATGTTAAGGTATTTTGTGGCACCGTTCTTGAGGTCCATTGGATGTAGCTCTCCTGACACGAAGACTTCCTCAATGTTCCTGTAACTATTGCATACAATATTCCCACCATATTTTTCAGGCCTTTCAAAGATGATTTCTTCATACCTTGGACATATGTGGTATTTGAATAGCTCCATTACCGGATTATCTGTAATTTCTCCGGCAGGACAGAATGCCTTCTTCATCTTCTTTTTCAGATCAGCTTCGGAATCATCAATAGAAATGAAATTTTCATTAGATGATGACATCTTTTCTCCGTCAAGTCCCAGAAGTATAGGTGTGTGGATACATAATGGTGCCTTATAACCAAGTGCATTAAGTCCTTCTCTTGCAAGCATATGGATCTTTCTCTGGTCAATTCCCCCAACTGCAATATCAACTCCAAGCATGGCAATATCTACAGCCTGCATAATTGGATACACCATCTGGGAAACATTTGGTTCACTCATTTTTCTTCCGACCTCATCCATACTTCTTCTTGCACGATTGAGTGATGTTCTCTGGGTCAGTTTGAGGACATTGAGCATGTATTCGTGCCCAAACTGGTAATCAGAGCCATATACAAAGTTTGTATTTTCAGCATCTAATCCCAGCGCTATAAAGCAACGCTTGTTATAGTCTGCAATTTCGCGTACTTCTTCAAGCGTTCCTTTCTGATTCAGGTATGCGTGAACATCAGCAAGAAGAACAGTTATCTTAAAACCTACTTTCTGGAGGTCAAGAAGCTTGTTTACGGTAAGAACGTGACCCATATGGATCTTTCCGCTTGGCTCATATCCCACATATGCGGTAGGGCTCTCTTTTGTTTCCAGAAGCTGTTCTAATTCTTCTTCTGTTACTATTTCCTGTACATTTCTGGTTATAAGCTCAAGTTTATCCATAAGGTTCACCATAAGTTCTATTTTGTTTTGTATAAACACATGAATCTTTAAATGCTTTTCTTGTCAGTACACAAAGATAGCCCCCCAGTCGAGTGTTTTTTGGATAAAAGTTATTATAGTATCCTCACAAAGATGTGGTCAAATCTCATCCATCTATGGACCCAATAAACTTCTCCCCGTCAGGAGATCTAAAAAGAGGGATGTTCCAGTTCTGGACTACCTTTTTTCTGATGCTGGTGGTTTCTTCTCCCAGATGTGGGTTAAAACCATCTGCCTGGTACTCCTGCTTCTGGATAATTATGCCACGTTTTTGCCACGTGGGCACTTTGGAAATATTAATATCCTTCTGGAAAAGCAGTTCATGCATCTGGCTTGAATCCTTGTTTTTCAAGATTGCAGCAGCTTTTTTTTCTTTCATTCCTTCAGAAAGAAGCGTGTAATATGCATAGGAATTAATACAATTTCTCCATGCTTCATCCTGTCTCCAGATAAGGTATTCCGTGATGTTCTGCTCATTTACAGGTATGACTCTTGAATCAAAAGATATCGGCTCATCAACTCCAAGTGTTATTGTAAGAGCACTACTCATAAAAGAAGGAATAACGGAATCTATTTTTTCAATCCTTCCGCTAAAAGAGATATTTCTGAAGAGGAAACTGATCTCATCAGAAAATGTGTATGCAAAATCTGGACCGAGTCCACTTTTCTTAAAGAATAGTTCGATAGCATCCGCCATTGCAGATGCAAATCTTTTATCATAAGGTTTTTCAAGTCCTATGCGGGACAGGGCGTTTCTGAAATTACGTCCATCCACTCGCACAATGACAGGCGGTAGACAATGTAGATCTGAATAGATCTCACGCCTTTTCATAGATTGATCATTCTTCTGCTTCAGGTGGCTTTTTCTTAAATTTGTTGACAATATCTCTGATTATGACAATATCACCGGATGTGATCACCCATCTGTAAGGGATGATGACTCCTTTTCCGGTAGCATCAAAGAGATCTTTGTTGATATCGGTTACAGCAAGGCCTTTTACAGCCCTCTCATCAACATCTAGCACAACATCGGCAACTTTACCTACATAAGTAGCTTTGTCCGTGTAAACATTTAGTCCAAAATGTGAAGTTATGTCTGCGCGCATACTATCTCCTTTTATTTATACTTTGCATATATATGAATATTTGTATGTAATTACTATTGCTTGTTTTTAGTCAGGTAGAAAAACAAACTCAAATTTTATATATACCTTCCTTGACTGCTTCGGCTGATCTGTCAAGAGCTGCTTTTTGTTCTGGTTTAAGTTCAAGCTCAATGATCTTCTCTACACCGCTCTTTCCAAGTATTACCGGTACTCCCAGGCATATGTCATTGTATCCGTATTCTCCGTTCAGATATGCAGATGCAGGCATAATTCTCTTTTTATCCAGAAGAACTGATTCTGCCATGCTTGCAATAGCTGCTGATGGTGCGTAGAATGCACTTCCTACCTTCAAATGTCCGACGATCTCAGCTCCTGCATTGATGGTACGATCTACAAGTCTGTCAATGCTTTCTTTATCAAGAAGTTCCGGCAATGGCATGCCTGATACATTAGCATGTTCCGGGAGAGGTACCATGGAATCTCCGTGTCCACCAAGTACCATTGCATTAACATCCTTTGCAGAGCAACCAACTTCCTTTGCTATGAATGACTCGAACCTGCTGGAATCCAGTAATCCACTCATTCCGAACACTTTGCTTCTTTCCAGGCTGGTGGCCTTACTTGCAGCATAGGTGATAATATCAAGAGGATTTGTTACTGTGATTATAATGGAGCCTGGGGTATATTCTTCGATGCTTGCACAGACCTGTTGTGTGATCTTGATGTTAGTTGCAAGAAGATCATCCCGGCTCATACCTGGTTTTCTTGCAATGCCTGCTGTTACAATGACAATGTCAGAAGCTTCAATATCTGCATAGTCATTCGTACCGGTTACATCGACATCATATCCCATAATGGGGGCAGCCTGTGAGATATCCAGTGCTTTGCCCTGTGGCATTCCCTCTACAATGTCAACCATTGTTACATCTGCAATATTAAGCTCTGCAAGGCGCTGAACTGTTGTAGCACCGACATTACCTGCACCAATTACCGAAAGTTTCATTCTTTAAACACCTGTAAATATTAACGACTAGTTTTCAAGCAGATTTAACATTGAACACAATGTATAAATAGTAACCTAATTTCCTGACTATAACTATATATGCGTTAATAACAACAGGTTCAATTAGAACATGCTTACAAGCACATATATTCACATGCCCAAGATAGGGGCGACGGTAGAAAAAAGAATATGGTCAAGTGGTATAAGGACCTGGGATGATTTTCTTGATAGAAAAGATGAGCTGTCTATTTCACGTTCTAAAATGGAAATGATCTTGACAGGTATAGAGGATTCAAAAGAGCGCCTTTTAAATCGTGATTTTGGTTTCTTTGCCCAATCTCTTCCCAAAGCAGAGCAATGGCGCGCATTTCGTGATTTTTCCGACAAAGTTGCTTATGTCGATATTGAGACTACGGGTCTTTCTCCCCAAAGTTCGCACATTACTGTTATTGGTATCTACGATGGAAAAGATGCAAAGACCTATGTCAAAGGCATAGACCTTGAGGATGCCGTTGAAGAACTTGATAAACATGAGTTCCTTGTAACTTTTAACGGCTCAAGGTTCGATCTTCCTTTTATAAAGCGTGAATTTCCTCAGGTAAACTTCAATCAACTTCATGCTGATCTGATGTATCCACTAAGGCGTATCTCTCTTACAGGCGGCCTGAAGAAAATAGAAGTTGAGCTTGGTATCACCCGAAGTGAAGATACTGTGGGTATAAGTGGCTTTGATGCAGTTCGGCTCTGGAATCAATATGAAAAGGGTGACCAGGATGCTCTTGAACTACTACTTGAATATAACAGGGAAGATATAGTGAACCTTCAAACCATAATCAATAAAACCCTTCAACGTTTCATCGATAATAAATTCTCAGAATGCGTCTGACATGGCTCCTGATCTTACAAAAATACCTGACTCTCCTGGCGTCTACCTCATGAAGGATGACTCTGGCGACGTCATATATGTGGGAAAAGCAATTTCCCTTATCAAAAGGGTGCGTCAGTACTTTCAGTCGAATAAGAATCTGAATCCTAAAACCCGCATTCTTGTATCTCACATAAATGATATTGAATGCATAGTCACTGATTCTGAAGTTGATGCACTTATCTTTGAGGCAAATCTCATAAAAAAATACAAGCCTCGTTATAATGTTCGTTTAAAGGATGACAAACGTTATCCATATGTTAAGGTCACAATCAATGAAAAGTTTCCACGAATCTTCATTACCCGTCGGAGATCGATGGATGGTGCTCTATATTTTGGTCCATATGTAAATTCAACTGCCATACGTAACATACTTGATCTTATATCTCGAATATTCATGTTACGTAAATGCAGAAAATCAATACTTACTGGCAGAACCCGCGCATGCCTGAACTATCATATAAAACTCTGCAATGCTCCATGTATGGACGGTATTGATGAAGAAACATATCGTTCAAGGGTCATGGAGGCAGTGCGTCTTTTGAGGGGCGACACTTCAGACGTCCTTAAAGAACTTGAGGATAAAATGCTTTCAGCTTCCTGGAAGCAAGACTTTGAAACAGCAGCGGAAATAAGGGATCAGATAGCAGATATCAAGCAACTGTCACAGCAACAGATCGCCACATCAGGTACTGATGACCGCGATGTCATTGCCGCAGTATCCGATGGCAAGATGGTTTTTCTGCAGATATTTTATGTCCGGGATGGAAGTATGGTTGGCAAAGCTGATTTTTCACTTTCAGGAACAGATAGCTCAACTGATATTGCAGTTGCAATGTCGGAGTTTGTTAAACAATATTATCAGGATTCCCCTATTCCTCCTGAAATTCTCTTGCAATATGATGTACCTGAAAAAGATCTGATCGTAAAATGGCTTGGGCAGCGCTCAGGTCGCGAGGTAAAGCTCAAAGTGCCTCAAAAAGGTGAAAAGAAAAAGCTCATGGATATGGCTGTTAGCAATGCAGAGATGGCCAAACGCGTATCTGAACTAATGACTTCTCCACAGGAATCAGCAATGATATCAATGGAGGAATTAAAAAAGGTGCTTTCGCTCGAAGTTCTTCCTGAACATATCGAAGCTTTTGATATATCCAATATATCCGGTACCAATGCGGTGGGCTCAATGGTTCTTTTTGAGAAAGGAAGGCCTGCCAATAGTAAGTATAGGCAACATAATATCAAAAACGTAAAAGGCATTGATGATTTTGCCATGATGGCTGAGGTTGTAGGTAGAAGATACTCTAAACTCATCAGAGAGAAAAAATCTCTCCCTGATCTGATCTTAATTGATGGTGGTCCTGGTCAGGTGGCTGCTGCAAAATCATCTCTGGATGAGCTTGGCCTTGATATTCCTATGGTAGGTCTGGCAAAGCGTTTTGAGCACATTATAACCACTAAAAAAGGACCTGATGAAGTAATAATTCTTCCAAGAACATCTCCTGCATTAAAACTTCTTATGCAGATAAGAGATGAAGCTCATCGTTTTGCGGTGACTTCCCATCGTCGCAGGAGGTCTGCAAAACTTACTCATTCTGAACTTGATGGAGTGGATGGTATTGGAGCAATAAAAAAGAAAGCTTTGCTTGAACATTTTGGCTCAGTTGAAAATATTCGTTCTGCCTCAATTGAAGAACTTATTATTGTAAATGGAATTAGCCGAAACCTTGCAGAACGCATTCACAATCATTTGGATCAATAATCGATGTGTCTGGCTGGATGTGACTGTATTTCGCTCAACTCATTCTGTATATTCATTCTGCGATTTGACTACTGTAGTAATCAAATTAAAGTACAGTGTGTGACAATATACTTTAAGAAGTTTGAAAGGTTAGTATCTACTTTGATATTTCAGGGTATTGGGTGAATTGAAAATGGAACACGAGTTAGATTTTTATGGGGATATAAGGGATCCTGACATCAGAATGCTTTATGATATGGATCATGTCATATTTGATCAGGAATGGATGAAATCTGTCGATAATTTTGAATTATATTACATGTATCGTGACCTTTACAGAAATGAAGAAGAGGCGGAGGCAATTAAGTCCCATGATCTACGATATGATATCACAATAATCCCTCCCGGAAGATTAGGTAAGGAATACATAAAAACTGCAGGCCATTATCATCCGTATGTTCCCGGAACTGGTTATTCTTATACGGAAGTCTACCAGGTACTTGAAGGTGAGGCTACTTATCTTCTCCAGAAAGAAGAACATGGTGAAATTACTGACGTCATGGTCTACAAAGTTAAAGAAGGGGGATTTGTAGTAATTCCTCCAAATTACGGGCACATGACCATCAATGCTTCAAATAAGAAGTTGAAGATGGCAAACTGGGTATGCAGGGACTTTGAATCCATATATGATGAAATAAGGGATATGTCCGGTGGAGCATACTATCTTCTTGAAGATGGTTTTATTCCAAATCCATCATATGATTCTGTGCCTGAGATTCGTTTCATGCAATCTCAGGATGATTCGGAACTTGGACTTTTCGAAGGTACGGATATGTATGATCTTGTAAATGATCTGGATAGGCTCAAATTTTTGACTCGTCCACAGGACTATTTACATATATTTGAGAAAATAATTGCCTGAATGAAGTAACCTTTTTATTATGCAAGCATATATTTAAGTGGATGTCAGTCTTTAAAAAAAGGGAAGAGGTGTATTGTTGAGCAAAAATTCCCCAATTCAATTTACTTCGTCCAAGATCGATGATCTGATGTTCAGGACCACCTTCGACCCAAAGTCAATGGAAGGTGAAGTGATAGTCAACCTTTCTCTTATTGATAGTCAGGATTTTGAAGATGTTTTCAAGATATTCAAGATGGCTATCAATAGTGGTCTTTCAGTTAGTCCTTTGTTAAAGGTATTGCACGAAGGTGATTATATTGGAGGACGAACTATCGAAAAAGATGAGGTCGGTTTTGCAACAATGTGTAGTATTACCATAGATGGTATTCTTCTGAAATCCGGGGTAATGATCAAGCCACGATTCGGAGGCCTCGTAGAGATCAAGGATGGTACTCCCAAACGCTTCACTAATGTTCTAACCTATCCGAGTACAACTATTGATCCTCTTGAAGTATTGATGTCTCAGGAGCTTACATCTGTGATGGAAATGCTTAAAACAGGCTCAGGCAAGATTCTTGCAAATCTAAGAGAAGCACCTCTGGTTGCCAGGGATGTGATTGATAGCACTCTTTCTGACATGGTGGATGCAGGTATAACCGGCATTCTTGAAGTGGGTGAACCTAATACGAGAATACTCGATGTGCCTGTTGAAAGGGACCATCTTGGTATTGTTGTGATAGGCGGAACAAATCCAATGGCTATTGTTCAGGAGTATGGGATTCCTATCAGGACGAATGCCATGTCCACATTAGTTGATATCAACGAACTTGATAATATCAATGATATTTAAGTATAACATTTCTCAAATTAAATGTGTCCTGATAATTATATCAGGATGAACATTATTTTTTCGTAATTTGTGTAGCTATTATAGCATTCAACATCTCTATGAATACTTCTTTCTTGCCTGCAGGTATTGTGGCTCCTGCCGCAATATCGTGACCGCCACCACCACCACCTATTTCATGACATACTTTGCTTATTGCTTCGGAAAGATTAAGTCCTCTGTTTATCTGTTCCTGTGTTCCCCTTGCGGATACTTTATGTCCTTCTTCACTATCTGCAAATGCAATTATCGGAAGATGACGGTTATTGGATGACTGGCTCATTCCTGCTACTATCCCGACAATCGTTTCAGGTATTTCTTTGCCGGCATCGAAGTACTGTAAATGGGATAGCTGGGTGACTCCATTGATCTTTACAAAATTCAAGCCATCTACAAGATTCTTTCTATGAGTGGCCAGTAAGGTCTTTGCTTCTTCGTATGCATCTTCTCTGTCACCCATACATACAGCCATACCAATTTCAGCTTTCATGTATCTTCCAGTGGCATTTAGAAGGGTTGAATACTCACTGGCATCTCTCATCTCAGTTCCTTCTTTTTCCTGAAGTAATATGTATGACTCACTGATGAGCCTGCTGATATTGTATGAGGAAAGCCCATTTTTCATGGAATATTGCAACAGGGATGAACTTATTTTTGTCTTCTCTTCGTCGGTGAGGTCGATCCACCTTCTCCATTTTTCATCCTTTGCGTACTGGAAACCAATCTTATGGAGGAAGTCAATACATGCATCTTCATTGCCTGTAAGCCCTGGTAAAAAAGGATCTGATGAATACTGCAGCATTTTATAAACAGGCCTTGTCTGTTTGCCAAATAATGATATATCATTTTTGGAACTAATATATGTGGAATTGCTTTCAAGTATCTCGCGGTTAAGGCTTACAAGTTTTCCATACTTCCTGTATTGCATGTCTCCTATAGCACCGGTAATAGCCAGATCTGCCAGATCTATATTGTCGCCTATTTGGTTGGCTAGTATGAATGCAGTTCCTGATCCACTTATCTCAAACGACCCATTTGCTCCAAAAAGGTGTGGATTTAAATGAAATTTAGTTTCTCCCTGCGGTCTGTGGTGATCTGAAACTACTGAATTCAATCCACAATTATTGATATGTTCTATCTGCCCGCTTCCAAGGTCGGTGAATACAACAAGTTCCGGATTCTGGTCTGCCAGTTCCTCTATTGTATTTTTATCCAGTTGTTTTACAAATAGTATATCATATCCAATGTCAGCACGCTCAATGGATTTTGAAATAATTGACCCTGCAGTGATGCCATCTGCATCGATATGTGACACCAATTGCACTTCTTTATACTTCTTGATCTCTTCAGCACATTTGCGTGCTTGTTTTATCATTTTATTCATGGTGTCAGACATATTTTACCTCGTTATATGATAATTCTTGAACCCTGCTTCCAATTTCCAGGGTCAATTTTGTAATTACTTCCCTCTCTCTCTATTTGGGGGAATTCCCGAATTGATTCAATGGTGATCTTGTTTGTATCCTCATCATTGAATTTTTCATGAAGCTTAGTCCATGGTATGATATATGCTTCTCTGGCACGTCCCACTCCCATTTTTAGTTCAACTGCAAGGAATCCTGTTCTTCCGGAGCGTTGCAAAAAGTCTGAGATCCTTGTGATCTGATGGGATCCTTTCTTGTCGATAGTGAAATGTTGGGTGAAGTACAATGCTTTTGCACCCTTGTCCACAGAGATGCTTTTGCATTCTATTCCCAGATAATAATCAGGGTCTAGTGAGTCTACAAGTACATCTAGGAACTGAGGTGTGAAACGGTGCTGTTTCAGACGATGTGCTATTCCTTTTGTACTTGTTTCTTCAAAAAAATCATTGAATGAATGTACAAGTACTCTTTCAAATTCTGTCATTAATCGATCACGCTTATAAAATCATACTCTTTTAATATTATTAAAATTGCTACGTAAGTTTGCGTTAGATTCATGTACTTAATGTTTTAATTAACCTATTATGGATAAGAAACAATTTGAGATTATATCTTCGGTAGGTTCGGTGGTTTTACTTACTTTGCTTTTTGCGGGTGTCCATCAATTCATGCAGGAAAATCAGCAATATGGTTTCGTCATATCAATCGCTGCTTTCATTGCAGTAATATCTGTAATGGGCATAAAAATGGCAACATTTGAGTAAACTCCAGTAAAATTGGAACTAACAGTAGTTGTATTTGTTAGGATTACTAAAATCATCAGAACTTTAAAGACTAATAATGGATGTGGCTGAAATAGTATTAGAAAAAGGAGTAAAAGAAGTATACCTCAGGATTCTAAGGTATCTTTGCTCTGATTTACGAGGAATTTGACGAAATCCAGGCTAAGCCTTGTTTCTCTCATCATCTTTTCTTCAATTTCTTCTTCTGAAAGGCCGTCTGCTCTGTATTGTTCTATACGGTCATAAACGCTCTGTGATACTTCGGAGTATTCATTAATGTCCTTTCTGTGGCCCCATACGTCACCTTCAAGGAGGTCGATTCCCTGCATTTCAAGGTACATCTTGGCTGAATTTGAAATTGTTCTCTTGTATGAGCTTGGGATATGAAGTGCTTTCACACTTGGACATTTCATTACAAGGGAAAAAATATCGGTGTTTGAGGGTCTGAATGCAAGGTGTATGATCTCTTCATTTGTACCAAGCGTATTGATCTCTTCCTTTGAACTTACAACTCTAATTTTCATTTTTGTTTCTCCTTAAAAGTTACATGTCACTGTCAGATTTTATGAGTGCATAATCAATAATTTATTAAGTCCTAAACATGTGTATATACAAAGTCGTATTTAAAGTTTGTTAAACTAAATGTATATCAATGCTATAAATTATTCCAATGATATAACTTTAATTTTTATTTATACTGTTGGAGCATATTGGTTAATCCTTCTCTTCATATTCATTTCTATATAGGGGACAACTCATAAAATTGTGTGGTATTTTATAATTTGATACTTATGAATATGTATATTGAGAATTTTTATTTATTATCTATATTTGTATATAAGTCTGCATAAAAAAGTAAAAATCAATTCTAAAATATGTGTATATACTGATATACAGTTAAATTCATGTGTCCATAATATTTTTGGCACAATGCGCCACGTTTCTTAACTTATTATTATTATTATTATATTAGACTGTTAACTTATTTATAAAAAACAGTCCTTTTAGTAAACACTATGCCGATGCGATTTTCAAATATAAAAATCAAAAACGATGCAAAAATCATTTACTTGATATTCGGTGTAGTTCTGACTTACTTTTCAAGCTATTTCCCCGATCTTCATAATGTTATCGGATTGGAAGGTTACAGAATTAGTTCTCTGGTTACATTTGCCTCTTTAAATGGTATGCTTTTTGGCCCTCTGTGGGGTAGTGTTGTTTCTGCTTCAGGTATGTTCCTGCATGAACTGAATAGTCCTGGATATATTAGCAAAAACTCCTTTAATATGTCTTCTTCATTTTTTTTGATAATCTGCTCAATGGTTTCAGGTTTTGTTATAAACAAACAGTATAAGGTGGTTGCAGGCATTTTTTTTGCATTGATAATAGCATGGTTCATGTTTGACACAGGTAGAAGTGCATATTTATATCCATGGTTCCATGTACTTGTCCTGCTCTCATTTTTGTTTGTCAGCAGGCACAGCCTGAAATTTGTAGGTACAAAAGCGTATATGTTGATCTCTTTGTTCTATGCTGCAATAATGGGAATTCTTTCAGATCATCTTGCAGGAAGCATTGCTTATAATTATATATATGATATCTCTGCGGATGATTTTATGTCAGTTATCTACATGTATCCGCTAGAACGCATGGTTTTGGCACTGATTACAACATTTATAGCCTATTTCTTCTTCTCTGTGCTCAGGGATGTAGTTCTCTCCTCTGACGACATTGAATCTGATATTGCTAATAAGAAAAGTAAGGATCTGGAAGACTATCTGTATAATGATGTTCAAAGTATTATCGAAGAAGAAAATTCTAACAAGTGATCAATGAAATATTTATCAAATAGCTTGTTATTCGATTTAAAAAGTGAATTACTGGAATCTTTCCAGCTTATCCTTGATATTGATTATGGATCTAGAAAACCAGTGTTGTGGTTCGGAAATCACAAGTACTTGATTATTGCTTTTCACTGCAACGTCACACATGCAGGAGATATTTTCCAGTATTGGTATTCCAAAAACTTCCTCTTCGACAATACTGTTCATAATATTTCCATGACACATATTATTGATTAGCGCCACTTTCTTACTCAGAGGATTGTATATGCCGGTTATAAGCTGTTCTATTGCATTCAGGCTGACATTTGTGGAATTATGTGTGACCAATACCATATCTGATGCAGCGACTGCATTAACAGATTCATATTCAACCCCTGGGCTGGTATCAAATATCACGACATCTATTCCATTGGCAAACAATTCTTTTTTCCCACTGATGAGAGTTTTAAGTGCTTTGGATTGCCAGCTTCTATCTTGGCATGCAAAATCTCTGATTTCCTTAATTTCCGGATTCGCATAAGCCACGAAGAATTTACCACTCGTTTGAAAACGACTACTGACATCTTCCACGATATCCATCATCCCACATTTTTTTGAAAGAAAATCATTGATCCATAAAGGGGGCTTTGCATCAAAAAATGTGTATAAAGATGGCCCCCTCATATCAATGTCTATCAAACAAACATTTTTTCCTTCCAAAGCGTAGGCTGCAGCCAGATTAATTGAAATACTTGTTTTTCCGCTTCCGCCTTTTGATGAATGAACTGCCAAACAGAGTGCCATTTTAACCTCTTGTATAAATTAATTATGTTATTTAATAAATATATACATTATCTTTATGCATTATCTTTAATCTGGAAATAGACCTTTCTGCCAGTTCGATACTTTTCGACATGATCCATTCTAACTAGTTGATTTAAGTAATTGCTTTCAACTGCTCTTTCTTTCTTTGTGCTTGTAGCTATCTCTTCTGCAGTAGCCGGGCCGATTTCAAAAAGTGTAGTTGCTGTAGTGCGCAGATGGTCGGGTAATGATAATAAGGTCATAACATCCATTGAATCCACAATATCCAGCTGTTTGATCTTTGGTGGGATTGGTTCAGTTTGAACTACTAATTTGTCGAGCTTTGAATTAATTTCTTTTAGAGATTGAAGGATCTGTTCGCAAACCTCACTATCTATTGATACCGTCGCCACTGTCTCTCTCCCTTTTGACCTATTACCCATTTCATATATGTCGTGTTTGCTAAGCAACAGGTGTTTTAATGTATATTAATCTTTTTCGTATGTGTGCTGTATGAACAATACATTTATACTTCATTAAGCTGCTTGCACATAAACGCCCCATCACGCTGGTATCCCATTTTTCTGTAGTATTCCCGGACACCAATTCCGCTTATAATTGCGATTTTACTATAGCCTTTTTCGTAAGATATTCTCTCAGCACTGGCTATCAGTTCAGATCCATATCCTCTGTGCTGCCAATCATTATTCCTTGCTCCCTCACCAACTGATACTGCAGTTCCATAAACATGTAGTTCTCTTACAAGAGCACAGTTGTGTAGTTCAGATCGATGTGATGACCCGGGGAACCGAAGTCTCAGGAATCCTATCAATATATCATTTGTAGTATCTTCGAATGAGATAAAATGCTCTTTACCATCGCAACAATCATAGGATTCAACTGTAAGCTCAATATTTTCAACGCTTGGGTGTCGGTCTTTCAGGATATTATGTCCTACTTCCCGACATCTTATACAGCGACATTTACCGTCATTGTGTAATAATTTTTCGTGTGCAAGCTGCCTAATATTGCTCTTTCTTACACCAGCAATTATCTGCTGTGCAGGTATGTCTCTCTGTATCCTTTGTAAACGTACCCATTTTGGTATGTATGATTTTATTTTCGCCAGAAGTTCTGTTGCATCTTCATCTCCAAGTGCAGTATATTCTCCTCGCTTCCACATCTCATGCAATTCTGTTCCTTCAGTAACAAGTGTCGGGTATATTTTTAGATAATCAGGTTTGAAGTTTGGGTCATCAAAGAGACGCTTGAAGTTCCGTATATCCCTTTCCATATCCATTCCAGGGAGTCCGGGCATCATGTGAAAGCCAACTTTAAGGGCGCTGTCTCTCAGTATTTTGTTCGCTTCAACGCTCTCTGCTACAGTATGTCCTCTTTTCATGCGTGTCAGGACAAATTCATAGGTACTCTGTACTCCAATTTCGACCTTGGTTGCACCGAGATTCAACATTCTGTCTACATGTTCGGTACTTATCCAATCTGGTCTGGTCTCAAATGTTACTCCTGTATTTCGCACCTTTGCAGTTTCATTGACAAGCTGCACATCTTCCAGTGTGATGTAAGGTACTTTTTTTCCAATTGCATCCACTTCATTGCGCCATTCTGTGCTGTAAAAGTCATTCATTGCTTCAATGCAGCTTTTTGTGTACCATTCCTGGTAGTCTATAGATCTGGCTGAGAATGTTCCTCCCATCACAATTAGTTCGGCCTTGCTAATGTCATGGCCTATATTTTTAAGCTGCTTGAGCCTGGTGGAGACTATTTTGTATGGATGGTATTCGTTCTGAATGGCTCGCATGGTGGAAGGTTCCTGGCCCATGTAGCTCTGTGGTGAGCAGAATTCTGAATCAGGCCCTCCTGGGCATGGTGTGCATATTCCGTGCGGGCATGGTGCAGGTGATGTCATGGCTGCTATCACAGCCACTCCTGAGATGGTGCGTACAGGTTTTCGCTGTAGCATATCTCTGACCTTGATCTGCTCTGCCTCGTTTCCCATGGCAATTATATCTGCATTTTTGGGAATGCCGGAAAGTTTATACTGCTTTGATAATTTTTTCTTAATTGAGCTTAACTGTTTATCATCAGTTATTTCGCCCTTTAATGCCATTTCCAGAAGCAATTGGCATACAATTTTAAAATTAGGATTATTTTGTGTTGTCATTTTCAAACACGGACATTTATTTTTGAAAGAATCGTTATCTTCATCTGCAGAATCCTGCAACAAGTGCTTCTATCTGTATTCTGTCATTGGCAGATTCCGTAAGATAATAATCTGTATCTGCGATTTTGATGATCCATTTGGCAATATTTTCATCATTCTCATTCGAAGAGACTACCATTTTATGGAGCTGAAGAAGAATCTCTCTGCCTGAGAATCCGTCTTCAAGTATGTTCTTATCAATGAATTTCCTTGCTTCGAGTATATCTTTTGCAAGGGTTGCTTCGAATAACTTGATTATATTCTCTGACTTATCTTTTAATGCAGAATCATATATTTCCTGAGGTCCGATATTTTCTATACCGGGTTTAAGTGAGGCAATCTGTAAAGTATGCAGAGCCTTTGCAACATTTCCTTTGGAATGGTATGTCAGTGCATCAATTCCATCTTCACTTACTGATACATTCTCGGCATCAGCAACTTTTCTTATGAAAGCTGCAAGCTTGTCTGCTGATACATGGGTGAAGAATAATTCCAGTCCTCTTGACCTAAGGGGTGCTATGAGCTTTGATGGCTGTGTAGTGGAGAGGATGAATCGACAATTTGCAGTGTATTTTTCCATTATTCTTCTGAGTGCATGCTGCGAATCTGAATTCAGGGTTTCAGCACTGTCTATGAATATGATCTTATAGTCCGAGTCAATAGGTCCCATACTGGCGTATTCATTAATGACTTCTTTGAATATATTGATCACACTTTTTCTGATTTTCTTCGGATCATCTGTGCCCAATATACGTATGAACCTTTTTTCCCGCACCAAGTAGCCCTTTCCCTGCTCAAAAAAGTCAGATGCATTAAAATAAGTGAAATTTCGTTGGTAATCTTCTCCATATATCTCATGAGCCAGGGCCATGCCTGCAGAAGTTTTTCCTGTATTTTCAGGCCCATGAAATACAAGGTGTGGTAGATTATTGGAATGTACAAGTTTCCTTATCATGTCGAAAGACTCTTCGTTCCCGATAATTTCATCGAGACTATCGGGCCGATATTTTACAGTCCATATATCTTTCACTATTCACACCTGTATTTTTGTTCTTATTCTTTGTTCTTATTTCCACTGGATTCAAGAACTTCGTGGATAACCTTTCCGTATACTGGTCTTGCAATGAGAATACCTATGAGAACACCTATGATAGTGGTGATGGCAAACCCTTTGAGTGCACCAAATCCCATGAGTACAAGTGGGGACATTGCAATAATAGTTGTTGCTGCAGCAGCAAATATTATGCTGAATGCTTTGGTGATCCTGGAAATGTATACTTTTCTAGGAGGCAATTTGCCTTCGTAGAGTACCTCATCAGTAATAATGACAAGGTGATCAATCCCAGTTCCAATGGCTGCTATAATACCTGCTATACTTGGAAGGTCGAGCTGCCATCCGATAGCTCCTGCAAAACCAAGGATCATTATAACTTCACTGATGGAAGTTCCTACCATTGGAATTAGTATTTCCGGTTTGCCATATCTTCTGTAAACAACAAAGGCAACAGCTAACAATGAAAGAAGTCCGGCGATCAATGACTGGGTCTTGAACTGTTTTCCAAGGGTAGCATCAACATGTCCTGATCCTATGAGCTCTACATTTACTGGCAAAGCCCCTGCTCTTAAGTGGATATGAAGCTGCTCTGCCTTTTTTTTACTTTCCTCATCTCCTCCGGTGGATGCCTGCCATGAATAAATAGGGCTTTTATCAAGGTTCGCCGCTGCAGAGGGACTAAGGGGAGCACTGTACACCTCATTGTCATCAAGATACATTATAAGGTTGTGCGAAAGTGGGTTTCTGGTAGCTCCTGTTTCAATAGCAACTTCCTGAAGTGCAACTGCTCCTGAATCAGTGAGTGTGAAAGGTGTGAACCATTGACCATCATTGTCGTTATAACCGGCAATGCCAACACTCTGGATCTCATCTCCATAGATTGCGTGTACGGATTCATTTTCTGTTGTGGCAATACGAATCTCGAATTTACCTGGTTTTTCTGCAATATCTTTTGCAGTTGCAAGGTCAATTCCTGCAAAATCTATGAGGATATAGTCATCACCAACTGTTTTTACTGGTATATCCTTAAGTCCAATGGAATTTATCTTGTCGCTGAGTATTTCTTTTGTCATATCACGGGTTTCGGTTCTTACTCCTTCCTTGTATATTGGATTCCCTCTGATATCTTCTACAATGTATCCGCCAACTTCTGCCATGAGGTCGCTTAGATCCTCTTGTGATATGGCTGTTCGAATCTCGTACTCTGTTCCATCGGTAGTTGCTTCTGGAATAACTTCAGTAGTCAGCCTATCTGCAAGATAACTGCTTATCATTCCTGATTTGGATGTGTAAAGTATTACGTTACTGACATTATTGCTGCGTCTGATATTACTTTGCCCAATGGCCAATATATCAATTTCGTCATTTGTCACTAGTTTTTCTGTTGTGAATGTGACCGAATATGTCCCTTGATCCTCTTCGATACTTTTAATGTCAATGCTTTCATCAATGCCATCTTCGATTAGCTTTTTGGATAGAATGTTCATGTCAGCATCAAGCTGTGTAACTGCACCCTGAAGCTTTATCTGGAGCCATGAACCACCTTCAAGGTCAAGTCCATAGTTGAGATCTGTTGTAAATCCTTCTCCTGGTACGTACCATGGCTGTATGAAGAACACTGACCCCAGCAATACAAGTATAAATGCTATTACTCTCAGATCCTTGAACAGGCTTTGTTGCTCGTCTTCTTCTCTCATGCTCTTCGCCTCTTGCCTGCCTTTGCCACATGCCATCTGAGTATGGATGTGTTCAGCATCCATGTATTAAGAAGATCAGCTACAAGTCCGAATATCAGAACAATAGATATATCGGATAGTAATGTGATCTGCGAAAATGATGAGCTGATCAGATATGAATAAGTTGAAACAATGTACATAACCACAAGTGCTGCAAGGGTTGTGGTAGTCATTGTAACTCCCGTATGCATTGCATTGGAGATGTTTTCCTGCGGAGTTCCTCTTCGTTTCAATACACGGGTATTTAGTAGTATGTCACTATCTACGGAATAACCAATAATCATTAAAAGTGCTGCTACGGTTCCCAGTGAAAGTTCAATGCCAAATATGGACATAAAAGCTGCTGCTATTATTATATCTGAAAATGCAGAAATCACTACTGCAAAAGATGGTACGAAGGTCTTGAATATCAAAAATACTACAATGGCCATTCCAATGAATGATATTATTACAGCATTTAGTGCCTGTTTTTGTAAAGCTGTTCCGTACACCGGCCCTATCTGCTTGATCTCAACACTGGAATATGTATCTGTAACCTCTTTTACTAGTTCGCCCTGTTGCTCATTGCTCATTGGCCCAAACTGCATTATAGCCCTTGAGCCTGCTTCACGGACGTCTATAATTGGATAGTCGGAGTATTTTGTTTCCAGGGATGCAGCACTTTCACTTGTTGCTGCAGATATCATAGTTCCACCCTCAAATTCCATTCCAAGCTTTACAGGCGCACCGCTACTTACAAACATGATCCCAAGTATCACAAGTGCTACAAGGAACAATGCAAGTGGTATCGCTGCAAGTTGCTTATCATTGTGGCTTCTTACAAAAGAATCCAAACGTTCAGTCAAACCGACTTCCATATTATATACTCCAAATTACTGTACAACACTCTTTTGAATCTATAGTGCTGCTCTTGTCAACCCATACGCTATAACTTATATATACTACTTATTGTTTCTCTTAAACGATGACTGACAGACCAAGTATAGATGAATATTTCCTTGAGATTGCCACAGTTGTTGCAAAACGCTCCACTTGCTTGCGAAATAAGGTCGGTGCTGTGATTGTCAGGGATAAGAGGATATTGTCTACAGGCTACAATGGTGCGCCCCGTAATCTGGAACATTGTCTTGAGATAGGCTGTATCAGGGAACAGAATAATATTGCTTCAGGTACTCGGCATGAAAAATGCCGCGCTGTCCATGCTGAGCAAAATGCAATTATACAGGCCGCATTGCACGGAGCAAGTACCGATGGTGCAACATTATACTGTACACACCAGCCTTGCATACTCTGTACCAAAATGATAATAAATTCAAATATTAAAAAAGTAGTTTACATTAATACTTATCCAGACACCGATTCTTTGGAATTCTTTTCAGTTGCAGGTGTGGAGGTAATGAATATTCCAATCTCAGACTTTGCTTAAACAGCGAAGTCCTTTTTTAATTATATCCTCCTTACCGGGGCGGTACATTTCCTGTATTGATGTTTCATCATCAGAATAAAATTCCAGTCCTCTGACAATAGCTACAGGATAACCACCATCCCCTTCTCCCATGAGGAGATTTGCAGCACCTGCGATCTCATCAGCTATGGCTTCTTCGGTGATCTGCAGTACTTTTCCAAAAAGGTCTTTCTTACCTATCCAGTTTTTAATAGGGTGGATGCGATGAACGCCAATGGCAATTCCGGTTTGCCCAATTTTAAAAGCCCTGCCATTCGTATCAGTTACTATAACACTGACTTTTTTTCCAGTTAGTTTTTCAATACCTTCCCCGATCATCCTTGCACTGGCATCCGGATCTTCAGGAAGATCTGCCAGAAATCCATCTCCAACATTTGAATCGTCAATGCCCGCCTTTATACAGGTGTGACCGTTGTTGGTATCAACAAGGATTATGGGGAAATCAATAATTACTTCTTTGCTTCTGTCAAGAATCGCCTGTGTAAATCTTTCATCAAGGTCATGCTTTTTGGCAAGTATCTTTGCCTCGTCTCCGGCCACAATATCATCAAGCTTAAACACCATGCCCTTGGCCTTGGCAACAATAGTAGATGCAATGACAACAACATCATTGCCCATAAGATCACAGTTCTTGCAAATAATATCTGCAATATCGTCTCCCTCTTTTATGAGCGGCACATTCTCAACAGTAAATACTTCCATTCTCACGCCTTATTCCTCATGGGAGTAACGGCAGCAGGACTAAATAATACTATCCATATAACAACATTTGCGGCGATGATGATAGTTACCCCGACTGAGTAAAGTATGATGATATTTCTTAACTGATGCCGCAACAAATATCAGGGTAATAAAATGTAAACGTCCATGTTTCTATCATGGGCGTTTAGAAGAAAAAGGCTAATTCATTCAATCATTATTCTGCGTTTGTCCTCTATCTGCGATTTTGGCATTGTGATTGTTAATACGCCATCTTCAAGCCTGGCATTTGCACCTTCTTCTGTGACGGCTGCAGGTAGATCGAATGCACGTGCAAAACGGTTGTAAGTGCGCTCCTGCATGAAGTATCCTTCTTTCTTTTCCTCGGACTCTTTATGTGTATCTGCATTGATCCACAGTTTATCATCCCGGATATCAATATTCACATCTTTCTTTTCAACACCTGGCAGGTCAGTTGTGACGACTACTTTGTCATCTTCCTCCTTGATATCAACAAGTGGCGATAATGTATCTATGTCCATCATTTCCGAACCCATATTCATATTGCTGAATAATTGGTTCATGCGTTCCTGCATTCTTGCCATTTCCTCAAATGGTCCCCACTTTGTCGTAGAAGGATGATTCCATCTATTTAATCCGAATTTCATATTGTTAACTCCCTATGTATTTGAGTGGTATGTCTACTCCCCAGACTTCCACATCTTCATATTATGTGCTAGCAGCTATTTATTAATTTTGGCCAATAAAATTAAAAAAAGATCAAAGGTTAAAAATGTAATTATAAGGTAGTATTCTTAAGGCTCAATCTGCTTTAGTCATTATATTGATCAGGTCAGAAGCATTAACGATCTCAAAGCTCCCCTTTTGAACGCCTTCTTCATCAAAGGTTTCCGCATTATCGATCTTCTCCTCTTTGGTGGAATAGATCACAAATGGTATTGGGTCAGATGTGTGTGTCCTCAGTGCTATTGGGGTGGGGTGGTCAGGAAGTACCATTATGCTGATGTCTTCTCTGTAATCTTTTGCTGCTTTGAGAATTGTACCAACGACTTTCTCATCAAAGTCTTCAATAGCCTGTATCTTAGCTTCCAGATTGCCCATATGCCCTGCTTCATCAGGTGCTTCAACATGCACAAAAACCATATCATGATCTTTTAGGGCATCTATGGCATATTCTGCCTTTCCAATGTAATTAGTATCCAGATAGCCTGTGGCTCCTGGTACTTCTATTATATCGCATCCTGCGTGCATGCCAATTCCTTTGATAAGATCCACTGCGGAGATCACAGCGGCCTTCAAACCATATAGCTCTTCAAAGGGTGTGAATGCAGGGGCATATCCCTGTCCCCAAAGCCAGATAGAATCTGCTGTATTTTTCCCTTCTTCAGCTCTTTTTTTGTTGACCGGGTGATCCTTCAGAACCTTCATCGATGCTTCTGTGAGTTCTATGATAAATTCACTATCTTCTCCCTTTGGCATATGTAAATGCCTGTCTTCATCTATCACATCATGTGGGGGAGTGCATATTGTATTTGCAGCAATTCCATTCTTTGCTATCATGAGGTGGCGATAACTGATTCCCGGATAAAAACTGAAATTCTCATTTCCAAGCTCTTCCTGAACGGTTTTGATTATATCCTCCGCCTCTTGGCTTGTAATATGGCCTGATCCGTGATCCGCTATCTTTTCATCCTTTATGGTGATCAGATTGCATCTGAAAGCCACATCACCTTTTTCAAGTTCTATTTTCATGCTGGCAGCTTCTAGAGGTGATCTGCCAGTGTAGTACTTTTTAGGATCATATCCGATAATCGACATGTTTGCAACATCGCTTCCCGGGGGCATTCCTTCAGGGACAGTACGTGCAAGCCCTGCACGCCCCTTATTTACCAGATAGTCCATGTTAGTTGTATTGGATGCCTGTAGGACTGTCTTGTTGCCAATTTCCTGCAGAGGCTCGTCGGCCATTCCATCACCGATAAGTACTATGTATTTCATGTTGTTTCACCGAAAGTCAAAATAAATATGAATGTGAATGTAGGTATAGATTTAATATTGGATCTACTATATTGAAGCAGCCATATTGCTTGACTTATTCCATATGCAAATCTATTCATTTGAGGTTTCGATGAGATATATAAATTTTGTAGTTCTTTGTATTTGTCTGGCCTGTTCATTATCTGCCCCAGCCAATGCTGTGGAAATAGGTTCAATTATACACTATTCAGAGCAGGAAGTCAGAATAAACGAGATAATCTATCTTGAACAGGGTTACTCCTTTGTTGTACGGGATATTAACAGCAATAGTGGTGATCTCTGGCTGGATCTCTATTTGAATGGAAGTAAACTTGATTCTGATAATTTTGTAAAAGAAAGCTCCCCGCTGGAATACATAAAAACAGTTGAAATAGAGGATGACGATGAAGGGGATGTTGAAGAAGAGCATCTTGTGATCCGAGTAAGCTCATTCGGTGATGTTGATGGTTCCGGTTCAGATATGACCTCAAGAATCAAAATCGAACAATTCGATCATGGAGAAACTGAAAAAGATGATTATGTACTCTTTGACCACAGTATGACGGTGGATGTGGAGAAATCCCAGTCATTAGGTGCTGGTTATTCACTTGAGTTCTCTGATATGGATGATGATGTGATTTTACTGAAATTCTCAAAGGACAAAGAGTTGTTAAAGGAAGAAGAGATCGAAGAAGGTGAATATTTCTATTACACAACTGATGCAACGGATAACATTGAAACTGTATTTTTGGGGAAAGTTAATAATTTCTTTGTAACTTCAGATTCAGAAATGGTTTTTATGGAACATGTTACTTTGAAGAAAGATATCTCCCTGGATCTTGCTTCGAACAATGATGCAGTAGTCGAAGACAATGGTACGTCTCTTGTCGTTGGTTCTTCGGATGGGAGTAAACTGGAAGAAGGAAATGTTGCGATAATTCAATATTCCGTTCCTGAATCATTTTCCAGTATCAGGGTGTTAATGAACGGTGATGTCATTGATACAAGGTACAATGTGGGTGCAGGTGCTTATAGTACTGTAAGTGGTAAATTATCTGCAGGGGAGCATGAGCTATCAGTGGTGGGTGTTTTCGATGAGCTTGAACAAACGCTGGTATCTAAAAAGATCATAATTGAGGCTTCATTAAGGGATTCGTTGTCATCATCTGCAAAAGGCCTTGCAGAATCAGCAGGTGATGCCTTAAATGGGAGCGATAGCCCCGATTCTACTATACCTGGTATGTCTGATTCAACTGTGATAGTTGTTCTTTTATGTGTTATTCTTATTCTGATAATTGCTCCACGTAAAAAAAGCAACTAAAAAATAGGTTGGAAATGCTAAGCGATAAGTGTGAGATAATCTGAAGCATTTATTTCTCTTTTATATTTTTGAAAAGTCGTTTACTCATAATCTTTATATTAGTCTG
>Ga0206328_136_pt1 | contig 22606 bp, 20 predicted proteins | sample SalPonR1_A_D2_MG_FD_142664 | JGI IMG/M metagenome (GOLD analysis project Ga0206328, IMG submission 142664)
GGTTGCAATATCTGCTGATGCGTTGCTTGTGGCATCTGCGGTTGTCTCGTCCATTATTGGGGAGCCATCCATGAAGATGTATGCGGTATCTCCAGCATCATATTGGGTATCTGAAATATTTCCAAGGTCAGTTGTGTTTCCATCAACAATTATTTTTGTCCTTGCATCTGTCAAAGTTATGGCATCTCCGCCCTGATGTTCAAGTACAATTACATTCTGGCTGTCAATTTCGTCAGCGCTTGCTCTAACACTTGCCTGTGGTGCCTGTTCTGGTGGTCCCATGCCGAATACGAATGCTGCGATAACTGCAGCGAGAATTACAGTGATTGCGACCATCAGAATTACGCCGATGACCGGGGAAACTGCATCCTCTTCATCTAAGAATTGGTTTGCTTTACTCATGTGTGTTCCTCTCTCATTTAAAAATTAAATTTGCTTTTGCTTTTTTTTCTGGACTACTTTCTCAAGCTTTTTCGTCCACATTTTATCATCGAGGTCGGTATATTCGCACTCGAGATAGTGTTGCACTGCCATACTCAGAGCTTCCTTGGTTGATGATTCATTGCACTTTTTTTTAAGTGCCATCAATTCCTCCTCTGTCAGTACTGTTTGTGCGTGTACAATTTTAACCATTGTATCTCCTGATCGATTGATTCACCTAGCGAGCATTACTGCTCAACTATCCTCATAATAATGATAATGACATTTATATATAAGCCTTTTTCTTAAAATAGGTGATTTGCTTATATTTATCTAAAATAATATCATAGTTATATATTAATCGAAAAATACATTCCTTGGATGAACAATATGTTCATTTCATTCTTTATCAACATTCTACTCAAATACAAATATTAGCTTAATGCATTTTCCCTTCAATTATATGGCAAAGAACAAAATAGTTCTTCGTCTATTATAAGGCAGATATCAATTATTGAAAGGAAGTATAATATATGGTCTCAAATCGTTTTATAATCACAGCTATCGGTGTTGATAAAGTCGGTATAGTTGCAGGCATCACTCAGAAAATGGCAGATTACAATGTAGGTATTATTGATATTAGCCAAACCATCATGGAAGATATGTTCACCATGATAATGCTTGCAGGGGTCGAAGAGGATAATTTTGATCTTTCATCTTTCCAAAAAGCAATGTCTGAAACGGGTAAGATGCTTGATTTGGATATACGAGTACAGAATGAAGATACTTTCCGTTTCATGCACAGGATATGAGGTGTTTTTGATGCGTGTCCATCCTAAGGAGATACTGGAGACCATAAAGATGGTCTCCAACGAAAATCTGGATATTCGCACTGTGACTATGGGTATCAGTTTGCGCGACTGCTGCAATCCTGATATAGATGCTTTTAACAACAATATCTATGAGAAAATGACTACTCATGCGCAGGATCTTGTAAGTACGGCCGAAGAGATGCAGTCTCTTTATGGAATTCCTGTTATCAACAAGAGGCTATCTGTAACTCCCATTTCTATCGTGGCTGAAAGTTGTGGGGAAGATGATCTTACTTCAGTTGCAGAAACACTGGATAGAGTTGCTAAAGATGTAGATGTGGATTTTATTGGTGGTTTCAGTGCTCTGGTTCACAAGGGTATGACCAGAGGAGATGCTGCTCTGATAAATTCTATACCAAAGTCCCTTTCTGGGACAAAAAAGGTCTGTTCATCTGTAAATGTGGCAACCACAAAGGCAGGTATCAATATGGATGCTGTAGCCCAAATGGGGCATATCATCAAAAAAACAGCCGATATGAGCAAAGATGATGGTGGTATCGGATGTGCAAAATTAGTTGTTTTTGCAAATGCCCCAGAGGACAATCCTTTCATGGCAGGTGCTTTTCATGGTGTGGGAGAGCCGGAAGTTAGCATCAATGTAGGTGTCAGTGGACCTGGGGTAGTAAACTCTGCAGTTAGGGCTTTGAATGACCCTTCACTTGGTGACATTTCAGAATCTATCAAGAAAACATCTTTTAAGATCACTCGTATGGGTGAGGTAATTGGTAAAGAGGTTGCAAAGCGCCTTGGTGCTCAATTTGGTGTTCTGGACCTTTCACTTGCGCCAACTCCGGCTGTTGGTGACAGTGTCGCCGCAATCCTTGAAGCGATGGGTCTGGAAAGCTGTGGTACTCATGGTACTACTGCTGCACTTGCTTTATTGAACGATGCTGTGAAAAAGGGTGGTTCTATGGCTTCATCTTCAGTTGGTGGTTTGAGTGGCGCTTTCATTCCTGTGAGCGAGGATGCGGATATGATCAGGGCAGTTCAGAGGGGATCCCTTAGTCTTGATAAACTTGAGGCAATGACAAGTGTATGTTCTGTAGGTTTGGATATGATCGCAGTTCCTGGTGAAACTTCTGCATCTACTATTTCTGCTATCATTGCTGACGAGATGGCAATTGGTATGATCAACAGAAAGACCACTGCTGTGAGGCTCATACCTGTGCCTGGAAAAGATATCGGTGACGTGGTGGAATATGGTGGTTTATTGGGAACTGCTCCTGTAATGGCGGTAAATAATTTCAGTTCAGAACAATTTATCTTAAGAGGTGGAAGAATTCCTGCACCGATACAGGCATTGACAAACTAATTCTTTGGGTAAATTATGCATTAAAAGGGCGAGTTGATAACGTGATACTTACTTTGATAGGTATGTCCGGTGGGGGAAAAAGTACGGTGGGCAAGGTTCTTGCTCGCCGTCTTAGATACAGGCGTATTGATACCGATAAACTCATAGAGGATACAAAAGGTAAAAAGTTGCAGTCTCTTATTGATGAAGATGGCGATATGGCATTGATTGGTATTGAACAGGATTGTATATTGTCCATGCAATTGCCGGATGATTGTATCATCTCTACCGGGGGCAGTGTTGTATATTCTGAAAAGTCAATGAACTTTCTTAAAGAGAATTCCACTATTATTTTTCTGGATGTGCCATTTACAACTCTTGAAAAAAGACTTTCAAATATTGGTAATAGGGGCGTTGTTGGCTTAAAGCATGGTTCGTTGTATGATATTTATCAGGAACGTTATCCTTTATATGAAAACTATGCAGATATGACAATACATGTATCTGATTCGGATTCTGTCAGGGATGTTGTAAAAAAAATAATTGGCCGCTTGGATATAGTTCTTAAGAATGGAAAATACCTGAAATAAAAAAATTAAAAAAAGGAACTTGGAATTATTGTTCTAATAATGTATTTTTCGGCTAGTGTGCCATCTTTTTGGCAGAATCAGCTACATCTTCAAGCATCTCAATTGGAATTCCTATTATCATTTCTTCATCATCAAAACCTGTGAACATGCGACTACCTTCACAACCAAGACTGAGGTTTGCCTGTTTTTGCTGCATCGGACGAACAACACTTTCTGAACAGAAGCTCTGCAGTCCGGATAAGCTGGAATTCAAGTTGCCACCTGTGTTATATAAGGTTGCCTGGGATATTCTCATGACTGTTTTCGGATTTGCTACAATTACTACTACATCAGGCACAAGTGGTGCTTTTTCAAGAGGTGCGTAAATAATAGCTTTTGAGGACATTGAATCCATCATTGGCATTTCTTTCATTGTATTTCTTGCACCTTCAATGCTACCAAAGCAATTAAGGAAATAATAGAAATCTCCTTTCTGGATCTCACCACAGTGTTCGCTCAGGCCAAGTGCAGCTGCTCCCACGTCACATTTCTGGTTTTCGAGAAGTGAATATCTTATAGTTCCTTCCTTTCTGGCTTCATCTATCATCTTGCAATGGTGCTTTTCACCTTCTGCCTGCTCAATTCCTTCGGGAATATCTCCCTCTGGTGGTATGATCTTAACTGCAACAGGTGATTTGTCCAGTTTAAGGCTATTTATTAATTCCTGACTCATTTTGTGGATTTTTTCCAGGTCCATAGTTTTTCTCCGGTGATCTCGATCCTTGAAGTATAGCAAATAAACAGGGCATAATCACGTGCAGGTACACATAATTATTACTCTATTGTTGTCAGATTGCTGTTCTCAATATGAGATTGTCTTTATGTCCTTATATTTTATAACTTTTGAAGGGCAGATCCTGACGCATCTCTTACAGCTCATTCCAAGGCATAGGTGTGCAGTATATTCTGCCTGAATTGCTCCATTCTTTTCTACGATCTTAATGGCATCCTCCGGACATTCGTCTTCACATATTTTACATCCCATACAGCCAGTGGTTGGTTCTTCGATGACTATATTGAGGTCGTTTACAACTTCAATTTCGTCATCACCGCTGTCTTCTATATCTTTGCTTGCTCTTCTCTCCATGATTGGAGCTAGTTCAATTTCAGGGAGAATTGGGAGGTCATATGCTTCAAGGAATCCATTATATTCTTCAATTGACATGCCTTCGGTCCAATATGCGAGTTCACAGGTGTAGAAATCCTTGAACGTATCGTTTGTTGCCATCATCAGGTGGTCTGCTTTGATCTTGTGAGCAAGTGTACTAATATCTTCGAGTTCGTACTCTCCGTATATTACATCTTTTGCAAGTGCAAGTGATGTGTTTCCAAATTGTACTATTTTCTTGGAGAATCCGGGACATAATCCGATCATTCTGGCCTTATTTGCATCGACATAGGTTCCTGATGCACCTGACATGTACATATTCTGGAGTTGGCTGTATTTAAGGCCGGCCTCGACCATAAGGGTAAGGTGTGCTGCCCTGATAGCTCCGATAGCTTTTCCTGCTTCTGCGATATCGTGGTTACTGACCTCTATTCCTTCGGCGAGGATTAGCTTTCCGTTTGGCAACTCAGGTAATTTGTCCACGATCTTCATGGTAATTGCAAGTGATATTGCAGAAATAACTCCAGTTCCGGTTATTCCCTTTGCTTCGATCTCTCCTTCCTTACTTATCTTTCCTGTAACAGGGTCAATCAGGTGTCCTTTTCTCTCCTGCATCATGTCGTCGAGTACAGTAATTCTCCATAGACCATCTTCTTCACTTACGTCTGATATAGCACCTGGACTTGCAAGCATACCGCATTTGATCCCCTGTCCTTCTATTGCAGGGCCTGCTGCTGCACTAGCTGTTATGATCCTGTCTCCTATCTTCAGTGCCATTTCAGCGTTGGTTCCATAATCAGTAACAAGTGAAATTTCAGGTTCGTCCATAAAGTCTGTCTTTATCATCATTGCAAGAGCATCTGCACCGATCTCGTGTTGTATGGATGGAAGAACAATAATTTCGCAATCATTCATTTCTGGTGTGTCTGCAAATATCTGGCTTCCATTGTATACTTTCAGACCTCTTTCGATATTTTCAACACCGAGTCTTTTTTGCATGTTCTCTCCAGCATAGGCCAGATCTCTGATCTCTATGTTCTGGAATAGTGACAATTGAATTGGGTTTCCACAGGCTACCATCTTTTTTATCTGGCCAAGTGGGATGCCTAATCTGCTAAGCATTTTCTTTATTGTAACCATCATTATCTGATGTGTTACCTCTTGCCCCACATGCATGGCAAAGTGGAGGTGATCTGTTACGTTACCTCCTGGAAGTGGATGTCTCATTGTCATTACTGTTTTTATGACATGTTTTGTCTCAAGGTCTAAAAGTTGTAATCGAAAGCCACTTGTTCCCAAATCAATTGCAATTCCGTACAAAATAATCCTCCTTTATTGGTGTAAATATGTCGGCAGTTTGTGCAAACATGTTTAGCTGTATATTGTTTGTGCGTGATATGTGCACTATCGTATATAAATGATATTATTTCTTCTTTAGCCTAAACACTAAAGTAGAATATGCATTAAAGATGAAAAAGAAAAGAGTAAAAAAGGATAGATCAGCTTATTTTTTCTGCGCTTTTTTTATATATTTCAAAGAGTTCAGAACACCATTGGCGTGCACTACAATCAAAACTAATAGCTTTTTTGTGATCCCATGTTCCTTCTTTGGTAAAGAATACAATATGTATAAGGTCATCTGTGACTGAGAGTGCTCCAATTTTCAGTATGTCATCTTCGCAGACATAAACATTGGAATTTTCAGCTTCTATAATTGCATTATAATCTGACCTATAGTCATCTTCAAAGCGTTTGTATACTGATCTCGTAATTATTAATTCGAATTCAGTCCCTCTCATTGCCAGATCTGAATAATCGGCTGGACATGCAGGACAAAAATATGTATAGAGGGATCTAACTGCTTCAGATTGCTTCAGACTGTCTGATAACTCTTTTGGAGGTTCAAAAAGATGGTTAAGGTCAGGTTCGAGTACTTTAACTTCCCCAAGATCGCCTATTCTGTAAAGTAAGTCTTCAGGAACTGCACTTAAGTCTCTGCTATCCCAGTATCCTTTGTTACCTTCCAGAACATTAAGTGTTTCTACCAGGGGCTTGATCTTTTTAAGGATTATTTTTCCTGTATGGGTCAACTGGTATTTTTCATCCTTTTGTTCTATGAGCCCTTGCTCTATAAGGATCTTGATCTGCGCCATAATGGCACTAGCTGTGCCAGTCAATGAGTTCTTGATCTCATCAATAGTAGCTGGCCCTTCGGTTAGCATAAGGAGTGCTTTTTTTCTTTTCTCAGAAAGGAACACTGTACTTATTAACTCGGCTTTCATGCTACTCTCTTTTTAGTAATTTTTTCCATTTTTTAGCTCTGAATTTAAAAGAAAAATACTGAAAATAGATTCTGATGATTTTAAATAGAAATCCCAAGTCCTCAAAAAAGTTGGAATGAACCAACTTGATATAGCTGTTATCTTCTTGGATCTTCGCCAAAAGTGCTGTGGTAACGTTTAATGACGCTGTCCATATAATTGGTTGTCATCCTGCTTGCTCCCTTTGACATAACACTGCTCAATGGGAATTCTGTATGACACTGTATGCAGCATGCTAATTCGCACCCTGTTACAGACTTAGGGCATCCACTGCAAAGTTTTGCTCTTGAGTAGAATAGATTGAATGTTTTACCACATTCAGGACAAGTTACCATTCTATTTGAATCATAGAATTGTTTTGTAACTCCTCTTCTCTGCAAGTCAATGCTGTATCTGTCATCACGATTCAGGTCGTCTAATGCCTTTTTTTCATCGTCCCTTCGCTCACTTCGTCGCATGCGTTCTCATTTGGGTCTAATATACTTAAATCTTTTGAAGCATTAAGTGGTCCGAAATTTTAAAAAACGTTTTCAAAAAGCACTATTATTCTATTTTTGGCATACTAATTTGGTATAGTTTAAAGTATTATTAGTTTTAAATGCTTTCTAAGCAGCTTTAGTAAACTGGCACAATATCTCTTTAGTATTATTATAGCACACATATTCAGGTGAATCTTATGAATGAAATGACACTTAGAGATCGCTTTATATCTTCAATTAAAAGAAAAAAGACTGATAAGGTCCCTGCATGTTCTGTTACTCAGACTGGTACTCTAGATCTTATGAAGCTTACTGGAGCTTACTGGCCAAAAGCACATTTCAATGCTGAAGATATGGCTGCTCTGGCTGTTGCTGCTTATGAGTTAGCAGGCCTGGAAGCTGTTCGTTACCCATTTGACATCACATCTCCTCTTCCTATGGATATGATCATTGAAGGAAATGTCGAAACTCAACCTTCGATCGTGAAGTTTCCCTGTGATGAAAAATCTGACCTGGATAACATTGATATTGAACAATTGTTTGATTCGGGCAGGATGGATACTATTATAGATGCAACACAGATCATCCGGGACAAAGTCGGTGATGATGTACCTTTGATTGCAGGTGCCCCGGGTCCGGCTAATGTTGCGTATGGTCTTGTGGGTCCGAACAACTATCTTACGTGGATGATCACTGATGAGGATACTTTTGGAAACATGGTTGATATTGGGGTGGAGTTCTCCCTTGAATATTCTAATACTCTTTTGGAGAATGGTGTAGATGCTGTCTGTATGCCTGAATCAAATGCTGGCCCGGATCTTATGCCTCCTCAGTTATTTGAATCCATGATAGTTCCTGCATATAAGGAACTAACTAGCAGATCAAAGGGTTTGCTTATAATGCATATGTGCGGGGATGCAGTGTGGATAGTTGACCCTATGGCAGATTCCGGTTTTGATGCTATCAGTATTGAAGAGAAGGTAAATATGGAATATGCTAAAAAAGTTATGGGTGATCGTGTTTGCATCATAGGAAATGTGTCTTCTGCAGGCACTCTTTTGTGGAAGTCAGAAGATGATATAATAGCTGAAGCAAAACAGTGTCTTGATGATGGTGTGGATATTCTTGCTCCAAGTTGTGGATTTGCTCCTCGTACTCCTCTGGATAATATGAAGGCACTTGTTACTGCAAGAGATGAATATTATCTGGAAAAATAGTTTTATTATAGTACTTGTAGTATTATAGTAGTACTTGTAACACTATTATAGTACAATTAGTGCAATATGATTTGCATACAATTATATTATTAATGTATCCGTTTGTAGTATAATATACGTATTATGTGAAGATCTTCCGGATGTATATATTTAGATATTGGTGATCATTGTGGCATTTGATAGATTATTTGAAACTGAAAGCATTGGAAAATGTAAATTGAAGAATCGAATAATTATGGCTCCAATGGGCAATATCAATATGGCTGATCCAGTTGGCCGTCCCATGAATAAGATGATCGATTATTTCGTGGAGCGGGCAAAAGGTGGAGCTGGTCTTCTAATAACAGGACTTGTGCCTGTGTCATATGGAATTGATCCCACTGTTTCTGAAGATAATGATACTACTTATTTTCCGCGAATAGATGGAACTTCACGCACACGATTATCAGGATGGAGGGATCTTACTGCTGGGGTAGATCCCTATGGTGCAAAGATGTTCATTCAGCTGACAGCAGGACTTGGGAGAGTTGGTTCTCCTGAGGTGTTGATGAAGGGAAAGATCTTGAGATCTTCATCTATAAATCGTAATTTCTATATTCCTCAATTGCCGCATCTTCCCTTTTCTGACCGAAAGATCCGGAAAATTGTGAAAAGCTTTGGTCAGTGTGCTGTGAACGCAAAGGTTTCTGGTTTTGATGGTGTGCAGTTGCATGGCCATGAAGGATATCTGATGGATCAGCTGACATCCAGTCAATGGAATCGGAGAAGACTTGGCAGGTACAGGAACAAGCATCAGTTCGGAATCGATGTTGTTAAAGAGATCAAGAAGCGTTGCGGTGATGATTTTCCTATTCTCTACCGTCTGGATCTGACCCAAGCATTACAGGAAAGTTATGGTGATGATGTTTTTAAAAAGCGCTTTGGTGGGAAAGAACGTAGTATTGAGGACGGCCTGGAATTTTGCCGATCCCTGTATGAAGCAGGAGTGGATGCCTTTGACGTTGATAAAGGGTGCTATGATAATTGGTTCTGGCCACACCCTCCTGCTTATTTTGATGATGCCATTTATGCAGAGGAGCTTGCAGGAAGGCTAAAAGAGTTCTTCGAAAAAGAGGGAATAGATGCTAAAGTTGTAGCTGTTGGTAAAATGGGAAAACCTGAGGTTGCGGAGAATGTATTGGAATCCGGATGGGCAGATTTTGTTATGTTGGGCCGTCCTCTTCTTGCAGACCCATATTGGCCACAAAAAGTTAGGGAAGGTCGTATCCAGGAAATAGCTCATTGTATTGGTGATCACGAAGCATGCCTTGAGTCCCTTAAAATGGGTGGGCATCCCTGCTGCTCTGTAAATCCTTATGCTGGTTTTGAAGATTCGAAAAAGCTTGTTAAAGCTGAATCCATTAAGCGGGTTGCTGTCATTGGTGCTGGTCCGGCTGGTTGTGAAGCAGCTATGACTGCGCACCTGAGAGGTCATGATGTTACTGTTTTTGAAAAGGATGATCGTATAGGTGGTCAGCTTTATGCAGGCAGCAAGATGTACATCAAACATGACGTTAAACAATATCTTGATAATCTTGCTTATCAGATGGAACTTTTGATGAATGATGGTCTTTCTGTTGAGTTCAACAGGGAAGTATTGGCTGCTGATCTGAAAGGTAAGTTCGATGTGGTGATATGTTGCAATGGACTTCGGGTGAAAGCTCCTTTTGTAGACGGGATGGATAATATTGGATATCAGGAGGTACGTCCTTTTCTGCTGAATGATATGACATTGCCTGAAGGTGCGCAGAAGGTTCTCGTAGTAGGAGGTGGTGTTATTGGCTGCGAGGTCGCCTATTCACTTGCCTATGAGCAGGGTATTGATGCTACTGTAGTCGGGCGAAATAATTACCTGATGCCTGATACTGTTCAGACCAACAGGGGTCAGATGATGTGGATGATGATGGGAAACGGCTCCCCTTCAGGCAGAAAAAGTTCAGCATTATCGAATCCTATAAAGGTTTACAATGCTTCAGAACTTGTTAAATTATCCGGGGATAAGGCATATTTACGCGTTAATAGGTCACGTGCAGAACCATATACTCCGTGGAAGCCATTGATTCCTGAAAATGTTGTAAATCCATTTGATAGTGTTCTTGATCCGCATAATGTGGAAGAACACGTAATTGATGTAGATTTTGTGATCTTTGCTACGGGTGGAGTGCCTGATGATGAACTCTATTATGAACTATTGGCTCAAAATGCTGCAAATGAAATTTATTCAGTGGGTGATTCCAGTAAAACCGGGCGAGTGTGGGATGCGGTCAATGGCGCCAATGAAGTTGCCCGCAATATTTAGGAAATTTGCATGTTTTGAGGCAATGTTTTGTTTAATTTTATGTAAGCCGTCCCTGTGATTATATAATTTGTAAATTATATTAACATCATTATGTTTTTGGTTTATAGTGGCGTATGTGCTTGATGCACCTTGTCAATAACTACTGAAATTGATATAATCGAATTTATCGATATACATTATACTAAGAATTCACTGTCATTAAATCAAATTAACTTGTTTGTATCTTCACACCTCTGCAGCAACAACAATGATGTTTTTATCAAAGCTTTGATTTCTATCAACGTCATGATACTACAAAAATGAGTTAATTACTCCAAATGAGAGATTATATATATGGCTACTCAAGTACTGATTTATACTCAATGATTACAAATTCATGATTTGTATCGTTGGCTCAGAAACTAATCATTTGAATGTGATTTATGATGGGGTTTTGAATTGTCCTATCATTGATCACGAACTAAAATATTTGGAGGCATTTAATGACAGACGAAATTATACAGGGACTCACCGACGCAGTTATCAACGGTAAGAAAGACCAAGCAATAGAATTAGCTCAGAAAGCACTTGATGAAGGCGTAGACCCATATAACGCAGTTATCGATGGTCTTGCAGAAGGTATGAAGACAATGAGTGAAAGGTACGATGCAAAGGAAGTATTTATGCCACACCTTCTCATAGCGTCCAACACAATGTACGGAGGTATGGACATCCTTACACCACACATCAAGCTAGAAGGTGGCGGAGAAAGAAAAGTTCTCGTAATCTGCACTGTAGAGGGTGACGTACACGATATCGGAAAGAACCTCGTAAAGACCATGATGAGCGCAAAGGGATTCAACGCAATCGACCTCGGTAAGGATGTACCAATCGAAGACATCGTAGCTGCAGTCGAAGAGAACAAGGCAGATATAGTCTCCATGAGCACACTCATGACCTCCACAATGGACAACATGCAAAAGGCTATGGACCAGATCAACGCAAAGGGTCTTAGGGACAAGGTAAAGATCATCATCGGTGGAGCACCAATCACACCTGACTTCGCAGAAGAGATCGGAGCTGACTTCACAACAACCGATTCAATGGAAGCTGCAACCTGGGCAATGGAACAGGCAAATGCACTTGATGAAGGTAGATGGTAATTTATCTTTAAATAAATTAATTTGCTAAAATACTGAAATTTGTACGGTTCTTAAGCTGTACAAATTTCTAATTTCAGTACTTGTAATTGCGATTGAGTGGGCGTCAATCAATCGGTTGTCAGGGTTGGTTTATTTCACTGTAACGGTTGGTTATGTTACGGGCTTATTCGTTTTTATAATTTGTATGCAAAATTATTTGTGTGGTGTATGATTGGGCACCATTTTTAAATACCAATTCAAACAATTAATCTTGCCTAACTGAGAACCAGTTAGTCTATTATCCATTAAACGATACTAGGAGTTTATTTCAATGGCTGAATATACACCAAAAGAAAGATTAGCACGTGCATTGAGAGGAGAACCTGTTGACAGAATGCCAGCAGTATCCTTCACACAGACAGGAACAGTAGAGCAGATGGACGCATGCGGAGCAGCATGGCCAGAGGCAAATGAAGATGCTGAGAAGATGGCAACACTCGCATCAGCAGCACACACAGAACTTGGCTTCGAAGCTGTACGTGTTCCATTCGACATCAGCGCAGAAGCTGAATTCTTCGGATGTGGCATCAAAGCAGGTACAAAAGAACAGCAGCCATCCGTGAATACCCACGTTGTAAAAACCATGGAAGACGTTGAGTCACGCAAGGGCTTCGATATTAACACCGGTAGGATTGGTACGATCTGTGAATCCATAAAGATCCTTGCAGACAAATATTCTGAACTTCCAATCATGGGAAGTATGCTTGGTCCTTTCTCCCTTGCACAGCACATGGTCGGAGATGACTGGTTCATGGCAATCATGACAGAACCAGATTTCGCACAGGCAGTTATGGATCTCACAATAGATTTCAATGTCCAGTATGCGAACAAGATGGTAGACAACGGTGCTGACACAATGGTGATCATTGACCCAACAGCAAGTGCAATGCTCATCGGTGAAGAATACTTCAAGCAGCTTGTAGTTCCTGCACACAAAGCTATTGTTGATGCAATGGAAGCAAGAGGTGTAACAACCGTCGTCCACATCTGTGGTGACACAACACTCAGTCTTGGACTCATGGAAGAATCTGGTTGCACAGGTATCAGCGTTGATCAAACTGTAGATATCGCAACAGCAAAGAGTAAGGTAAGCAGAGCAACAATTCTCGGAAACATCGATCCTGTAGCTGTACTCTGGAAGGGAAATCCTGAATCAGTTGCTGAAGTTACACAGAAGGCAATCGATGACGGTGTAGATATCATCGCACCTGGTTGTGGAATTGTAAGCAAGTCACCAAATGCAAACCTTAAGGCAATGGCTGACACTGCAAAGAAGCACACCTACTAAGCTTAAAACTAAACATAAATCTCTTTTCGGGAAGCCGTCTTTCACGGCTACCCGGATTATTATTTTTGATTTGCTATTAATTACGTATCTATTTTATTATTATCTGTGTCTATGTCAATTCATTATAATTCTGAATTCTGATGGAAACATTTAATTCCTCAAACACTATCAATTATGCAGGTTCGATTTAAGCAGTCGCGGTTCTCTAAAAACAGTTTAATGTAAGCGTTTAATTAGCTGTTTTATATTATTCTGTGTCCTGTAAAAAACAAAGGAACTATGGTACAATGTCGGGAAAATCTTCTGTAAGAAATTCAATGCACCATTTCTGGGTAAACACTTGTTCATCTCATGGATGTATATTGAGGGATAAGGGGAGATTGCTATTAACTAATGTATGGTATTTCCCCATTTTCATGCTCGTTACAATTTTCGGTACGTTAATACTGTATACTTATACCTATTCAGGCGATGGTGTTTCCGGTGATCTGCGAGCTGAGTTCCTGCCGACTCTTATTCTTTCATCTTTGTGGCTTTTATTCTGGAAAAACAGTTGTTCTAAAGGTAGGATATTCCTTGTAGTTGCATCAGTTATTGGGCACGTACATGAAGTTCTGGGTGTACAACACGGCTACTTTACCTATCTTGGTGGTGCCTATGGCGGTGTTCCGCTTTGGCTTCTTCCTGGTTATGGTACTATATTCTGGTCTGCTCACAACTTATGGAAAGGATTTGAGGGTGCATTTTCAAAGCAGCACTGGTTCCATTATGTAAATTACTATTTACTTGCAAGTTCGATACTTTTACTGCTTCTAGATTATTTCGTCTTTAGTTTATCTCATGATCTTGTAGCGATAACGCTCAAATTCGTTATTGTATTCATGCTTTTCAAGGGAATTGCTGAGCTACGACTTGCTTATTTTGTTGCCTTCTTCACTGTGCTGACTGAATTTACAGGTGAGATCTTGGGTGCATGGTCTCATCCAAATTTTTCTTTCTTTTCACTCATGGCTGGATATGTTTTCCTTCTATGGGTGTGCATGACGCTTCATGATTACCTCAAGGGTATTAAAAAATGGGGTAAAATAGAAGCTGTGGCAGCAGTTGTTATGGTAACATTTTATATACTATCACTACTGGGCTACTTTGAAGTTTGATTATTTGGCCATACATCTGCCACTAACATAGAAGTGGGTCAATGCAATTGTTTTTGACCCAACTTATTAATAATTGCTAATACAAAATAGGTTCAAATGGATCCGGATATTCAAAGGGTTTTTCAATTGCAGCAGAAGCGGGCACCTGAGCTTGCTCTTCTGGATCATCACGCTCGTATAGAGCGTCTGTTGCGAATTGATCGCTATCTCAAAGAGGAAAGTCATGTTGCAGAGCTTTTTGATGCTATGCAAAAGGATTTTCGTAAACATGAGGTGGAGGTAATTGCTACAGAGATTGGCGTTGTGCAGGCACAGATATCTCATGCGTGCAAAAAATTACGGCCCTGGATGAAACCACAGAAGATAAAAACTCCTTTTCCTATGATGGGCACCAGTTCACATATTGTTCATGAACCAAAGGGTGTTGTTCTTATAATAGCTCCATGGAATTATCCCTTCAATCTTTCTTTTGTGCCACTGGTGTATGCTATTGCTTCTGGGAATGCTGCTATTGTCAAGCCCAGTGAAGTATCTGCAAACACTTCATTTTTCATCAAGAAAATGATTAATGAACTATTTGATGAAAGTGAAGTAGCTGTTTTTGAAGGTGGCCCCTCTATAGCAGAAGAATTATTGGAGCAACCATTCAATCATATTTTCTTTACAGGCAGTCCTCAAGTTGGCAAAATAGTCATGGCTGCAGCTGCGAAGCATCTCTCTAGTGTAACACTGGAGCTGGGTGGAAAATCTCCGGCTATTGTGGACAGTACTGCCAATGTGAGGAAGGCTGCCAGAGGAATTGCCTGGAGCAAACTGGTCAACAATGGTCAAACCTGCCTTACTCCTGATTACTTAATTCTTCATGAGTCAATATGCGATACTTTTGTTGAAGAGTTCATAATGGCAGTGCAGGATTATTACAATCCCAATGGCCTTGGTATTGAAAATTCTCCTGACTATTGTCGTATAATCAATGAACATCATTTCCAACGTTTGAAGTCACTTTATGACGATGCCATCTCTAAAGGCGCTGAAGCATTGGTAGGTGCTCAATTCAATAATTCTGATTGCTTTATTTCTCCTACTTTGCTGGGCAATATCTCTGATGATATGGACATCATGAAGGAAGAGATATTTGGTCCTATTCTTCCATTTGTAACATTTTCAAAGCCTGGTGAGGTTGTAGATATTATTCGTCAGAAACCCAAACCACTTACTCTTTACATTGCAAGCAAGGATGAAGGTAACATTGATTATTTTATGAAGGAAACATCTGCTGGTGGTACAGTTATCAATGATTACATGCTTGGCTACAGTAACCCTTACCTTCCATTTGGCGGTGTGAATGACAGTGGTATTGGAAAATCTATGGGTGTCCATGCATTCAAGGCATTCTCCAACGAGAGGAGCGTTATACGTCGGAACTGGGGAACTCTAAGCATGCTTTACCCTCCGTACAATGATCGTATACGCAGCCTGATACAATTACTTTACAGGTGGATGTAACTATTCCATATTTCGTGGGTTTAAAATGACTGGGCGAACTAAAAGAACAGTATTGATCACAGGTGGCTCAAGTGGCATTGGACTTGAGTTTGCAAAGTTGTTCGCACGTGATAATTACAGTATTTTGCTTGTAGCCCACCCGCGGGATGATCTTGAAGCTACAAAAGCTCAACTTCTTGAATCATATCCTGGCTCTGATATTTCTGTAAGGTCCCAGGATCTTGCGCAGCAAGATGCTGCAGAGCTTCTTTATGGTTTTACAAGAGAGAATAACATTCTGGTAGATGTGCTTGTGAATTGTGCTGGATTTGGAACGTATGGTTTTGTCGATCATATTGAGCTTGATCGGGATTTGTCCATGTTGCAGCTCCATGTTGGCACCTTGTATCATATAAATCGTCTTTATGTTCGTGATATGATAGAACGGGATGTTGGTCACATTATCAATATGTCTTCAATATCTGCTTTTCAGCCCAATCCATATTTTGCAACCTATGGTGCCACTAAGAGCTTCATTCTGAATTTCAGTCGCGCTTTGAATTATGAGCTGCGTGAAAAAGGTTCGAACGTACATATAATGGCTGTATGTCCTACTGCCGTAAAAGATACTGGTTTCCAGATCACTGCAGGCATGTCTAAGACAAAGACTTTCGATTCATGGATGAGCATAACTCCTGATGTCGTGGCGCAAGATGCATACCATGCTATGAAACATAAGAAGGATCTGGTAGTTCCTGGTAGATTTATGGGTCTGGCCAGATCGATCGCATGTCGTCTGCCATCAAAATGGTTAATGCGTATGTCTCGTGATCAACTGCGTGAAAAATAACAATCTTTAAGTTCATGCTGTTCTCATAGTATTACAAATATTATTGAAATTCCGGTTCAAGTTAGAGGAATAAAAATGGATAGTGATGAGCGAAAAGTTAATTGTATGATATGTGGCGGCGAGGTTGAGTATAACAATGAATCCACTCATTGTAAGTGCTATTACTGCGGGCTTGAAGAAGAATCCTATTTCAAGTGTGAGAATGGACATTATGTTTGCGATAGCTGTCACACTCATGATTCACTGGATGTTATAAGGCACATCTGCTTAAATACTGATCTTAAGAATCCTATGGATCTGGCTGAAAAAATGCTTGAACATCCTAAGATTCATATGTTTGGCCCTGAGCATCATTCCCTGATACCTGCTGCTCTTGTAGCTGCATATCAAAACTATATTGGTAAAAAGGATGCGAAACAGATAATTGAAGCTATCGAACGTGGTAAGAAGGTTCCAGGTGGTTATTGCTTCTTATGTGGTGCTTGTGGTGGTGGCCTTGGTGTTGGCATTGCTGTGAGTGTGCTTTCAGATGCGACTGCTTTTTCTCCTGAGCCAAGATCTCATGCGAACTGGGCAACAGCAAAAGCCCTTCAGGTGGTTGCTGATGCCGGAGGTCCTCGGTGCTGCAAAAAATCAACACGTATTGGAATGGAAGAAGGAGTTAGTTATATTTCCAAATTGTTCAATGTGGACTGGGATAAGGATATAGATCTTTCTATAAAATGTAGCTATAGTCATTTGAATAAAGAATGTGATCCTACTTGTAAATACAGGCCTTAAAGTAATCATTTTTTTTTCTTTTTTCTTGATGCTTTTAGTTTAGTGCTTTTTTCAAAATACATGTTACTTATATAGTTATTTTTAAAAATTAATTGAAATACCATTACTTTAGGCATGATCATGTATTATTCCTTTTATTTTGTCTTATCCTCCAATAATTCATAAATTATGTATAATGTTAACAGATGTTGCTTGTTTTTTATGAAATATGACATGAAAACCTTTAAGTGTACTTTTCATTCAATGTTCCTATGAAAGCGTATTAATTATTCTATAATTTAAAAAAGGTGTTGTTTTTGGATATAATCAGTCTGGATATGGGTAGTAAAAAAACAAATTGTATGATTTGTGGAAGTGAACTTGAACATTTGAATGAACCTGTGGCAGCTGCATGTGAATATTGTGGTGCTGAGGAAGATGGGTATTTCATATGTAAAAGTGGGCATTATGTGTGCAATGGATGTCATTCTAAGGATGCGTTAGAGGTAATAATGAATGTATGCTTGAATACTGATAGTGCAAATCCAAATGAAATTGCTGAGGCTTTGATGCTTCATCCGAGTATTCATATGCATGGTCCTGAGCATCATGCTTTGGTTCCAACAGTTTTGACAACAGCTTACCTCAATTATATTGACAAAGACGACGATGACGCTATAATTGAAGCAATGGAGAGGGGTAAAAAAGTTCCAGGTGGTCACTGTGCCCTATATGGTGTTTGTGGTGGGGCTACAGGGGTAGGAATAGCTGTTAGTATACTTACCGAGGCAACACCATTGACAGCAGAGCCACGCTCACATGCAATGTGGTCAACTGCCCGCACTTTGGATGTAATAGCAGATTCAGGTGGTGCCCGCTGTTGTAAAAAAGCTGTCAGGATGTCTTTTGAAGAGGGCGTTAAGTATATGTCCAAATTATTTGGCAATAATTGGGTAGATGATGTGGATCTGTCTGTGAAGTGTACTTACACTAAGCTCAATACAGAATGTGATCCTACATGCAAGTACCGGGCTTGATTTATATTAAAAAATAAAGTCCTATATTTCTATTTTTTAGGTTCTTGTGTTTTCAGCAAACACATTATCATAAACCAAAGCTGCAACGGTTCCGCCTATGATCGGTCCAATCCAGTAAATTGCCTGATCAACCCAGTATCCTGATGCAAGCGCTGGTCCAAATGACCTTGCAGGGTTCATGGATGCACCTGTAATGGGCTCACCTATCAGGATTGCCAGCAGGACTGCTGTGCCGATTGCAAATCCTGCAGATCCATTCGGGGCGCGTTTGTCAATGGCTGACCCAAATATTGTGAATACCAAAATAAATGTGAGTATCGCTTCTAACATTATGCCTGATGTGGCATTGACATCTGAAGCAAGGGTAGTCGCACCCAAGTTGAAATCTGTAATAGCAGATGGGAATATGCTCAATATTAGAAGACTTGCGATAATTGCACCTGATATTTGAGCAATTATGTATGAGATAGAATCTGTGATGTTCATTCTTCTAGTAATGAACATCGCTATTGTTACTGCTGGATTGATGTGTGCACCTGATATGTGTTTAGTGGCATAGACCATTGACATGACAATAAGTCCTGATGAAATTGCAATTCCGATAAGTCCTAATGAGCCGTTACTCATATTGTTGGTAGCCATTGCTCCTGTTGCTACAAATACAAGTGAGAATGTTGATATGAATTCAGCCAGATACCTTTTCATTGACTCGTTCATCTTTCAACCTCTGTTTCTCATGCACTGTATAATATTGCGGAGCTTTAACACCGTTAACAAAACAGGTATTTTATATATAGGTATGTTTGAAATATAATTGAAATATGCATCCTCCGGCACGATTTGTTTCGAATCTCTTTGAAATGGATTGATATTTCCCACTTAATTCATAGGTTAGTCCATACCGCAGAAACAGCATAGCTATGTGTATCAAATTGTAATAAGCAGCTATAAAAACGAAAAATCAAAGAATGCTTATTTTGGCATCCTTTTAATATCAGTTATTCTCTGGTCAAGCAGAGCACCGCATTTGCAAGGCTCATCAAGTATTGATGTAAAATCTCTGGTGCTATAGCGGATAAGTGGCATGCATTTCCTTCTCAGGGTGGTGATAACAAGCTCTCCTTCAACTCCTGGCGGAAGTATTTCTCTTGTTACTGGGTCAACGATCTCTATCAGGAAATCCGGGTTATCGACATGGAATCCATTCTGTTGGGAACACTCGATGGCATTGGCAAGTCCCAGTTCTGTCATTCCCCATTGTCTCAGGGCTTCACATCCCCATACACTTTCGATGTCTGCCCGCATTTCTTCAGTGAGTGGTTCAGATGAACAGATTATTTTTCTGATGCCTATATCTTTAATTCCATCTATGTTCTTTGCTTCCATTGATAATTTATGGACAAATGATGACAATCCTATAATATGGGTAGAGCCGGATTCCAGAATAGTATTGATCTGTTCTTCGACGCTTTCAGAATCATTTATTACGGATTTAACTCCTGCAAGCATGCATGCTTTTCCAAGTATCACTCCCGGGTCCCATGTGGCAGTTATGGTTGGGTACATGATGTGCAATGTATCATCCTTAGAGTCCATCTCCAGCATTTTCAGGGCGGATATGATGGCATCCACGATCTCAAGGATCTCGTCCTGGCTATATGCTATCATTTTTCTAATGCCAGTGGTTCCTGAACTTGTAAATTCCCTAACTATTTTTTTTCTTGGGATGCATAGGAAATGGTATGGTTTTGCAGCAAGATCTTCTGGGTTTGTAAGTGGGATCTTTGCCAGATCATCGTAGGATTCTATTTGTGATGGGTCAATTCCTTCTTTTTCAAAGACATCTTTGTAATAGCTGCTGTTTTCCATTACATAGTTCAGTAGTTCGCGGAATTTTATGAGCTTGTAATCTTTTATATTTTCCCTGCTGAGTTCCTCGGGGTTAAAAAGTTGCTTGAGCTCTTTATTGTTTTTAATTTCATTTTTGATCTTATTGACTCCCCACTGCTCAAGTGGATTCCCATCTCTATGGTCTATCTTCCTGGATTCCAGTTTACGTTTTGCTACATTCATTTTAATAGATGTACTTATTTTTTCAGAAAGACTCAAAACAATTCCTCCGGGTAAAATCTAGGATGAGTATGTCCTAAACTTATAAGTATGTATCATTAAACAAAGTAAAAAAGATAGTAATATATGTTATCCATTGGTGGATAACATATATTATGTAAATTATTCTAGTTCAGATTGTATTATCTGTAAAGGTGATTTCCCTTACAGTCTGTCATATTGTAGTTACAGAACGGTATGAATTTTCCATCACGTGTAACGACGTGTATGCAGCAGTTTTCAACCCTTTCTTTCTCATATGTCCATACGTCCTGGAATGCCATCATTGAGATTGTAAGGTAACTGTTCGTGCTCATGTTCACGAAATCTCCCCACTCGCCTGCAGCATCAGTGTTAATGCTGCTCGTGGACAGGTCGCTAATTGGTGTTTCGCAGCATGAACTTTTTATTGTTAGGTCACTGAGTGGTTTATCGCAGCATGATCCTTTAATCATAAGATCGCCAGAGGAGTCATTCTTTTGATCATCAGAGCCCTTCCATCTTCCCATTATGGATCCTTTTGTTTTGCTTGCCACATCTTTTTCTGATTTCATTGCACCCATAGATACATCTGTCAATGGCATGTATCCACCATTGGCATTTACCAGTGTAAGACATGTTGCACCGCAGTGGGCTGTGGGCATAAGTGCAGGTGTGAAATTATCCATTTTGATCTGGCCATTTGTTTGTTCTTCGATGGCCTTTAGGAGCTCGGGTGTGGTAACCTTTGCTTCTATTTCATCAGCAGATCTTCCAGAGAAGAATACCGGTTGGTAATGTACTCCTCTTATAGTTGGCAAATGCTTGCTTGCAAAATCAATTATCTTGCCAACTTCATGAAGGTTGTAGTTCTTTGCAACTAGTGGTACAAGGACTACTCCGATTCCAGCTTTTTCACATTTGTTAATAGCTTCAGACTTTAGGTCTAATTGCTTTTTACCTGTTCTCTGGATATATATGTCATCTGAAACCCCGTCAAAGCCGAGGTAAAGGGAATCTACGCCTGCTGCAGCAATCTTATCGAAGTATTCCTGATCTCTGGCAATTCTATTACCATTTGTATTAAGCTCAACGTGATTGATCCCCATGTCTTTTGCCATCTTGATTATTTCCGGCAGATCGTTCCTTAATGTAGGCTCTCCTCCGGATATTTGTATACATGTGGGTTCGTTTTGGCATTTTAAGACAGTTTCGAACATCCCCCTGATCGTATCCATATCAGGATCCAGACTTTCATCCATGGAAGAATTTGCAAAACAGTAGGTGCATCCCATATTACATCTGTCAGTTACTTCTACAACTGCCAGGCATGTATCTTGGGTGTGTTCCGGACATATTCCGCAGTCAAAAGGACAACCCTTCTCCACTTTCGTCAAGGGTGCTTTTACTTTTGCTCTGTCTACTTCAAAACATTTGTCCATTAAGTTATAATGTTCAATATCGCTAGAAATAAGGGCTGTAAAACTGCCATGTTCAGGGCATTCTTTTTTAATGTAGACTTTCCCCTCTTCTACGAACTTAACTCCCTCGATCCTCTTAAGGCACTCCGGGCAAAGACTTGTGACTGTACCTATTTGTTCCATCGGTTTCATCTCGCTATTTTTTCCTTGCAATATCAGAAGAATTCAAAAGGGGAATGTTGCCCTTGTGAAACACCTGGTAAACTGCCAGTGGCATAAATGTTGTATGCCTGGCATATAGTATTTTGCATTCTATTATCAATTCAGATAATTCCTGTAAAATCAGGAATGGATAATATTTAAGCCTACGTTTTGAATTGTGTTGAAATACACGTGCTGTGGCAGCATAGTTTACAAACTAGCCTGTGTTAATGTTGCATTTTCAATAAAGTATTTACTGCTAGCTATAGCTACAGTTATTTGATCTAATGTAAAAGAGAGAAACTATTGGTGTTCTGGTAAAAAAATAAAAAATTAGAGAGCTAAATTAAGCTCTCTTTTCGCCGAGAATGGACTCAGCTACTGCAAGTGTCTTGACCATTTCTGGTTCTACATAAACGTCCTTGCACTTCTGGCATACAATTGCAGGCCCTACCCTTGACATG
>Ga0206328_139_pt1 | contig 20927 bp, 18 predicted proteins | sample SalPonR1_A_D2_MG_FD_142664 | JGI IMG/M metagenome (GOLD analysis project Ga0206328, IMG submission 142664)
ATCTTGCAAGGTATAGGAGATTTGTAAGCGCTGCAAGCAAAGGTGCTATCATAGAATAATCGCTCTCCTGGTAGCTTCTCTGAAAAGTAGCTACATTATTCTTTTTTCAGATTTTATGGTGTCTTTATACTTGCATCGGTAAGATTAATTAAGTCGCTGTATCAAATAGTCAATAAATGAAAATCGCAGGTATCTGTTCAATTTGTAACAACGCGGCTACATTGCATACATGTATGCTTTGTGGAAGAGCTGTTTGTGAAAAATGCTACCATTCTGACAGAAGTGTTTGTGTTCAGTGTTCTAGGGGAACTCTATTTTCACTTGAGTCAGCAGGTGATAAAGTAAATCTTTAATTTTATGAATTTATAATCTGATCAGATATTCAACACCGTCTTCAACACTATTGCTAAGCACTTGCTTTGCAAACATTTCCTGTACCTTCGCGTTCACTTCATCATTTGTGAATTGCTTTGAAACAAGACTTTCGATTATACTTTTCTTTACCTTTGCACCATGTGGCATATACATAAGGATATTACTTTCCAGCTTATCTGGCTTGGAGCCATCACTTTCTACTTGTTGGGACTTATTTTCAAATCCTGGTGGTGCCGATGATGCCTGTGTGTTTCCCTGGGCATTTTTTGCCATGGGTGGAAGCTCAAAGGGTGGTATATTTTCCATGTTTGGCAATGGTGGGGCATTTTCATTTGATCCAAAATCCGGTATCACTACTGGTGTTTCCTTTGGATTTTCGACTGCCGGACTAAAACCCGGTACATCCACTGGTGGTTTTAACTCCGGCATTTCAAACGTTTTATCTGCTGTTTCTTCCACTGGTGGTTTTAACTCTGGTATTTTAAAAGGTATTTCTGCTGTTTCTTCCACTGGTGGCTTTAACTCTGGCATTGCAAATGGTTTTTCTGCTGTTTCTTCCACTGGTGGTTTTAACTCCGGCATTTCAAACGGCGTTTCTGCTGTTTCTTCCACTGGTGGTTTTAACTCCGGCATTTCAAACGGTTTTTCTACTGTTTCTTCCACTGGTGGTTTTAACTCCGGCATTTTAAACGGTATTTCTGCTGTTTCTTCCACTGGTGGTTTTAACTCCGGCATTGCAAATGGTTTTTCTGCTGTTTCTTCCACTGGTGGTTTTAACTCCGGCATTTCAAACGGTTTTTCTACTGTTTCTTCCACTGGTGGTTTTAACTCTGGCATTTCAAATGGTTTTTCTGCTGTTTCTTCCACTGGTGGAGCTGTTGTTATTGTTGAGGTGTCAATTTCAGTTTCTGGTATTCTGTCCAGAACACTATTCTTTTCCTGAAAATCAGTTTCTAACTGCGATTCCAATTCAGTCTCTGATGTGCTATTGTTAGTTTCGATCGCATAATGATGTTCTATGCTGGATAGTCTGTTACTAAGATCACTGACAGCTTCTTTGAGGATTGCAATATCTGGATTCTGTGACGACTCGAGATCGAGGTGACTTCCAGGTACGTTCAGTTCCCTTTCTACCAGTTTTCTAACAAACAGGCTTTTGTTATCTATAATATCCAGTTTGTCAAAAAGCTCATCTGACATGCTGATTGTTAATCGTTTCATTGAAATCTCTCATTAAAACTTTATGTATGTATTGTCATACTAGTGTATGCATATATCATACATATATATTTAATGGAAATATATTTCTAAACATATGTATTAAAAAAGAACTTGGCCTTATAGGCCATTAATGCAATGTCTATTTCTTGCAGTCGGGGCATGCCCTTCCCTTTGGAGTTGATATCATTGAATGTTTTGGTGTAATATTCTGGCATAACGGACATAGGTCATTTGCTTTCATAATTTTTTCAACGGCTTGAAGGTCTGCCTCATAAATGTGTGTGTCCCATCCAGTAGCTATCAATGATTCGATCTCATAATCAAGGTCATGTTCTCGGATGGCTTTTTTGAATCCTTCTACAATAGCAGGTATATTTGCCGGGAATCCTCCAAATGCATCCCATGAGCGATACAATATGTAAAGCCTTACTTGCTTTTCATTGAGCTGCTCGATCTTATATGCGATCCAGCAAGGCTGATCCTCATATTTTGGTATGTGGGTTTCATTTTCCCAAAGTATTCCCACATGTCTTCTGGAGCCTTTACGCAGGTTAGATATATTTGCATTAACTGTGTCGTATGCATCTTTTCCATATCTGAAAAGTTGCTTCGCATAACAGTAATCAAACTTTCTCTGGTCTCCTTCTGGTATTGACATGTACCAGTCAGCATACTCTTCTGTTAGCTCTTCCTTATATTTTTCAATAAGGTTTCTCCCGAATGGAACTGCAGAACTTACCTGGTTATTATTGACATCCTCTATCTGAATTGTTGCATGCACTCTTTTCGTTGGTGTTCCATAGTCCGGGTTGTGAACTTCACCTTTCTCATATATCTGGTATATTAATTGTGACCATGCAGAAGAAATTGTTTTTGATTTTATCAGTATAGCTTCCATTCTCGTCATTCCCTTGTTGTATCTTCCAGACTTATGCATGGATTTGCTAAAAAACCTGGCCGTAGGTTCAGTAGTCAATAGAAATAAATGTTTCTTTAAGTTAATATTATTTTCATATAATTGCTTTATAACTTTTTCTATTCTTGTTTATTGCTTCCTACAAGTGCACTTGCAAGCATAATTGCTTTAGTGTAATGTCCTCCAACTCTTGATGTATCAATGAATACATGTTCATCCATTAAAATGGGCGCACCAAGTCCGTCTCCTCCTCCTAAAAATGCTAGAGTTCGAAATACAAGGTTTCCTGAAATGCCATCAGGTGCAAGGATGAAATTTGCTTCTTTAATAGCATCTTCTATGAGGATGGTGTACTGCTTAGCATCAATACCGATCTCTCTGACTCGGTTAACAATGAAATCCCCGTCTGATAATGTTCGGTCGACGTATTCATTCCTTCCTATGTCTCCGAGTCTGCCTCCGGAAAGTACTCCTACAACAGGTTCTATATCGAACCTGCGTATGTGTTCCACTCCTAACTTGATGAATGCTATCTTATCAGCCAGTCCGTTTCCTTCATCTATCCCAACAGGTGCTATAAAAAATGCTTTTCCATCACTTGTTTGGAGTAATGCTATTCTGTGAAGTTTTTCCTGATTCAGTATCTTTTTAAGATGGGATAGCGTTTTGGATGCTTTTGCTGTGCCTCTTACTGCAGCATCTACATATTTTGACTTTAGCATATCTCCAAGAACTTTTTCCGGATCATTGGTACCAATCACTTCAAGATCAGTTCCAATGGCATCGATCTCTTGTTTGTTCCCTATAAGTATCACATGTGCATATCCTGCGTTATGCGCATCTCTAGCACTACTTAGCATTTTAGGGGTCGGATCTCTAACGCCTATGGCAACTCTTGCTCTGTTCTTTAACGCTCTCTCTTCAATAAGCTCAAGCAAGTCTTCAGTACTTTTTGTTCCCATTTAAGGTACCTACCATCAGTAATATCAATTAGAACACACAAAGTGGTGCAAACATTAATTACTTTTCCTGAATATTGGGTATTGATACTTTATGACAGTGCAGATGGAATGGGCAGAAAGATACAGGCCAAAAGGACTCGCAGATATTGTTGGCCATAAGAAGGTAGTTGATGGCCTTCGTTCATGGGCGGAGCAATGGGTCCATGGTGTCCCTGATAAAAAAGCTGTTCTTCTTCATGGGCCTGCGGGCATAGGTAAAACTTCTTCTGCACATGCATTAGCTGCAGATTTTGAGTGGGAATCAATAGAGCTTAATGCAAGTGATCAAAGAACTGCATCTATTATTGGAAAGGTAGCCGGTTCGGCCTCACAGATGCAAACGCTCAGTGGTACTTCTGGCAGAAGACTTGTAATTCTTGATGAAGCTGATAATCTTCATGGAAACAGTGATCGTGGAGGCTCGCGTGCTATCATTGATATAATCAAGAAGACAAATCACCCAATTATCCTGATAGCTAACGATCTTTATGGTATATCTTCATCATTGCGTTCACTCTGTCTTGACTTCAAATTTGGTTCTGTTCAAACTCGATCAATGGTTCCTGCTTTGAAAAGAATAGCACAAAATGAAGGTATCATGTGTGGTGTTGGCGTAATTGAAAAACTGGCTGAAGGTGCAGATGGTGACTTTAGGAGTGCTGTCAATGATCTTCAGGCTGTTGCGATGGGCCGCACTGAAATTAATATCGAAGACGTTTCCACTGCTGAACGTGATACTAAAGAATCTATATTCAAAGTCATTGGTAGGGTTTTCAAGGGAAGTAGTGTGCAATCTGCTCAGGATGCAGTTTATGGCCTGGATGAATCCCCCGAAGACCTTGTTCACTGGATTGATGAGAATCTTCCTTATCAGTATACTAGTAAGGATGAGGATCCATTGACCTCTGATATCTCTGATGCCTACCTTCGTCTTTCAAGAGCTGATCGTTTTCTTGGTCGCGTCCGTCGAAGGCAGAACTATCGTATGTGGCGCTATGCCAGCATGTTAATGATCGGCGGCACTGTTGTTTCCCGATCGCGTGCAAGGGGTGGCTTTGTCAAATATCAGGCTCCTTCTCTATGGAGGAAGATGGGGCAAATGCGTTCCCGACGTAATGTGCGTGATAATATTGCTTCTAAAATAGGTTCCCATTGTCATGAATCAATGACCTATTCTCGCCTGAGCTTATCTTCTATCTATTCTCAAATGCTTGAAAATGAAGAGTATGCACCTAGTGTAGTTGCAAATCTGGGTATCGACCAAGATGAGCTGGTTCAGATGAGTGGCGGGAATAAGTTTACAAAAAAGCTTCAAGCCATTTATGAAGAGGGGAAAAATATGCGGAATGATTCATCAGATGATGCTGAATTTTTTGCTATTCCGACGCCTTCTCCTGTAGTAGCTCCGTCTCAAATGAGTCTCGATAATATTCCTGAGCTTCCTTCAAAGCCCGATGTTGCAAAAGATGAATCTAGTACTTCTGCGCCATCCAAAGCTTCACAGAGAAAACCTCAAAAGACTCTCTTTGACTTTTGATTTTTTGAATTCATTTCTTTTTTAGTGCATATTTGGTATATTTCATGCCTTATGCATATGTTTTCTGAGAAGCTTCCGAAAATATGTATATATTATTATATATGTGTCTCATAACACTCATCATGTGGAATATATTGTAATATGCTTTTTATTATGTATATTATTTAGTAGAGGCTAATGGGGATTTATCTCATCATGCCTAATTCAGAGTTTTGTATTTCATACAAAAAATGAAGAGTATATATTTGTGCTAACCTTCGATATGCTAGCTCTAAAAGATTGAAGTATTTTTGAAATTACGAAGAGAATCCTGTATGGATTCCTTTCTTCATTATAGTATTTAGAGAATAGTGGAGTATGAGCGGGTTGGGGAGTGGGGGTTATTGTCAAAAAGAATATTAACCCGCTCAGATAGTTTATACATATTCTTGATTGTATATAAGCATGTTGCTTATAATCATCATCATTATGAGGTATTTTGTGTTATGGCCTTAATGATGTTGTTTTTCATAATTTCATGCTTATTTTGTATATTTTGAATTATTTTCTGGGATATTTCAGAAAGATCTTCTTTCTATAAAGAAAACAGATAAATATCTTGTAGCACACCCATATAGCAGGTGATAGAATGGTAATCGGAGTAACAATGGTTAATACTCTGCCCGGTAATGAAAGGGCAGCTTATAATGAACTAACTCGAATTGAAGGTATCAAAGAAATCTATCATGTTTTTGGAGAATATGACTTTGTCGTTATTATTGAAGTTGCAGACCTTAGTAATCTTAACAACATTGTTGATTTCATTCGAGAGGCTAACAATGTGACTGCAACTCAGACAATTGTGGGTGCTGAATTAATATAATATTCAGAACCTATTTATATTTTATATATTATTTAATTATCTATTCTACTACTTTGATTTTCTATTATTACATTGGAAGAGGGAGATCTCTTATGTCAGCTCCAATTGCAGAAGAACTTGCTAAAAACCAGAAATCTATTAGTGTTGCAGAATTCTTTGAGAAGAACAGGCAGATCCTTGGTTTTGATTCGGCTCCCCGCAGCCTGATCACAACTGTTAAGGAGGCAGTTGATAACTCTCTTGATGCTTGTGAAGAATCAGAGATACTACCTGATATATTATTACACATTGAACGTTCAGAAAAAGATAATATCGTTATGATTATCGAAGACAACGGGCCTGGTATCGTAAAGGAACAGATCCCAAAGGTATTTGCGAAGCTCCTTTATGGATCCCGTTTCCATGCTATTAAACAAAGTCGTGGCCAGCAGGGTATAGGTATATCCGCATCAGTTCTTTATTCCCAACTAACTTCAGGGCACCCAACCAAGATAATTTCCAAAATAGGCCAGGATGATCCTGCACATTTTTACGAATTGATGATAAATACCAGTACTAATGATCCTGAGATATTACGCGATGACATCGTTGACTGGGACCGCCCTCATGGTACTCGTATTGAAATGGAAATGGAGGCATCATATGTTCGCGGAAGGAGACAATCTATCTATGAGTATCTCAAAGCCACTGCAATTATAAATCCACATGCAAGAATAACTCTTGTTGAACCAGATGGCAATGAAGTGATATTTGAGAGGGGCACAGACAAATTACCAATTCCTGCCAAAGAAATTCTTCCTCATCCTCATGGGATCGAGCTTGGCACTCTTATGAAGATGCTTCGCTACACAGAGAGACAAAAACTCACTCCATTCCTTCGTTACTCGTTCTCAAAGATCGGTCATCTCACAGCAGAGGAAATCTGCAAGGCATCAGGACTTGATCCTGAGTCTGATCCGCATGAAATGGACCGTAATCAAGCCAAAAAACTCCTTGATGCTTTCGGGAAGGCCAAGATCATGGCACCACCTACAGACTGTCTTTCCCCTATTGGTGGGGATCTTATCTACAAAGGTCTGGAAAAAGAGTTCAGTGTGGACTTCATAGCAACTACCACTCGTTCAGCATCTGTATTCTCAGGCAATCCTTTCGTTGTGGAGGTAGGTCTTGCTTATGGTGGTGAACTTCAGAAAGATGACCGTGTTGATATTATGCGTTTTGCAAACAGGGTTCCTTTGCTGTATCAACAGGGTGGCTGTGTTACAACACATGCAATAGAATCTATTAAATGGAAACAGTATGGATTGAATCAACCTGGAGGTGGACTTCCAAGTGGCCCTGTGGTAATCCTTATTCACGTTGCTTCCACAAACGTTCCATTCACTTCAGAATCAAAAGATGCAGTTGCTGATATTCCTGAGATAAAAGATGAGGTGGAGCTGGCTATAAAGGAAGTTGCAAGAAAGCTAAATCGTTATCTTAACAAACAAAGTTCTCTTAAAAAGCGTCGTGAAAAAGAAATTATCATAACAAAAGTTCTTCCGAAACTTGCTGAAAAACTGGCTTCCACATTGGATAAAGAAATTCCGGACATCAATCCGGTTGTTGCAAAAGTAATGGGTAACCTTCTCGTGGACAGGCAGGTAAAAAGCAATGGCAATGGTGGGGCAGATGTTTCAATACGTGTAAAGAACTTTTCCGGGAAAAAACAGGAGCTAAAGGTTCATGATATGCTTTCTTTTGAAATCGAATCTCCAGTCCCAGAGCCTAAAATCATTACAATGGGGAATGATTTTGACTACATATGGGATATGACAATATCTTCCGATGCTTCTAAAGTTATTAATTATTCAGTGGCAACCCTTGATGGGAATGAAATCTCCAGATTACCTTCATTAATAGTTGAAGGATTGGATGAAGAACTTGTAACTGGTGCCAAGGCGATAAAAGGGGTGAACTAAATGTCTAATGATGTATCTTCACAGAGAGTGGAAAATGATGAGGTTGCAAAGAACCGTCTTTTAGGTCTGAGCAGCAATCTCTACAATCAGTTTATTGATGAGATCATTCCAAATGTTTCTCTTCCAAGCCGTACAAAGAACAATATCGAGTACAATGAAGCAAGTGATGTTTGGGTATATGGTGACAGGGAAACTGAAAGAACAGCTAAGACTGTAAAAGGTGCTTTTCAGTTGTTGAAATCAACTCATGTGGTTGATTTTCTTTTAAATAATCATATAGGACAGAATCGTGGTTCCACTTTGAGAGAGTTGTACTATATCTCAGAGAACTGGGATATAGCTAAGTTCCGTGAACAGCCGGAAAGTGACAGGTTGATCGAAGACCTCGAGATAATTTCTGGTCTTCAGAGAGAATATTTCCACATGCGTCCTGAGGAAGACGGTGCAACGATGTTCGGTCCGATACGCCTCCGTGAACAGACTAAAAGAGGTGACAGGATCATTCACTGTCAGGAAGATATTGGGGAAAGTGGTTACCAGATACCATTCAATGTCGAAAATATTGAATTCCTTGAAAATGATGCTGATTTTATCATTGCTGTTGAGACAGGTGGTATGTATGCCAGACTTATTGAGAATGGTTTTGATGAGAAATATAATGCCATCCTTGTTCACCTTAAAGGTCAGCCTGCAAGGTCAACCCGGCGTATCATCAAGCGTATGAATGATGAAATGAATATTCCTGTTACTGTTTTTACTGATGGGGATCCATGGTCATATCGTATCTTTGCTTCGGTTGCATACGGAGCTATTAAAAGTGCTCATTTGTCTGAGCACATGGCAACGCCTGGCTCCCATTTCATCGGAGTTCAGCCTTCCGATATAGTGGAATATGAACTTTCAACAGACAAACTGACGGACAAAGATGTAAGTGCTCTTAGAAGTGAACTTACAGATCCCCGTTTTGAGTCAGATTACTGGAAAGAACAAATAAGCTTGCAACTTGATATCGGCAAAAAAGCGGAACAGCAAGCTTTTGCAGGAAAAGGCCTTGACTTCGTCACGGAAACTTACCTGCCAAACCGTTTAAGTGAAATTGGCATTATATGATCTGAAATAATGCTTTCAGACACCTTTTATCGGTTTGAAGTGTCTGCAGATGGCTGTCTCAGATACAGCCATTCCTTTTGTTTTGGGATAATTGCATACCTTTTTTTCTTGGAATTGACAAAGTGAACATGAATATATCCTTTTGTTCAATTTATCCTGTATTGCCTTTTCTTTGATGATGTCTTGCCCAAGCCCCTTATGGTAATTTATTTCGCTGCGGCTGTATTTTAAGGCATAGGCCAGGAGATTGCTAACAGATGGCGGATTCCATTCATTATATACTATGTTCACTTCATGTTTTTCAGGTGGTATATTGGACCTATTTGTTTCATCTGTCTGCCCACCTTTACTCATAAGGGCGAAAATACTTGCTTTCTGTTTTTTCGCACGCTCATTTTCAGGATCCTGCCTTATTACCTTATTCATGAAATTCAGAGCAGCTTCGTACTTACCCAGGGTTTTTAGTGCAAGGCTTTTATTATAGAGTGCAGATTTAATCTTTCCCGTATCCGGCTGGACAAGTATCTTGTTATAGCATTTGATGGCCCCTTCATAGTCACACGATCTGTGAAGCAGCATCCCTTTCTGATTCAGTGCAATAATGTTGTACGGATCCACTTCCAGTGCCAGATTCAAAAAATGCAGTTTACGATCCGGGTCGCTTTCCTGCAATCCCTGTTGAGTCCATTTTTGGGAAATATCTCTTCTTTTTTCTTTCACTAGCCTATCTATTCAGGGAATCTTATATCATTCTTTTTAATGGGTTCTTTAATGATACATTGCTCTGCCTGAAAAAACTTATATATTGTTCACTTCAACTTTGCCTTATGCAGTTTAACCAGGCCATTCCCAATTACACTATCGATATCACGGGTTATCAACTGGGAACATTAGAATCTAAAATAACATCGTCAATTGTCATTCTTGTTGCATCGGTGTTGCATAAGGCTCAGATGTTGAGAAGCTCAAAAGGATATTTTATGGGATTGCAGAAAGCATTGACCTTGTCCTTGATGATTCACAGCCATAGGTGAGGTTTGACAACCATGGGGATTCCAGTCTCGATTTTGCAATGATAATGTGGGTCCTGACTCCTGGAGAGAAGTTTACTCTAATAAATATGGCTAATACAATGGTCAATGAAAGATTCCAGTAAGAAAGCATAAATATACCATTTCCGACACATACCATTATTAAGGCTAACTGATACAATCGAATTTCTAAGGTATATTGGGATGATAGATTACTATAAGATTCTTGGATTAGCACATGATGCATCCGATAATGAGATTAAGCAAAAATATCGGGAACTTGTTTCAAAACATCATCCGGATATAAACAATGAACCTGATTCGGAAAAGCGAACAAAAGAGATAACAGAAGCTTATTCCATACTCTCCGACCCGGAGAAGCGAGCTTTCTATGATCGCAGGTTCTTTAGCCGGAAATATAGCCATGGGAATCATAATGATCCAAAGAGGGAAAACGCCCGGGAATATAGCTTCCAAAGAAATAATTCAAATGCCGGGCATAAAATGTATGGTGATGTTTTGAGTTCGAAAAGATCATTTTCAGAAGAATTGTTAGATCAGTTCCTGAAGATCATAGGTATGCTTGCCATTCTGTGGATATTGCTTCGCCGCCCGACCGTTATAATAGGTATCTTATTTGCCATACTGTTCTTTTATGTCCTGTGGATCATACTGAAAGAAATTTATCTATTCTTTGAAGGCAAAAAATAATACTCATTTCTTTAAAATAGAATCACTTACTCATTTCAGGTAATATTTATCTCCGCCAACCTCCTGGGAAATGAGTCTGAACAGGCAGTTCAAAATTGGCTTGCCGAAAATCCGGAAAAGACTGACGAAGTGCTTGGTACCCAGTGAGGACGACAATCCTCACTTCTTTTTCTTTTTTCCCGCAACCTTTGATAATTAGCATGCCATCTAGAAAACCCATATATCTAAGAATGGATGGAAACCCACTTCCGGTACCAGCATTGGATATATTTAAATTGTAACAATGGACATGCAGAAGCATCATAAAAACCATTGCGCTTGTAATATCATCTGCTGCACTGGTCCTGCAATCCTACTTATGATCCAGAGTATTACACAGGCACCAACAGAACTTGTCGAGTTTGCCAATATTTTCGGCTCAATTCTGGTAGAAACTTATCAAAGTATATCACATGGTTGCTTTAAGATTATAATGGCCAGTGTTAACCAGTCTGTTATGCTGGCCCTTTCAATGGGTTATTATTGCTTCCATGGTCGAAATATGTGGCCTGAGTTATAAGGTATTGGTAGGGGTCCAGCAAGTAGATATTGGAGTTGGATTCGAAGCAGGACTCAGTATTGGGATTATAGCGATTGTCCTTGTCAGACTGACACGGCACCTTACACCCAGATAAGGTCTGACCAGTCTTTTTACTTTTATCCAATAATAAAGGAGGAATAGAAAATATGAATAATAAATTAAAAATGATAATAGGAATAGTGTTAGTGCTTTCCCTTTTTGCTGCCGGATGTACGCAGCAAGAAAGCGAAGGTGCAGGCACTGAAGAAAAATCAGCAACTATAGGATATGTAATGTGGGATGACGCAATTGCAAATACCAATGTAATAAAGCAAGTTCTCGAACAGGAAGGGTATGAAGTAGAAATAATAGCTGTCGATGCTGGCCCACTATACCAGGGAATTGCAGATGGTCAGTTTGACTTTATGACAGCCGCATGGCTTCCACAAACTCACGAAAATTACTGGGAGCAGTATGGAGATCAGGTTGACAGACTTGGTCCAAATCTTGAAGACTGCAAACTCGGCCTTGCAGTACCAACTTACATGGAAGACATTAATTCCATTGAAGATCTGAATGCACACAAGGAAAAATTCGATGGTCAAATCACCGGTATTGACCCAGGTGCAGGTATCATGCAGAGCACAGAAAATGCAATCGATGTGTATGGTCTGGACTATACTCTTGAATCCAGCAGCAGTGCTGGAATGGCATCTGCTCTTGACGGTGCTTACAGGGACGAGGAACCAATCGTTGTCACTCTCTGGACTCCTCACTGGGCATTCGGCAGATATGACCTGAAGATGCTGGATGATCCACAGCTGGTCTATGGTGGTGGCGATAACATAGAAACACTTGCAAGACTGGGGCTCAAGGAAGAAAAACCTGAACTCTACGCAATCATAGACAATATACATTACACCCACGAAGAGATACAGACCGTAATGACCGACGTTGAAGCAGGAATGAGTGCTGAAGACGCCGCTGCAAAATGGGTCGAAAACAATCCTGACAAAGTTAATGAATGGCTTGAAACTGAATAAGGGTAATTAACCCTTATTCCTTTTTTTAATCGTTCCAACCATCCTTATAAAATGCAAAATGGATCGGTAGCTTTAAATATAATGTTTTGAAATGTTAGCATGTTTTGTGGTAGCAATTGCCTTTATAGGTATGGCCGTAAAAAAAGTAACATTCACTTCTTTCTGACAGAATCACTTATCCATTCCAGATAATCTTTGTCTCCATCAATCTCCCAGGAAATGATGGCAGGAAGATCATAACTATGCAGTGATTTTATAGCTTCACTCACAGCTTCGAAATTATCAGAAGTCGTCTTTATAGAAAGTGCCATCTCACTATCTTCCTCAGCTTTACCATCCCATGTATAAATTGAAGAGATCGGATGTTGTTGTATATACAATAACATGCACAATTTCTCACCGCTTTTTTCCTTTTGTTGATTTATAAATTTATAATGTATAGTCCAATATTGTATTTAATCTACTGCTTTTATGTGTATCTATATAGATTATGTCGATTTCATTTATATGCTACAAATGATGTTTGCATATTATTTCAGGACTCCGATAAAATCATCAGGAAATACATAATAGCATCAATGTATATTTCTCAATAGGTCTATTTATATGTGGTTTCAAAATGAAAAACACTTTAAAGTATAATAAATATTTAATAGTATTATTATTGTTCTTCATATCTTTATCTGTAACGGTGTCTAGCGGCTGCTTTGAAAATGAGGATATTGTCAAGGTATCTTTTGAGGATACAGAAATATTAAATGAAGTAAAATCTAACAACAGTGTATCATTTAAAGTTGGAGTTTATTCAATGTATTCTCCAAGGACTGCAATAGATTATTATGAAGACTTTTTTGAGTACTTATCGGAGAGTTCGGACACCGATTTTGAACTTGTTCAAAGGGATGATCCTGCAGAATTACTCTATTTGTTAGAATCCAATCGGCTGGATGCATTATTCATTAGAGGAGATGATTACAGGAAGGGCCATGATGAGTTCGGAATGGAAATAATTTCTATTCCTGTTCTACATGGGGATATATATTACAATTCATATGTAATAGCTCATTCTGATAGTGATATAAGTTCAATTGAAGACCTCCGGGGGAAAAGTTTTGCTTTCAATAGTTTCCGTTTTACCCATGGGTCTATAGTTCCCGAATATATGGCTGATACAGTAGATGGTTCGCCAGATGATTTCTTTTCCAGTTATATTTTTAGTAATAGTCAGGATAACTTTATAGATATGATTTCTCAAGGCAGCATTGATGCGGCGGAGGTAGATTGTGTGGTCTGGGAATATCTGGTTGAAGATTCTCTTTTAGAATTAAAAATTGTGTACAGATCTTCCCCGCAGTTAGTGCCTGTAATTGCGGTTCACCCGGATATTGATGTGGGGGCAAAAGAAGAGTTCAGTAAATTGCTCTTATCAATGCACAAAAGTCCGAAAGGAAGAGAAGCATTGGGGAACATGGGTTATGATATGTTCATTAAGATCGATGATGATATGTACATAAATGAGATGATCTGAGGCTACTATAATGTCAGAAAGATATCAAAATTTTCTTCTTTTTTTTAGGGACCTTAGTATTAGAACAAAACTGATCATCAGCGTTGCATTCATTATTTTGTTGATGGGAGTTATGATGGGTTCATATCTGAACATCGCACAGACAAAAATGATGACTAATGAACTTAATGAAAAAGGTTATTCTATCACTCGTAACCTGGCTTACGACTCTGCTAATCCAATTTTACTAGGCAACAATGTAAAAGTTAGCTGGCTGGTTGATTCAGTTAAACAATCCGATTCTGATGTAGTATATGTTTTTATAGCAGATAGCAATGGAGGCATTATAGCTCATACATTTGAAAATGGTTTTCCGATTGCTCTTCGGACTATGAACTCTGCTAAGGAAGGTCTAAGTACACAATTGATGGATACGGAATATGGGCATATAAGGGATATTTCATACCCAATTTTGAATCGGGGAGTTGGTGAAGTTCATGTGGGTATCTCTCAAGAGAATATTATAAGTGCTGTTAATAGATTTAATCTATTTTTTGGGATATTTCTCTTTATTTTCTTGTTGCTTGGTATGAATATTGCATATGTTTTCGGCTCATTCATTTCATCTCCTATATTAGAATTAAAAGATGGTGTGGAAAGTTTTGGTGATGGCAATCTTCATCAAAAAGTAGAAGTTACTTCTAATAATGAGGTTGGAGACCTTGCTCAATCATTCAATAAAATGGTGGATCACATCTCAGTTCTTATTGAAGCAAAAGAAAAAACGGCAAAAGAGCTACTTGAAGCAAGAAATTATTTGACAAAAATAGTGTCTGGTAGCATTGATGGTATTGTGGTTTTTAATAGCAGGGGTATAATAGAGTTTGCAAATGAAGCTTTTCTCAAAATCGTGAAATGTGAATCTGATGAGGTAGTGGGTAAAAATATAGATGAGATCATAAATGAGGATATAGGTGAATATAAAAGGGGTCAGAAGCTAGATTCTAATAAAATAGTTGACAAAGACCACGAGCTTACTTCAACAAATTCAGATGGCATTTTAATACATTTGCTTGCAAGCGTAGGTAGTATTGAATATGATGACCATCTCAAATATGTTGCTGTAACCAGGGATGTTACTGAATTAAGAAAGCTTGATGAGATGAAAAAGAATATAGTGTCTAACATTTCTCATGAGTTGCGAACTCCACTGAATATTATGCGTGGATATGTTGAATTGTCTCTTGAAGAAGAGGATATTGCAAGAAGGAACAGCTTCCTTGAAAAATCTTTAGTAGCCCTTGAAAAACAGAATTGGATGATACAGGACCTTCTTGAAGTTTCAAGGGATGACACTGATGGCTTTGAGTTTGACCTGGTAAAAATAAATCTTAATGGGATCATTGAAACATCATTGAATAATTTAAATGAAAATCTCAAATCCTCTGGAGTAGTTCTAAATACAAACTTTGCAAAGGACTGTTTTGTAAAAGCAGATTCCGAAAAATTAGTTTATGCACTTAACAAGATTATTGATAATGCTTTAAAGTTCACTTCGAAAGGGGGTAGTGTGGAAGTGGGGTCTATATTGAACAATTCTTCGGTTTCTATCTATGTAAAGGATAGTGGTACAGGGATATCCAAAGGCGAGATCCATAGGATATTTGACAAATTTTATCAGGTCGATGGAAGCTCTACTCGTAGGTATGGTGGTAATGGCCTTGGGCTGGCAATAGCCAAAAAAATAGTTGATAAGCATAATGCTAAGTTATTTGTGGATAGCATACCTGATGTGGGAAGCACTTTTTACATTGATCTTCCTTATTTTGGATCTAAAACATATGTTTGTCCAAATTCGCATATGGGCGATATGATTTTCTCAAATTAAGTTTCTATATCACCTGATTTAAATTATCATCATATGAGTGCTGAACAAGCTACTTATTTCAGGGAAATAAAAAAATTCGATCAATTGTGGATGCAGCTTCTAGTAGTTGGTACAGCTGCATTGATTTGGTATTTTGCAATTTATGCAGCTGATCTATGGAAACCTGTTGGAAATTACTCTGAATATGATAATTCTCTGGTCATAATGTGGCTGACTTCTGGTATTGTATTTCTTATATTTATGTATTCAATGAGTTTGGTGGTTGAGGTTCGAAATAGTGGATTATACTTTCAATTCTATCCATTTCATCTGTCGTTGAAACGTACACTCCTTTTCAGGATATCAGAAGTTATGGAGTTCGTGAATATCGTCCATTAAGGGATTGTGGTGGATGGGGATAAGGTATGGATTGAATGGGAAAACGTATACGACATGGTACCAGTGGTGTACTGTTTGAATTAGTATATAACAAGCGGTTTATGATTGGCTCGCAAAAAAGCAAGTGATCTGGCGGCAGCAATACGAACAGCCATTTACAATGCTAAGTAAAAGTATTTGTATTTCAATAATCTTCAATATTAACAAACGCAATGGTGTATGCAATATACTATATGGATAAAATCTGAATCCCATAGTTTGATATTTCAAATTTGAAATATACAACAATCTGTATACTTTTGATGATAGATTCAGTTCATTTTTTATTTAATAATGCCCATCTTATTTCATGAAAGGGAACCTCATTGAGTTTGAGCTTAATGATTTTGAATTTGCAAAGCCACCTGTTTCTAAAGATTTTATTGTCAAAATTTTTGAAGATTTTTCATTAAGCCATATTTTATATTTTGGAGCTGATTTCTTTTATGTTGAAATGACAAATGGTGAACCTTTACTCCTTGTAAGCATGGACGGTAGCTACCCTCAAAACATTGAGCTGATTTTTGATTTTATGGTGACTGAGGGACTGGGTATAATAAAATATGAAAAGGGATCTTTATTGAAGGGCTCAATTATGATGGGTGAAGCAAGTACTTCTTAAAGTGATATTTGTGAAATTTGCTAAACAATATTGGGAGATTATCAAATTATGGGCTAAGTTTATATAGCTGTGAATATCTGTGAATAAATGAGCGAAACATGGTGAAACAATCAGATGCTGAAATTAGTTCAAAAATCATTGCTGACAGCCCTTTTATTGTAATATCCAGAAAACTGGATGACGATTTGCCTGTTTCTTACGTTAGTGATAATATCAAGCAGTTTGGTTATTCTCCTGTAGATTTTACATCCCGGGCAATGAATTTTGGTGAAATAGTCCATCCTGATGACCTTAATAATATTTCTAAAACTTTTAAGTATCTAAATCCCGTGATTACTGCATTTGAACAGGAGTACAGGATCATTACTAAATTTGGTGAGATACGCTATGTTGAAGAAAAATCACAAATAAGGCGCGAAGAAAATGGTGATTACTACATTGATGGCGTTATTATCGACATCACTGGAAAAAAGCATAGGAAAGTGGATGATGAAGTTATAAATGCAAATGTCGGCGGTAAGGATGCATCTCTTGAAGATGTTCTTTCTCTTCTTGTTACAAATGCTGAAATGATAAGCTCTGATCTAAAATGTGCTGTGATACTGCTGGATAAGTCTAAGAAGAAAATATTTCACGTTGTAGCTCCGAACTTGCCTGCTTTATTCAGGGAATCTCTCGAAGGAATAGAAGTAGAATATGGTATGGGATACTGTGCCAAATCCATATGCCTTGGAAGGCGGGTTATAATTGAGGATGTGGGGAAACATCCTTTCTGGACGAAATACAGGGACTTTTCAAAGAAACTCGGTATGAATGCATGCTGGGCTGAGCCAATGGTGGCATCAAATGGTGACATTCTTGGTGTCTTTGCTATGTACTTTGAAAATCCGAGGTCTCCGAAAAATGCATGCATGCACTATCTCAAAGCAAATGCAGATATTGCGGCAATTGAGGTTGAAAACAGAATTGTCAATGAGACATTTCGTGAATCTGAGCATAAATTCAAGATCATATTCAATAGCATCAACGATCTTATTTTTCTCAGCAAATTGAACGGCACCTTAATAGATGTTAATCAGGTTGCTGTTGATACCCTTGGATACTCCAAAGAATATATTTTAAGCTTATCTCCAAGAAACCTGGTTCCTTCAAAATATGTAGAGCATGCCACAGATTTCATTAAACTCATAGAGGAAAATGGTGAAGCTACCTATGAGTCAGCAGCTATTCGAAAAGATGGCTCTGTTGTACCACTTGAAGTTAATGCCAGACTTATTGAGTACAATGGTAAAAAAGTAATTCTGTCAGTTGCTCGTGATATTGCTGAACGTAAGAAGGCTGAAAAATCAAAACAGCTGAATGCTTCAAGGTTAGAGGCATTGGTCAAGCTAAATGATATGGCTGGAGCTTCTTTAAATGAGATCACTGATTTTGCCCGCGAAGAAGCCGTAAGACTTACTGACAGTAAATTAGGTTATCTTGCGTTCACAAATGCCGATGAAACTGTTCTTATCATGCACTCATGGTCAAAATCTGCAATGAAAGATTGTGAGGTTGAAGATAAGCACTTCACATATCCTGTGGAAAGTACCGGTCTTTGGGGTGAGGCAGTGCGCCAAAGAAAATCTATTATTACCAATGATTATAAATCACACAATCCTATGAAAAAAGGTTATCCTGAAGGTCATGTTCAATTAAATAGACATGTAAATATCCCTTTATTCGATGGGGATCATATTGTTGCTGTTGCTGGTGTGGGCAATAAAGAAGAGGATTATGATGAATCTGATGTACTTCAACTTACTCTCCTTATGCAGGCAATGTGGAAATTGGTTAAGAGGAAACAACTTGTTGCTGCATTTAGTAAATACTCCACAGAGCTATCAAAAGCTAACAAGGAACTGAGATCAGTCAATAGGATGAAAGAAGAGTTCATTGAGGATAATTTCCCTGAGAACAGTGGATGTAGTCTCTCTGAACCTGATGAATTAAGCGATGAGGCTCTCAATCTGATCAATGCTTCCCAGAAAGAAGCAATGTCAGCTTTGCTTCGAAATTCAGAACGCATAAAACGCCTGTCTGACACACTGTTCTATCAAAATTTAAAATCATTGGGTAAAATTGATTATACATTTGAATCTATTAACGTTTGCAGCCTGATGTCGGATACATTGCTAAATCTGATACTATTGATCGATGAAAAACAACTGGATCTTCAAAAGGATATTCCTCGTAATCTTTCTCTCGTGAAGGGAGACAAAGAAAAGCTGGCTGATGTTTTTCTTAATTTAATTGACAATGCTATAAACTTTACTCCAGAGGGCGGTTCTGTGGGTGTAAAGGTATACGAAGATGGTAATTTTGTGCATACTGAGATATCTGACATGGGACCTGGTATACAAAAGGAATTGATCCCTCATCTGTTCCATAGCTTTTATCAGCTTGATGCAAGTTCAGGTCATATGTATTGGGCAATCGAATCCGGACTTCAGATGTGCAAAGATATAATTGATGCACACAAAGGGAATATCTGGGCAGAAAGTGAATTAGATAAAGGAACAACTGTTCATATTGAGCTTCCTTTATGGGTTGAATGATAAGTTTAATCGATGCGTGGGTGGACAAATAAATGCAACTGGCTCTATTAGGTACAATTTTCCTTTCAGACAAAAGAAAGGATCTGCTTCTATTATTGATAAATGGGCCAATGAATATTGAGGATGTCAAAAATGCACTCAAGGTAACTACAAGTTCTATAATGACGCAGATCAAGATATTAATAGATCATGGGCTTGTGGTATATTCAGATGATAAATATTTCCTTTCTCATTTTGGTGAAGTGATTGTTAGAAAGATGCTACCTCTTGTCAATACTTTGAAAGTTTATTCTGACAATATCGAATACTGGGATAATCATAAGTTCAGTGCATTACCTGCACCACTGCAGGATAGGATCGAAGAGATTGGTGATTGTGAACTTATTGAAGCTGATCTGAATCGTATGTATGAGCTCCCACAGAAGCTGGAGGATAATCTTGCAAAAGCAAAGATCATAATGGAGGTATCTTCATACTTCAGTCCAGCATATGCTTTCAAATATCTTGAATATGCAAAGAACGGTGTTCATATGGAACTCATTGTAACAGAACCTGTTTTTGAAAGAATGAGAAATGAGTATCTGTCTGTATTAGAAGAATTCATTAGTTTGGATAATACTAATCTATATGTGTACAATGATCAAATTGGTCTTGCTTCCTGCATTGTTACTGATGAATTCCTTTCATTTGCACTTTTCTTTAAGAATGGTATGTATCATAACCATGCAATGATGAGTTGTGAAAAGTCTGCTCTTAAATGGGGTGAAGACCTTTTCAATTATTTCATGACCACTGCTTTATATGTAGATGGTCTTTAATTCTTTCTAAATTTTTGATTAGCAGTATCTATTTATTTGACTTTTAATCTTCCAATGATTATCGGGAAACCCTTATCTGTATTTGTGGATTCTTAAATATTTGTGGATTTTTAAATATGTATAGTTTTATATTATATAGTGCTATATATCTCATTAATCTGATTAATGCTGTTAATCTGGTGAATTGCTTTTTCAGGGTTAATCAGTTTTATCTGGTACCTAGCAATTCTACTATTAACGACGTTAACAAAATGACGCGGTGTAACGCCGTGAACACAACTCATATTTTCTTTCCATTTATGTTATATACCTTTGAGCTTAACTTTCCATAACTCAACAGTTGCAAATTAGAGTGGGCAATTGTTGACACTAATATAACATTTGGAGGAAATGTCTAATGGATTCGACTACATTAAACCAATTAGCAGAAGCTGTGGTCGGCGGAAACGTCGGTGCAGTAGAAGAACTCGCGAACAAAGTAGTTGCAGATGGAGATGATGCTTACACAGCTATCCTCGACGGTCTTGCAAAAGGAATGGTCATTGTCAGTGACAAGTATGAGAGAGGAGAGGCCTTTGTCCCACACCTGCTCGTTGCATCCAATGCAATGTATAAAGGTATGGATATCTTAACTCCACACATCGTCACACAAGAAGGACATGTACCAGCAGTCGGTGTAATCGGAAGTATTGAGGGTGACGTTCACGATATTGGAAAGAACCTCGTAAAGACAATGCTTTCAGCAGCAGGT
>Ga0206328_140_pt1 | contig 20787 bp, 18 predicted proteins | sample SalPonR1_A_D2_MG_FD_142664 | JGI IMG/M metagenome (GOLD analysis project Ga0206328, IMG submission 142664)
GAAGACGGACAAGTACCTCCCGTACATCCTCACGGTCTTCTTCTTCATCACTTTTGCACCGGTGCCAGTAACTCCCATGCTCTTCATGAAATATTCGGCATCATCAGGATGAATTATATCTATCATGGACACTTCGAAATCCCTGGATCTAGTGAAAGGCTGCCTTTTTCTCATTGCCCTTGCAACCTCAACAAGATCCTTTGTTTCCGGGATATCATGTGTCCTTATAATGTGTGCTCCCTTTTGCACTACAATTGCAGTGGCAGCCAGACTTCCATATAGTCTCTCATCGGCAGGTTTGTGTAGAACTGCATCAATGCAGGACTTGCGTGAAACTGCTGCAAGCAACGGTTTCTGGAAAACCTGCAGGCTTTCGAATTGCTCTATGGTCTCAAAATCATAGATAGGATCCTTCTCAGCTACCCATTTACCAATTGCGGGGTCCAGTATAAGCTTGTCCGTATCAACACCCTTTGATTCTGCTTTTGTAATGATCTTTTCAAGTGATCCCATGATCGAATCCATGCCAATAGGATCACCGGGAACTTCCTCAGACGCCATTACAACGGCAGGACAATCATGATCCTTCATCACATCAAGCATTTTTTCATCAATTGCAAATCCGGCCACATCATTGATGATATCTGCACCGTGTTTTAGTGCTTCATTGGCAATATTAGAATAGACGGTATCTACGGAGATGGGGACATCCACATTATCTTTCAGAACATCAAGTGCAGGGATCAGGCGCTGAAGTTCCTCCTCTTTTTCAATTGCGGGACTTGCAAGAGGCCAGGTGGAGCGTGCACCAATATCGAGGATATCTGCACCATCATCTATCATTTTCTGAGCGACGTCCAGAAGTGAATCGGTACTTACCACCGATCCTTTGTAAAAAGATTCACGGCTTAAGTTTATGACGCCCATTAATCTAACGGGATACTCATCGCCTACTTTAAGGCCGCATATATCAGCATCAACAACCATCGTTCTACCAGTAAAGATTATTCAGATGAAATTAAAAAAGACCTTCTTATTTAAAAAATGAGTGACTGATCAGCTTCTTGCAGCTGTCAGTACATGTTCCATGAGTATTGCGATGGTCATGGGTCCAACGCCGCCCGGTACCGGTGTGATCAGGGATGCCTTCTTGATAACATTATCAAAATCAACATCTCCGTATATCTTTCCATCTACCTCGGAGATTCCTACATCGAAGATAACAGATCCTTCCTTGACCATATCGGCTCTGATCAGGTGCTTAACGCCAGTTCCAACAACAAGTATGTCTGCATCCAGTGTGAATTTCGTTAGGTCATCGGTGAATACATGGCATACAGATACGGTTGCATTTCTGTTCACAAGCATAGCTGCCATAGGCTTTCCCACAACGTTACTGTGTCCTACAATAACTGCATGTTTGCCCTGTATCTCAACATCATATTCTTCCAGTGCTCTGATAACTCCCTTTGGTGTGCATGGAACCAGTCCTTCATCACCTATCAGAAGTTTTCCCATATTGTATGGGTGGAATCCATCTGCATCCTTTGCAGGGTCAATGGAAAGCATTGCAGCTTTATCATCAAGATGTTTTGGTAGTGGCAACTGGAGCAGGATCCCGTGAATATCATCTCGACCATTGAGTGTGGCAATGGTTTCCATGAGCTCTTCCTGAGTTGTGGTTTCTGGCATATTGTGGTCTTCAGCATGAACGCCAACTCTTTCACAAGCTTTGTGTTTCAGGCGAACATACATCTTTGAAGCAGGGTCATCTCCTACAAGTACAGTAGCAAGACCAGGGGTTATACCTCTCTCTTCCTTGAGCTGTTCGATTCCCTGTTTTACTTCTGCTTCGACCTTCTTTGCCAATGTTCTTCCATCAATTCTTCTGGAATCGTGGTTCTCTTCTGCCATTATGAACACCCGATATTCTGTATCCTTATACAGACTTTATTTATTGTCTGTAAACCGGGAAACTACTGCAGAGCTGCTCAACATCTGAGCTTACTCCGTGAAGTACGGTTTCGTCATTGAGATTATTAATTACGGTATCAATGTAGCCTGCAATTTCTTTCATCTGAGCTTCCTTCATTCCACGGGTTGAAGGTGCAGGAGTACCTATTCTTATTCCACTTGTAATGAATGGACTTCTTGTCTCGAATGGAATTGTGTTCTTGTTCAGTACAATTCCAGCTGAACTCATTCCAGCTTCCGCTTCCTTTCCTGTAATGTCGAACTTGTTAAGGTTGATAAGCATCACGTGGTTATCGGTGCCACCGGATACAATGTCAAATCCTCTTTCTGCAAGCTCTTCTGAAAGTACCTTTGCGTTCTTCACTGTCTGGAACTGGTCCTGCTTGTATTCATTACTAAGTGCTTCCTTAAACGCCACTGCCTTTGCAGCAATAATATGCATAAGTGGTCCGCCCTGAATTCCCGGGAAGACGGATTTGTTCAGATCCTTTGCGAACTCTTCCTTACACATGGCCATTCCACCCCTTGGACCTCTGAGCGTCTTGTGGGTTGTGGTTGTTACAAAATCTGCATATGGCACAGGGCTTGGATGTGCGCCACCTGCAATAAGTCCTGCAATGTGTGCAATATCAGCAAGGAGGTATGCTCCTACTTCATCTGCAATTTCCCTGAATCTTTTGAAGTCAAGGGTTCTGGAGTATGCGGATGCACCACAAACTATCATATCTGGCTTGTTCTCTTTTGCCATTTCCAGAAGCGCATCGTAATCAAGAGCTTCGGTTTCCTTGTCAACGCCATATGGTATAATGTCATAGAGCTGACCTGCAAAATTCACAGGACTGCCATGTGAAAGGTGTCCGCCATGGTTAAGGTCCATAGACATGATCTTATTCCCTGGTTCTAGTACGGAGAAATAGCATGCCATATTAGCACCAGAGCCTGAATGTGGCTGAACGTTCACGTGGTCTGCACCAAAGATCTCCTTTGCTCTTTCAATAGCAAGATCTTCTGCAATATCCACAAATTCACAGCCACCGTAGTAACGCTTGCCTGAATATCCTTCTGCGTACTTGTTCGTCATTACGGAGCCTTGTGCTTCCATGACCGCTCGGCTTGTATAGTTCTCTGATGCAATAAGGTTTAGCTTGTAATCCTGGCGATTTGCTTCCAGCCTTAGTGCCTCTGCAATATCCGGGTCTGTTTCTAATATATATGACATGTTATCAACCGTTAAATCAGTAATATTAATGCTTTTTATTTAAAATAATGATGTGTGTAAATGTCAATTATCTGCGTATTACAACTCTGCCTTCCACTTTAAGTTTACCCTCAACAAAGAGCTTTACCGCCTCAGGGTATATTTTATGTTCCTGCTCAAGGACCCGTGCAGATAATGTTTCTGCCGTATCATCATCAAGAACCGGGACACATTTCTGGATGATTATAGGTCCGGTATCCATACCCTCATCTACAAAATGGACTGTGCAGCCAGCAACTTTCACTCCATATTCAAATGCCTGTTCCTGAGCATGTAATCCTTTGAAAGCAGGAAGTAATGCAGGATGGATATTGATGATCCTGTTACGATATGCTTCAATGATTCCTTTTCCAAGTATGCGCATGTATCCGGCAAGAAGCACAAGATCTGTATTATGGTCTTCCAGAACTTCCAGAACTTCCTGTTCATATTGTATCTTATTTTCAAAATCGGAAGGGTCTACAAAAACATCGGTAATTCCACGATCCTCAGCACGTTTCAGAGCATATGCATCTGAAACATCACTGACAACAACAGTTATCCGGGCATCTTTTATGTATCCATTTTCAATGTTATCGATAATGGAATGGAGGTTTGACCCTCTTCCTGAAACAAGTACTGCGATGTTTGTAGTCATTGCTGTCTTTAAAGATATATCTATATATTAGAGTTTTGGATTTATATAAATTTAAAAAGACCACATATAGTTAATATCAAAAAGGAAACAAAAGATCCGGATAATTCATATTTCACTATTATGTTTTTTTATCCTTTCTTCTATAAGCTCTGATAGCTCTTCATTTCCTGATAACCTGTCAAGCTCTCTTTTTTCTATAAGGACAGTATTCAATACATTCTCTGATTTGGTCTTGCCATCAATAATGAATACGGATTTTGTCCTTGTAACACTTGATATACTGCTCATAAGATCTGCTCTCTTGATCATTGCGCTACTATAAGTGCTAATGCCGGTAAGCAATGTATCCGATGTATTCTTTGATATGGCTTTAAAAGGTGCCTGACTGGTTGACATTATTTGGTATCCAAGGGAATACATCATGTTCAGAACACCATCATCCGGAGCAGCTTCTTCCTTTAATTTCTCAACATGCTCTGCCTGGATTGCCTTTTTTTCGAATCTCTGGAGTATATCAATTGATTTTGCCAGTGCAATGTCAAGCAGTTCTTCCATGTGAAGAACAATATCTATTGATGCATCCATGCCACCATCCTCATATTTACTGATGGTTCTTCTGGACACACCTAATTCACTTGCAAGTGAACCAATTGACATGGATATTTCCATGCGTGCATCTTTCAGGACGTCTCCGTTTATGGATACGTAAAGACCCCCCGGGGCTGCGGATACAAGCGGGGGCATCTCTTCAACAAAGTAATCGTAAAGAGTTTGAATATTTACGGCAGGTATATCATAACGCATGTATACTACGCTATCTTCGAGTAGCTGATCTCTGGTCTTTGCTCCTACCAGCAATGCCGAACCGCCTAAATACCTTGCAAGACTTTTCATTTCTCTTGCAGTTTCTTCGTTCAATCCATCAATGTTGTACAAGACTTTGCAAAAAAGAAGAGTGCCAGAGTTGCGGGCAGCAAGATCAAAACTTCGGGGTCTTATGTTGCAACGTTTTGAAACGGTGAAACCTGCTTGTTTTAATACATCTATGATTTGATGTATCAGGATCTCTTTTGTCATTACGGATTAGACTGTGTTTGAACATCTATATAAGTGTGTCTATTACTCATGTACAATTTCTTTAATATATCTCTATAAAAATCATTTTTGTTATATCAATGAGGTACTTCTATACTAACAAACTTATTTAATATAGATTATAACTAATGTAGTATAATATAATGCAGCTACGGGCTTGAATTCCTGCTTTCAATAGTTTCTTCAAAATATTTGATGTTTGGAAAGATACCAGATGCACAATGAAAACGCGATCAATTTTAAAAATGCCATTGATATTTCTCCAATACCAACTGCATTGGTGGACTCTGAGTGGAATACTATTTATTTAAACAATAAATTCACAGAAAAATATGGCTATACACTTAGTGATGTTCGTCCTATCCAAAAGTGGAGGAAAGTTGCTTATCCTGAGAAATACTGGAGAAATCAGACACTTGATTCATGGTGTGCTTCATTAGAACGTTTAAGTTCCGGAGGGGATGCTATCCCTTCAGTTGAAAGGACCATTAAATGTAAAAACGGATCTATAAAAGAGGTTGAACTTAATTTCTCTAAGATGGATAATGGTCAGATTCTCATTACTTTTAGTGATATGTCAAAGTATAAGATCGCAGAAAAAGCATTGTATGATAGTAAAGTGATGTTTAGGGAATTATTTAGAAATTCTCCAATTGCTTATCAATCCCTTGATGAAAAAGGAAACTTCATAGACATCAATCCTGCATGGACAGAATTGCTTGGTTATTCATATGAAGATGTTAAAGGTAAATGGTTTGGTGATCTTTTAAAAGCAGATTATGTTTCCTATTTCAGAAGCTCCTATGAAAATTTTCTAAAAAATGGTTGCCCACACCCATATCAATTTCATGTTTTCAGTAAAAGTGGGAATCTTATTCTTATTGAACTAATGGGCGAAAGAGGATATGATGCCAATGGTAAATTTTCACAGCTTCACTGTCTCATTCAGAACATTACAGAGCGTGAAATCGCCAACTTCGAACTCAAAAAGCAAAAAGAGACCGCTCAACATTATCTGGATATTGTAGATGTAATGATAATTGCTTCTGATAATAATATCAATGTAACTCTCATTAACAAAAAAGGTTGCCAGGTTTTGGGATATTCTGAAGATGAACTTATAGGGATAAATGGGTTTGAGTTGTGCGTACCTGAAAAATACAGACACATCTACGGCGCGTATTTTATGAAAATTGTCACTGGAGAAATTGGGGAAATTAATGATGTTGAGTTGCCAGTTCTGACAAAAAAAGGTGATGTTCGACTGATAAGATGGCAGGTTAGTCCTATATGGGAAGATGGTAGGATAGTAGGTGTTCTGACATCTGGAAATGATGTCACTGAGCGCAAAATAGCAGAAACTGCCTTGATCCTTGATGAATCCCGTCTGGAAGCATTGGTTGAGCTAAACCATATGACGGATTCATCCGTGTACGATGTTATTCATTTTGCTCTTGAAAAAGCAGTAGAGCTCACTTGCAGTCAGGTTGGGTATATAGGCTTTGTCAATGAGGACGAATCTGCAATATCTATGCATTCCTGGTCGGAAAACGCAATTAATGAATGTGATATTACCGTCCATTCCACTGAATTCCTTGTTGAAGATATCGGTCTTTGGGGCGATTCTGTAAGAAAAAAGAAAGCAGTTATATCAAATGATATTTCGCACGATTGCTTTACAGAAGATAATTATCCCGATGGTCATATTTCGATCAACAGTCACCTTGGCGTCCCTATATTGCATGATGGGAAAGTGGTTTCTATTGTAGGTGTTGGAAACAAAGAAGAAGACTACAATAATTCTGATATCCGCCAGATCACACTTTTAATGGAAGGTCTGTGGAAGATCATCAAGAAAAGACAGGATGAAAGTAAATTAAAGAAATATGCAGAAGAACTGGCCAGGAAAAACAATGAGCTTTCTTCTCTTGATATTCTTAAAGATGAATTCCTTTCAAACATCACCCATGAACTGAAAACTCCTCTTATTTCCATTAAAGGGTATAGCGATCTGCTTTCAGAGGAGCATATTGGTCCACTCAATGATGACCAGAAACTAAGTGTAAAAAGTATTGTGAAAGGCTCGGAGCGTTTACAAAGGCTTGTTGATTCAATTCTCTACCTGCAAAATATCCACTCTGGAAATGTAGAATACAATTCGGATGTTATATTTATCAAAGATTTTGTTGAGAAAGTTCTCTATGACATTAGCTTGATCATAGGTACTAATATCAATGCTATACAAACAGATATTCCTGATTCATTACCATTGCTTTCAGGAAATACTGATTATCTGGAACAGGTTTTTTTCCATATTATCGATAATGCACAAAAATTCAGTTCAGATTCTGATGAGATTAAAATAACAGTTCTACATGAAGGTGAAAATATGCATGCTGTTATAGAGGATCATGGAATTGGCATTTCTGAAGAACAACTGCCACACATTTTCAAACGTTTTTATCAGGCCGATGGTTCTCGGGAGCGCAAATATGGTGGAAATGGAATTGGTCTTCATTTGTGTAAGAGCATTGTTGAAGCCCATGGTGGTAGCATGTGGGCGGAAAGTGAGTTAGGTGTAGGTACGAAGATCCATGTGAAACTACCATTTTCCGGAAAGTGTTAGTTATGATATTCATTTCAAATGCCAACAAAATCATTTAATTGCTATAAGGTATATCTGCTACCCGATAAGGAGCCAGTTGTGAAGATGATAATAGGAATAGATGATACCGATTCCCGTGAAGGGATGTGTACTACATATCTTGCATCATTACTGATCGATGAACTCTCAGGTATAGGAACTTTGATAACTAACCCCCTACTTATTCGTCTAAATCCTACCATTCCTCATAAAACCCGTGGAAATGCTGCAATATCATTTTCTATTGATTGCAGTGACCCACAGGCTGTTATTGATCATGTAATTTCCAGAGTTTCACAGTTTTCCCGACTGGAATGTGATACTACAAATCCGGGTATTGCTTTTGTAATGGATGAGCAGTTAAGCCAGGTAAAAAATGAGCTTGATGATTTCTTCAAACGTGCAGTCACTGATGTGATACCAATAGATGATGCCATAAACCTTGCACAAAAGTTGGGCCTGGAATTCAGGACTTTTAAGAACGGTCGTGGGTTGATTGGCTCCCTTGCAGCATGTGGAGCAATGTTAAACTCTGGATGGGATCACACTTATGAGTATCTTGCATATAGAAAGCAGGATGTATGGGGCAGTCCACGCAGTGTTGATATAGATTCTATTTATGAAGCTGACAGGAATACATATCCTGAGACCTGGGATTCTGTCGATTTTGCAAACAACCTGGTAGTATGTGTGCCGCATTCTCATGACCCCGTTCTTTTTGGCATACGTGGCACTAGTAGGACATCGGTTACGGAGGCCGCAAAAACAATTATTTCAGAGCCAGTTGAAAGATCCCGTATCTTCAAAACAAATCAGGGAACAGATATGCATTTACTGCCAGCCGAATGTATCAGTGATATCGAAGATATGCATTCCTACATTCTGGAAGGGATCGTATTGGAAAAAGCAGAGACGATCCGTGGCGGTCATTCCATTTTTGTATTGGGGGATGATTTGGGCAATGCAATTGAATGCGCAGCTTTTGAACCCACCAAAAATTTCAGAAATATAATCCGTAAATTAGTTCCAGGGGACCGTGTTGTGGTATATGGGAGTGTTATGGACAAGACCCTGAATGTTGAAAAAATAAATATTTTCTCTCTCGCAGATAATTATGAGTTCCATAATCCAGCGTGTCCCGAATGTTCAAAAAGGATGAAATCTGCAGGCGCAGGACAAGGGTATCGCTGTAAAAAGTGTGGAACCAGTGCTAAAGAACTGGAAACCATAAAAATGGAGCGGGAAATTGAATTGGGTTTCTATGAGGTTTTTCCATGTGCACGAAGACACCTCGCAAAACCCCTTATCAGATTCGAAGACTGCGAATTCCCTATGTTTCCAGGCAGGTAATTAAAGACTGGGAACTTACCTGAGCATGTTCATATCAGGCACAGGTGGTGTCTTTTGTTTGTGTATATTTGCGTTTATTCTTGAAATAACAGATTCTCTTTGCTCTGGACTTAATCCAAGTGTGTTCTGTGCAACCTGGGCTGTTTCACCTTCAAGTAAAAGCGCAAGGAACCTATCAACTTTAGCATATGTTATACCAAGCTCGCCTTCGTCTGTCTGATCAGGCCATAATCTTGCAGATGGAGCCTTCTTAATTATTCCATCAGGGACTCCAAGTATCTCTGACATTTCTTTGACCTCGGTCTTGTACAATTCTCCAATGGGTTCAAGATCAACTCCGCCATCACCATATTTTGTAAAATATCCCAACAGTATTTCGGTCTTATTTCCAGTGCCCATGACAAATCTGTTCATCATATTTGCATAATAATAAAGCATTGACATTCGAATTCTTGCTTTAAGATTTCCGTTAGCATGATAGAGCGAATCGTGACTTACAGGCATTGATTCCATAAATGCTGCGAATGGTCCTGATACATCAGCGGTCTTTAATTCGATTCCAAGACGTTCTGCAACTTCTGTGGCATCAAGAACATCTTCTGCTGGTGTTATATTCAGCTCGGGCATATGTATTCCAAGCACATTCTCCTTCCCCAGTGCTTCAACGCTAAGATATGCTGTCAATGCAGAATCTATCCCTCCGCTGATCCCTATTACTGCTCCGGAAGCTCCTGATTCTTCTGTTTTATCTCTAATGAATTCTACAATAATATCTTTAGCTTTGTTGATGTCCATATTGCCGACCTGCATATCGAAGTGTTGAGATACTATTTATTCTTGTTCTTTGAAGGGAATAGATTAATTCCATTCTCATTAATCTCATAATTGATAAAATCAAGTGAGATATTTGTTCCTCTCATTTTTGGAATATACATGAAGCGCTCCATCTTTCCGGTGTAGGGATTCTCCTTGACCATGAGCCTTATGCTTCCATAGGTGGAGTATTCCGCCACTCTGTGCGTGAATTCATGTGCAGCCTCATCCATGGTTATGATGGTGGTCTTGTTCTGGTTAGCAAGTGAAAAGGTAAGTGTTTCCAGCTTATCCTTGAACTGCTTGATCTGAGAACCCATGGCAAAAGTACCGAGATTGTCCACAACTATTACTTCCACATCATCTGACACCAGGTTTGCAAGGTTGTGGAGGTCGTCTATCTCAAAATGCATGAAATTTCCATTCTTGTCCATGATAATAGTGTTCTCAGCCCTCATCTCAAGCATACGTGTGATTGAAAGTTGGCCGTTGCTGATATATGGTTCAAGATCCATTCCGAGCAACTTTGAGTGCACCTGTATCTTATCCGGTGTTTCCTCTGTGGCTATCATCATGCACTTCTTTCCTTCTTTACATGCCTGATATAGGAACTGGAGGCTAAAGATGGTTTTTCCCGTTCCTGCCTCTCCTGTAAAAAGGATCGTCTCTCCCTGGGGGTATCCTCCCTGTAATCTTTTGTCAAGATTCTCTATTCCGGTGGCTAATCTGTTCAAAGTAATCACTCTCGCATCTATGTAATAAGTATATTAATCTGCATATATTTATAAATGCCTGCCACATGTATTACTTCTCTCTTGAACTGCAAAGGCTTAACTAGGGATAATATGCTAATACAGTCTAATGGTTTACTATATTGCAGATTCAGCGGTATTTATTATGGGGAAGGATATTGATCCTCCACAGACCATCACAGTTGTTTCTGTTGTTGATGAGCTTATAAGCAAAGAAGCTTCAATGTGTTTTGATCTTGCACGTGAGGCAGGCCTTAAGGTAGAGGTTCCGGATGTTATCCATCGGGATGATGTTCTAAAGATCGCCATCAAATCGCGGGACTGCGATGAGTTATCTTCTACCGATATAGACATACTGGCAAAAGCCTTGGAATATAAGGACGATTCCACTCTGCTCACAGATGATTATGCTGTGCAAAATGTTGCCAAAATGATGGGTATCAGGGTCATGCCGGTAGTGCAAAAAAAGATACGTGATGTGATATTGTGGGAAAAACAGTGCACTGGGTGCCGTAAAAACTTTGATTCCGGTGATGTTTGTCCTATTTGTGGCTCTCCCATGAAGAAAAGACGCAAAAGAAAAATATAATATCTCTGATGTACATATTTGAATTACGAAATAATAGAATAATCTGTGGTCCACATGAAGAATATTGATAAATTAATCCAGAAAGCTGAGGAGTTGCAGGCAAATGGTCTTGTAACAAGGCAAATAGCAGATGAGCTTAATGTTTCCAGGGAAACAGTGACATGGCTTGTGACACGCTCCAAGAAGGAGGAACCATCTCCTGCACCCCGGGATATATCAGTTAACTGGAGTAGCATTGGTAAGAATTCATTCAGACTCAGACATGTCAGTATTGCTATGTGCGATATGATCAGTGGAACTCTGGAAGAGGCAGGACAGGATGTTGATATGGTTGTTGGTATTGGACTTAGTGGTGTTCCCCTTGCCAGTTTGATGGCAGATGAGATGGGGTCAGAACTTTCTGTTTATCATGCTTACAACGAGGTAGAAGATGAGAGCACACGTGGTGCATTTAGCCGAAATTTCGGTGATGTGAAAGGTAATAAATGCGTTATTGTTGACGATGTGATCACAAGCGGTTCCACGGTAAATGATGTTGTGACAAAACTTCGGGAATCCGGTGCAGAACCTATTGCAATTGCAGTATTAGTCGATAAGAGTGGCTCTGAGGAGATAGCTGATGTTCCAGTCAATTCACTCGTACGTATTGTGCGTGTAGACTGAGCAAAAAGACCAGATGATCCAAGCTTAGATCAAAAGTCCGATTTGATTTTGAATTTAATTTAAAATTAAAATTTGAAACTTGAAATATGTAGAAGTGATTATTCAACTTCTACACTACCTACTTTTTCTACGAGTCCGGAGAGTACTTCGGTTCGCATTCCTTCTACGAACTTGATACTACCTACTACCAGGTGTCCTCCGCCGTTCACTCCTCCGCCGTTGATCTCGTCATGTAATTCTCTTACCATTAAAGGGATGTTCATCTTGACGTCTTTTGAACGTATCACCGCAAAGTCCGGTCCATAACCTATGGTAATTATAGGCTTGCCTTCGAACTTTTTACAGATGCGGTCATGGACCTCTCCGGAGGTTTTTCCAGGTGCAGGGAATGTAAATTTATGTGCATAGTTCTCCACATCCAGAACATTGAGCATAGCTCCGTTTGGAAGTTCCTGGGATTTCACATGGGACATACAGACATCCATCTGGTCGCTGATCATTCCATTTGCCTGCTGGCAAAGAAGTGTGACAAGGTTCTTGTGAATAGTTGTATCACCAAAATTTAGTATGTCATCAATAATGCCTTTTCCACTATTGAATTTCAACCAATATGCTTCAAAATCAAGTGCAAGTGCAATATTTTTCAGGTCCTGCAGATTGTATTTGTCAGAAACCATTTCTATGAATGCTTTGGCTTCATCAGCTTCTGAGCGATCTCCTACTGCAGCTACCGCAGGGAGATGTTTAATTTCATTTTCAACCTCGGGATTGATCATGCGTGCCACTTCGGTACAGAGCATACCTGCGGTCATTCCGAAATCTCCGCCGACATGTGCAGGATTTACATGGGCTGCAAGATACTCATCAACTTCTGCATCAGGGTGGTGGTGGTCGACTACAACCATTTCAATACCATATACCTGTGCCTGTTTCATGGCGGGTACATCTTCAAGTGTTGAACCATTGTCTACATTGACCACAAGAGGCATTCTCTGACCATGGCGTGCAACATCTTCCAGAGCATAATTGATGTCTCTGACAACATCAGTAACTTCATAGAATGGTGCTTTTGAAGGCGCACGTTTGTAAAAGTGATATTCTCCATCTGAACCGTTGATCTCCCGTATTAGTGGCAATATGGCTCTTTCAATGGCGACAGCTGCGGTCATACCATCAGCATCCGCATGGTGACGCAGTAATATAGGGGTTGAGGTCATGATAGCTCTTCTAATTACCTTAGCAACTTCCATCATTGCAGGCCTTAGCTTCTCGAGCACTTCACTTTCAACCATGAATTCGATCTCATGGGCCACAGCTCTATCGTCCAGTGCCTTTTCTATACCTTTGCGGACTTCCACTTCTTTTTCCCCGCTCAACTGTTTCATATCTTTTATTTCCAGTTGAATTCCATCTCTGCGGGAAGTGATATCTCCGATAGCTACCACGATCATGTCAGATTCTATTTGAGGATAAGCTCTTTCACCTGCGCTTGCAAAGGCAGCTGAGGATATTTGTCCGGTTTCATCAGCTATAGTAAAAATTGTGGGTCCTGTAGTTTGCTTGATCTGTATGACCTCTCCCTGGACCTTGAGTGTTTTTCCAACATGATCTTGAAGGTCTGAAGTTAGTACAAGTGGAAGACTCTTTTCAAGCTCTATGGTCTGGTAGTCTTTTACATTGACAGGTGCAAGATCCATTTTGCCTCTCTGTTTTATCTCTTTAAGATTGACAATAACTTCCTGCCCAACATCCAGTGACCCCTTCATATTACTGGAATGGATAAGCCCTCTCATATTCGAATTAAGGTCCACGAAGACTCCAAAATCAGCAATGTTCCTGACAATTGAATGGTAAAGCTTTCCAACTTCCATTTCATTTATATCACAGGTATCATCAAGCTTGTAGACAATTAGTTTCTTTGCGCAGGAATTGCATACTTCTTCACCGTTGTAGAGTCCAGCAATTTCCACTCCACATGTCTTACATTTGTAGAATGAACCTTTTCCGGAGCATGCCATACATTCCTCTTTTATTTGTATTTCACCGGTTCCGCCACACTTGGCACAGGATGAACCGTTTTTCAGGAAATTTGCAATTTCCTTCTCTGGAAGCTTCATAAGGTCAAATGACTTTGATTTCCCTTCCCCTTTGCACTCAGGGCATTTCTTAGTGTCGACGATGTCATATCCTCGTCCATCACATTTTTCACATTTTTCACTCATTGTATCGTATCATAAATAGTGTATATATGATTTATCTCTTTGCTTGCAAATTTGTATGATTTGTATGGTCTTTATTTTTATATCCTTTTGCAGCTATTGTTTTTCCCGCGATTGTTTGAGATTTTTAACATCAAAATCAATCACATTAATAAGCAATTAATGAGTTCTATTATTTGTTGGGCCTGAATTTATTGGTTAAATGATATTTGTTTGCTATCATTCCTTTCGTGTACATCCCCTCAAACGAGATATCAGGCCCAATCTCCTAAAAACTGCTTTTTCTGAATGTATTATTCTGCTTGAATACCGATGTGTATTTAACTTTCCCACTCTTTTTATTACTCATCTATAATCAATAATTTCAATCAGGAGTTGTAAACATGGTTCTGGAAGAATTTATAATACCAGTAGCTATTATCGTTGTTTTAATTCTGTCAAAAGCTATCAAAATCGTTAATGAGTATGAGCGTGTGGTAATTTTCCGTCTTGGAAGATTAAGTGGTGTAAAAGGTCCTGGTCTTTTCCTGATCATCCCTATCGTAGATACGGTTGTGAAGATCGATCTGCGTGTGGTCACAATAGATGTGCCCAAACAGGCGGTAATTACCAAGGATAATGTAACGGTATCTGTTGATGCTGTTGTGTATTATCAGGTGATCGAACCTTCAAAGGCTGTAAATGAAGTGGAGAGCTTTAGGTATGCTACATCCATGCTGTCCCAGACTACTCTCAGGGACGTAATTGGTCAGATCGAGCTGGATGATGTACTTTCAAAGAGGGATGAGATCAATCTCACGATCCAGGAACTTCTGGACGCTTCCACAGACCCTTGGGGTATCAAGGTCACAAGTGTGACTCTCAGGGACGTTAGCATTGATGATACTATGCTCCGTGCAATCGCAAAGCAGGCAGAGGCAGAGCGTGAAAAGCGTTCACGTATTATCCTTGCAGACGGTGAGTTCGTTGCTGCTGAAAAGATGAAGGATGCAGCTAGATTGTACGAGGAAGTGCCTGTAACAATCAAGCTCAGGGAACTGCAAACTCTTGCAGAGATCTCCAGGGAGGGAAATATGGTAGTCGTGACCAACACAACCGGGACCGGAGAGATCGCGGCATTGACAAAGGCATTTGCAAACAAATAATGAAGGGGATATCATGGGATATAGGCGCATCAATTGTGCCCCTTTCATAATTCTTTTTTTCCTGGCAATATTTTTACTTTCAGGTACAGCATTGGCAAGTTCTGACCAAAAAGTACTGGTACTGGATATATCCGATTCCATAACTCCTGTTGCCGATGATATCGTTGCTGATGCCATAGCTTTTGCAGAGAATGAGGATTATGAGGCACTGGTTATTACTTTGAATACTCCTGGCGGGGGCCTGGATGAAACTCTTAATATAATTGAACAGATAGCGCAAACAGATGTACCTGTCATTGGTTATGTTTATCCGGAGGGTACAAAAGCATGGTCTGCAGGAACTCTTATTCTTATAAGTACAGATGTTGCTGCAATGGCACCATTCACCATAATTGGTTCGGCCCAGCCTGTGACCCTTTCTGCCGAAGGAGCTGAACCAATTGAGGATTCCAAAATAGTGAATGCACTTGTCAAAAGAGCAACTGAGAATGCCCGAAAGTATGACAGGAACCAAACTGCAGCTGAAGAATTCATCACAGAGAATCTCAATCTTGATGCAGAGACTGCTCTTGAGTATGATGTCATTGAATATACTTCTCCATCCATACCTGATCTGCTTGAGCAAGTGGATGGTCTGGAGGTCAAGGGTGGAGTACTTGAAACTGAAGATGCTCAGATAGTGAGCTATGAAACTCCTCTACGTCTGGCTTTCATGAATGCCATATCCAATCCTATCGTTTCATCATTGCTGCTGCTATTGGGTGTATATGCTATAATTCTGGGAATTTCCAATCCTGGTTTTGGTGCTGAAATCTTTGGAGTTATCGCCATTTCATTGGGCCTTATAGGTACCGGGTTCGATGTCAATATCGGTGCTCTTTTCCTTATACTGGTGGGTATCGGGCTATTGATATTGGAATTCCAGGCACCCGGCTTTGGTGTATTTGGTATTGCAGGGCTTGTCTGTATCATAGCAGGAAGTGTGCTGCTTGCTCCAACTGATTTCCCTGGGAATTACACTCCTGCTGAGTTCCAGCAGACTATCATAATTTCGGTACTGGCTCCCACTGTGGTTCTTGGTATATTCCTGGTCTTTGTTGTGTATAAGATCGTGAAGGTACGAAAAAGCAGACCACTGTTCGGGGAGCTTGTTGGAGATGATGCAAGGGCAAAGGATGGCTTTGAACCCGGATCAACAGGTTATGTGATCCACAGAGGACAGTACTGGAAAGCAGAATCTGATGAGCCAATTGCAAAAGATCAAAAAGTAAAGATAGTTAAAAAAGATGGTGTAAAATTAGTTGTGGAGAGCTTTAAAGAAGAAGAAGATGGTGAGCAATAATTCTCACCGCTTCTTTATACTTTCTATAATTTTCTTTTTCTTTTCAATTGCTTCAATGCTAGCTTTGTCTATTGCCTGCTTCATTTCTTCGAAATCACGTGGTTGCTCTTCACCAATCATTTTCTTGATAGGTGTGTAAGCTGATTCTCTGAATCTTGGTGTGAAATCCTGAAGTTGTCCATCTATATTTATGAGTGAGCCTGTTCCTTCTTCAACCCTTCCGATTATGCTGATATCAACATCTGCTGTGCGGATCGTTTTCATAATATCTTCAGCGTATTCCTCAGGTGCGATAATGAGTAATGCATCCAGTGAGACACCAAGGTAGTCAATTTCCAGGGATTCAAGCATGTCAAGTACTTTCGGGTTGACAAGCTTTCTCATTTCTGATTCTTCAAAGACAAGTTTTACTCCGGCTGTTCTTGATATTTCCTTTGCATCTCCGCGTACTCCTCCATTTGTGACATCTGTCATGGCATGGATATGTTTTTCAAGGCCGGATTCCAGGAGCTTATCGCATGCTTCGAGGAATTTGATATTGATGGTTTCATCGACTACTTCATGCATTTCGTAATAGAGTGCAGTGGTGGATATTGTTCCTCCGCCAGCACCCTCTGTCATAAGTATAACGTCTCCAACCTGTGTCTGCACACGTGATGTAAGGTCGGATGATGCCCCCACCGCGCCCACTGCACCTGTCATACGTTCTCCGATCACCATATCTCCGCCTATGCGCAGTGTGCTTCCTGTGATAAGAGGGATATTGGATAGTTCTGCAACTGTGGTTATTCCGGCGATATGGTCGAAGATCTTGGCCACATCTCCATCATCTGCAACGTGGATATCGGATAGCATTGCCACAGGTCTTGCGCCCATTGCATAAACATCCCGAAGGGCTGCCCTTGCAACGTGGAAACCTGCAAGGAATGAGTAATCGCTAAGTCTGGAGTGCATTCCATCTACTGTGAGTATTATATACTCATTGGAATCTCCGGTTGTAACCACTCCGGAATCATCAAGATGCGCGGTGTCCACAACAGCATCGGTCTTTCCGATCACTTCTGCGATCTTCTCGTGGGTATAGAAATCACCCATACCTCTTGATCCTACACCGAATTCTCCCATACTGACACCTGATATTGTGGGTTTCAGCACATCTCCTTTGAGATCCAGGGTTGCCTTTGCTTCTACTATAGTGGCCTGTGCAAGCTTGCGTGCATGTTCAGGACTTGTTTTTTTTATTTCCAATATTCTTGAGGTGAGCTTGTCTTCCAGTTCATTTTCTGGTTCATTAACTTTTAGTCCTCTTTTTGCGTAGCCTTCTATATCCATTACCATCAGTCCTTAACACATTGCAACGAAGTTCTCAAGCATTTTTAGTCCTATGTCACCACTTTTTTCAGGGTGGAACTGGGTACCTATCACATTGCCGTCATCATTGACAACGGATGCAGCAAATCTTGTACCATATTCACATAAGCTAAGGGTATTCTTCTCATCTGTATCCACATAATATGAGTGCACGAAGTACACAAAAGTGTTGTCAGGTATATCTTTAAAAAAAGGATGTTTGCGAGGGAATGTTATAGAATTCCATCCCATATGAGGAACTTTCAGGTCAGAATGAGGGAATCTGAGTACTTTTCCCTTTACCAGACCAAGACCTTCCGTGTGTCCTCCCTCTACGGAGTCTGTCATGAGTATCTGCTGTCCCAGACAGATGCCAAGTATAGGTTTGCCGGAATCCACATATTGATGGATGGTGTCGAGTAAGCTCTCGATATTCTTCATGGCATCCTTGAATGCACCGACTCCGGGTAATATTACTCCATCGGCTGCCAGTATCTCGGCAGGATCGCTGGATATTACAACATCGGCTCCTGCGTGTTCCAGTCCTTTGTAAACACTTCTAAGGTTGCCGAGTCCGTAATCGATGATAACTATCTTTTTCATGTGAGTTTAAAGAATGGTATTGGTACATGAATGTAACGATTATTTCTTTTATAAACAACTTTTATAAAATTTCAAGAACAAATCATAATATTTATATGCAAAGTAATTTTTTTGTAGTGAGGTGGTATATTTAATGAAGTCAAAAAAATTACTTAATAATGATTCGGCTATTGAGCTTCCTATCAATATTGTGGTTATGCTTGTGGTCGGTATGGTTGCATTGGCGGCTCTTATTGCAATAATTCCTCCTCCTACAAAGAATATGGCTGTTAATGTGGATGAAGCCGGCGAGCAAAGTTTGGGTCTGGATCCTGGAAATACTGTAATTGTAGATTCAAGCATTGCACAGAATCCATTCACTGTTGAAGTGAAGGTCACTGCAAAAGATCCGGATGGATACCCTGTGAGGGATGCAAATGTTGTGCTTCGCGGACTTGGTGGCGTTGCTACTAATGTGACCGATGACAGTGGATCCTGTGTGCTGATCACAGATAGTTCTAACAATGGAGCTGAAGTGAAGCTTGCATCCAATCAGAATGAAGGAAGCATGGATCTGACAATCTCAGCCAATGGATTCTATGATTATGAAAAAACAGACGCTGTAATGGTTATCAGGACTGCATGATCCTGATATCTTTTACTATTATCAATTTCTTCGGATCATGTTCGAAAGGATCATTTCAGATGAAGATGCAGCCGTAGGCCTACCCATTCGCATGGTGGTGCTTACCATAATCGGTATGGTGGGTATGTATGCCATCATCTCTGCTGTACTAAGCAGCCCTTTGGCGATGGAGACCATGTATGTTGCAGTGAACAATAGTAGCTTTGAGATACAGGGTGAATATGGCCCATCTCCTGAGCTGCTGGTGCAGGTCTTTGATTCGGAGGATGTGCCAGTTGGTGATGCTAATGTTGTAGTCTGGGGCCCATGCAGGGATAAGGCGATAGGCGGAATAACTGATTCTGATGGTAAATTCTCATTCAATTTTAGTAATATCACACTACCTGTGGGTAAGAATGAGGGATATCTTTCGGCAAAGGTAATGCAGGAAGGCTATATGGATCATAGCAATGATTTTCTTGTCAAGGTGAGAAGAACTCCTGCACCTTGAGCTTTTATTTTCAATGTGCATAATAAAAAAGATATCGATGTTGGTGAATGGATTTGATAAAAAACGACAAGCAGATCAAAGAAGATACAAACGGAAGGATACACTCTCTTGACCAAAGCCAACGCAGTTTGGAAAAGCGTTTGCGTGCAGTTGAAAGACGTCTCTCAACAGGAGATACACTAAATGGGGAGATCTTTGCTCCTGAACCTGAGCCCGACCCTGAGGATATGGGACAGATCAAAGATCAGATCGCTGATATCATGGTCGAAAATGACCATCTCAGATCAGCTATTGAATCTGTAAGTGTATTGAGTATCGAATTAGAGGATGTAAAAAACAACAACCTGAAATTGCTTGAGGAAATTGAAAAGCTCAAAAGCGAGAATTCGGAGACTCGCTGCGTCCTTGAGCAAAATAATCCGGAAAATGCAAAAGACGTTTCAATTGAAATTAAAAATGAACTGAAGCAACTCGATCTCCGCCTTGAAAGAACGGAAAAAAGAGACCGGATCAATATAGGCTCCGTAAAGGTTCCTGTTGAACTTTCAGGGATAATGGGTGCTATCATTTTGATACTCACAGGCATACTCATCATGCAAAGCAGATGGGATATAATACGTTCAGCTTACTTCTCTTTCGGGATAGCAATTGTATTTGCCACAGCAGTATTAATTAAATTCTACGTTGTCAATCGCTCTGTAAAATAAGATCCAGGTCCAATATGAAAAATCATTGATCAATGGATGGGCAATTAAGATCCACTCTTTGAAAATAGATTGCACTCATGGTTCAATGTTGAATCGGCAGAATTGGAATAAAGTTAAAAAGAAAAAAGTAATGAGAAGAAAAGCTCTTCTCCTAGTTTACCAGCAGATACCTATGTAATCGATCTCTGACTGGATGGTCTTTGGATCTATCATGTGCCTGCCATCGATAACCACACGGTCTGACATGGCATCAAATTCGCTGTCCAGTGCTTTGAATTCTCCCCATTCTGTCATGATGAGGCAGCCATCCGCATCAACAAGGGCCTGCGCTGCGGTATCTGTGTAGGCAATAGCGGGGTATATCTTCTTCATACTCTCAGCTGCCATGGGGTCATAGGCAACAACTTCTGCTCCAAGGCGCAGAAGTTCTGCAATTGCAGGTATTGAGCGTGATTCCCGGATATCATCGGTATTGGCCTTAAATGCGAGGCCCCATATGGCAAGGGTTTTTCCCTTGATGCCGCCCTTGTC
>Ga0206328_141_pt1 | contig 19790 bp, 17 predicted proteins | sample SalPonR1_A_D2_MG_FD_142664 | JGI IMG/M metagenome (GOLD analysis project Ga0206328, IMG submission 142664)
ATCTATAAGTGGTTTCAGAACAGCATCAATACATTGTTTTGGTCTTAATTCAAGTTTAGAACTGGTTCGTGAATTGAATGCTAGAAATGACATATGGCGGCGTTCCCGCTGCATATAAAGCTATCGGAAAGCATAATTCGCTGGCTTATTCGAAATTAGCGAAGTACTGAATTTAGAAATCTGAAAACAGATTCTACACCTCTTGAAGCTTCAAGATACGATAGACACAGCGACTATAATCCACATTATGGATGTAAAATGGATAAAGCACACATCACATTGATTGGAACTTATCCTTTGTATATGACATACACAAAAGGATTAGCCTATGATTCCCCTCAAATAAGATCGCATATCGAATTCTTGAAAGATTTGAATATTGAAGTTGATTCATATGCGTTAGATGGTGCTTATGATTCATTTAATAATTATGCAGATATCTGGAATTATTTGAATGTAAATCCTACAATATCGCTTCCTTCTGATGCTATTGTCAGTGCAGAAGGAAAAATGAAACGAATTGATCATTGGATGAACAAAATGTGGAAAAGTGGGGGCTATCCCCACTTTCCACTAAACAGAAAATTGAAATTCCTCTACAATCATGGAAGAGAAAAACAGGTGGGTATGTACCTGAGAAATCAGAGCATGAATGATGTAGTATTCCAGAAGAAGAAAGATACAAGGCAAGATTGTGAAAGATTCCATAAACACTTGAAGCACATTCTCAAATTTGATGTAAGATCAATTAGAAAAGAAAGCAGACAACTGTATGTTACGCTGAACTTTGTAGTGTATCAATTTATGTTGCTTGCCAATTTACAGAATAATGTTAGAAATCCAAATTCATTTGCGAATTATATTTAAAATAAATGCTTATCAAATTAGAATGGAGGAAATTATGAGCTAATTTGATGATCTCATACTAATTAACCTTCAAAGTACAAAAGAATATAAATCTAAAATGCATAAGATATTCTCCCAGTTTTTAGAAAACAAATTATATAATTTTAATAAAAAACACAATTAGAAATATTATTTTTGTGTTTTAAAAAATTGACAATCACTATCGTACGAAAATATACAGTTAACTATCTATCCGCATAATCGTTTCCAAATTGTCACAAAAAGGTGAGATATTGAATAAAGTAGAAAATCCCGAAAACAAAAGGATAGTACTTAGCGAAATTGCTGAATCTATTTTAGCAAAACGATATTATCATGATGAAGAAGATTGGCATGATCTTTGTAAGCGTGTTGCATCCATCATAGCAGAAGATGATGAAAATCTTGCTGAACAGTTCTTCGATATAATATATAGCAGAGATTTCATGCCAAATTCCCCGACACTTGCAAATGCAGGTAAAGAAGGTGAATTGCAACAGTTATCCGCATGTTTCATTTTACCAGTTGAAGATGACCTTGAACAGATCATGAAAACAGTTGGAGATACTGCAAAGGTACACAAGACTGGTGGCGGTACAGGATTTGATTTTTCAAGTGTCAGACCTAAAGGCGCACCAGTGAGCTCAAATAAAGGTGTAGCATCAGGAGCACTTAGTTGGATGCGTATAATCAATGCCACAACTGAAGAAGTAAAGCAAGGTGGCATGCGCAGAGGAGCAAATATGGGAGCTCTTCGTGTTGATCACCCGGAAATTGTTGATTTCATTCTATCCAAAAAGAATGATAGAGCAATGACAAACTTCAACATATCTGTTTCATGCTCAGATGTTTTCATGAATGCTGTTGATCAGGGTCATGATTACGAACTTGTTAATCCTTATGATGGATCGACCGAGCTTATGAATGCTCGTGAAATCTTTGATATGATCTGCCAGAATGCATGGGAATCCGGCGAGCCGGGAATGATATTTATCGATTCTGTTAATTCCACGAATCCTGTACCTCACCTGGGAGCCATTAAAAGTTCCAATCCTTGTGGTGAGTTCTATTTTATTCCATTCGGTGTATGCAATCTTGGATCAATTAACCTTGTCAATATGCTTGAACTGAATGACAATCATGAATATGAAATTAATTTTGACAGGCTCAAGGAAGTTACTGAAATTGCAGTCACTTTTCTGGACAAAGTAATTGATGTGAATTATTTCCCACTGCCTGAAATTACAGAGATGGCGATGAATACCAGACCTATAGGGCTTGGTGTTATGGGATTTGCTGATATGCTCATTTATCTGAAAACTGCATATGACTCAGAGAAGGGACGTGAAATTGCAGAAGATATTATGAGGCTCATTGATGAAGTGGGATGGCACAGATCAAACGAACTAGGCCTTGAACTTGGTACTTTCCCGGAATTCAAGCCTGAATATCTTGAGGGGCAGGAAACTCCGAGGAATTGCCAGATCACTACAATTGCACCAACAGGCACTCTTGCAACTATAGCAGATGTATCATTTGGTATTGAACCATCATTCAGTTTTGTGTATAAAAGGAAGATCCTTGACACAGAATTTATTGAAATACATCCATTCTTAGAAAAACTTGCTAAGGAAGAAGGATTCTATTCTGATGAACTAATGGAAAAGATCGCATCAACTCCATCACTTGAGATGAGAGAACTCTATGAAATACCAGACCACATTAAGGAATACTTTATCACTGCATTCGATATTAGCCCGGAAAACCACATATTGATGCAAGCTGCATTCCAAAAGTACGTCGACAATGCTGTATCAAAGACCATAAACCTACCATACGATGCAACACCTGAACAGATCGGTGAATTGTACATGATGGGATGGAAGCATGGTTGCAAAGGACTTACGATCTATCGTGATGGTTCCAGGGATGATCAGGTCATTGTAGCTGCAAAAGAGGAAACTGTGACATACAGTCATCAAGAAGGTATTTCTGTGACTACTGCTGCAGCATTCCCGCAAATAGATATTATGGGAAATCCTGAAGTAATGATCGAAGCCATGAGCGGAATGAGCCGCGAAGATAAATACGAACTTCTCCAGAGATTGAATCTGTTTGGTCTGGATTATGCCACATCTATCGATCTCGATCCAAAGGAAACATACAACGGCAAGCGTGTCAAGTACATCACCGGATGCGGTGAAATGTACTGCCAGGGATTCCAGAATATTGCTGATGATGGCGAAGCCGTACCATGGGAAATGTTTGTAACTCCTGTGGGTGGTGGATGTAAAGCTCACACCGAAGCTGTAGCAATAACCCTGTCTCTTGCTCTGCAAGGACGTGCTAATATCAAGAATCTTGTATACCACTGGAACAAGATCAGATGTGATGCATGTAAAGATAGAGATACTGATGGTAAATCATGCCCATCAATCCTTGCAAATCATGTTAAAGGCATGATAAAAGACACTATATCAGAGGACATTGAGAGCACAAAAAAGAAAACATTGAAATCGAAAAAAGTTGCTAAACCTGTTGTTGAGGAAAGCACAACTAAGTCACAAAATCTTTGTCCGGAATGTGGCGATAGGATAAGACAATCAGATGGCTGCAGGCACTGTGTTGGCTGTGGATGGACCAGGTGTGATTAAACTCACACCTTTATTCAAATTGCCAAACTATTTGCACACATTTCCCAAAACATCACCCATGGTGTTTGTTTCTTAAAAACAATAGGAACTTTTTTGTACTCTGAAAATTATGAGATAATAAACCCTATCCCTTTTACTTCCAATATTCTGCAATCGCTGAAACCATCATCCAGGAAAGAAAACCATGAACAGAATTCTCATAAACTTCGCCCATCCGGCAAGGACACGTTCCAGAATCAATGCCCTTCTCCGTAATGCTGTTGAAGATCTTGAAAATGTAACCATCAATGATCTCTATGCAAACTATCCTGATTTTCTGATCGATGTCAAAAGAGAGCAGAATCTCTGTGAAGATCATGATGTCATTATTTTCCAGCACCCTTTCTACTGGTTCTCAACTCCGGCAATTATAAAAGAATGGCTTGACCTGGTACTTGAGTATGATTGGGCCTATGGTCCGAAGGGCAATGCACTCGAAGGAAAGATCTTCCTTCAGGCTATCACGGCAGGTGGGGACGACTGTACTTATCAGAAAGGTGGTTGCAATGTTTTCACCTTTAGAGAACTTACCTCTCCTTATTGTGCCATGGCAAATCTATGCAACATGAACTGGCTTCCTCCATTCGCTGTCCTTGGTATTCATCAGGGTCTGTCTGAGGAGGAAGTCAATTTCCATGCAGAAGAATATCGCCGTACAGTCATTGCCTTGCGAGATGGTACACTGGATATTGAGAAGGCAAAGCATGGTCAATATCTCAACATCGACCTGAAATCAATTATCAGGAGGGCGTAAAAATGGAAAATTTCCTGGTTCAGCTCTTTATTTTCCTGGCTGCAGCATCCATTGCCGTTCCTATTGCCAAGAAACTGGGCCTTGGTTCAGTGCTCGGATATCTCATAGCAGGTATCATCATCGGGCCCTTCGGCCTCTCCCTTATTGCTGACATTGAAGAGGTCATGCACTTCACGGAGTTTGGCGTAGTTATGATGCTTTTTCTGGTCGGTCTTGAACTCAAACCTTCATTGCTCTGGCAGATGCGCACCCCCATATTGGGAATGGGGGGAATGCAGGTTGTTCTGTCGAGTATCATAATTTCCGGTATAGCCCTTATCTTTCTACCCTGGCAACAGGCAGTAGCCGTTGGCCTTACCCTCTCTCTCTCCTCTACAGCTATAGTCTTGCAGACCCTGCGGGAAAAGGGACTGATGAATACCTCCTCCGGAAGATCCATCTTTTCAGTTCTCCTTTTCCAGGACCTGGCAGTCATTCCTATACTTGCAGTCCTACCATTCCTGGCAACCATCACCATGCATGAAGACGGACATTCTGAGGCAGCTCTCTTTAATATCAGCGCACTGCCTGAATACATGCAGATAATTATCACCCTGCTTGCAATCCTATCTATTTTCTTCCTCGGTAAATATGCAAGCAGACCCATATTCAGGACCATTGCAGCTACACGGGTCAGGGAGATCTTTGTTGCTGCAGCTCTGGCCCTTGTAGTTGGGATATCGATACTTATGACCGCAGTTGGCTTGTCCCCTGCTCTTGGAACCTTCCTTGCCGGCGTTGTCCTGGCAGGCAGCGAATACCGCCACGAGCTTGAAAGTGACATAGAACCATTTAAGGGCTTGCTACTGGGTATTTTCTTCATCTCCATTGGTGCCAGTCTCAACTTCATACTGATAAGGGAGGAGATCATACTGATAGCAGGGCTTACTGCAGCTCTGATACTTTTCAAATGGCTGGTCCTTGTAGGTACCAGCATCATCTTTGGAATGGAGAAAAAAGACCGTTCATTCTTTGCTGTTGCTCTTGCCCAGGGAGGAGAATTCGCATTTGTCCTCTTCCAGTTTTCCAGGATCAATGGTGTATTGCCAAATCAAACCATAGAACCCCTTATTGCCGCAGTTGCGATCTCCATGTTCCTTACCCCCTTCCTGTTTTTGGCATATGAGAAGTTCAGTTCAAGTGCTCAAGGGGATGAAGAAGACAGACGTGATTCTGACACCATCGATCATACCGGACACAAGGTCATCCTTGCCGGATTTGGTCGTCTGGGAACAGATCTTGGTCGTTTCCTCATTTCTGCCGGTGTCAAACCGGTCATCATCGACCATGATGCAGACAATGTGGATGTACTGAGAAAATTCGGATTTGAGGTGTATTACGGAGATATTACACGCCTTGACCTCCTTGAAGCTGCCGGAGCTGCTGAAGCTGAACTCTTAATAATCACCATAGGTGATATAGATAAATCGAGAAAGTTGATCGAATTAGCAGGTAAGCATTATCCGAATCTTAAAATTGCCGCCAATGCTTATGACCGTAGCTCTGGCCATGAGCTTATGGACCTGGGGATCACCCATATAAAAAGGGAGACATTTGGTAGTGCTCTGGCACTAGGACAGGATTCCTTGAAACTTCTCGGTTTCGACCCATATGAAGCCTACAAATTGATGCGTATTTTCCGGAAAAAGGACGAAGAAATGATGCCGGAATTAAACAAAATGCGCCATAAAGATGAGGATAGTTACATATCAATGTATCAGAAACATAATGAATACCTTGAGAAATTAATGGCTCTCGATATGAACCTGGACCTTGAAGAGATCGACAAAGCCTGGACTGCCCAAAATCCGGAAAAATAATTCAAAAGGAGGAAACTCAGGATGTTCCCTGCAAAAACTAGAAATCTGATGCATACAGAGCATATATCAATAGAGGTGTTCCAGTGGATAAAGAGGTCAAGCCTTCAATAAAGGTATCAAATAACGGTCCGTACATTGCTAAAAATGTAAAAACGCTCAGGAATTCAAAAGGTGTTTTCATCGACACAAAACCTGTTATAACACTTTGCAGATGCGGAGGCTCGTCTAAGATGCCATTTTGTGACGGAACACATGCAAAGAACGGTTTTTCCGGGGAAAATGAAAAAGGACCAGTTGCCGGTAGAGTTGAGACTTACATAGGGAAAGATATCACCATCCACCGCAACAAGGATATGTGTTGCCATGTGGGGCACTGTGTTCGCAATCTGCCTTCTGTTTTCAAAAAAGGTCAAGATCCCTGGGCAGATCCTGATGCTGTAGATCCGGAAGAGATAGCACAACTAATCAGGAAATGTCCTTCTGGCGCATTGAGCTATACTATCAACGGAGAATTGCATAAGGATTATTCACGTGAATCTGAGATATTTGTTCTTAAGGACGGACCTTACAATGTTACAGGAATAAGACTTGATGACCCCGATGGTTCTGAACCAGTGACCCATGACCATTATTCTCTTTGCAGATGTGGAGCCTCCCGGAACAAACCATTCTGTGACGGAACACACAGCGATGTTGAATTCAAAGATGAGAAGAATTGAATCGAATTTATCCCGATGGCATCGTTGCATGACAATGTTTTCATTGAAGGTGGTGTTCCTGAGGAATGTGGGATGCTGCCGAGTATGAGGTTTGAGTTTTCAATTTCATTAAACCTGCTTATTCAGTAGACAGATATGATTCAGACGACATCACACAAATGATTCTTAGTATGTCATAGTCTGAATGGGAGAATATGGGATTTTCAAACAGCACTCTTCATTAGTCGTTTTTAATCCAAGAAGTAGAAAGATTCATTTAGGATTAAAAACGAAATTCATTTAAAGACTTGATATTCAAATTAATCATATTCAGAATCTAAAGCATAAGAATCAATGTTAATATTGAAAATCTTTAAGAAATCAATATGTTTATCCAATTCTGGAGAATCATTTCTCAGTCCATTTGTATATGCCTTATATAATGGAAAATTCTAATTTGATAATCTCATTACCTCAGCTTAAAAATATGATAATATTTTTATAGAGAGAAAATGAAATTGTTATTAGGTTTTGGGTGGTACAATTAAAAATGATATTTATCTAAAGTGCTTTGAGCTTAGGTTTTAAAAATTTGCCATTAACAGAATGGAGGAGTGGAACAAACGAGTGAAAAGAAAACATCTTTAAATGCTGCATTTGAAAACCTGATAGCTAGCACCAGATCCTGTGCTGAAAAAAAATGTGACGTTCTTCAAACAATCCTTTTATTCTCCTATTGCCACTAAAATCAATTGATCAATCAATAATTCCGTAACATTAATTAGAAAAATAGGCACCAATGCCCTATATTAATAGAAGCATGGTACATAAATTCAGACAAAGAAAGGAGAAAACAATATGAATCAAGATAGCAAGAACCCGGAAATGGGATCAAATGCCCGCGGAATCACATCTACTCGGAACTGGTGGCCGAATCAGTTGAATCTTAACATTCTGCACCAGCATTCTCCCATGTCCAATCCGATGGGCGAAGATTTCAACTACGCTGAGGAATTTAAGAAACTCGACCTGGAAGCTCTGAAAAAGGACCTTTACACGCTGCTTACCAATTCTCAGGACTGGTGGCCAGCTGATTACGGTCACTATGGGGGACTTTTCATCAGGATGGCATGGCACAGCGCAGGCACCTACCGCATGGGTGATGGCCGTGGAGGTGGAGGATCTGGCAACCAGCGCTTTCCACCACTGAACAGCTGGCCCGACAATGTGAATCTCGACAAGGCACGCCGTCTGCTCTGGCCGATCAAGAAGAAATACGGCCGGAAAATTTCCTGGGCTGACCTGATGATCCTTGCCGGAAACTGCTCTCTGGAGTCTATGGGCTTCAAGACCTTCGGCTTTGGCGGCGGACGCGAGGACATCTGGCAACCGGAAGAAGACGTCTACTGGGGTGCTGAAGAGGAATGGCTGGCTACTAGCGACAAACCCAAAAGCCGTTACAGCGGTGACCGAGATCTTGAAAACCCTCTTGCCGCTGTCCAAATGGGGCTGATATACGTGAACCCGGAAGGTCCGGACGGTAACCCTGATCCGGTAGCTTCCGGTGGTGACGTTCGCGAGACCTTTGCCCGCATGGCCATGAATGACGAAGAGACCGTGGCGCTTGTAGCCGGAGGACACACCTTCGGTAAGTGCCATGGTGCGGGCGATGCCGCATTGGTAGGTCCGGAACCTGAGGCTGCCCCCATCGAAGAGATGGGACTTGGATGGAAGAGCAGCTTCGGAACCGGCAAAGGCGCCGATACGATCAGCAGCGGAATCGAGGGTGCCTGGAAGCCAAACCCGACCAAATGGGACATGGGTTATCTTAAGGTGTTGTTCAAATACGACTGGGAACTGGTCAAGAGCCCTGCAGGTGCGCATCAGTGGTTGGCCAAGGATGTGGCCGACGAAGACATGGTGGTTGATGCACACGACCCTTCAAAGAAACACAGGCCTATGATGACCACGGCTGACCTCTCGCTGAAAAAGGATCCGATCTACGAGCCGATCGCGCGGCACTTCCTGGATAATCCAGAAGAATTCGCGGATGCTTTCTCACGTGCCTGGTTCAAGCTGACTCACCGTGACATGGGGCCTCGCTCTCGCTATCTTGGTCCCGAGGTTCCGGAAGAGGAATTGATCTGGCAGGACCCGGTTCCAGCACTGGATCATGAGCTGATCGACACAAAGGACATCTCAGACCTCAAGAGCAAGATCTTTGCCTCGGGACTCTCTGTCTCCCAACTGGTTTCGACTGCCTGGGCTTCAGCATCCACGTTCCGCGGCTCCGACAAACGCGGAGGAGCGGACGGAGCACGCATTCGTCTTGCGCCCCAAAAAGATTGGCAAGTCAACCAGCCTGAACAGCTTGCGATTGTTCTTGAGACCCTTGAGGAAATCCAAAAGGCTTTCAACAATGCTCAGTCAGGCGGAAAGAAAGTTTCGCTTGCCGACTTGATCGTCCTGGGTGGATGCGCAGGTGTGGAGCAAGCAGCAAAGAATGCCGGTCACGACATATCCGTTCCCTTCACACCGGGACGTACTGATGCTTCAGATGAGCAAACCGACGTTGTGTCATTCGGTGTACTCGAGCCAAAAGCAGACGGATTCCGCAACTACCAGAAAGCCAAATATACTATATCGGCAGAGGAAATGCTGCTGGATCGGGCTCAACTGCTGACACTGACAGCTCCTGAGATGACGGTACTCATAGGCGGTATGCGTGTCTTGAATACTAACTTTGAGCAGTCCCAGCACGGTGTTTTCACCAAGCGGCCAGAGGCACTAACCAATGACTTTTTTGTGAATCTCCTTGATATGAGCACGGAGTGGAAGGCAAACTCAGAAGATGTGTTCGAAGGCTGTGATCTTGCAACAGGAGAACTCAAGTGGACCGGCACCCGTGTCGACCTCATCTTCGGTTCGAACTCCCAGCTAAGGGCCGTGACGGAAGTCTACGGAAGTGAGGACTCCCAGGAAAAGTTCCTGAAAGATTTTGTAGCGGTTTGGAACAAAGTAATGAACCTTGGCCGCTTCGATATCACCTGATCGTAGCATGGACATCTTAAGAATCTCCAAAGCATATTTTGGACGCTCAAAAAGCCTATTAAGAAAATATGAACACAGCGTTTCAACATTGTCTGAAACGCTACCTTTTCTTTAGGTTCTGAATCCAAGTAAGAACAGTTTAGCCTATGATCTGCAAAAGTCTTTCACATTCCTTGTTGATCCCTCAGTTATCAGCCTGAGTAGGACATCATTTGAAGCACTTAGAATTATAACCAGAGGTCTTGCTATGGAAGAAAGCATTATCATAGGTTTTGCTACTCTGGAAGCAATTGGTTCTGCCTTGTAGAGTGCAACTATTTTTGGAATCAGCTCCCTGGTGTTAAAGTAAGAAATCATAAGCGCCACAATGATAATTCCAAATGCATAACTGTATGGAGTTAGAGCAGTATCAAAATAATAATTAAGATTATTTCAAGAGTATAATTCATTATGTAAGAAATATGGAACAGCTCATTTGATGATTACAAAGTTAAATTTATTAAAAGGAGTATTATTTGGACTTTTAAAATAATCATATAGTTTATATAATAATTAATAGAGTTATAGGACTCTACTAATTATCAGAATTTGACTGAAATTCTTATGACTGAAAACTCAAATGTCAGTTGCCTGCTTTGATTTTTCTTTGTAGTAATCAAATATCTCTTTTCCCAATTGGATTGCACTGTCGCCTGAACAGATCATAGTTTCATTATCGTAATCACCATTCTGGGTCAATAACCAAAACATAACCTTTTCATCAGTTAGTACAAAAGAGCCTAACTCTATTTCATCTGGATATAGATAAACTTGGATCCTTTTGATTTCTATTATATCAGCAAGATCCAGATAATACTCCTGTATCATTTTCTCATAAAGCTTTTCTGAAACGATGAGCGATACATGTGTATCATCTTTGATAATTTCTGTAAGAATTGACTTGAAATCAGGTGATAAGAAATTTGTTAGTATTAGTAGATCCTTTGTTTTCTTAGCTTCATCCAGAAAATACTCATCCTGATCGAATGTTTGCGATTTTGACAATTTTGTTTGAGTACAGTTTTCAAAATCAGATATCCTTCCAGAAAGTTTCGATGGAATGAAGTCAAGCTTATGGCTTCTCCAGTAATCATTGTTCTTTTCCACTTCTTCACATCCTTTTTATTAAATAGATTGTTTTACTTTAATATGTCATAAATAGTTACGATAAGTAGTTATGAGCCAAAATATTCTATCAGATCATTTCACTTCAAAAGGATGCCTAACCTTCATTTTACTGACATCGCAGATCCAGGCTCTTTATCAGTTAACTTAACGTTGATGGCCTCTTTTGGTAGCTTGATGATTTTAGTTATCGTCGTTGTTGTTGGTTCGACATTATATTCTGTGCCATCTCTTTCTGCCTCAAATCCTTTGCGTGGATTCTCGTAGGTCACTTTCATCCCGTAAGTTTCATTCCCCATTTTGTTAACGAATATGTCAGGACCCTGGGTACTTTTCAATTCACCGGGAATATAGAAACGTTTAGCTTTATCTACCGGCTCCTCAGCAGCTTTGCTTGGAACTTCATATGTCAACCAGTATGTCTTTGTTTCTGCTTCATACTTCTCAGTGGTTTCTTTATATGCCATAGTAAAACACCTCATACATAATCGGGTTTTTGCCCTATGGAGTACTCATCACCGCCATGTTTGTTTTTATTGGCAACATTTGTGGTCTTTTCATATTCTTGCCAGGCTCTTTGTTGGGCACTTTCCAGTTTACCTCTGTCCTTGAGCTTTTTAGCAATACCTGTTGGATTATAAGGAGAAAGGAGTACTACAAGATATCTGCTTCTTCTTTTGAGCTCTGTTACCATGTCCCTTGAATCGGCATTCCTGATCTCTTTTCGAATTTCCTCATTGATCTCCGTAATATCTCCCACATTATTCACTTCTTGGTAAATCTGATCTCCCATAATACTCACCCATTTTTAGTTTAGAGATTGTTCTTATATAGTTTTATCCTACCAAATTGATTATTGAGGAACTCGCAATTTTTGTTGTATTTATCCACATATTTTACATCTTTTGAAAAGAATAAATGAACTTACCACAGTGAAATCATAACTCCTGCTATTTGAGAAACACATGAAGTTTTACAGGAGTGCCATTTAGCCTCAAAAATTCAATCTTACCTTTGAATGAAATCTAATGTATAAAGGATATAATTAGAAAATGATATTATTTTATTAAATGAAAAATATTATTTTGCCTCTGTAGAAAAACTATTATCAATAATTTGTGAACCGCAGATGAACACTGATGCACGCAGATATTTTTCATGTTTCTGAAGCAATTCTTATGAGTTTAAGCACGGTGATATTTTCTCTTAATGCGAAAACATTAAAGGTAGATTAAAACAATAATCAATTTGGATTTCTGTGAGATACAAAAAGAATCGATATAAACCAGAAAGTTTGACACTTACTGGTGCTGTATCTTTAGGCACCGGTGTAATGATCGGTGCGGGTATATTCGCATTGCTGGGACAAATTGCAGAGTTGTCTGGAAGATTCTTTCCCCTTATATTCTTTATCGGTGCAATTGTAACGGCTTTTAGCGCATATTCTTACATTAAATTATCCAATGCCTACCCTTCCGCAGGAGGAATTGCCATGTACCTGGAAAAGGCATACGGAAAAGGAGTAATTACCGGATTTAGTGCGTTGTTAATGGCTTTTTCAATGGTGATCAACGAAAGTCTTGTTGCCCGAACTTTTGGAACATATACATTGCAACTCTTCGATATCGACCAAGGAAGCTTTCTTGTACCAATCTTAGGTGTAGGATTACTCATATTCGCTTTTGCAATCAATATATCTGGTAACGTGGTGATAGAAAAATTTTCATTTTTTATGTCTTTGATCAAAATAACCGGAATCTCCATATTTGGAATCGTTGGACTATGGGTTGCCGATTTTTCTTTTACAAGTACACCCACTAGTACATTTGATAACACCACAGGTAGTTATCTCGCAGCCATAGCATTATCAGTGCTTGCATACAAAGGTTTTACAACGATTACCAACAGTGGCTCAGAGATCGTGGACCCTCATCGCAATGTGGGCAGAGCAATAATCATTTCTATAATGATCTGTGCTATTGTTTATCTTTTAGTAGCTTTTGCTGTTGTAGGAAGTCTTACCCTGCCCGAGATTATCGAGGCGAGGGATTTTGCACTGGCAGAAGCAGCAAGACCCTTTTTTGGTAATTATGGACTCTGGTTCACAGTCGCATTAGCAATTATTGCAACCGTTTCCGGTATAATTGCAAGCATTTTTGCGGTTTCCCGTATGCTTGCAATGCTAACGGACATGAAGATAATACCACACAAACACTTTGGAATGCCAGGAGATATCCAAAAACACACTCTTGTTTACACAGTTGTCGTCGCCATATTTTTGACCATATTTTTTGATTTAAGCAGGATAGCCTCGCTTGGTGCTATTTTTTATATATTAATGGATATTATCATACATTGGGGTCTTTTGCGTCATATGCGCGAAGAAATTAATGTAAACCCTTATATTGTGAGCACAGCAATCATTCTTGATGTAGTTGTCCTTGGTGCTCTTCTGATGACAAAAGCATCCACAGATATGTTTTTAGTTGCGATATCCGTGATTCTCATAGTACTCATCTTTATCGGTGAAAAATGGTTCATAGGGTCAAGGTCCAGCTTAGAATAATCATAACACATATCTATATAGTTACCTCAATGGACAAGACATTGTTTTATAATTTTTACTGCTAATCTAATATTGGGAATTTAATTGTTAATAATATGGAGTCCATAAAATATAAATCATTCATTTCTGGCAACTTTATGGACTACTCAAGTATATTTTATTCAAGAATTAAAACCTGCTAAATTGTTAATTTGATAGTCGGTTATCTAAATATTAAAAGAGTTCCATTTTTCAAGATTAGCTATATCCCCAAAATCCAGATAAGGGGATATAGAATTCGAACCTAAACTCAAAAACAAACGACACAAAGTCCTTCGCCTAACTAAAATATTACCAACCACGAGTATATCCTTCTTGACAGGGAATACACACAAAATCATTATTATGGACCCTTGCACGGGACTCTGAAACCATTTCACCACATTTGGCACATTTCACTGAGTTAAAGATTCGGGCTTTCGATGGTATCTTTGCATCTGTGAATTTAATATCAAAAATATCTTCAGCAGGTGCAGACCTCATCTTTTCTGAGATATTGTTCATTCGGGTTTTGTATTCTGCGGATTCTGCATCGTTTGCAGTGCCGGACATTACTTTTGAGCGGAGAGATGCGATGCCGGGGTCGATGGTGCTTACATCGAAATCTGCTCTAAGTGCTGCTCTTACTGCTTTTTTGCTATCTCTGCAAATGAAGGTGAAGACTTGCTTGCCGTGATCCTGGAATATGAGATTTCCTTTTCCTATGGTGCAGCCTGTGAGTACTTGAACTCCATCAACTCCACAGGCATCGTTCTCTACAATTGTTACAAGCTCTTCATCGCTGTCCCTGTGAGATGCGAGCATTTCCAGAGCGGCTTTTGAAGCAACATAGCCCATAGTAAGACCGGGGCAGATATGACCGTGGAACTTTGCAGCATCTTCAAAGGATGGGATTGAAAGTGAAACAGTATTATCATTACAATTTTTATCACACATAATTATCAGGGGAAATGTGTAGTAATACTTTTTAAAACTTTCTTATTACGATTTTAAATGTATTCTCGATTGATTTATAAGCAAGAGATAAGAAAAATGCCTATTCAATATCATTTGCGGCTGCGTACACAGCTTTTTCCCCAAAAAATCAATTGGAGTATTTTCTGTTGAGTCTGTTCAAAGCTGTGAAAAGATATAAGCATCAAACATTTACATTTGAGAGAAGGATGACAGATATAAAGATGGTAGGTTAGGATAAGGGTTTTGCAAGAGACTTGAGCAAATTGGTGCAGTTCCCTACTGAGGGAATTTTCAGTACGGTTCTTGCCAAAGATGAAGGATACAATTATACTTTGATGTGTCTTGCTGCCGGAACAGATATTGATGAGCACACATTTACAAAAACAGGAGTAGTTCAGGTACTGAAAGGGAAAGGCATTTTCACGCTATTCGGCAATTAAACTGAGAGAAATAAGGCACTTTTATATTCCTGCCAGCAAATGCCCCTCACGCTCTTCGGGCCGATGAAGACCTGGAAATTTTGCTTTGTCTAAGAACATAAAATTCATAAGTTGCGAACCACAGGCTTTGCAATGGGGTTCTGATCTTATAGAGCATTTTAAGAAACTGTCCGTTCCTATATAAAAAGAAAAAATGCTTCAGGAGATCAGTAAAGAAGAATAGAGTTTAGTAAAGATCTGAAATCTGAAATCAAAAACAGAAGATAAAGGAACTATCACTGACGTGATAACTTCTTTATATGATCTCGAGTTGCTTCATCCATTGAAAGATTCTCAATGAACTTGCTTTTGTCGATCCACATATCAGCTGCACCTTGCAGGCCATGGGACTTATGTGCATGATATTCGATTCCAAGACCGGGAGTTATAGAACATCCACCGGAAACGGAAAGACCGCCTGATCCCAGATCATGAGCCATTGGTTTAGCCATATTTTTTTCAGCTCTTTTAGTTTTTGATTCCTGTTCTTTTGTGTTATTCTCAGTCATATTATGCTAAATGGAAGTCATAATAATTAAAAGATTCTGAAAATATGTAAAAATCATGTTTAATGCCTATTTGATCAAGGTTCTACTTAATTACTAAAAAGTGAGCTTAAGAAATAGAAAGAAAAGATAAGAAAATGGACTAGAATGCTTCAAGCCCGTCTACTTCACGCTTGAAGAAAGCCTGTACCATCCCATTTTCATCTATATCTTCAGTGAATTTGATCAATTCCCATCCATCCACACCAAGCTTATTCAATTCTTTCTTGGTTACATCCCATACTCCGAATCTAACAGGTATTACATCGTATTCCCATGATGACATAAGTCCACCTCGCTTTATTTTGGACATTTAATTATTTCTTGTATAAACGTACACATGTGTCATATATATAACTTTTCAAAAAATTAATTTGCCATTAAATCAAGTAAATGTGATTTGAATACATTCATCTAGGAAATTGTTGAAAAGAAACTCAAACCATATGTTTATCTAATAGGATCTTCAATTTTTAATTGGGGAGTTATTAGAATCTACAAATTAAATTAAAGTTTTAAATTAAAGTTTAGATTTTGGACTTTAGACTTTTTGGATATTTACTGTGGTGATTTTGTGGTCCGTTTAGAAAAAGATACACTTGGAGAAGTGAAAGTACCGGATAATGCATACTATGGTCCTCAAACTGCAAGAGCAGTGGAGAACTTTAATGTTAGTGGCGAGAAGCTGCCATCTGTTTTCATAAAAGCACAGGCTACGATCAAGATCGCATCTGCAAAGGCAAATATGCAACTTGGAAAGCTTGACCCTGAAATTGGAGAAGCAATAGTTCAGGCTGCCACTAAAGTCAGAGAAGGAAAGCTTAATGAACAATTTGTGGTTGATGCATTTCAATCAGGAGCCGGAACATCACAGAATATGAATGCAAATGAGGTTATTGCCAACTGTGCTCTTGAAATAAAAGGCTTTGACATGGGAAGATACGATATAATTCACCCTAATGATCATGTGAACATGTCCCAGTCTTCCAATGATACCACACATACTGCAATTCATATCTCTGCAATGGAAGCATTAAAATCAGAACTACTCCCGAAACTTGTTGAATTACAAAGTATCCTAAACGAAATATCATCTGAATTCATTTATATTGTCAAACCTGGAAGAACTCATTTACAGGATGCTGTACCCATTACTTTGGGACAGGAATTCAGTGGCTATGCAAGAATGGTCGAACTTAGTATAAATAAAATATTTAGAGCCATGGACGACCTTGGTGAGCTGAATATTGGTGGAACAGCAGTTGGTACAGGACTTAATTCTCTTGAAGATTTTGGAAAATTTGCTGTTTTTGAGGTAAATCAAATAACTGAGATGGATTTTAGATTAACTGAAAATCCATTTGAAGCTACACAGGGAGCAGATGCAATATTGAACACATCTGCAGCACTTCGCAATCTTTCCGTGGATCTCATAAAGATAGCAAATGACCTTAGATTGCTTTCCAGCGGGCCACGTGCCAGTATTGGTGAGATAAATCTCCCTGCTGTACAACCCGGATCTTCCATCATGCCTGCAAAGGTCAATCCGGTAATGGCTGAAATGATGAATATGGCAGCATTCCAGGTAATAGGAAACGACACTGCAATAATGATGGCTGCACAGGGAGGACAGCTGGAACTTAATGTTTTCACTCCAATGCTTGCATATAACCTTTTAAAATCCATAAGGATACTTTCAGGATCAATCGACTCTTTCAATCGCAAATGCCTGCAAGGTATAACTGCTAATGTCCAGCGTTGTGCTGAGCTTGCAGAATCAAGCCTTGCGATTGCAACATCTCTTGCACCCCTCATAGGATATGAAGAGGCTACAGAAATTGCATATCAGGCACACAGGGAAAATAAGAGCATCAAAGAAGTGGTCAGGGAAATGGAACTGCTCACAGAAGAGGAAATAGATCAGCTGCTTGACCCAATGAAACTAACGGGAGTGGAGAAATGATAGATCACGATATTATAGTAATAGGTGGAGGACTTGCAGGTTTAAGAGCAGCCCTTGAAGCTGATAAGAAAGGTGTAGACGTTGCTATAATCTCAAAGGTCCATCCGATTCGCAGTCATTCCGGTGCAGCACAGGGTGGGATCAATGCTTCACTAGGACTTGATGATAGCTGGGGATCACATGCATTAGACACTGTAAAAGGAAGTGATTATCTCGCAGACCAGGATACCGTGGAAATACTTTGCAGGGAAGCACCTGAAAGAGTAATTGAAATGGAGAATTGGGGCACTAATTTCTCACGCACTGAAGACGGAAATATTGCACAGCGTCCTTTTGGAGGAGCTGGTTTTCCAAGGACCTGTTATGCAGGTGATAGAACAGGACATAATCTTTTACACACGTTATACGAACAGGTCCTAAGGTCTGGAATTAAAGTTTATAGCGAATGGCTGGTCACAAAGCTAATTGTAGACAAAGAGAAATGCGTAGGTTTTCTGGCAATGAATACTATTGATTCAAAATTGGAATCCTTCAGGGCAAAAGCTACCATTCTTGCAACCGGAGGATACGGACGAATTTACCAGCGTTCCACCAATGCCATTATAAACCGGGGATCTGGCATCGGTCTTGCATATACTGCCGGCGTTCCCCTTCAGGATATGGAATTTGTACAATTTCATCCGACCACACTTCTTGGCACGAATATACTGATAACCGAAGGTGCAAGGGGAGAGGGCGGCTACCTTTACAATAAGAACCATGAGCGTTTCATGATAAATTACGCAGCAAATGCCATGGAACTTGCACAAAGAGATATTGTAGCACGAGCAATACAAACAGAAATTGACGAGGGCAGAGCTTTTCCAGGAGGATATGTGCAGCTTGATATAACGCACCTTGGAAATGACACCATCAATGAAAGATTACCAGGGATTCGTCAGATATCAATTGATTTTGCCGGAGTGGATCCGGTCAAGGAACCTATACCAGTGCAACCCGGACAGCATTATTCAATGGGCGGTGTCAGCTCTAACAAAGATGGGGAAACTCCTGTATCAGGATTATACGCAGTGGGTGAATGTGCCTGCATAAGTGTACATGGTGCAAACAGGCTTGGTGGTAATTCATTACTTGATACTGTTGTTTTTGGAAAGCGTGCAGGTGCTGCTGCTTCAGATTATATAGTCTCGCAGGAAGCTATATCGGATGATATATTATCAAAAGCCATTGCAGATGAGAATGAAATGATAAAGGCTCTCATGGGCGAAAGTGGAGAGAATTTTGCAGAGATCCGGGAAGAATTGCAGGCTGTGATGCAGAATAATGTGGGTGTTTTCAGAACAAGGGAGAAGCTTGATCTTGCATTTGAGAGAATTAAGGAATTGAAAAAAAGAGCTGATAATATCAAAGTTATGAGCAAAACTAATGTCTTCAATTTCGAACTTCTCAATGCCCTTGAATTAAAGGCTATGCTTGAACTGGCCCAGGTAATAACCCTTGGTGCTCTCGTTCGGGAAGAAAGCCGGGGAGCACATTTCAGGACTGACTTTACAGAACGTAATGATGAGGAGTGGCTCAAACACACACTTGCATATTATACGGAAGAAGGTCCCCGACTGGCTTACAAGGACGTCACTATAACTCAGTTCCAGCCAAAAAGGAGGGAATACTAATGTCCGAATTTGAGTTGATGATAAGAAGGCAGGATAGAGAACAGATTTGGATTGATAGATTCACTGTTGAAGAAAGACCGGGAATGACGGTTCTTGAAGCACTTTTCCACGTGCAGGAAAAGATAGATGGAAGCCTGTGCTTCAGATATTCTTGCAGGGGTGCTGTTTGTGGAAGTTGTGCCATGCTCATTAACAAAGTTCCAAGACTTGCATGCAGGACGCAGGTATCTGAAGTGAAGGATGAGACTACAGATGAACCAAAGGATGGCGTAGCATCCATAAAACCATCAGAAATAATCGAAGGCAGGAATGGGATACTTGTTGAACCACTTCCAAACCTAAGCGTAATTCGGGATCTAATTGTGGATATGGATCATTTCTATGAGCTGGTGGATTCCATTAAACCGTGGATAAATTCCGATGCTAAGGAAAAGGCAACACTCATGGAACCTTCTATGCAGATA
>Ga0206328_142_pt1 | contig 19370 bp, 19 predicted proteins | sample SalPonR1_A_D2_MG_FD_142664 | JGI IMG/M metagenome (GOLD analysis project Ga0206328, IMG submission 142664)
CTATGGCTTTGCGAATATCCGGCATTCCCAAAGAAAATGAAGCAATGATGACATCATATGGTCCATCAAGGTCTTTTTCCACATCTATATCTTCCCAGAGTTTTTTGACGCAGGTAATATTGTTAGATCCAAACTCATCTATATTTTCCTGCAGCACCTCAAGCATACCTGTGGATGGTTCCACGGCTGTCACGTGTGCGACCTGCTCAGAAATAGGAATTGCAAGGGAACCCGGACCTGCACCTATATCCAGAACTCTGGAATCAGGAGTGAGATTCAGAGACTTGATTGTTTCTCTGGCACGTTTTTGTCCATCGCGTTGTGACATCTGCCAGAACTTTTTCGCAGCCTCTTTTTCCTCCCATATGGAGGCACATTCCGTCTTATTTCCACATTCAAGATGATCTTTGGTACGAATGGTCCAGACATCATTCCAATCAATATTTTCAATTATCATATTATCTCCACCAACACATTAAATTGTCGAAATCATTCAATTATCAGACTGTGGGTATAACCACAGAAACATCCATGTAATTCTGTATCGTTACCGGAACTCCGTATACTTCTTCTATCACCTGTGGAGTGATATCACCCATACTTCCAGCAGCATAAATTGTACCGTTCTTAAGGAAAATGAATTTATCCGAATAACGAAAAGCAAGGTTGAGGTCATGCATTGTCATAATGGCAGACACATTCTCATTTCTAACAACATCTCTCACTGTATCAAGTATGTCTAATTGATTGCGCAGATCAAGACTGCTGGTCGGCTCGTCCAGTAAAAGCAGTTTTGGATTCTGTGCAATGGCACGTGCAATGCTGACCTTCTGAAGTTCACCGCCACTTAATTCGTCAATATAGCGAAGAGCCACATGTTCAAGATTGAGCTTTTTAATGGTAGATTCCACGAGCATAATATCTTCCGGTGATACATTCCACTTAATGTGTGGCATCCTACCAAGAAGAACAGCATCAAAAGCTGTCAGTCTTGCTGGCTCACAACGTTGCGGAACGTATCCAAGCCGTTTTGCGATCTCTATCTGTTCAAGCTTTAGAATGTCCTCATCTTCAATGAGAATAGCTCCACTTTTTGGTTTCAGAATCGCATTCATGCACTTTAGGAGTGTTGTCTTACCAACGCCGTTCGGACCCAATATAGACAATATCTCATTCCTTTTAAGATGGAACTTTATATCCTTTAAAACTTCCTTACTTTTATACTGAAATTCCACACCATTAACTTCCAGGATCATATCCTTCTCCCCCTGAGAATCAGGTAAATAAATGTAGGTGCTCCCATAAACGATGTCAGAACAGCCACAGGCAACTGATAAGGCTGAAGCATTACGCGGGCAGCAGTATCGGCACAAAGCAAGAGCAATGAACCCATGACAATACTGCCACATATCAAATATCGGTGATCATCACCGATCAATCTCCGGGTCATATGGGGACATATCAATCCGATAAATCCAATAACACCAAGAAATGCCACGATGATAGCCGTCACAAGTGATGCACAGAGCATACCGAGAAGTCTTACCCGCTCAACGTTCACACCAAGACCCTTTGCAGTCTCATCACCTGCATCGATTGCATTGTACTTCCATCGATTGAAAGAAAAGTAAACAATCGAAAATATCACAACCACTGAGATAAGACCAAGTTCATGCCAGCTTGCCCTTGCAGTATCTCCAAAGGACCAGAATACCATGGATGCAAGTTGTACATCATCTGCAAAATACTGGAGGAACATTGTTCCGGCAGTGAACAGGGAACCCATTGCCACACCCACCAGGATCATGATCTCAGGAGTCGTCCCCCGGATTCTGGAGAATGCCACAATGACAAGTGTCACCAGCAACGAGAACAGGAAAGCCACAACTGTAGTAGTGTAAGGATTGTTGATAGAGACCGCATCCCCAACGCTGCTATGTGTTCCACCGGTACCGAGTACCATCACCGAAAAAGCAGCACCAAAGGCTGCAGCATTGGATATACCCAGTGTGAAAGGTGAACCTAAAGGATTCCGAAGTATTGATTGCATTACAACCCCGGCAACAGCCAGACCTGCACCTGCAACAATTGCAGTTAGAACCTGAGGTAATCGAATATTCCAGACGATACTATGCAGCCTTACTGGAACATCAGCTCCCAGAAGAGTGTGAATAACATCGATCAATGGAATATCCACTGATCCAATAGATATTGAAACGATCGACACCACAAAAAGAAGAAGGATACCGGAAAGAAGATAAGTTCTCTTCCTTCCAGTGTGTTCCCTGTACTTCTGTGCTATATCCCCATGGCTGTTTTTCATTTTGTCCCCTCGAAACTAATGGCAGAATTCAGACATCAATTTTTGTAAATGCCGGAGTTCCAAAAGCAGTCCTCATGCTTTCATAAACCTCAGCTCCATTTTCCCTATCCCCACTACAGACGAGGAACGTGTATATTTCAATGGTCTTATTATCGACATCTATATCATCAAACCTGTCAGGATAGAGCAATTTACCAACATAGTATGAATCTGCGAGGATCGAACCAAAGTTCTGTGTGTAGTAATTGTAAGGGAGAACTCCGTAAACCTCACCTGACTTCACTGCTCCCAGTTGTCTGTATATCACCTCATTCTGAAGCTGATACAAAGCATTATTCTCACCTTCAGACCTTACGGATGACAGATCGATAAATATAATTTCGGGATTCCAGTCCACTATATTTTCCCGTGCAACCTCTACAGTGCTAAGATTCATCGGATCGTATGCCACATTCTTCGCATTGGTAAAGAGAAACGGAGGATAAGTCGGTTCTGTGGACTGTATTCCATGTGGGCCACTTCGGGCAATTCCACCTACATAACATGCAATTTTATCTTCTTCAGCAACATCTGATGTACGCTCATTCAGATCATTGATGCTTGTATCAAAGAAATCCATAACTTCCTGTGCACGCTTCTCCTTACCCATGACCAGTCCCATGGTCTCAAGGCTCTGGTACAGATCTTCCCTGTTATCCACCATATCCCCGTAGTTTAGGGTGATCACAGGAATTCCGGTCTTTTGCTGAAGTTCCACAGGATCATATCCTGAGCCATAGTAGGTCTTGAATATCACCTGAGGCTGTGGTTCAAGTGACAGTATCTTCTCAGGGTCATCATTACCTCTGAATTCACCAAATACCTCGTAATCGGTGCTGAACTGCGGATTTGCATAAGCATAAGGTCGTGCTTCGTATGGTGAATCACGAGTTTCGATGCTGTCCACAGCTACTATTTTGTCCTGTGCTTCAAGATAAGTGAGAAGTCGCAGGCAACCGGGACCGGAACACAGAACATGCTCAGGTGATCTGGGCACCTCAATTTCTCTCCCTAGAGCATCGGTCACAGTTATCATATCTGTATTTTCGCTCAGTGCAACATCAGATTCACTGAGTGAACTTTCTGTACAACCTGAACAGAAAACAAATACTAGCAAAAGTATGAATGAAATCAAAATTAATTTTTCTTGTATGAATTTCATATATCCACCACTATTATTCTGATATAATCATTTTATAATATGCATTTGGTATTAAAATATTACTATTTTGTATTACTAAGTAGAATGGAAAATTATAAATTTATTAAATATTATAGAGCACATTGTTAATAAAAATATTAACTAAAACGTTATTAAAATCGCTATTAAGTCATATAAATGGCTACAAAACAATAACCAGACAAGAAAAATCATTTTAGTAATTTTAAGTAGTGACTAGATATGAAAAAATGAGATAAATTTTAAGCGATTAAAGGATGCTAGAAAAAGGAAATCTGAGGCTAATAAGCCTTTTTCACTTAATGCTCATTTTCCGGAAATAACCGATGATTTGATCTTGAATTTAACTCATGAGAAAGGCGTCAAATAGGAATCAAGAATAGGAGTGTTTTGGCTTATTTGAAGAAAAAACAAGTGAAGGAGATTTGAATTTTAAGAGTCGAAATGTTAGTAAATGATTTGATTCAAAATTAGGATATTATCCTTTTCCCATTTAGCATAAACTAGAGAACTATTCCAATGCCTTGTTGGTAAGAGAACGGAAATAGGGGGTTTTAAAGCTGCTTATGTTGAGAAAAGAGATGATATTGGTTTTTGAGGAAAAGATTCAAATTATTTTGAGGTTTATGTTTAGCTTGACTTAAAAACGGAAACATGTTTTTCAAGTTGCTAAATAATTTATAAGATTTGTGATTCTATGGGGTCCTTTAATGCAAAAACCATTAATTGATGTTCTTTTCATGTCAGAAAAAAGAAAGACTGTTCTCTTACTACTGAAAGATGGTGCAAAGGAAATGAGTCCTCTTATAGATCATCTGAAAACTTCAAGGCAATCATTGCTCCCACAAATGAAAATACTGGAAGAGCATCATCTGATTACTCACTATGATGACATTTATGAATTGACATGTATTGGAAAACTTATTGTTGATAGTATGGTTCCTTTACTAGATAAAATCGACGTTCTTGATGCTAACATTGATTACTGGGGAAGTCGTGAACTTGCTTTCATTCCACCTCAGCTTTTAGAGAAAATATCCCAGCTAGATAAATGCGAAATAATAAATCCATCCATTCATGAGTTGTTTTCTATTCATACATCAATCAATCCAAAATGTGAAGAAGCTTCATGTGTTTATATCGTAACTAATATACTATACCCCGATTTTCAATCGACAATTGTAGATATACTTGAAAAAAATACTGGTATACAGTATATCGTTTCTCAAAAACTGCTTGACGAGATAAAAACAAAATACCAAAAAGAATTTGCAACTTTTCTTAAGAACAAGTCCTTCAAGATGTATGTTTGCAATAAAGAAATGAAATTTTTGTATTTTACGTTTGATAGTGAACAATCACTTCTAACCGTGTTAAACAAGAAAGAGGAATTTGATCATAAGTTCATGTTATGTAAAGACCAGGATGCAGTCGACTGGATTAAAGAGCTTTTTGAATATTACTTTGAAGATTCAACGCTGATAACTGAAATATAACATTCCAAACTTTTCATCATATTTATAGATCAAAGGTTGTAGTTGCTAGCGTACAAATAAATAGAGTTACCTATATCCCAATATTGCCCAGACCATAAAATCAATTGAACTGGCCATTCCCTGATCCGGAATCATTTGCTGGAACAGAAGAAGATCAATTATCACAGCTGAGGTCACTGAGAGATTCTATTAAAATGAAGGCCGAACAATTTTTTGAAGAAAATCTCATGTTTGGGATTATCATTTTTACTCTGATCAATACTTCATTATCCTTTGGAGTATGTTTATCGACCTCTTTGAAATTTAGTGCCATGTGGATAGAGTAGTCTTGAATTTGAGATTATCAAATTGACTCATTATTCCATCCATTCTAATTAGATAAACTCGAAATCCTCTGCTGTAAAAAATCCCAAATTACATAAGTGAGGAAAATAAAATACTTTGAAAACACAAAAAATCTTGCTGTTACCACATCTGCTCTCGCAAAGCTCTGATTATTAAATAATATCTCTTGAAAAATTCAATTTTACAATGCTATCAATAAAAATAATAGATCAGAACCGCTCTTTTGATGTGCTAAAACTCTGGACATCAAGAATTTTATTTTATTTTATTCTTTTTTTGCTTACCTTAGGACTCTCCCATTACATTTTAATGCAGCTGGGTCCTTCGAGCTATAGTATGGCAAGTGCACGATACATGATAAGTGCACTTATACAAAGCGAAGCCGCCATAATGGCTATAATTGTTACGTTAAGCCTTGTTGCTGTGGAACTTGCAGCCAGTTCCTATTCTGTGAGAATGATAGATCTCCTTAAAGTCTATAACCCGGACTTCTGGATACTCATAATGATCTATATCCTTTCAATGATCTATAGTATATTCGTACTCATGTCGATCTCAGACAAAAGTAGCAGCAAAATCGAACTGATGATATCCTTTGCATATCATACAGGAGTTTATTCTTTCCTTATCCTCTTCCCTTACCTTTTCAGAACACTTCAGATGCTGAAACCTTCAACATTACTGAATATGCAGGCAATGAAAATAAGCACACCCAACATCATGAAAGCCATTAGTTCGGATGTCCATACTGCTCATGAAAAGGACCCCATACAACCAATAATTGATATTGTCAGTAGCGCCCTTTTAAACCACGACTTTGAAACCATCCGGAATGGTCTCAATATCATAGGTATGCGATCAAAAGAGATATTCCTGTATAAAGAAATAGATGAAACTGAAATGAAGATGATTTCTTATTATATCTTTTCACGCCTGGCAAGATTTGCTAAGTTCACCCTGAATCATAATGATGAAGATGCAACATTTATAGTTATCAAGAACCTCGAAGTTCTATGGGATGAATTGAAAAATAAAGATCCTAGAGAATCGGTATTACAGGCTTCTTCTTCGCTTGAGGAAATAGGGAAGGTTTCGGCAGATATGTCTGAAATAAATGTATTATCTGCTGTGATCAATCATCTTTATGATATAGGACAATGGTCACTGGATTATAATTATGATGGAGAGACCTCAAGGATAATTGATTCCCTTTCTTCGGTTTGTTTAAGCTGTATAGAAAAACGCATGGACCCATGGATCATAGAGAATATCATTATTAGTTGTATCGGAAAACTTGGAGTAAAAGCATCATATTCTGGAAAGTTTTTATCGATTCAGCAAACTATCGAGTCCATGAATGATCTGAACCTTTCAATGGAAATTGGAGAATCTTCGCAATACCAGCATCTTTGTGGAAAAACAGAAAAGATCATAGAATACATAAGTAAAGATTAATCACCATTTTGTTAATGATCTCCCTGGCTAATTCCCCATTCTAATTTGATAAGCATTTTTCCTCACATATAATTTGCAAACGAATTTGGATTTCTTATCTTATTCTGCAAATTCGAAATCAACATCAATTGATAAACAACAAAGTTCACATTAACATATAATTCTATGCTCTCTTTTAGATTATCTTATTGAGCTCATTTTCTCCAAGCCTGTATTTTACAAAATGATGAAGTGTTACATGGGATGGAAAATTGATAATGCCCTTATCTTCTTCAAAAGAGAGAAGCTGCGCTTCTTCTTTTGTTAGAGTGGATATTGTTTTTTCAAACGAGAGGTTCTTTGTTGAGATAACTGGCTATTGAATCTCTGGTATGGATTCCGTTCGAAACATTGTGATAATATTTCATGGACTGGCAGATATTCTAATATATAAACATAATGAATGATCTACGCTCATACAACGTTCATTGGTAATGAAAAGAGTTATATTTTTAAAGTTGAAATCTAATTTGATGATCACAATTTAATAATCGCAACATTTCAAAAAGTATATATGTGGTTGCAAGGTTAAAATAAAAATATAATATTACATATATATATGCATGATTCGAAGGTTAAGCTATGGAAAGTGATAAAAAATCAGTATTAAATCTTGAAGATGCACTACTAAAAACTGATAAAATAACTGCAGAAAGTATCATTCGCAGTAACTTACTTGATAAGCAAGTAGATGTGTTTAAGGTAATTGATTTGATAATCTCACCTGCACTTGAAAGTATTGGGCATAAATGGGAAAATGGAGATATTGCCCTTTCACAGGAATATATGGCAAGTAAGATCACAGAAGAAATTATTAATGAAATATTGCCACCTGAAAATCCAATGAGAACTTCAAAACCAAACATAGGCATTACTACCCTTGAAGACCAGCACATGCTTGGGAAACAGATATTGAAGAGTCTATTAAACTCAAAAGGTTTTAACCTTACTGATTATGGTAGCATACCTATCGAAAAGATAAAAGAAAAAATAAAGTCAGATAATATCGAAGTTCTTTTTATATCCACCCTTATGTTAAACCAGGCACTAGCAATAAAAGAAGTAACTAAGTTTATAGAGTTAGAAAAAACCAATACTAAAGTCATAGTAGGTGGAGCACCTTTTCTTTTTGATGATAGATTGTGGAAAGAAGTCAATGCCAATGCAATGGCTAAGACTGCTGTAGGTGGTATGTATATAATTCAGGAAATGATGGGGTAATATGATGATTAAAGAAGAAATGACATCTATGGAACGTGTACTGACCACACTCGGGCAGGAAGAACCCGATAGATTACCTTATTTTCTCCTGTTAACCATGCATGGTGCTAATGAACTGGGAATGTCAATTAAAGAATATTTCTCAAATCCTGAATATGTGGCTGAAGGACAAATACGCATGAGGGAGAGGTATGGACATGACTGCTACTATACTTTCTATTATGCATCGCTTGAGGTAGAGGCTTGGGGAGGAAGTACAATATTCTATGAGGACGGTCCTGCAAATTCAGGAGCACCTTTCATAAAAAACATTGAAGACATAAAAAATCTAGAAGCACCGGATATATGGGATAGCCCACAGCTTCTTAAAGTCCTGAAAACAACAGAAATACTAAAAGAGCAGGCGGGGGATGAAGTACCAATAATTGGAGTTGTAATGTCACCATTTTCTACCCCACCTATGCAGCTTGGTTTTGACAAATATTTTGACCTCATTTATGAAAACCGTGAATTGTTCGATAGACTCATGGAGGTTAATACAGAATTCTGCATCGAATGGGCAAATGCTCAATTGGAAGCAGGAGCTACAGCTATTTGTTATTTTGATCCTGTATCTTCGCCAACAATTGTTCCAAAGGAGTTGTATAGGGAAACTGGAAATAAGATCGAGCAAAATGTTATTTCCAACCTTAATGGTCCAACTGCAGTTCACCTTGCATCAGGAAAGGCTTTACCGATAATAGATGATATTGCAGATGCAGGAGCTGCGGTAGTCTGTACCAGTTCATTAGAAGATCTTGCAGAAGTCAAAGCAGCATGCAAAGGCAAGATGTCTGTACTTGGTAATCTGAATGGTATTGATATGAGAAACTGGACTCCTGAAATAGCCGATAATAAAGTTAAAGAGGCTATTGATAAGGCTGCAAAGGGAGGAGGTTTCATTCTTTCAGACAACCATGGCGAAATCCCATATCAGGTATCAGATGAAGTTCTTATAGCTATTTCTGATGCAGTCAGGAAGCACGGATTTTATCCAATTAATAGGTGAAAACTATTGATAGACAATATCTGCTTAATTGTCCCCGAGGATATCGTTAAGGAGGTCGAGTACATTGTAAGTAGCAATGACCTCTTAAAAAATATCAATGTCATCTCGATACCTTATACGAATTTACTCGAACAGAATTTTGATTGTGTGAACTGTAGTTTGATTCAAGAATCACTTGAGAGCTCGGAATGTTTCTACAAAGCTTTATTGATCCATGGTTTTGAATTCCCTCAGATCGTAAAATCACCAGAATGCAATATAACACTTCATACACATGGGATGGAGAATCTATACGAACTTATGCTGAGTGCTAGAGAACTGCAAGAACATAAAGGAAAATTAATAATCTCATCTGGATGGCTTGATAAGATCATCAGTAATACAGAAAATGATGAACAGGAAAAGGAAAGGGTCAGGAAATATATTGACACATCCTATTCCTCCATCCTCCATATTGAAACTGGTTTTTATGAAAGCAGTTCTAGCAATATAAAAAAACTATCAGAAATAACTGGAAAATCTTTCAAAACAGTATCTATTGATATGGACCTCATGAAAGTGCAACTAAAGAGCATCGTTCTTGAACATGACTGTATCAGTAAAGCTGAAAACTTAAAAGAATCAAATGAAAGGATTGCATCCTACTCAATGTCCATTGAAATCATAAAGGAACTTGTAGAACTTAAGACCGAAGAAGATGTTATAGAAAAAATAGCACAAACGTGTCATGTTCTGTTTGCACCAGAGAAGGTCAGTTATATTTCATTGAGAAAAGGACTTGTTCAATCACAAATATCCATAATGTCTGATTCAAATGCTGATTTGAACAAGGAGTTACTTGAAACGGATAAAATGTATTTGATTTTTAATAATCGGGATGGATTCATCCTGAAAATCGCTGATAGTAACGAGATTATGGGGACCATTGAAGTTCAAAAAGTATTTAGTCCTCAGAAAATATCGGAATACCTGAATACAGCTCTTATTATTGCAAAGGCATCATCCCTTGTTGTATCGAACATTCGAAGATATGAGGAACTTAGTGAATCAAAAAAACAGCAACGCGAGCTTGCTGACATGTTGATGGTGATGAATAAGATATTGAGACATGATATTGCTAACAACCTCAACGTAGAAATAAATGCCATTGAATTATATAATCTTAAAAAAGAGGACAGGTTCCTTAAAATGGCACAGGATTGTGCACATAGAAGTGCAAAAACTATCGAAAATATGAAAGATATTGAGGAAAGTCTGTTCTCAGATGAACGGGATCTTCTGCCGTATCATGTCCGCAATACAATTGAAAGTACATGTTCCCATTTTGATATCCTTAGCAATATAGAAGGCGATGCACTCATAATGGCAGACAGTGCTCTCCCCTCGACTATTGAAAATATTGTGCGGAATGCGCAGGTTCATGGCAAGGCAGACGATGTTCAAATTTTTATTGAAGATGATGAAACCAAATGTACTATCAATATTCAAGATAATGGGATTGGAATTCCTGAAGAGATTAAAACACGCATATTTGATGAGGGAGTCAAATATGGAGATACTGGCAATACGGGCCTTGGTCTATATATTGTGAAAAAGACTATTGAAAGATATAAAGGCACCGTATCTGTAAAGAATAATGAACCGAAAGGTGCTACTTTTGTAATTGAATTACCATCTATTCACATTATGTAAAATGCATATCATTAAACATTAAAATACTAGGGAATTGGTAATTAAATAAAAAAGGATTTGACCTTAATTATGTTAAAATTTAAGGAATCCTTTACGCTGGAGCCAGTCGACCTGAGGTCTTGTGTATTTCCAGATCACATCAGCTTTCTCATCCTGGAAAGACCATGGTGTAGCTATAACAACATCGCCCTGGCGTACCCACATTCTCTTCTTCTTTGAACCAGGGATCCTGCCCATACGTACAACTCCATCAAGGCATTGTAATCTTACCCTGTTTGCACCAAGAAGAGTGGATACTGTTGCAAGCACCTCTCCATTCTCTTTTCGTGGGGTTCGTACACGTACTACTTCCGGTGTTCCCGCAGACGCATGTGATGCGCTCTTTTTCCTTTTATTACTGTTATAATTTGCCAGATTAATACCTCATTATTGTGTAGATCATAAATATAGTAATTTGCATTATTCAAGTATTTCAAAACAAGAATATATTTTCGAATACAGATTCTAGATTATTTGGACTGCCTCTATTCAGAGTTCAAAGTATATAAACTAACTTATTCACTTCAATATAAATAAGCATATCCCGTATAATTTAAGATTGAGTATATTCTTTTTGAAGGATGAAAGCATGTGACCAGAATGTAAAAATGCAGTATGCAGACCATTTATCAGCAGCTATTTATTCTGTACCTAAAAAAATACTTTGCGTTCTCATTCTCTTCCCAGAGCCCAAAAATATTTCCTTCGGTATCAAAGCATACGGCAAGGTAGCTCCATCCTGGCACTGGCATTTGATTTATGCCAACATATCCTCAAATTCCATATTATCTTTGGAATGGAAGGATCTAAAGATTTCTTTCCATGTAATCTACGTGAGTTCCTTTACCTACAAGTAAATTGTACGAATCAGTATCAGAATTATAGTTGACAAGTACATTGTTAATAGATATTATATCCCCATACTTTGCAGTCTTCAAAATTGCATTATCTTCAGTTACATTATGTACTGGCAGAACAGCATATACAGGCTTTCGGGAAGTTCCATCACATATTTTATAAAGACTGTTCTTTTCATTTCCAAGGTCACCTGATAGCAAGGAGCACACTACGTTTATATGCTTATCAACATGCTTTTTCAAATCTGCAAATCTCGCGAATCTGGCTTTTGCAGGCACATGATATTTCATTTCTGTAACATTATCCTTACGTAAAATAGCGTATGTGAATTTGATATCAGTATTCATGAAACGATATGAGTCTTCGCAATCTGCCATTGCTTCCATGAGTCTTGTAAGCTTAATATCCTGCTTTTGTTCAAAACTCCAGCATTTTTCAGGATTACAACCAGCGCCCCATATGAATGAGCATGGTCCATATATCCCCAGACCTCTAGCCTTAAGTTTGATCGTGAGATTGCGCGCTTCTATTGAATTCACTTTGTCTGCAGGTTCAATAATGATGATATTTCCATCTTTTGAAAGCTTTTCAGACAATTGCATCACAAGATCAGCTTTTTCATCGACATTTGTCCCTTCCAGCTCATTAAGAACATTTGAAAATACCATCAGATCGATATTATCTGGAATCTTTGCTAAATCCAGTTTCTTAATATCTGATTTTATAGGATCTTCAATGACAAATCTTGACTTGAATGCAGCATATTCCGGAACAAGGTATCTGTAAGCCTCAATATTCTCATCATATTTTTCTATTGAATGGATTATCGCCTGATAATCATCAAGCCTATTGCAAAAATCTATAATTGAAAGTGGTATTGTTCCTGCACCAGTCCCTACATCCAGTATCTTCATTCGCTTTTTCAATAGGCCTTGCTGTGCTAGTTTGTATAATATGTGTTGGAACTGAACAAAATAAACCGGGAATTGATATTCAAGATAACCAAGAATGTGATAGCCTTTTTCGTATTTGATCTTCTTGGACTTACTTTTTTTCCAATAGCTTGATTTTTGTGCAACGACCGCTTCCCTCATTTTTTGAATTGTCCTGGGATCGTCCCATGCTTTTGCAGCCTTTTTTTCTATATACTGCTCAATAAGTCTCTCAAGTTTTCGTGAAACAGAAGGAGAGCTAAAAAATGAATTATTTTTCTTGATCTCATCTTCAGATAACTCTATCATTCCCTTTGGTGAACGGGAAACTTTAAAATCATCAGCATCGGCCAGCAAATCTATGCCAATATCAAGAATTTTTGGCTGAATGATATTATAAATTTCCTCTGTTGACATCTCACTTTTAATGTAGTTACGAATTTCAGATAACATGAACTCCGGTTTCATGCGTGAGACGTATTTGATAGCCGATATGATTTCCCTTTCAGACATATTGTTTCCTGATTGGTTTGGAGGGGTGATAAACTTAGTGATAAAAGAATATTTTTCAACCACAATCTTAAAAAAGCTAAAATAGATTGTTAACTTTTATCTATTATATGAATTCAAATCATGAAGATCTGGTCAAGTCGCTTAATCCTAAGCAGGAAACGTATGTAAATCTGGAACTGCCTGAACCGACAAACGGTGAATATCTTCTTAGTGTATTTCATCTTGTACCAGGAGGAAAATTCAATTTTTTACAGGCTGCAGCAGAGGTAGCTGCCGAATCATCCACCGGTACCAATTTTAAGGTTAATACGGAAACCCCTTTTTCCAGAGTAATGAATGCATTGGTCTACCAGCTTGATCTCGAGAGGGAACTTGTATGGATAGCCTATCCATGGAGACTTTTTGACAGAGGGGGAAATGTACAGAACATTCTTACTTACATAGTCGGAAATATTCTTGGAATGAAAGAAGTAGCTGCATTAAAACTACTTGATGTCTGGTTCCCACCGTCTATGCTGGAGCAATATGACGGACCTGGTTTTACTATAGATGATATGCGTAAATATCTCAATGTGTATGATAGGCCAATCCTTGGAACTATTGTGAAACCAAAAATGGGATTGACCTCTGCTGAATATGCAGAAGTATGCTATGATTTCTGGGCAGGTGGCGGAGATTTCGTTAAAAATGATGAGCCTCAGGCAAACCAGGATTTCTGTCCATACGAAAAAATGGTTGTACATGTCAAGGAAGCTATGGATAAAGCAGTTAGGAAGACTGGGCAGAAAAAGGTACACTCATTCAACGTTTCAGCTGCTGACTTTGATACCATGATCGAAAGGTGTGAAATGATAGTCAACGCTGGATTTGAGCCTGGGAGCTATGCATTCCTCATTGATGGAATAACTGCCGGCTGGATGGCTATACAAACTATCAGACGAAGATATCCTGATGTTTTCCTTCACTTCCACAGAGCAGCCCATGGAGCTTTCACAAGACCTGAAAATCCACTTGGATTCTCTGTGCTTGTGCTTTCAAAATTTGCAAGACTTGCCGGAGCCTCAGGTATTCACACAGGTACCGCTGGTGTTGGAAAAATGAAAGGTACACCACAAGAAGATGTTGTTGCTGCACATGGCATCCAGTACCTGAGATCAGATGGCCATTTCTTCAATCAGTCATGGGCAAAGGTACCTGATTCCGACAAAGATGTTGTTGATCTTGTACACGAAGATACAGCTCATCATGTAATCTTGGAGGATGACAGCTGGAGGGCTATGAAAAAGTGCTCTCCGATTGTATCCGGTGGGCTTAATCCAGTAAGACTGAAACCATTCATTGATGTCATGGGCAACGTTGATTTCATTACAACCATGGGTTCAGGAGTTCATGCACATCCAAAAGGTACCCAGGCTGGTGCAAAGGCATTGGTACAGGCCTGTGAAGCATATCTAAAAGAAATAGATATTGAAGAATATGCTAAAGATCATGAAGAATTGGCACAGGCAATCGAATTCTTCACAAAGGCATCGAAAGATGCTATGTGATTCTTTTTTGGAACTGATTTTAAAATTTTAAAAGAATAGAATGAGTATGGGAAGTCAAGTGACTTCCCTGTCTAGGGACAATAACCCGGTTCCTTTCGAAACATTTTTCCCAAATCGCTCATACTCCAGATAAATGTAATAAATTTAATTTAGTAGCTGAAAGCTTGAACGTGAGCAGACCCGCCGTTTGTGTGGAGTAGCGTGGATATGGTCTGTCAGCGTTCGTGTTATTTTCATACATTTTTGTTTCAGCTTCGATTAGTCCATATCGTACCACCGATTGGTCAACGCAGTTCTCCCAAGCTTGAGCTTGTGTGACTGCAATTATAAGTATTAATTTTAACTATATAAATATATCTACACACAAATATATCATAGTAATGATGATGATGAGATGGGTGGTTGTCCCGATCAACTGAAATAATACCCAATACTTGAATAAAATCACATGAGACCTATTTGTATTACAAAAATAACAATTCATAAATGAGTTAGTGGTACTATGGATATTTTAGGGATGGTATATATCTGCCAGAGCTCTGGGATGCCTCTGGGAATCAGTGATGATATCGGAATCAATGCAGATGGATCAGGTAGTAAGGATTATTGTACATATTGCTACCATAAAAGTGAATTTCTAGAGTCTGCCCTTACTGTTGAAGAAATGATATTAAAGTCATCTGAAATATTATGGCAGCAGATTGGAGATATTACTCAGGAGGCAAAGAAAATTAGGCAAAACATTCCAAATTCGAAGAGATGGAAATAATTATTTTTGTTATTATGTAATCTGAATAAAACATCTCAGATATATGTTAAATTCAAGTGTTCATATCCGCATGAGCGGGTAATGAACAAACTTGTAAATTCAAAATTATGCTGCTACGACCTTAATGTTAAAGGTAAGTGCTTCGCCAGCAAGTGGATGATTCATATCTAATTTAACTTCATCATCGGTCATACCTACTATTTTTGCAGGCATCTGCTGTCCATCCGGACTCTTTACCAGAAGCATCATTCCAAGCTCGATCTCCATATCTGCTTTAATCATCTCTTTTGGAATTGACTGTGTAAGAGCATCATTATATTCACCATAAGCTTCAGCTGCTTCGATGCGGAATTCTTTTTCTTCACCGACTTCCATATCCTTTACAGAATCATCAAAGCCTTTAATGACCTGACCTTCACCCACTGTAAACTCAAGTGGTTCATCATGGTCCTCAGAACTATCAAAGACTGTACCATCATCAAGTTTGCCGGTGTAGTCTATTTTAATTGTATCGCCGTCTTTTATTACCAATATATCATCTCAGTGTTAAAATTGAACGAATCTTTCCCGTTCGCGTCCTCGAGGTTGCCAACATTACTTAGCTGTTGTGGTAATGCCATTAAGGACCAAAGAATAAAAAAGAAAATCATTAAAAGAGAATAATGATCAGTGCGCTAGTGGACAGATATTATCTCTTTTTCTGTATACATTCAAAATTGTATTTTCACTGAGTTGATAGCTGAGTAAATTTTTTGATATTACAGTGGAAAAATTCCCTTCTTATAATGACCTTAATAGCAGCTTACTCTTACCATACTCTAAAATGTCTGAAACGCTGGTGTGTTCTTCTTGATAATTTCCACCCCATAATTAAACCTCCTGTTTATATCTGGAAAACTCCCATTTCCCTTTATAATTGGGCCTTCATACCCATTTTACACTTAATTTTTTTGTATATAATATGAATCGCTTCAATAATTTAATGATATTGTTAAATTTAATATCATTAAATTTATTCACAACCAGATGATTGCTTACTGCTGTTCAGCGATGCATAATGCTGATCTCTGTGCTAATTCCATTGCGTATCTTCTGTATATCACAATGCAAACTTATAATAGCATAAACATCGTAGTTTGAACAGATATATATATTTAGTGTTGTATAAAATATGCCAAATGGACAAAACCATGATATGATCAATATGGCAGTATTGATTCTTGCATTAGCAGCTTTCTTTTACTTTATATTATGGAACGAAAGTATAATTTGCTCCAGATATCTGGATCTCTATACAATCCTCATTTTTTCTTTATCTTATTTGTTTGCAACATTCTTCCTTAGTCCAGATCTTGATATAGAGAGCAAGCCATACAAAAGATGGGGTATTCTCAGATTGATATGGTGGCCTTACAAGGTCATACTCAAACACAGGGGATTTTCCCATAATACCATAATCGGACCATTTTCAATAGTGTTGAACCTGGCAATAATAGTAATTCCATTCCTATTGCTTGCAGGTGTTCAGCTGCAAAAGATACCTCTGAATTATGTTGCAGTAACAATATTAGGGATGGTAATGTCAATGGAAGTCCACATAATATCAGATTGTTTGGTCTCTAAATTCAATGATCATTTTTGAGATAATTGATGATCCATTGACCATATGGAGATTTTCAGATATCATAAGACTCTGTCAATAGTAAATCAAACTAGATCATCCAGTTGTATGGCATACAGAGCAAGAAACCATATAAAATACTAACATTTTAGTGCAGGTATGGAATATGAGAAAAAAGAGTTTGAAAAGGAAACACTCGCAAACATCGATTTTACAGATATGTCTTTCAAGAACTCAAAGTTTATTGATTGCAGTTTTGAAGCTTGTAATCTATCCAGTGTAGTTCTTGATAATACAAGATTCCAGGATGTGAAATTTGAGAATTGTAAAATGCTGGGACTTGATCTATCAAAATGTAACGATTTTATATTTTCAATTGGATTTGAAGAATCATTTATTTCTCTTTCAGTATTCTCAGACATGGATCTGGAAAATACAGATTTCATCAATTGCCAGATACATGATTGTGATTTTGTAAATAGCAATCTTAAAAATGCTAACTTTGATGGTTCAGACCTTAGTAATAGTCTTTTCAGAAATACCAACCTTCATTCCACATCATTCAAAAATGCAAAGAACTACAGCATTGACCCGAATAATAATTTCCTGAAAAAAACAAAATTCTCAATTCCTGAAGTCATTTCCCTCTTAAATGTATTTGACATTGAAATTGAATGAAATATCCAACAACAAATCCATTAATGATGTTGCCATAGAATATATTATTCTTAACAGAGAAATTATGAGCATTCTAAGCAATCTTGTATGTCCATCTGAAATAGCAGGTATTCTGGATAACAGAATTCGCAGAATTTTTCAAGAACCTGAGAAGATATTAGGCCCTTATGTTAAAAAAGGTATGACCGTTGTGGACCTTGGATGTGGTCCCGGTTACTTTTCAATATCATTGGCCACCATGGTTGGTAATTCCGGTAAAGTTATAGCTGCTGATCTGCAGGAAAGGATGCTCAAAAAAGTGGTTCTCTTTAACATCGTGTGGGTAAACTCAGTTTACCTGCCATCAAGAATATCATTGTACTCCTACACTTCTCAGTCTTTAATCCATATGATCTCTTAAAAGCAGTCTTGATCTTGTTGTTCAATCCTTCGACAACACCATTACTGATTCCTTGCTTAATTGATTCCAATATCCCATGAGAATTCCGCTTTATCATTTTAGCTAATGTGATAATTTCCTTGATGTTACTATGCGTTCCCCAATAATGCCATTTATCAAGATATTCCTTTGCTACTGCTATATTTTTGATCTCCCACAGACGTTGAAGTCCAAGCTTGAATCTATAAGCTTTCGCTGTCTTAGTATCCAGATCTTTGATCGAACCCATCTTAGTTATTTCTCTATTCGATAGATTTTCAGGATTTTTCAACCACATAAATCTCGTTTTACCAAGTTCTTTATTTGTTTGATATTCCTTCCTTCGAACCTTATCAATGGCATCATTCATCATTTTGACAATATGGAACTTATCGTAAACTATCTTAGCATTTGGGAAATATTCTCTTGCTCCACCCTTAAAAGCAGGATACATGTCCATTGAAATACACTTGATATCATCGGGATCTATCTTCCTGGAAAGAACTTCTCTGAAGTTCTTGAAAACAGTTCTTTTCTTCCCATTTTCAATATGAATTACTCTTGATTGATTTAGATCATAGAACAAGGTCACATAGCTGTGACCTTTTTTAACGGAGATTTCATCCACTCCGATAGTATCTAGCTCAGAGAGATCCATCTTTGCTCTTGCTTCTTCAACATAATGAGCTAGAATTATCCAGACTGAATTTTCATTAATGTTGACCAATTCAGCAATGGAAGAGATACTCATTTCTTTAGACATAGCAACGATCAGTGCTTCAAAAAATAATGTGAATCCAGTGTTCTGTCTGGTCCAGGGAACTTCAACAAGTTTTACCCCATCCCCATCACACTTTGTTCGGGGAACTCTTGCATGAATGTATGTTTCATGATGGAAAAAATCAAGGTGTCTCCATACTTTTTCTTTGGTATCATGGAGATCACACAGTTCGTTGCAAACAGGACAGGGGAACTTCGTTCCCCTTGTAAAATCAAGATAAATATCCATTCTTTTATTAGAAACATCAAGATTAATGTCTTTTACATACCAAGGACTTGAGAGTCCTAATGCAAGTTGTATAAGGTCTTTATCTTCCATACCAATTGAATTGGAGAATATGAATATTAACTTACCCACTCAATCTTAAGGAGATCCA
>Ga0206328_143_pt1 | contig 18280 bp, 18 predicted proteins | sample SalPonR1_A_D2_MG_FD_142664 | JGI IMG/M metagenome (GOLD analysis project Ga0206328, IMG submission 142664)
TATATGAGATGGAAGATGGAGAAGTTACCAGGGTCAAGAAGCTTGGTAAGAAGGTCCAGCCTGTAGAGGAATATCTCAAGATGCAGCGCCGTTTCAAGCACCTTTTCACCATGGAAGGTGGAGAGGAGAGGATTGCTCAGATCCAGGCACTTGCTGACAAGAACATTGAAGATTACGGGCTCTAAACCCGAATCTTCTTTTTTCACTTTTTAGTTTCTTCGTTACTTTTTTCGTTTATTATTATTTTTAGTTCCAATGGAAACAATGGGCTTTTGAAAAAGCATAAGAAGTATCAATCCATTTTTAATTCCATGACCTCGCAATCATCAGTGCCTGATAATAGGGAAAACTTTGAAGCAATCTACAAACTTCTGCAAGGAGAATATCCTGATGCAGAACCCATGCTTCATTTCAATAACCCTCTGGAATTAATGATTGCAACCATCCTTTCCGCTCAGTGTACTGACAGGCAGGTAAACATAGTCACAAAGCAGTTGTTCCAGAAATACCACAATGTAGAGGACTATGCCAATGCAGATTGGGACGAGCTGGGAAAGGATATCTACACAGCCGGATTCTATCGTCAGAAATCAAAACACATTATCCAGAGTGCTCAGATGATCATCAACGAGTTCGGTGGCAATGTCCCAAATAACATGGAAGATCTGATTAAGCTCCCTGGTGTCGGAAGAAAGACAGCGAACATCGTGCTTGCAAGAGCTTATGGCATCATCGAAGGTATTGCAGTGGACACGCACGTAAGCCGCCTATCACAAAAACTCGGCCTTAGCAAAAATACCGATCCCAAAAAGATAGAACTCGACCTGATCCCACTTACTGAAAAAAAGAATCTGGAAAACCTTTCCATGACACTGATACTCCACGGCAGGAACGTATGCATTGCAAGAAAGCCAAAATGTGAGATATGTGTGGTGAATGAGTGGTGTCCTTCCAGTGAAGTTTGAGCCAAAAATCGTGATTCGTTATTTACTATCCCCCACTATTGTTTCCTATAAGCAATATATTATGGAAGTTTTTCCGAGTTACTGATAAATATTTGCAACGCTGATAATATATTATTAAGAAAAACATATTTCAATTAAAAGGAAGGGGTTAGAGAAATGTTATTTATGGACATAATGACGTGGGAACCAAAGGACAACGAAGAAATCAATGAGCGATATATGTCATGGAAATATCCTGAAGGATACAATATGATAGCAGAGTGGGCTGACCTGTCTTCATGCAGGGTCTTTATCGTTTACGAACTCGACAATGAGGAAGCCTATGCCAAAGCTACATTCCCCTGGAGAGATATCTCAAAAGTTGAGACAATTCCTGTGATGGATACCACAGAAGCTGTTAAGATGCACATGAAGGTGAATGCGGAGAAGGCAAAAACCTGATCAAAATTAAATTTTAACTCCTGATATATCGATCAGGAATTTTATTTTTCATTTTTCCATATCCTTAGATCTCGCTTATACAGGAGCAGCACAGCTAAGCCAGGGGTTTCCGAAACCGTCTGTTTTTGGGTCAATCAATTACTGAGGATATATCAATGAGTCTTCCTATGGTATGATTGCAGAGAGAAACACATTTTGCCCAGTTGTTGACGTCAGAGCGACCCATTTCTCAAAAAGTGACAAAATCCTCGGGATCATATTGCTATTGAGAGAATATGACCATTTAAATACAGCAGATGATTCTTTTTCCATAATTTATCATACCCTCTCATAACATTTAATATTTTTTTTAACACTTGATTAAGGTTATATATCAAGCCAATATTTACGCACTCATTAGAATAAATTTAATGCAAGTCAGCTGGCTTTTATATGAACAAGCAGAACAAAGTTACACAATATTTCAGAGAATCGTTTACCAGTGACTTAAAGGCTGGATTCATTACAGCTATTGTGGCACTGCCACTTGCTATTGCTTTTGCCATTGCATCAGGCGTTGAGCCTCAAATGGGACTGTATACAGCCATCATTGCGGGTATGCTGGTCTCAACTACAGGGGGATCTAAATTTTCCATTACCGGGCCAACCGGGGCAATGACCGTTATAATTCTTTCAACACTTCACGGATTCGGGCTTGAAGGACTGCTCCTTGCAGGCTTTCTATCAGGCACATTTCAGATACTGTTCGGAATCCTGAAACTTGGTAAGGTTGTAAAATACATCCCCCTACCCGTCATATCAGGATTTACGAGCGGTATCGGTGCCATCATTCTCATCGGTCAGATACCAAATGCTCTGGGAATGGTCATTCCTGCAAAAGAACATGTATGGGAAACCCTCTACGCTATTATTTCCAATCTTGATCAACTTGACAGCACTGCAATAACGATATGTTTTGCTACCATACTACTTCTCTTATACCTGCCGGGAATACTGGGAAAAATAAAACTCAACAGCCTTCCAGCTTCCATTGTCACACTCATATTATCAATAATGCTAGTCTTCTTCTACAAAATAGACATACCTATAGTTGGTATCATACCTGCCGGACTTCCACAGATACAAATGTTAAATTTCAGTCCTGCATTACTCATGGCAGTCCTGCCAGCTGCTCTTACCATCGCACTACTAGGAACCATTGAATCCCTCCTATGCGCTGTGGTCTGTGACGCTATGACAAATACCAGACACAACAGCAACAAGGAACTTATAGGACATGGAATTGCAAATATGGTCCTGCCTTTCTTTTCAGGTATTCCCTGTACAGCAGCCATTGCAAGAAGTGCAGTGAACATCAGAGAAGGAGCAAAGACACAGATATCAGGTGTAATTCATGCAATGATCCTGCTTCTCATACTATTGTTCCTTGGCCCTGTTGCCAGATTCATACCTAAAGCATATCTGGCAGGTGTACTCATTCTGGTATCTTTCAGAATGATAAATATCGAAGAACTCAAAACCATTATGCACATAAGCAAAATGGATACAGCGGTTCTCCTTACAACATTCATACTCACAGTGCTCACAGACCTTGTATTTGCGGTACAGATGGGGATGTTCCTTTCCATAATCCTGCTTTTCATCAGGCTGACAAACACCACTGATATACAAACAATGGAAAGCTATGACAGATCAAAAGGTATCAACGCCACCATATTTGCTGACCCGTACCTTGAGAAGAACGTTGCTGTTTACACCATAAACGGACCCTTCTTCTTTGGTGCTATGAATGTATTTGAGGGTAAGATAAACGAACATATGAACATCAGCAAACCTCACATAATCCTGCGTATGCGTTATGTACCATTTATAGATACAACAGGTATCGAAAGACTGAAGAGCTTCATTTCCTCGAGTAAGAAAATGAACCAAAGAGTTTACCTTAGCTCCATACAACCAGAGGTCATAGAGAAAATATTAAGCGATATCAATCTCAGCAAGGCAATTGAGAATAAAAATATCCGTATCTTCGATAGTACACAAGAAACACTGGCTTATTTGAAGAAAGAAAACGAGAGTCGAAAACTATAGCAAAAATGAGCATGTACGAAGTTGAGTTGTCTAGATCTCAACTATCATCCCATATCCATAATCACCCGTCGGTCTTTTGAAAAAACCAAACTTCTCATAAAAGCCTTCGATATCTTCGTTCACTCACCCAAAAACAACTTTTCTGCAATAGCTCTCCTTTCATCCATCTTTTCGTCCTCGAATTCTCTGACCACATCTTCCAAAAGGTCAGGAATTGACAGATTCTGAGGACATGCCTCCAGGCATTTACCGCATTGGGTACACTGGGAGGCGAAACCTGTGCCTTCACTGTTCAATATGCCTCCGAGTTTTGCGACATACATCATCTTGAACCTGTCCTCGTCACCGAACATATGCATATTGTTGTACATCTCAAAGCAGTGTGGGATCTCAACCCCCTGAGGACATGGCATGCAGTATCGACAGGCTGTGCAGTTTATTTTCATTAGTTCACTATACTTTTCAGCTACCCTGTCCACAAGTTCCAGTTCCTTTTGGGATAGCGAATTGGGTAAAGCCTCATCTGCAACCCTCAGATTCTCCTCGATATGGGATTCTTCGTTCATTCCTGAAAGTACAACTGTAACTTCAGGATGATTCCATACCCAGCGCAGAGCCCATTCGGCAGGGCTGCGTTTTACCTCAGCCTCATTCCAGATATCCTCTATGGAAGGAGGGACGGTCCTTGCAATATTCCCACCACGCAGGGGTTCCATAACAATTATTCCAAGACCCTTTGATGCTGCATATTCCAAGCCCTCGATACCAGCCTGTCTTTCCCTATCCAGGAAATTGTACTGGATCTGACATAAATCCCAGTCATAGGAATCGATCACTTTTTTGAAATCCTCAGTGTTGCCGTGGAACGAGAATCCGGCATTTATGATACGTCCATCTGCCTTTGCCCTGTCAAGGAAATCCAGAACACCAAGGTTGTGTATCTTTTCCCAGCTAGTCCCCACAAGACTGTGTACAAGATAGTAATCAATATGATCCGTGTTCAGTTTCTCCAGCTGAGAATTGAGGAATCTATCCATATCCTCATGTTTTTTCACCAGCCATTGAGGTAATTTCGTAGCAAGTTTTACCTTTTCCCTATAACCTTCGGCCAGTGCACGGGCAAGGAAAGGCTCGCTTTCTCCCATGTGGTAGGGCCATGCAGTATCCACATAATTGACACCATGATCTATAGCATAGCGAATTTGGAACGTAGCTCTATCTTCATCTATGCTTCCTTCATCATTGAGGGGAAGGCGCATGGCACCAAAACCTAAAATAGACAATTCATTTCCGCTCTTTGGATCTTTCCTGTACAGCATTTTTCATACACCTTCACTCAAGATTTTCTCCATCTCCCAGCAATAATAATTGGCGAACACTTTCATCAGGTGGATACTTGACAAAAATGAATATCATAGCACCAAGTACCAGCATTAGTACCGACAATACCAATAATATCTCAGTTTCAAATTACTGTAAATAACTAACTGCTTATAACAATTTATAGATTATCTACATGAAATAGATTGAAAAAATAGATATTCATAAATACCAATCTCAATAATCTTCTTTATAATGCCAGATGAAGCAAATGATAACAGAACACCATACAATCCCCGGGAATATGACACGAACATAAACAACACTATTCCACATTATTCAATGATCCATCAGGAAATCATTAATCTTGTCAATGCACTTCCACCTGAAACAAGGGTCTGGATGGATACGGGATGTGGCACCGGAAATCTGGTAGAGAAAGCTGCAAATGAATTTCCGAGTACCAAATTCCTTCTACTTGATCCATCTGAGAAAATGCTGGAAATTGCAAAAGAAAAACTGACATCATTTTCCAGAGAAAGAATGGAATTCCTTGAAGCTTCCTCTACTCAGGAATTTTCCAGCAAACTGGAAGAAAAACCTGATATCATTACCGCAATACAATGCCATCATTATCTAAATAGTGAGGAGCGTGCTAAAGCTATCAAAGTATGTTTTGATCTTCTGAAAACTGATGGTGCTTTCATCACCTTTGAGAATATCAGACCAGTAACTGATGATGGAATAAAGACCGGAAAAAAATACTGGAGAAACTTTCTACTAAGCAGAGGGAGAACTGAGAAAGACACTGAAAAGTATCTGGCACGCTTTGACGTGGAATATTTTCCACTCACAGTAGAAGAGCACCTTGAACTTCTGAGAGGAATGGGATTCAGGGCTGTGGAACTCTTCTGGTATTCCTACATGCAGGCTGGGTTTTACTGCATAAAGTAGAGTCGATCAAATTCACTCGAGATCCAACTAAAGATAAGGTGAGAAACATGGATAATGAAGCAGAAACTGAGATAAACGAGATCCAAAGCATCAAGGACTCTATCGATGTATCAGATATTCCCTTTATTCAGGCTGAGAATCCCAGGGGACTGGAACTAGACCCTGCCGGATACTTTAAAATAGCACAGGACATGGAAAGAATGCTGATCCTGGCAAAGCACTATTCCTACAATAAGGAACTGCTAAGGGTAATCGAAGGAACGGACGCAGAATCTATCTGCCAGACCATCATCAAATACCAGTGGGCAAGTACACTCAAGCATGCCGCTTACCTGGGTCAGGAACTTGCAAAAGCTGAGATTGCAATGAAGAGTGGGGTCGAATATGTTCAGGGATGAACTGAACCAACACTGAAACCTGAGACATACTAGTATCTCAGCAGCGCACCCACCAGATCGTCAGAAGCCAGAAAATCCTCCTTTTCCACAAATTCCACTTCAGCACCTGTGCGCTGGGCAAGTTCATAGAGTTCTTCCAGCACATCTACAACTGATGTAGGGCCACCACACCTGTCACATTCCTTTGGAGCCTGGACATTTGCCTGCAGGTTCTGACATCTCTCACATATCCAACCGGGAAGAGATGAATCTTTCAATATCAGAAGAACATTCACCCTGCCACTTTCCAAGGCACTCAAGACATCTTTTACACCATATACTGCCAGCTTTCCCTTTAATATCGCAGTTTTAAATTCCTCTGCTTTTTTTATGGATTCGGATCTCTCGGTCTCATGAAGAACCTTATCACCAGCTTCAAGCATTTCATTTCTGGAAATATTCATTGGCAGATCAATAATTCCCAATACTTTCCCCTGGAGATTTTTCGAAAGCATTTCCACAAACTCCTGTTTTGCATTTCCAGGTCCTGCAACAACAAAACCTTTTACTTCTGATCCATCACATATATTTTGAACATTGTTTGCAAGCTCAGAGAAAAAAGACTTGATAGCACCTTTTCTTAAATGATTGAAACGTGCCTGGCTCCATCCTCCTTTTTTATGCTTGTTCATCAGATCTATGGAGAGATGTTTTTTCTCCTCTGCAAGATCTGAACGTATGCATGTGAATCTTCCTTCCTGAGAATCCACAAGTAGCATGCCATAGTCATCATAATCTGCCCTCAATTTTGCAAGTGGTAGTAAAAACGGGGATGTATCGAGAACCATGGATTGCTCAGGTTCCACAGCCAATCTGTAAACATGTAAGAATGATTCCGAAGAACATGCAAAAAGAATCAATCCTTTTTCACCGGAAATAGGGGTCTTGTGAATGAACTCTTCAAGCATGGAAAAAGTTCTTTCAAATTCAACTCTGAGTCCTGATGACAACGCTTTTTTGATAGCTTTCACCCTTGAATTAATAAATAATTTGTTCAAACGCTCATTTTCAGCCCCTGACACAGGTAAATAGATCGAGAGGTAAATGTCCTCTTCATCATATATTTCAGCCAATGATTTAATATCAATTCCACTTACCGGCACCAGCTCTTCGCTTATAAGCTTCAACATATTTTCCTGAAATATCATAAAGATTCTAACATTGTATGATATTTAAATTTGTTCAAATCAGCGAAGAAAAATACTCAAACTAAGTTTCAGTCCTGCAAAAACCACCTTTTCCAAAATGTATATATTAAATCAGATTCCACATTTATTTAAGGAGATGTTCTTAGTAAAAAGTTTGCAGGGAAACAACAGGTACATTTCCAGGATCATGTTCAAATTAAATTGATTGAAAATACACTATATCTATAAAAAGTATTACCGGGGGAGATGGTGTGGTTAAAATAAGACCTTTTAAAGAAGAAGATAACAGCGTACTTTTGAACATTGAAAAACTCTGTCCACGTGGCGATGAAAGACTTGCGATGATAGTTGATCTGAATCCTGATATTACAGCACGATATGAACTCTACGATAACTGGGAAATACTGGTGGCTGAGCAGGAAGGAGAAACTGCAGGGTGGATCGGCTGGACGGAAAAAAAGCAGAATGATCAAAAATATATCTATATTGCAGAATTCATGGTACACCCTGATTTCCGAAAGAAAGGAATAGCCACCAGTCTTGTCAGGGAAGTTGAGAAGCGTGCAGAAGAAATTAATGTCTCGCATATCTATGCCTATGAATATGGTCCTAATGAACCTGCCATGAAATTGCTTGACAAACTGGGATATATCAAGAAGAAAGATGTGAAGATCTGTGAGATGTCAGCCTACAAAAAAGAAGAGGTTAACGAAAAATACAGCCTTGAACGAGTGGATGAAAAAGACCTTCCTGAAGCTGTAGAACTCCTGAATCGTTACTATACAGGAAAAGCACACTTCACTCCTTTTACTCCCGGATCTTTTAAACAGTACGTGAATAAAATGCTTGGCTATGGACTTGAGAATTTCCTTGTAGCTAAAGAAAATGAAAGAATAGTGGCATGTGGTGGTTTCTGGGATAGTGCACTGATAATGGAAATGACATATACACAGGAACCTTTCCTCTGGAAAGCCATATCAAAACTGCTTGGTCCCCTCAGGTATGTGAAGAATCTGCCGCATATTCCCAGAGAAGGAGAACACTTTATGTTCCGCTCCATTGTGGACCATGCCTTTGAACCGGGCTATGAGGATGCAATGGATGAAATCATGGGATTCTGTAACAATATCATGTACAATACAAGATGCGAATTCTTTGCCACGTATCTGGATCCTGAGGACCCTATGTTTGAAGTTATAAAGAAGCGTATGCCTAAATTCGAGGTCATGCACCTTTATGCTAAACCTATAAAAGGAAAACTTCCTGATTTCAGTTCTCTCTATGTGGACTGCAGAGATCCGGTGCTTTGATCGCAAAACATGGAGGGAGTTAAACATAAGAACCCTCCAACCTAAATACAATCAATGGAACGTGTCATAGTCCATGTTGATATGGACTACTTTTATGCTGCTATAGAAGAGCGCGAAGATCCCTCATTGAAAGGTAAAGCAATAGTTGTATGCATGTATTCTAATCGAGGAGAAGAAGGTGGAGCTGTAAGTACCTGTAATTACACCGCAAGAGATATGGGTATTCATTCTGCCATGCCATGCAGACAGGCAAGATCAATCTATCCTGATGCTGTATTTCTCCCTGTTCGCAAGGACTTCTATAAGGAAGTTTCTGACGATATTATGAAATTGCTGCAATCCAATGCTGATACCGATGAAGCTTTTGAGCAGATAAGTATAGATGAGGCTTTTCTTGAAATAACTGAGAGCTCCAGTGGAAATTTTAAACATTCATTCGAAATTGCAAATACAATAAAAGAAGAAGTAAAAAGAAATGCTGGAATTACATGTTCTGTGGGAATCGGTCCTAATAAACTCATTGCAAAAATGGCATCTTCTTTCCAGAAACCAGATGGTATAACTGTGATAGAGCCTGAAAAAGTTCAGGAATTCCTAAGCCCAATGCCTGTGAAGAAACTATGGGGAATTGGCAGGGTCACAGAAGAGAAACTATCAGAAATGGGAATTGAGAGCATCGGTGAGCTTGCAAAGCTTGATGTTCTGAAACTGGTGGAAGCTTTCGGAAAGAATAGAGGTACACTACTCAAGCGTTTAGCATCTGGAACAGATGAAAGTCCTGTAAAGGAAAAGACATCCAGCGACCAGATAGGACGCATGGCATCGTTAAAGCATGATAGTCGGGACGAAAAAATGGTTTTTGAACTCATGGACGAACTTGTAGAAGATGTGATAGCAAAAGCTACATCCCGCAATGTTGCTTTCAGATCCATTACTGCAACTGTTATTTATTCAAATTTCAAAACAGAGACAAAGAGTCGGACGCTGAATCATGCAGTCTATGATAAAGAAATACTGAGAAAAAATGCAATGGATACAATGCAGCATTTTCTTGATAATAGTAGATTGAATTTCAGGCGCATTGGTATCAGAGTAGGTAATCTTCAGGAAAGAACAGGTCAAAAAAGCCTCTTTGATTTTTAAGGAATAAAATATGCCAGCAATGAACAAAGAAGCAAGTAACAGGCCAAAAACAGAGGGTATACGGACACAAATTTATGATTTCATGTTTGAATCCAACACGTCTCTAGGCAAGAACTTTGATATTTTACTTATTACCAGTATCCTCTTAAGTGTTATTGTAGTGATGCTGGATAGTGTTTCCACGATAAAATTAATTCATGGACAATTGCTCTACAATTTAGAATGGTTCTTCACCATTATTTTTACTATTGAATATCTGTTGAGAATAGTATGTGTGGAAAACAGGTCCAGATATCTATTCAGTTTTTTTGGAATTATTGATCTCCTTGCGATAATACCTTCCTACCTGAGCTTGTTATTACCAGGAAGTCAGTTCCTGCTAATTATCCGGGTACTGAGAGTCTTAAGAATATTCCGTGTACTTAAACTTGCCAAATATGTCAGTGAAGCGGAATTGTTAATTAAAGCTCTAAAAACAAGCAGGCAAAAAGTTACTGTCTTTCTTTTTTTCGTACTGACTCTGGTGGTAATACTAGGCTCGCTCATGTACCTGATAGAAGGAGAAGAAAATGGATTTACCAGTATACCTATAAGCATACATTGGGCTATTGTAACCCTGACGACTGTAGGCTATGGAAATATTGTACCAAAGACTCCACTTGGAATTAGTCTTGCTTCTATTATAATGCTACTTGGTTACGGTATCATAGCAGTTCCCACGGGCATTGTGACTGTGGAGGCCGCATTTGCTTCCATGGAAGAGAGAAGACGTAAGTATCGATGTCACAACTGTGGAAATCCTGAAAATGACGAAAATTCACTATTCTGCAAGATATGCGGGGATAAACTCTAGGATAGCAGATATTAATAATTTATACAAAGTTTGAAGAATTGCAATGCTAAGATGTTTTCATCTCTATCTCATCATTATGATTATTTTTTTATACTGTAGATACGTATAAATAACAGGAAATTAAACCTTTTCCTATTAAGAGAAGTCAAGTATGAGAAGCTTAACTCTGCTAATTTATCATAGAACTATCAGTAAAATCCATAAAAACGGAGATCACTATTTTGACCAATGAAATTAAAAACGATTTTGAAAAGGATCCCCTGCTTGATCTCCTTAAAAGAACATTTGATTCGGTACAGGATATGATAGTAGTAATTGATAGGGAACTGAAAATTGTGACAAGTAACTGGAAAGACTGTAATTCCATAGCTGCCAGTGAAAAGCAGGGTCATCCTTACTGTTACAGTTGTCTTATGAATCGTAGCAAGCCATGTGAACCATGCTATATACTTGAAGTCTTTTCCACTGGAAATTGCAGACAGGTCGAAATGGTAGATCCGCTGGATGGAAAAACCAAGCTTATTGAGTTATCTCCTATTTTTGACGAAGACCGTAGCGTAAGTATGGTAGTCAGGCATTCCAAAGATATAAGCGAAAGGAAAAATGTTGAGAAGATCCTGAAAATGAGGGAGCTACAACAGGCAGCCGTTGCAAAACTCGGACAAAAGGGACTTTCAGGAATTGAGCTTGATCTGCTTATGGAAGAAGCTACTGAGCTTGTTGCAGAAACCCTTGATGTGGAATATTGTCGGATAATGAAGGAAGAGGAAGATGGAAATCAAACAATGCTCGCCAGTGTCGGGTGGGAAAAAGAGAAGGAAATAGAAAGTTCCAAAAAAGATGCAAATCAAAATATTTTCTGTTATACCCTTTACTCGAACGATTCAACCGTGACAGGAACAAATGATAAAAAAGAGAGTATAAATGCTTTCTCTCTTTTGAAAGATCATGGTCTTGTCAGTGGTATGGATGTACTGATAGGCAGCAGGGATAATCCATTTGGAACCATGAACGTTCACACCACCCAGCAGAGACTTTTCACAGAAGATGACATCCATTTTGTACAATCTATTGCAAATGTGCTGGCAGAATCCATTAGCCGCAAGGTAAGTGAAGAGAACCTGAAACATTATGCTCAGGAACTGGAAAAAACAACTGAGTTGAAAGTTCTATTTACTGACATCTTGACACATGATCTCCTTAATCCGGCAAATGTGATCCGTGGATTTACGGAAGAACTCCTGATACTGGAAGACGATAAAGAAAAAACACCTCTGCTTGAAAAGATCCACAGTAACAATGAAAGGCTCATTGCCATGATGGAGTCAGCTTCAAAATTCATAAAACTTGAGTCTATAGAAGACATAAAATTCGATGAGAAGGATATCGTACCTATGGTGCAGAGAGCTGTCAGGGAATATGAACAGGAAGCAAGAAAGAGAGGAGTTAGTCTTGAACTTCGGCCCTCATGTCAATGCAATAGCATTGTCAGTCCACTTATGGAAGAAGTGTTCTTAAATCTCATATCCAATGCCATCAAGTTCAGTCCTGCCAACGAAAAGGTTATTGTCAACATCAACGACTATAATGGAGAATGCAGAGTACAGGTAACTGATTTTGGTCCGGGTATCAGCAGCAAGGACAAATCAATGATCTTTGAGAGGTTCAGACAGGCTGATAAAGGTAGTGTAAAGGGTAGTGGATTGGGACTTGCTATTGTCAAAAGAATAATGGACCTGCATAACGGAAAGGTTGGGATTGATGATAATCCGCTGGGCAAAGGTAGTATTTTTTGGGTCAGTGTCAAAAAAGCCAGTTAAACTTATTTTTTCTTGCTTTCTAGTAGCCACAGAATAAATATATTAATAAAAGTTATATTTTAAGCGATATATTTATACCTTAGAGGATCTCATCTTTATGCAGGTGAATATCTGAAACACACAAATTCTCATATTATATGGATCGGTTTTCTGACATTTTTCAGTTTACTTATGTTAGCTGGAGCTGTTTCCTATTCCATAACCGACTCTGAAAATCAAAACAATATTTACAAGTCGGAAATTGATCAGAATCTACTCATAATCGGACTTTGCCTGCCGTTGCTTGCTGCACTTCTATTAATTCCTGTAATACAAGCACGTATAAAACTGGCAAACAATAATTATATAATTGATTATAATTGTGTGAACAGTGAAAAAGACAAAAGTGAAAAGTGAAATTTTATTTTTTAAAAGATCTTCAATATTTATTTAAATAAAAGTGTTCTATATAGAAACATGCAAATTCTGGTGACGGATGTTATAGACGCTGCTTTGATAGTAGGTGTTGTTGCGATCTTCCTTTTTTTGGATATAACAGCAAAGTATCGTCTCAGAATCGGGACAAAAGACATTGGTGCTGATCTTGCAATTGCTGCTCTTTTCATACAGCTTGCGTTTATAGCAAAATTACTTACCGGACAGCAAATTGAACAGCTTAACAGCAATATCATTCTTATTCTCTGCTTTTCCTTTTTCTGGATAGCCTGTCTCTGGTTAACCAGCAGGAAAGATGTACTTGCCCACATGCTATCATATACCCTTGGAATTTTTGCTCTTGCTGTTTCCATGATGCATACCCTTAGTATATCAGGCTTTACAGGAATGGTAGTTGTTATTACATCTGTTCTGCTCTCAATTATCGGTTTTCTCTTTGCGCATAATCTAAAAAATGAAGGTATTAAAGAAAATTTCAGCCGGATGGTTAAAGATCTGAGCATTTACGAAATGAATGAAAGCTATAGAAAACTTGAGTCTGGAAGATCCAGTTTCGATCCGGTACAATCTGTAATAGACATAACAAGAGGAGCAGTACGCGAAGAAGATGAGTTCACAGCTATACAGGGTATTCGTTGCCTCACAGAACTTGCTTCCAAAATCATTATTTCCGGTGGAAATATCTCTCTGATAATTAAACATTTGAATTTGAACCTGTACAGTCTCAGCATACTAGCAGAGGAAAAAAATAACAGAAATATAATTATGGAAACATTGGATTCCTTTGGAACGATCGGTAGTCTGTGTGCCGGAAAAGGAATGGAGAATTTAACATTACAATGCGCTGAGAATATTTACAACTTTTTTGACATTCACAAAAATAAGAACAGTTTTCCTTCATTAAGCAAACTGGCATTTATGAGGAATGCTAAAAACCCAGAGGATCTCCTAAACCTTTTCAAAAAGAATCCTGTGTCCACACCCAGACATAAGATCGCTATTGAATGCAGAGAAATTGGAATAAACGCATTTGAGCATGGCATGATGGAAGTAACTGTAAAACTCATAACCGTTCTAAGGCTTTTGGCTATCGATGCAATATCAAAGGAAGATACGGAAACATTTGAATTTGTGAGAATTGCAGCTGTAGATATTGCCAGATCAATGAAAGACAGTAAATCCGAGGATCTGAAAAAGCAAATAATCATGTCCCTTAGGGATAGCGGAGTGAAAACAGTTCAGGAATATGAAGAAGACAAAAAGAACAGCTCCACAGAAAAAACCGTTTCTTTGCTAAAGGAAATAGGAGAGATATTTGGCGAAGAATCCTACCAGGATGTAATTAGCTCCCTGCATGATATTGGGGTTGTTGCGGCAAGAAAACATGAAGATAAGAAGCTTGCAAAGATCATTCCTGATATAGAATATTTCTGTCTGCTCTGTGCAGAGAAAAAACTGGATGATAAAATGTCTTTTTGTGTAAGCAGCATTGCTCATATGTGTGAATTGGCCATCCGGGAAAAAATGAAAGGATCGATCGTTGGTTCTTCAAAGGCACTTGCCAGACTTTCACTAAAAGATGATCTCAGTCTTTTTGTCAACGATGCTGTTTTCGAGCTGGGAAAGTACAAGCATATAGATGAAGAAATGTTCTCGATTTTCGAAAAGAACTATAATAAGACTGCCAGAAAATAGACAGTATTTTCGAAGAGTATATGTATTGTAATTGTATTCTAATATTGCTGTAAATGTTAGTTCACGTAGTGTTCATTTAGCATTCGCGTAATGTTCATGCAGCGTTCACATAACGAAAAATATGGCATATATTATTACAATATCAATACTAGGTTAAAGGGATTATTATGGATATCAATGGAGTAGAAATAGAAGATACTTTTGCAGAAGCGTTTCCGATCAAGATCTCAAGAGTGCTTATCACAGCAGCAACAAAGCGCTGGGCAGAGATAGCTGCACAGGAAGCAACAGGGTTTGGTACATCTGTAATTATGTGCCCGGCTGAAGCTGGTATCGAGAAATTTGTGGGTCCTGATGAGACACCTGATGGAAGACCTGGTGTATACATCCAGATCTGCACATTCGGATACGAATCACTTGAACACCAGCTCCTTGAAAGACTCGGACAGTGTGTACTCACAGCTCCAACAACAGCAGTCTTTAACGGACTTCCTGATGCTGAGAAGCAGATGAATGTCGGTTTCAAGCTCAAATTCTTCGGTGACGGAATGGAATCCGAAACAGAAGTTGGCGGCCGCAAAATGTTCAGCATCCCTATCATGGAAGGCGACTTCCTCGTGGAAGAGAACATCGGTGCTGTATCCGGTATTGCAGGCGGTAACTTCTTCATCTTCGGTGACAGCCAGATGACAGCACTCACAGCAGCAGAAGTTGCAGTAGACGCTATCCAGGCAATGGACGGAACCATCACTCCATTCCCAGGAGGAATCGTTGCTAGCGGTTCAAAGGCAGGATTCAACACCTACAAGTTCATGAAGGCAACTGCAAACGAGAAGTTCTGCCCATCCATCAGGGACAAGGTAGAAGGCACCGAGATCCCAGAAGGTGTAAAAGCAGTCTATGAACTGGTGATCAACGGTCTTGATGAAGACTCGATCCAGGCAGCAATGAAAGCTGGTGTGGAAGCTGCTACCGCAGTTGCTGGTATCTCAAAGATCACAGCAGGAAACTACGGTGGAAAGCTCGGTAAGTTCCAGTTCCACCTGAAAGACCTTCAGTAAGGTCTTATTTTTTCTTTTCTTTTTTTGTTAATAATCTAATAATTACTTTCTAGTTTTAGTCAGTACCAACATACATAGAACTAGTGAAATTGACGTGAAACCAGGAGAATCTTCTGTTGCAATTTCACTCCATACAAAAACTACAGGTACATCTGTTATTCCTTGTTTTTTGCATTGATTATCTATTACAATATAAATTTCATCAATTACAGCATCATTTATTTTTTCGGGTGCCTCTGAATCAAATCCAACTTTTAAATATCCACCAATGCATGTTCCGAAATCTACTATAGATCCATCTTCAAAATATTTGTGCATATCTTTGTCAAGATTCAAAGAACAATCTACAAGTTTATCAGTCCATTCAAGTTTCTCTCTATTGCTAGTTATTGTTGGTATTGTTCCTCGAACAGCTATGACTTCAGAATCATTCTTAAGCTCTTCAAAGATATGAGGACCATAATCCGGGATGGTAAGGTCATCTACGTTTACTGTTTCATTAGTTGCAGCATATGCAAATCCCGGTATAAGTAAGATGATTAGAACAGTTAGAAGTGTATTTTTTATCATATTATCACAGACTAAAGAATGGTTTTAATTGTACAGTGTTTGGTTATAAATAAATTTGTTGATTTTTTAAAGATTTAAAAAAAGAAATGGTCAAATCATTTTAAATATAATTTGACCAACTGAAGCTCAATTTTCTTAAGCATGAATAGGTTGTATATCCAAGTCATTCATTACTCCACTAATTGGTGAGAATACAGCATCTCCAGTAATGCTCCCTCTATGTACTCCAAGAAGAACTATTTTTCCAGTTGATGTTGTTGTTAATACAGGTCCTCCACTGTCTCCAGAATCGGAATTATATGTAGCTTTGAATTGATTATAGAGATAACCAAAAGAACTGCTACGTTGTTTTTTATATGTTTCTGTAACCGTACCTGATGTTAAACCGGTTTGTTCTCCAGATTTATAGACTGTAGCACCTAGCAATGGGTCTGTCTCATCATATACATCTCTTAAAATATTGCTGTCAGTATAATAAACTTGAGAATCGACATTACTATACTCTACCCAAGCAGCATCTGAATAATATCCACCTATATCTGTAACAGTTCCAGCTGAAAGTGAGGATTGAAATACGGTTCCTCCAATGCCTCCCATGTCGAGTGCAGCATGGCCTGATATTACGTATCCTTCATTTCCATTATCATCGACGGCTGCAAAAGAAACTGTAGAGTCACGGTACCATGTATCTGTGATCTTTATTCCACCTATAATAGGTCTCCAGTAGGAAGACCTTGATTCTTCAATATCTTCTCCACCATATCTGAACACTATGGGAATTTCTGGAATGCCTGCTTTTTTAGTGATGGAATTATATATATTATCGATTGTGGTATCATCAATTTTACCTTTTAAACCCTGGTCGAATTCAATGAATAAGTATCCTCCATAATTTGTTCCATAACCAACTATGGGACCATCGGATTCTGTCATGTAAGGTTTTAATTCATCAGCAGAATTTTCTATATGTGCATCTATTAAATTCAACCAATCTAATTTTTCTTTGTTTTCTGTTAAACCAGGTACTTTCCCCATGGTTTTGATTACATTTGAGTCATCTTTTAATAAATCAAATGAATTTGGTCCATATTCAGGATAGGAAAGTTCATTGATCAATTCATCTTGAATTGAATCCGTTGATTCAGCTCCTGCATATCCCACTAGCATGATTAGTACAACAAGCATGCTCAAGAATATTGAAAATGTTCTTTTCATTCTTTCTTTACCTCTTTTAATTCACTCCAGAGGCAAGACCACGTAAGCTTTAAACTACATCAAAACCAATGTTATCTTGCCTTCGGGTATCCTGGAGTTCAAGCAAACTCTGAAAATTCAGTTAGAACTCCATCACACATTATTATAATGTGCTGTAGACAATTTTATTTGATTTTATTAACGGTTTATGGCCTTGTTATCCAACTATTATTTTTGTCCTTACAAAAAAGAAAATTTGTTTTACTGATTATATTTTTTGAAGATTTACAGCTCGTAAACTCTAAAAGTGTCGATTTGATAGAACAGCAAAAAATATACAAATTTGGACTTGTGAATATTTAGACACTATTTTGTATCTTAAAAATGAGGAGATTTTTGATTCTCCTCTATCTATTTATTGTTGTTATCAATATCAGAAAGCAAAGATGACTGCAGATAATATTTTTTTGCTCTTCCATCCTTCTCAAAATTAACCAGATTGTCCGCATGAAGCTCTTTGACATGCCAGTGCACAGTACTTTTGTCAATATCAAGCTCTGAAGATAGCTCCTGTCCTGTTATACCTGGCGTTTTTGTCAATACCTCAATTAATTTTCTGCGGGTTTCGTTCTTCTTGTGAAGACAAACAAGTTTCTGGTCTTCTGCTTTTGAATATGTTATGTGAAAAATAGCTTTTATTCTACCTTTTTTGATAGTCAGTAGTTCTCTAATTTTTCTCTCCATCTTGTTCCTACCACTATTGAATTACCTTAAACACTGCACTACTAACTGAATTCTTAACTTTCTTCTAAGCCATTCTTCAACAAACAGAATAAACCTGGC
>Ga0206328_144_pt1 | contig 17841 bp, 13 predicted proteins | sample SalPonR1_A_D2_MG_FD_142664 | JGI IMG/M metagenome (GOLD analysis project Ga0206328, IMG submission 142664)
AGGTAATCAATCCAATATCTGAATGTCCTCATAAGTGATCGCATTCACAGGGCAAATCCGAACACACCTTTTACATGCAGTTCCAAGACACTTTTGTGTATCATACCTTGCGAACCGTTTGTCATCTCTTTCAACAATGCTAATTGCATTTTCAGGGCATTCCTTTTCACACTTATGGCACAAAGTGCATCCTACTGCAAGCTCTTCAATAGTAATACCAACATTCTCTACAATTTCAACGCCTGAAGTACTTATATTTTTTATATTCTCTGAAGACCGCTTTTCAACAGATGCAGTGCCAGGTTCCAGTGGAAGAGCGGGGAGACCATATATGGACAGGAAATGGTTGTACTGGTCCTTTGTCATACCTTCGGTCCAGTAGGAAAGCTCACAGGAATAGAAGTCCTTGAATGTGCCGCTTGTAGCCATCATCAAGTGATCTGCCGTAATGTGACCTGCAAGTTTTATGACCTCATCAAGTTTGGATTCATCCAGTAATATTTCCCTTGCAAGTGCCAGGGAGGTGTTGCCGAATTGAACTACCTTTTTAGAGAAATCCGGGCATGAGCCAATATGCATTGCTTTTTCAGCATCAACATATCCACCTGAAGCACCGGTCATGTACATGTTCTCAAGATCATCATAATGCAGACCGGATTCTATTATGAGAGTCAATTGAGCTGCTCTTATGGCACCTATAGCCTTTCCGGCTTCTTTTATATCATCCTCTGTGATGAACAGGTCATCACCAAGCAATATTTTTCCGTATTTTAGTTTAGGTGGATTTTCAATTATTCCTGTTTTCATGGCAACTGAAAGAACTGAAATAACACCTGTACCTGTTATTCCCACAGGTTTTATATCTGAATCCTTTATTATTTCCCCGGAAACCGGGTCTATAATATAACTTTTCTGAGGTTCCATATCAGCATCAAGGACCATAAGTTGCCAGTACTTTCCTTCACTGATTATATCAGATATCACACCTGGACTTGCAAGCATTCCACATCCAATGCCCTGTCCTTCAATAGCAGGACCTGCGGCTGCACTGGCCGTGATTATACGCTCACCTATCTTGATAGCCATTTCAGCATTGGTACCATAATCGGTCACAATAGTTGGAACAGTCTGGTCCAGGAAATCGGTTTCAAGCATCATTGCAAGAGCATCAGCACCGATCTCATGTCTGATAGCAGGAGGAACAATGATACTGCAATCATTATTAAATGCAGGACTTCCTTTAAAAATATCAGGTGCAGGGAATACCCTTGACTCACGCTTGACATCCTCTATTCCGAGTCTCTCCTGCATATTCTTACCAGCATATGCAAGGTCCCTTATCTCTGAGTTCTGGAACAATGAAAGCTGTATCGGATTTCCGCATACAGATATTTTCTCTATTAATGAAGCATCTACGTGGAAGCTATCGATCAATTTACATATTGCATCGACGATTATTCGATGTGCTACATCTTCACTTACAGACAATGCAAAATCCAGATGATCGGTGATATTTCCACCGGGAAGAGGATGTTTTGCAGTCATTGAAGCCTTAAATACACTTTTAGATTCTAAATCTATTAATTGAGCCCTAAAGCCGCTCGTACCCAGATCCAGTGCTATCCCATACATTTGATTTCCCCTATTATTTTCTGTTTAGCCGTTTTTTATTACAATGTTATTTTTGATCCAGGGCCAAAATACCAACCTGACGTAGTGGATCTATTATCTGCTTCTAAGGATCTTGTCAATCCTCAAAACGCTGTTTGTAGCCTCTGTTGCTGCTATTAGTGAAAGTTTCTTGATGCTTGCGGAATCATACACAGGTGGCTTATTTGGTATTACCTCCCTTAACATATCGATTCTGGCATCTATTCCTTTATTATAGTACCCGGACATGCTTGACATTGAATCTATGACATTCATACCCATATTACGTGCAAGCGTCCTTGGAATCTCTTCCAGTGCATCTGCATATGCAAAGACCGCAAGTTGCTCTTTCCCAGCAACCGTAGAAGCATATTTTCTAAGCATTTGAGCGATCTCAAATTCTATCCAGCCACCGCCTTTCACGACTACCGGATTCTTCACCATAAAAGCAGCATTGTTAAGAGCATCATCAACTGCTTCTTCAACTTTATCCAGAGCATACCTGAATGGTTCCCATATCACAATGGATGACATCGGCTGATCCCTGACAGATATGGTGAGGAAATATTCATCACACCTCTTGTCCACCTCGACCTCATCAGCATCACCAAGATCACTGGGCAGGATCTCGTCTTTGATGGAAAGGATTGAAGCACCAGTTGCCTTTGCGATCTTTTGAAGGTCCTTCATCTGGAGCTTTCTGTAGAGCAGAATATCATTCTTTGCAAGAGTACCTTCAATGGAAGGATCGACCTTGCCTTCGCAGAGAACCAGATCTGCACCCGAATCTACAATTTTATTTGCAAGTTCTTTCAGGTGCCTTATTTGGGAATTCTCAAATATCATTGAACCTTCGACGCCATCAAGATGAATATTATGCTGGGAATTAATGATCTTGCTCTCAAATTTTGTATTATAATTCAGGATAAGGACCTTTGCTCCCCTAAAATGAGTTGTTACACTTGTGTTATCAGGTGCTTCATCAAGTACAATACCTGAAACACAGTTCATATCAGGTCCACCTACCTTCTTTATGACCTTTACATAATCATTGAGATCAACATAACTGTCCTCGCCCAGTTCTTTGAGATTCTCTACGGTCTTGAGCACAGCATCTGTGATCATCTTTGCCTGCTCAGCTTCCACACCCTTGCTTAAGCTGGCATTTTCGATCACTGAATGCATATCTTCATGTGAACGGCCATTAATCGTTGTAAATTCAAGAATGTCATAAGCTTTGTTAAGAGCCAGTTGATAGCCTCTTATAATAGTTGAAGGATGTATTCCTTCCCTTGCAAGTTTGGAAGCATTTTCAATAAGAGATGATGCAAAAAGAACAGCTCCCTTTGTACCATCACCACAGGTTTTATCCATTGACATTGCCAGACTTTTCATGGAAGTGACTACAGGATGAAGTACATCTACCTCTTTGATGATGGTCTTCCCGTCGTTTGTCATGATAATATCGCCTGATGGATTTGCTATCAGTTTGTTCAGACCACGTGGACCAAAAGAAGATGATATCAGGTCTTTTACATCAGCTGAAACGGATTCCATGTGATGGATCAGATCATCGCCCTTAACATCCTCATCTATCCCGATCCTTGCCCTTACACTTGCCTTAAGAGCTTCCATGCTCTCAAGTTCATTACCAGGAGCTGGAGCTTGATCTACCATGGAGCTCATGCCCCTCTCCTTGGACTGCCCACTGCAAGCCCTTCAATTTTTGTTTCAAGGGGAAGGGTTCCCATAGAACCAACATCATTACGTTTTAGTTCGAATTTTACTTTATCCATGTTCAGACCGTAACCTTTCATATACTCTGAAACCGATTCTTCCACAAATTTGAGAGCATATTCAATAGCAGACTTATAATCTTCAAAAAGTATTCTTCCTTTCTCCGAGAACAATGCATATTGAGTACTGCCAAAGGAAGAAGGACGGATCAGTATCTCTGTCCTGTAAATAACATCACCAACTAGAGCCCCAACTGCATTTCCAACCTGGTGGAAATCAGGTACAATTATATCACCATCTATCGTTTTCTCAAGATCGGATTTATAGGCAGCTACCGGAGCACCCACAAGCACGACAGGTGACTTGAGCCTGAATGTCATATTATCAGAGCAAGCCATTATCTTTTCAATGTCCTTTGTCTTAACATCATCTGCAAAATATGATATTAGGTCAAGGGCCAGATTGTCCACTAGCCCTTTCTTAACATTGGCACAGAATTGTTCTTTGCTGATACCCAGGTAACCGGAAAGGATCTTTGCACCTATGTCAGATGCCTCTCCATTCCACCTGTCATATTCCCCAAGAACATGAAGTGCATCAGTTGGTGTGAATCCTATCTGCTGAATGCATCTTTTCTTCACAAGTGCCTGCAATATATGTGTGAACATCAAAGGATGGGTTTCTGTCTTCTTTGCAATATCCATAATAGATGTAGGCTCCTCACCCACAGCATCCAGTATCTCCATTTCCTGTCCATCGAGATCTGCCATGGCTCTGCAATGAGATCTTGAACCTTTGCATATGAAAAATGTCGTTGATTGCAGGGATTCTGTCATTATACGTGTGGAATACTTATCCGAGCTTTCCAGTTCATCTATTACAGAAGGATATTCACTTGCAGCAAGACAAAGGGGAATTACTCTGTTCGGGCCAATATACATCTTGTTCTGTACCCATACATGACTGTCTCCACCCATTGCCGATGTTCTCATTTTAATGGCTTTCACCATTGTTTTCCAGCCACCGACTATGGCACCCTGTTCATCTATCTGTGGGACAGCATCACGGATCATTGCAATATCTGTACTTGTACCGCCAACATCCATTGCAATACATTCTTCAAGTGAAGTTAGGTGACCGGCGCCAACAAGACTGGCAGCTGGTCCTGAAAATATTGATTCAACGGGTTTTTCCACCGCTTCTTCTATCTTAACAAGTGAACCATCACACTTCATCATCATAAGTGTGGAATCTATTCCAATATCTTTCATTACCGAAAGAATAGACTTAATAAAATCATCCACTACAGGTATAAGCTGAGCATTAAGCAAGGCAGTGATAGCCCTTTCTGAAGCTCCAAGGCTCATGGACAACTCATGTCCACATACTATTGGTAGATCGGTTAGTTTGCGCACATACTCTTTTACGCGATTTTCATGATCAGGATTTCTCACACCGAAGTATGAAGAAATTGCAAATGAAGCTACTTTCTTTTTGTTCTCAAGAATAAACTCCCTGAGCTCTTCCAGACCTTCAAGGGGAGCTATTTCATTTCCATCGGAATCATGCCCTCCGGCTATGGACAGTACATGATCACTTGGAACTTTATTATTAATTGAATAACCAATGAGAATAAGACCGGCAGGATAACCCTTACCCTCAAGGGTAGTATTGGTTGCCAGTGTTGTGGAAACAGAAGTAAAATTGATATCTTTTAAGTATTTTGGATCAAGTCCGTTGAGAGTATTTCGAATGCCTGTGACCAGATCGGGATATGTTGTCAATGATTTGTAAGAATTTACCAAAGATCCATCAGAGAGATCCATTAGTACTGCATCTGTATATGTGCCGCCTGTATCAATACCAAGTCCAAGTTTCATTTATATCACCTGTTTTAGAAAATTTATGAAGAAGAAGAAATGCTGGAGGCATTCTTCTTTAATCGATTTTGCAAATTAATAGACCAAATCAAATTTTGAGATCACCTCACAATAAAAGGAAAAGAAAAAATGGGTTATTACACCCACTTTATCCAATGATCTATTTCTGGAGCTCTGGACCGAGTTCCTTAACAACATCGACCATTGCCTTAACTGTGCTAAGTGGTCCTCCTGGTGGGATCTCACAGCCAGATGACATTATATACTTGGACTGCAGACCATTCTCCTTGAGTACTGGATGAACGTCTCTAAGCAGCTGTTCTGTGTCGTTCTTGATCTTCTGCACACCTTCTGCAGAACCATCCATGAAATCAACAGGATTAATCTCTCCCATAAGACAACATTCCTGACCATATTTTGGAATAAGGTCCATGTGTCCCTGTGAGCCCTTTCCTCTGAGCTTTGGATAGTATGCGTAGCTGTAAAGCTGGGTGCCGAACTTTGTGATCTGGGTATCAAAGTGTACTGCATCTGCACAGTTGTGGATGATGTATGGCTGGTCATATTTCTTGAATATTGGAAGGTGCTGGTCGTAGACGAATTTACCGTCAAACTTCCAGTAGTCTTCTTCGTCCATGATTATATTGTTAGACCAGAGGTTGTCAACACAAAGTGCATTACATGCGCTTTCTTCGAAGAATACTTCAGATACCTGGCAGATGTAGTCAGTACATTTCTGCACAGCTTCAAGTACAACTTCAGGATTTGTCTTCATATCCATAAGTACACGGTCTGCTCCCATCAACTGGGTAAGGGTGAGCAGTGGACCTTCGTGGAAACCGACAAATGGTGCATTGAGTTCGCCATTGAGCTTTTCTGTTGCAAGCTTGGATGCCTGAATAAGCTCGTATGCACGTGTTCCTTCCTTGACTTCTGGAACTTCTATCTTGTCATAATCATCAAGGTGACCTTCGGATGATGGAGTGTCATCTTCTGGGTATTTGATCTCACATCCAAAGTCAGCCGGTGTAATTGAAAGGTCCATAAGACCTACGAACATATCACTGTCAGTGTACTTGGTTCCAAGGAAAGCACTGTCTCTAAATGCCTCTGGTTCAAGACAATATTGCTTGTATGAAACATTAGCAAACTTCCTGTATGAACCACATGCAAGAGGATATACTGGAAGCCGGTCTACCTTTTTGTCGCCCATTGCTGCAAGTGTTCTGTCCATGTGGGACATTTCTTCTTTATCTTTGACAGCTACAGAATCGAATTCTGCCATGATCTCTTTTGCAGTCTCGAGTCCGACATCTGTCTTGCCCTTTACTTTCTTCTTAGAAAGTATGTCTCTATACTTGACCTTTGCAAGTCCGATCTTTTCATCGCTCCATCTGTCTTCAGATGGGCCAAGTGCCTTTACAGCTTCCTTTGCCCAGTCAGTTGCAAGCATTGCATCGTTGTGTGTTGAATCTGCACCGACTTCTGCTGCAAACTCTTCGGATATTGGAGCACCACCGACCATAACAGCCATAGCGTCTCTGATACCTTCTTCCTGAAGCATTTCAATAACTTTTTCCATGTTTACCATGGTTGTTGTCATTAAAGCACTCATTGAAACAAGATCAGCTTTGTTTTCTTTTGCAGCTTCAGCGAATTTCTCGACAGGTACATCAGCACCGAGATCGATCATGTTGAAACCTGCTGCTGAAAGCATTGTCTTTACGAGGTTCTTTCCAATATCGTGAACGTCACCCTCAATACTTCCGATTACACCGACTGCTGGTACATGTCCTTCCTGTGTGACGATGTGTGGAGTTAAGATATCCATACCTTTATACATTGCTTTTGATGCAACGAGCAGGTGTGGGACAAAAGCCTCTCCTCTCTCATACTTGTCACTGACAATGACCATTCCTTTTGCAAGACCGTCGAGGATAGCTGTGTAAGCATCATCACCATCTGCAACTACTTTGTTCGCGAGTTCTTCTACTGCAGCGACGTTTCCGCCAACTACAGCATCCGCTAATTGATTTAATGTAGCAGTATCCATTTAATTTCCTCCAATGTTTCTGTTGTCACCAATTGCCCATATTGCCTCTGCAACTGTTGACGCATTAACGTAGAATCGATAAGATATAACATAAACGGAATAATAAAATAAAGTCTAATGATGGTGTTAACATGGCACTCAGGGGTTAATCATATTATTTAATGGGCGGAGTTTAATCTAATTATAGAGGTCAATTACAAAAATATGATTAATCTAGTTAATGGTATTAATTGAATTAATAGAATGCCTAATTCATTATCTAATCAATAGTTAATATAACTTCTTACAACAATTGTATTGCTAATTTTCCTCAAAAGCTTAGCAATCTACCAATATTTGAATGCATAATACAATATTAAATAGCAGTTTGATCAAATAAGTAAATCATTCGTTTGAATGTTCAGTAAGATCCGTCATTCATACAATAAAAATAAATATTGATAAAGAGGAGCTACTTTAAGTAGATAAATAAATCAGATACCATCCACATACAATGAGGTTGCCTTAAAGTAATTAAAAAGGTCTTTGCCCCATTTAAGAGCACTTTCCTCATAAGCCATCATTGCATGGTTGTGGTACATCCCATTTTTGAAGAAGAGTGAAAATGATAAAAATTCATCAGTTGCAATACAGGAAGCAAGATTGATATTATCATGATACACATAAAGCTTGACATTGCGCATACTGATAAACTCTTCCAATATAGTTCGATACTCGTCCCTCATTCTTTCAAAAACATGTTCTGTCACAATGAGTTCCATATGAACGCCATTCTTTGCATATTCAAGATATTTAGAAGTGTAAGCGGGACTAAAATATGATGATACTTCCATTATGCTTTTTGCTTCTGCAAGATTATCTTCCAGATCCTTTGGTAGTTCATACATACGATTTAAGTCAGCTTCCACGAGTTTGCAAGGACCAATCTCATCTATCCTGTCTTGCAACTGCGAAGGAATTGAGCTGAATTTATGGTTATCCCAGTATTCCCGATTATCTGAATAAACGTGTAAAGTATTAATAAGAGGTAACATTTTTCTGGCGATTACCTCGCCAAAGTTTGAAAGGAAATAATGATCGTTTGCATAAATAACCAAACCATGGTCAACAAGTATCTTTATCTGTGTCATCATTGCACTTGAAGTTACACTGAGGGTCTGCTTGATATCATCAAGACTCATTGGCCCATTTATTAATAAAAGAAGCAGATCCTTTCTTTTATCTGAAAGAAAAATCGTACCCAATAAAGCCAATTCCATTTTTCATTCACCTTGGTATTTAATTGATCAATAAATTTCTTAATCATTCCATAAGGGAAGCTTAATGTAAATTGTTGTTCCTTCACCTAATTCACTTTCAACCCATATTTCACCTTCATGAGCATCAATTGTATCTTTACACATTTGAAGTCCTGATTCAATTGCCCAGTACATATGACTTGAATTCTCATCCAACTGACAAAAGTTATGAAATAGGTGGGGTATCAATTCTTTTTGTATGCCAGGTCCCATGTCAGATATCTCAGTGTGTAGATAATTATCATCCTCGTACATATTTATAGCCAAAGAACCACCCTCTGGGGTAAAGTTTATAGCATTATCAATTAGATTAAGATAAACATCAGTCAGTTTCTCTTTGTCTCCTTTCACAAAAGAAAGATTACGAGGGATGTTCTTTTTAAGATCCAGTTGCTTTTCATCGATCAATAGTATCAGATTTAGCAATACATCGGATATCAATGTGTAAAGATTAAGCTCTTCAAATGAGTATTTTATCTCACCCAAGTCTTTCAAATTTCGGTAAAATGCAGTATCAGATAGTCTTTTGATTCTCTCAGAATTACGAAGCAGAGCCAACATTGCTACTTTCTGAGAATCATTTATTAAATTAAGAGCTTCGCCACCAAAAGAATTACATTCTGAACATATAGAATCATCATCTACGGGAAAATTACTTTTAATGAAATCTTCCTTCATACTATTGATAGACCTTAATTCTTTGTTAGATTTTGAAAGTTCTGAAGAATACTTATTGAAAGCATCTAATGTTTGTCTTTTCTTAATCAATTTCCACATTGCCTGCACAAGGAGGGTAAGTTGAAGTACATCAGATTCATCATAGTCTTCTTCTTTGTTACCTACACCTACCACAGCAACAATATGCTCACCATCAAACAAGGGAACATTCAAGTGTCGTGTTAACTGTACATGGCCACTTGGATAACCTTTTTTCATAGAGGATTCCATACTATAATCGTTGGTGATGATAGGTTTACGCTGTCTAACAGCTTCTCCCCAAAGGCCGGTGGTAGCTATAGGATATGTAAAGATCTTGTCTTTGATTTCACACTCTTTCATGGTAAATTTTGACCACGAATGCATAATAAGAACAGTTTCATCTGCATTTGTAAATGCAAGATAACCTAATTTGCTACCAGTAAGTCTTACTGCCTCTTCGCGGGCAAAATCAGTGATATCGTTTAAAGAAGTGCCTGTCATATCATTTAGCTTGACCAATGCCTCTAACCTTGAAGCATTAAGCAGTTTTGATTTTTCAGCTTTCTTCCTTTCAGTAATGTCACGAGCAACTGACAGAACTGCTTTTTTACCATTATATTCAATAAGCTTAGCATTAACTTCAAGTGGTATAACAGAGCCATCTTTTCGAATAGCTGCTGACTCATAGGTAGCTTTTCCATTTTTAACTATACGTCTAATGAAATGCGTGGCATGCTCCACATATTTTGAGGGAACCAGGTTTTTTGGTGATAAGCTCAAAATATATTCTTTGGAATATCCAAGGGTATCAACAGCAACCTGATTTACATCTATTAAAGTACCGTTCAGTTTGCTGAGAAAAATAAGATCGTTGATGCTATTGAATATGATCTTGAATTTGTGTTCAGATTCACGAAAGCTCTCATTAATTATTCTGTTTTCAACCTCAATGGCTGCGATATCTGCATTTGCTTTGAGATAGTGCATGCATGCACTTTTCGGAGACCTTGGATTTTCAAAGTACATAGCAAAGACACCAAGAATGTCTCCATTTGATGCCACCATCGGTTCAGTCCAGCATGCACGAATGCCAATTTTCTTTGAAAAAACTCTGTCCTTTGTCCAGAAAGGATATTTAGCCACATCTTCAATTATGACCCGCCTTCCAAAGCATACAGATCTAGCACAACAACCCATGTTATGTTTTACCTCTGCTCCTTCAAGATATTCCCTGAATAAAGCAGGCAAGTTGGGAGCTACAACGTGAAATATCCTCTTTTTGCTCTTGTCCAGCAAAATCACGGCACATTTCAGATCAGATTTGATCATTTCAGCGTTCGTTACAAGAAGGGAGAGAATGTTCTCAAGAGACGCATCCTTGCCACTGACATTTGTATTTGCACCTTGATCAGTTACCTTGCGGCACTTTTTTTCAGTAATGTCACTGATGATACCGTCAATATAGGTATCACCATTTTCGTCACGTCTTATTTGTGACTTTTCTTCAACATGGCGTATCTCACCAAATTTGGTGATAATTCTATACTGCTGTTCAAATGCAGTAATTACAGGATTTAGGTACTTAAAAGCATTAGAAATTATCTTGAAATCATCAGGATGTACAATTTCGCCAAAGTTCATCTTTCTAGAAGTAAAATCTTCAGGATGATAGCCAAATTGTTTGATGTTTGCATTTAAATGCACAACTGGTAGATCATCCTCAAGTTTTCGGGAAATTATAATAAACGAACTTTCTTTAATAATTTTTAAATCAAGTTCTGTATCTGATTGTTTAATCATATTTTTGACCAGATTACCACAGATCCTCATCAATTATGGTTCTACAACAATGACGCTGCTACTAGTTGCAGCTTTTTCTAATTGATATGATCGGCTAGATCCATTGCAATTCTTTCTTTCTAAATAATATGTACTCGTCAATGATTACATGTACTTTATGGAAACACCGATGCACAACGTGGTACGAATAATATATAACATAAATGGAATAATAAATTGGGGATTGTTAACATCATTATAGATGAACACATGGTTAAATGGCTTAATATATTAGCTGATAACAGCCTGATTAAGCGCATTAATTAAAAAAATGCATCTAATCCAATTAATGGCATTAACACCATTAAGGTTTACATTATCTATAAATTATATATTCAATACTAAAATTCATTTCTTATAATAATGAGCATTGTAAAAATTATTATTAAGCAGATCAAACAGGCCATTCAAGTAAAGTCTGTGTCAATTTGAAACTGAATATATGTGCTTTCTTGTTCTTTTTTGCATTTGAATCATCCATAAACCAATGGTTTTATCTAGTTTCAACTCTGCTATTTCCATTGTCTCAAATTCCCTTTAAAAACATTTATGTTTATGAATAGATATTATGATCAGTTCATTAGAATCATAAATTTGACCAAATAGGATTTTGCAAATATGACTCAATATGGAAAAGTATATCTGGTTGGTTCAGGACCCGGGGACCCGGAACTTCTGACCGTTAAGGCTCGAAGGTTAATTGACACTGCTGATGTGGTAGTTTTCGATCAGCTTCCAGGTAAAGCAATTCTTGAATCTATCCCAGCTGAAACTGAAAAGATAGATGCTGGTAAGCATGCTGGTGAGCACACTCTTAAACAGCATGAGATAAATGCCGTTATTGTTGAGAAAGCAAAAGAAGGAAAGTCTGTAGTTCGCTTAAAGGGTGGCGATCCATATATGTTCGGACGTGGTGGCGAAGAGGCTCAGGAACTTATTAAAGATGGAATTCAGTTTGAAGTAGTACCTGGCATAACATCTGCTGTATCTGTTCCTGCATACGCTGGAATTCCTGTGACTCACAGAGATCATGCATCAATGGTGACTTTCATCACCGGTCATGAGGACCCAACAAAAGAAGAAAGTGCACTTGATTGGGAGGCACTGGCAGCTTTCAATGGTACTATTGTAATTTTCATGGGTGTGAAAATGCTGGGCAGAAATGCTGGCGAACTAATTAAGAATGGTAAAGATCCTAATACGCCAGTTGCACTCATAGAGAGAGGTACACGTCCTGATCAGAGAGTTACTGTTGGAACACTTGAGAATATCGAAGCACTTTCTAAAGAAAGAGCTGTCAAAGCTCCTGCAATAACCATAATTGGCGATGTTGTAAAACTTCACGATGAACTTGGTGAACAGCTTATTTCTTACTAAGGAGTTCTGAATATGGTGAGTTTAGGTAAAAAGCCTGTACTTGCAATAATGAGGCCGGAAGTGTACATAAAAAGGTCTGTGGAACTTGCAGAATCACTTGGCTTTGAGCCTGTTGCAGCCCCAATGGTAGAACTTGCAAGTATGAGGGATGATGAATTTGATCCTTTTCTTGAAAGGGTTCTTTCGGGAAAGTCAGATTATGTCATAATCACAAGTGCCAATGGAATGGATTTCACTCTCGATAAGATTCCTGATGATCGCAAGCAGGATTTCATAGATGCTTTGAATTCAACCAATGTGATAGCGATTGGTCCCACAACCAGTAAGTCACTTGAAGATTTTGGCATTAACATCATGGGTATTCCCGGAGTTTACAGCTCAGAAGGTATAGTGGACTATCTGTGTGGTTCAGTGAAGGGAAAGGTCATAGACATGGCAAGGAGCTATTATGGTTCACAACTGCTTAATGAAGGCCTTCTCAAATGTGGAGCTATAGTTCATGAAACTCAGATCTATACAATAGTCAGGCCGGAAGGTGAAAAACAAAGCCAGTTTATGGGGGATGTTTTTGATAAAAGGATTTCTGTTTTTGCATTCACAAGTTCTATGATGGTACATAATTTCTTTGAGTATGCAAAGGAATTTGGCTCGGAAGCAGATGCTGTATCGATTCTGAATGATTCAGTTGTTGCTGCTATAGGTAAACCTACTGCAAAAGTCCTTAAAAGCTATGGAGTTGAAGTATCTGTAACTCCTGGTAAATTCACATTTGAAGAAGTTTTGAAAAAAGTACTTGATGTACTTTAATCCTTTTCTTCTTGATTTTATTTTTATTTTTTAGGGTAAATCTTTATCGTATTCTATATGTATATTTTTGGGAAGTTCATCTACCATCGATATAATATAGTATGATTGTATAGGTTCGGCACAAACAACGATACTTTCTTTTATGATTCTAATTCGGAGCATTTATTATGATAGGTATTTCAAAGTTGTACTGCAGAACTGTTGAGCCATCAGACGCTTTGCGCTATGGACGTGATTCAAAACAGCTCCCTTCTCACTTATTGCAATTCTCAAAGGATAAAAAACCTGTTGTTGTCTGGAACGTGACTCAGCGATGTAATCTCCGTTGTATTCACTGTTATGCTCATTCAAAGGATATTGAATACAATAATGAGCTCAGCACGGAACAGGGCAAGGAGCTAATAGATGACCTTGCTGATTTCGGTTCACCTGTGATACTATTTTCAGGAGGTGAACCTCTTATGAGAAAAGACCTTCCTGAGCTTGCAGCCTATGCAACATCAAAGGGAATCCGTGCAGTTATCTCTACCAATGGTACTATGATAACTGAAAAGGTTGCACAGAAACTCAAAGATATTGGCCTGTCATATGTAGGTATTTCTCTTGATGGTATGCGCGAGACAAATGACAAGTTCAGAGGTATGGCAGGTTCATTTGACAAAGCACTTGAAGGGCTTCGCAACTGTCAGAAAGTTGGCATTAAAGTAGGACTGCGTTTTACTATCAATCGCCATAATGTTCATGATATTCCTGGGATATTTGATCTGATGGAAAAGGAGAACATTCCTCGTATTTGCTTCTATCATTTGGTTTATTCAGGACGTGGTTCTGAAATGATCGAAGAGGATCTTTCTCTGGAAGAGAGCAGGGAAACAGTTGATCTTCTGATCGACAGAACTCGGGAATTGCATAAAAAGGGTAAAATGGTCGAGGTTCTGACAGTGGACAACCACTGTGATGGTCCATACATTTACCTGCGCTTGCTGAAAGAGGACCCTGAACGTGCAGCTGAAGTTCTTGAACTCCTTGAGATGAACAGAGGTAATTCTACAGGAATTGGATTTGGTTGTATCTCCTGGGACGGCTCAGTACACCCTGATCAGTTCTGGAGGCACTATACCTTTGGCAACATAAAAGAGCGCAAGTTCAGTGAAATATGGACTGATACTTCTGATGAACTAATGGCAGGTCTAAAGGATCGTAAGCCTCTCATAAAAGCAAATGCTAACAGATGTGCAAAGTGCAAATGGTTCGATGTTTGTAATGGTAATTTCCGTGTAAGAGCCGAGGCTGTACATGGTAATCTCTGGGCTGATGACCCAGCATGCTATTTAACAGAAAAAGAGATTGGTTATACTGAAGAAGGTTAAACCTTCTCTATTTTATATTTTATCTTGTTTTTGATTCTTTAATCAGTTTCTATTTTTGGATTACATGTTCGGTAGCATGTAAGCCAGAAATATGTATGTAAGTAAACCTGCTATTAAAGCAAGAAAACCCATTTTTACAGCAAGCTTTACGATCATTTGTATCATCCTTTTTACTAACTTAAAAGTAATGTCTACTTATGGTGTCAATATGCTCATCTATAAAAACAGTATGGCGCAGAAGGCGCCATTTCAAAAACATGTTCAATTGAATTTTCAAACTTCTATGCAGTTCTGCCATACGCCATGAATGTTGCAGCATTCAAGTGCACAGAATGATTTGAAATTGTCAATATTGCTTATGTGGAATGTAGCAATAGGGTCAGTTTGTGCAGCCTCGAAGTCCATTCTGCCAAGGTTTACAATGCTTCCTTCCTTTGTGGTGCCGTAAAGTTCTACCCATTTGATGTAGTGTTCAATTGAATTTGGATGTGCTACTTCCTTCCCAACAACTACTCTCACAAAATCATTGTCTTCTTTACCATGGCCTTTTATAATGTCCAGTACAGGCGCATGCTTTGCTTTCTCTTCATCTTTCGGACCTTTTATTGTATCTGCAAAACTCATATTTTCACCTCTTTATCTAAACTGATATTTCTATAATTGTCATTCATTTGAATATTATTCTTCTGCAGGCGGTGTGTACACTCTTGCTGCAAGTTCTCTGTCAATTGTGAACAATCCATTGCCGTCATCTCCTATGAGCTTTAATTTGGCAATGATCTCATTGTCGTTTCCTTCTTCTTCTATCTGCTCTGTTACGTACCACTGAAGGAATATCTGAGTTGCATAATCTCTTTCTTCGGTTGCAAGATATACAAGATCATTAATGGATTTAGTAATGAACTGTTCGTGCTCGAGGGTTGCTTCAAACATTTCAAGAGTAGTTCCAAAATCGGTCGGAGGCTGCTCAATAGCTTCCAGTACTACTTTTTCTCCCTGATCATTGATGTAATCATACAATTTCATTGCATGGAACATCTCTTCCTGATACTGCACCATGAACCAGTTGGCAAAACCGTCCAGTCCCACATTGGTGCAGTGTGCAGACATTGACATGTAGAGGTATGCCGAGTACATTTCCTTGTTGATCTGTCCATTTAAGGCATCAGTCATTTTCTCGCTGATCATTTAATTGCTCCTTCTAATTATAATTCTAGTAGCTAAATACCTTTCAGAATACCTTTCAGAAAACAATTATTTCATAGCCTTCTTCCAGATATCTTGTCATGCTTGGGTGTCCGAACATTTCGTCACACAATATAAGATTCTGTTCTTTTGCACTTTCAAAACTATCCATTTTCATAGCACATGCTTTGCAAACACAATCTATGAGTCCTGTTTCTTTTGCTTTTTCGTAAAGGTCTGTGAAAGGTTTTTTCTCACCCATAGCTTCCTTTACTAATTTGGTAGCAGAACCTTCGATGATAAGTTTAACATCATAGCCTTTTTCTTTCATTTCAAATGAATTCATCAATGCATGCACAAAGAACATAGGTTCCCCATTGAAAGCAAAAACAGCTATCTTCTTCATAAAAAACCACCTCTAATTATATATCTGATATGAATGCCCCAAATAATATGATAGAGATTTGTATAAAGTGTTTTCGGTAATTGGATATTTTAGTGCAGTTGAGCTTATTTTTTTGGTTGGCTATAAAACAAAAATCTTAGCTGGGGTTATATGCTGATATTTGAGGTAATTCTAAAAAACATTTTAACTCAATACTTTGCTGGCTGCAACTGTTTAATTGCTGCAACCAGATACTTTAAATAATCTTAGACCACTGTTAGATAAAAAGCACGATTTCTTTATAATATTTATTGGAGAGTTTTAATGACGGTCCCAAAAGAATACGTCCCTCATGAAGTTGAACCTAAATGGAAAGAAGCATGGGATATGTCCATGTATCATTTTGATTGGAATGACAGCAGCAGACCTCAGTTCATAATAGATACTCCACCTCCTTATCCTACTGGTAATTTCCACATTGGTAATTCCCTTAACTGGTGCTACATAGATTTTGTTGCACGATACAAAAGAATGTGTGGTTTCAACGTAATGTTCCCACAGGGATGGGACTGCCACGGCCTTCCTACTGAAGTAAAGGTAGAGGAAATTCATGGTATCACTAAAAACGAAGTATCCAGGGTTGAATTCAGGGATATGTGCCGTGAACTTACCGTAGGAAATATCGAGAAGATGCGAGAGACCATGCTCAATCTCGGTTTCTCTACAGACTGGAGCAATGAATTCGTCACAATGGAGCCCGAATATTACTCCAAGACCCAGAGATCATTCAGACAAATGTATGATATGGAGCGCCTTTATCAGGCAGAGCATCCGGTCAACTGGTGCCCAAGATGTGAAACAGCTATTGCATTTGCAGAAGTTGAATACGAGGGTCGTGATACAAAACTGAATTTCCTTAATTTTGATAAAATACAGATAGCAACCACAAGGCCGGAACTCCTGGCAGCATGTGTGGCAGTTGCCATTAATCCTGAAGATGAGCGTTATTCTGAATATCTAGGTGGCAAGCTCAAGGTACCTATATTCGGACATGAGGTCACTGTTATTGGTGACAATGAGGTCGATCCGTCATTTGGTACCGGTGCCGTAATGATCTGTACTTTCGGTGACAAGCAGGATGTCCGTTGGTGGATGGAACATGGTCTGCCTCTTCGAAAGGCCATCGACAAGAGTGGTCGCATGACCTCTATTACAGGAAAATATGAGGCTATGACCATTCCTGAATGTAAGGCTGCTATTATTGAGGATCTGAAAGAAGCAGGTCACATGATCGAGCAGAATACCCTTGACCAGAATGTAGGGATGTGCTGGAGGTGCAGTACGCCCATTGAGATTCTTTCTGAACGTCAGTGGTTCATCAAGATTGACAATGATGCAATTGCAAATGCAGCAAATGAGGTTGAATGGCTTCCTGAATACATGAAGGTAAGGCTTGATAACTGGGTAAATACAATGGAGTGGGACTGGTGCATTTCACGCCAGAGACTTTTCGCAACTCCTATTCCTGTCTGGTACTGTAAAGATTGTGGTGAAGCATTGG
>Ga0206328_145_pt1 | contig 17237 bp, 23 predicted proteins | sample SalPonR1_A_D2_MG_FD_142664 | JGI IMG/M metagenome (GOLD analysis project Ga0206328, IMG submission 142664)
TTATAATAGATGAAACATATGATTGTGTAAAGGGGGTGTTGGTATCGTCAAAATAAAAACAATTATATTAATATCACTGTTATTAATATCACCGATGGCAGCAAGTGCAAGTGATTTTGATATAGTCAGACCTGATAAAGAAGCATGGGTATGTGTGGACTACGCAGTCAATCATACGAGATCACATGATGGGTACATAACCGTATCCGTATCAAATTCAAGATATTTCTATGGGGAGTCTGCTGCAAAGTCAGTACACATCAATGAAGATAACTCTTTGAATGTTTATGAAGCTGTTAGAAATAGCGAAGGGAAATTTGTTGAGTGTGAATATGTAATGATGGGTAATTGGTACGATGATGATTATACATTTTATCATTTTTACCCGGGTGGATGCAGAACTCGGAATTATAGACATTTGATGGATAATAGATGGGATGTGTTGTATTGAAATTAAAAATAATCATCGCCAGCGTGCTTATTCTAATGAGTATAAGCAGCACAGCACTTGCGTTTTCAGGTGGTAATGGTACAATTGACTACCCATATCAAATAAGTAATGTGACTGAATTACAATCAATGAATGATTTGACAACATACTATGATGATAATTTTATACTTATAAACGATATTGATGCATCGGATACGGTCACATGGAATGGCGGAGAAGGGTTTGAACCTATTGCACCATTAGGTACATTTATAGGTTCTTTCAATGGAAATGGATATGAAATTACAGATTTATATATAAATAGACCCACCGAAGAAGAAGTTGGATTATTTGAAGAACTATGGGAATCTGCACATATATATAACGTATCATTAATTAATGTATCTATAGTAGGTAATTATGATGTTGGGGGTATAGTGGGGGAGGCTATAGACAATGTTTTAATAGAAAATATAATAGTAACTGGTAATATATCAGGAGATCAGATGGTAGGTGGTATTTGTGGATACCAAAACGCTGCGAATGTCATTATAAAACAATCTTATACAGATTGTGATATCCTTGCACCTACTAATAATGCAGGTGGAATATCAGCAAGAAACTCTGGAATTATAGACGAATGTTATGCAATCGGAGTTCCATATTCTTCAAGTGGAGTAGAGGGTGGAATAGTCGCTACAAATGTAGGTATAGTAACAAAATCATATTATGATTCTACCACATCTGGATTATCTGATATCGGTAAAGGAATACCAAAAAACACAACTGAAATGCAAACACAATCTACATTTGTAGGGTGGGATTTTACTAATACATGGGTTATAAATGGATTATTTAATTATGATTATCCTATATTTCAATGGGATGCTGTATATTATGATCCTGTAATTGAATCCCCATTAAATAATACAATATTTAATGCATCATATCCAGAAAATAAATTTATAACATTTCAATGGAGAGAACACCCCTCTGCAATCAGTTCCACGTATGTACTTGCAAAAGATATAAATTATCTTACAGTTGTAAATTCAAATACAATTACATCGTTTAATAATATTATTTCATTACCAGCCAATGTATATTATTTTAAAGTCAAATATAATTATAATGATGGAAGTGAAAGTAATTATACAGAAACACATTTTGAAATAAACTCCACGAGTGCAGATTATGGTACTGCAATACAGGGTGTCGTTTACAGGACTGTATCTGGGTCTAACACTGCTTTATCAGGTGCAAAAGTATTAATTAACAATGCTGATTATACATATTCTGATGACACTATTACAGGGGAAAATGGGTATTATTTATTTGAAGATTTAACGGAGGATATTTATTTTATATCTGCATCAAAGGACGGATATGAAACAAGTAGTGGTAATATTGTTAATGTGTCTGATAATATAACTTATACAAAGGACATTACATTAGAAGAAGAAAACGCACCTAACTATATTTTACCACATGATGTTAGATTTACAGTCCGTTCTTTATTAGGTGGTGTATACGAAGGCGTAACGGTTAATGTTTATGAAGGCAATAGTGCAACTGCATTATTCACACGAAATACGGGTTCAGATGGTGCAGTTGTGTTTAAAATGTCAGAAACGACACAATACAGATTAACATTGTATTCTGAAACAGATGGTATAGACACAACATATACAGTAACACCGGGAAGAGAGAGTTACAACATCTATGTATCTTTAGTTGGTTCATCTCAGACACAACAGGAAGCCGATACAGTGCTTTATGGGATGCATACGGATGGCAATGAACTTAATGTAACATGGAACGATACAAGCGGATTGACAACCCTTGTAGAAGTGACAATCAAGAACCGGGACAATACAACAGCATATTATCTCAATTCAACCCATAGTAATAGTTATTTAACTCAAGAAGTCAATACTACTGCAAACAGTACTTACATTGTAGAACTTAGCATCGAATCAACCGGATTATCTGAAACATTTGTAAGATCGCATGTAATATCGTTTGATACAGGTGTCAAAACAGAGTTTGATTTAGGATTTTCAGCAGAATGGCAATCAATGTTTTTAGCGGCATTAAGTATTATCTTCATTGCGGTTTTGTTTGGTTCAGCTAATGCACATCTAGGGGCTATACTTGTAGCGGTATCTGGTTTATTCCACGTGTTCATAACGGGTTGGATTCCACAAACGATATTAACAGTTGCTATGATGTTCATTGCTTTAATTGTATCAGTTGCTTTCTATATGAGAAAATCGGAGTCGATAGAATGAGAATGTTTGATATAATGCTATTTTGTGCGTTATTGGGAACGGTAGGAGGTGCAATAAATGGCATAATGATAGCTTCTGATGAAAATTGGTTCAGCGATTATAATGCACCTGATATGAGCACCGTAGATGTATCCACAGATGACCGCTATAATATGAATGATCTGATGTCAGATGAAGATGAGTTTAAACCGGAAAGACCAAGTACCTTTAAAATGCTGTTTGGTTTGGTAGAAGGTATATTTTTATTAACTGTTGTTATATCTAAAATATTCTATCCTGGTTATGCATATCTTTCTAGTCCACTATCTGGATTCTTTGTTATTGTACAGGTAGGCATCTGGATTAGTTATATATGGGGAATGGCACAAATACTAACCGGCAGGAACACCAAGGGGATGGAGTAAATGTCAAATAACTATGGCCAGTGGGTAGATGTATTGTACGAAGAACCCACTGGATGGGGTATACTATCTGGTATCTACCATGTAGCCGGTGGAGTTATCGGCTATAATACCTTCTGGTTGTTAATATTACCCATGCCTATAATCGTAACATGGCTAATGCAAAAAAGCACAGTTATACCGATTACGTTGTATCTCGTGTTGGGTACAATGTTTGCATTAGCAGGCACATCAGAACTCCAAAAACCAGCCTTTATAATGTTAGTGTTTGGTATAACTGGATTGACCTATCATTTATTTAAGAACAGGAGATGATTTACATGAGCATACTCGGAAAGATAAAAGCAAAGGCAAAAGAAGAAGCATATGAAAGAAAAAAACTGAAAGCACTTGAAAAATCCGCTTACTACGGAGAAAAGAAGAAGGTCACCGCTGCAAAAAAGAAAAAAGCAGCGAAGGCTGCAATAAAACGAGGTAAGGCAAAAGCACGCGGTGACAAAAAGAATAGTAAATCGGAAGTGGGTAAGAAATTTAACAATTGGGCAGACAAAAAGGCCGCAGAAATGAAAAAAGAACAGAAGAAAAAAGGCGAATTGAAATTACCGGATGAATATAATTATAAGTGGTGATATATTGGCAAAATCAAAAAACCGCAAAATACAAGACATAAAGAACAGAAAACCAAACACTAGTAAACGTGATAACCCAAACAGAGGTAAACATGGCTGTCACCGTTTGCATGAAATGAAAGCAAAGAAAGAACAGGAACAAATTATTAAATCCGCACCAGTGGAAAATATTACAGTGCCTGAACCAAAGAAACAAACCTTTTCAACTAAGCTGAAAGGTGCAATGCGTAAATTGTGGAAGTGAACTAAGTGCGATACGATCCCGCGTTACTATGGACCATTGATGTAAAGTATAAAATCCAGAAAAATACATTTAGATTCGGTGAGTTGCCCATTGAAATGCGGGACTTTTCACTTATGCGGAGGGCAGAGCGACATGGATATATCACAAAACAGAACAAAGGGTTGTATAGAGTTAGTGCCAAGAAGGTTAAATTATGAAAAAACAAATAATAACTTCACTCTTTATTTTTTTACTGTTAGTCACGACAGCAAGTGCAACGGTACTACCAGATGCGTTCCAGGGGTACTACAATCAATCTTTCGTGGATGCTGATATTACCGATTTTGAGAAGGCGCTTGTGGGTACTTACACGGATGTTAGTGTGAGTATTCCCGATGCTGTTGATGGCGTTGATATTGGTGGTGTCATTTCATCGTACCCAAAAAGCAGTTATATGATTGACGCGTGGGAGTTTTCTGAAAGTGCAAATTATACAAGCATCATGGGAGTAACAGGTACTCCGTCAGCCGGTGTGGAATGGGTGAACACTTCTAGAGGAATCAAACCAGCAAACGGTTCTATTAATTTTGGTAGTACGCCGGTCTATGATAATTTTTCAATTGTATTCTGGTTGTCTGCATATGAATGGAATCAGGATTTTGGAGAAATTGTAAAAATATCAAATGGTGGAGGTTGGCCAAGTAATGATAATGAAGCATGGACACTGATGACCAGAGATGATCCTATGGAATTATATTTAGTTATAGGCGGTGATGGTGTATATGATGCGGCCATGTATCCCGTGCCCACAACAAACGAGTTCCATATGTATTCTATCGTTGTAGAGAATGGAACATACAAATTATATTATAATGATGATGGTGCTATTATTTCCGATTCGTATACATTCAATATGACATCGGGCACGTTTAATTTAGTTCTTGGGTCAAGTAATATGAATATAGTATATGATAGGTTGATATACTACAATACAGCACTTACCCCAACTGATATATCTGCACACTATACAGAAATATCAGGCACAGCAGCCCGAACACTCCCTAATGGAACATGGACACCTGTCGTAGATGGAGAAGCTGACCTCCCTGTTGACAGCACAGTTAAATCCGTGCAGGTTGTGAACACAGAGGAAACAGCCACAAGTGATGTCACAATATCTGCACTCGTAACAGACAATGTAACACTAACCAGTGAAACACTAACTGGTAATGACTATGCAGTTTCATTGAGTCACGTGGCCAGTGAAAACGTGACATCCGGAACAATATCGTTCACACCAACACTCCTCTCAAATGTATATATCCCTGCTCTATCAAGTACAAACGTAAATGGAACGTTTGACTATGATGGAACAGAGTTTGAAATATACACCGGTGCACTTGATGCAGGCGACACTGAAACCTATAACCTTTCGGGTTCGGAGCCTCCCAGGTACAGCATAAATGGTACTGTATATAATGCTGACAACCTTGTCCCCGTTTCAAACGCATTGGTGTCCGTGACAGATACATCCGCGACAACGGATGCAGATGGATTCTACACACTCGATGGATTCCATAATGATTCATATGTAATATCAGTTGAGTCAGAAAGTTATGAAACTGGGTATAAATCCATTACAATTGCAGGTGCTAATGAAACTGGCGTGGATATACTACTCGAACCAGCGTCTATCAGATACACACCAATAACAATGTACTATCTGCTCATTGGTCTACTGTTCTTCTTTGTGCTAATGACATTCAGAGGTGTAAAAGAGGACGGTGTATATGGTGATAATCTAATATTCGGATTGATAACAATAATCCATTCGTTCTATTTGTCTAAAATATCAATCAATGGAACAGTAGCAATCACCGAATCCTTTGTATCATCAACAGATAGAATAATAACAGACACAACAACATTTATTAATCCGGCAATGTCAACATTCTTTGAATTGATCGGAATAGTATTTGTGTTTGTGTTTGCTATGATGGTTTATAATTTCATACAGGAAAGGAGGCTGTTAGATGATTAACGATGCAACAATAACGCTGCTAACCTTTGCAGCTATTTTTTTGTTTATATATACATTCAAACATCATGTGGGTGCGTTCTTCAATTACTGCATGGATCAGGCACACAAACAAGAATGGACATCAGATGTCATGAAGAAAGCCGATATTAAAGACGTGAGGAAAAAAAATGAAAGCAATGAATAAGATATTGCCTCTTGTAATGCTATTGTTTATTTTTATGATAGCATCTACATATGCAACGGGTATATTATCAAATGCAGACGATGGGATGGATGTAGATACTGACTACCAGGGACAATATGATTCAGGTGTTACTGTACACAATGCCACACTTGGTCTGCTTGCACCAATTGGTTTTATATTTGGTATTTTGATAATAATAACCGGAATCAAACTATTTGCTAAATAAAAGGCAAAAGATATAAATATCATTATAACCAATTGGATATTATGTATCGTGCGATGCAATATATTAACAACGCATCCCAAGAAGGGGTGCATATACATGGCCGGACTAGGTGAACAGATCGCAGCAGCAATTGGTCTTATGACCATTGTTATTGTCGCATATCTCGCAACTGGTGTAGGTGAGCAGGTAAGTACAGCTCTACCAATTAACGCATCAGGTGATTTCGCAGACGTGACAACCGGTGCTGAGATTCTCGACACAAACATGGCAATCCTCAGTATCACAATTCTTATCGTGATTATTGGCGGTGCTATCAGAACAGTAAGCAAGCTTAGGAGCGATTAAGCGTGTATAGAATGGGGGGGAAACCCCCTAAAACAAACTCTTTTTTTGTGGTGATTTTTTGAATAACGAAATTTTAGACAATAGCGAAAGCTATGAAGATGAGGAAGATGTGTCCGGTGCAGATGCACTGCATAACTTTTCCGAATCCCGTGTTCCATTTTCCCGTGAAGATCTAATGAATGCCGAGTCACTGCGTACAAGTGACTATAAAAACATTGCATTGGATATTGTTACCCATTTGCCATTTACGATGGAGTATAAACAAGACTTGGCTAGGTGGGCACAGCGTTCGTTTAACAAAGATATTCTATTATCGGACACCTCGAATAGAAAGAGCGGAAGGTTTACCCAGGTTGATTCTTATTCTCTTGCTTTAATTAGTGCTGAACTTGACTTGATGAAACGTAGGCTGTCAATGTCAAGGTCTGATAAATTAGAACCGTCCGCTTATACAATTGAAGATGACTTGATGTTTGTATTTAGATGTGTGTTATCAAGGACACATGGGCCTAAACGTGAACGTCTTATCAATGGTGTATTTAGAACTGAATCTGAAAGCATTGCCCGTTCTGGTGCAATTGAACAGAAAAACGAAGAACGTAAAAACAAAGGGTTTTTTAGAAGGAATAGTTAAAAATGGCAACTACTGATATTTATCAAGCATTTTTAATACAAATGCAGGGGTTAATACTCGTATGGATTGGTTTAGCAGTGTTAGGCTGCGTTTCTGCATACTGGCTATTCACTGAGCGTATGGGTTTAAAGCGTTATGCAAATGATATTTTGATAAGAAAAAGATGCATGAAAGAACGCAAACCACTCGGTACAATCACTAACAAGTCGGGGATTAGATTTGAGTTTATGATTGAATCCGATCCAGAAATGCCAGGATTAATCAAATATAAAGATAACATTCTTAGAAGTCCGAATCTAGCAAGTTCAAACGTTCGGGGTCATTTGCCTAACGGTCTGCCATACGTTGATTATGTGGTTTCTTGTGATTTTCCAGTCACCCACCAGTCAGCAGCAGCAATTGATGAACTGCTTAAATATGTCCGTGATAAGTACCCACAGTTGACATTCATGGATGAAATATACATTGTTGAGGGTATATTTAAAAAATCAAAGTATGCATATGAGGATTGCGTGCAGTTGATTCACAAGTACATTCAGATAGGCGTTGACATACCAGATGAAATATTTGAGTATCCGGATGCAACTGGTGATGATATAGAATCATTTGTAGACGATGATGACCAGTTCCCAGATGAACACGAAACCGATGTTATGGGAGAGGATTTAAATGAATGAGTATGATGACAATGATATTGACATTGCAGCAAACAACTTGTTAAACATGTTCAATGAGATAAGAAAAGAGTGTAATATCAAACAGGTGCATTCCGGTCCTATTTACTTATCCGAAGCTGCGAAATTGAGTGCAATCGGTGCAAATGCTAGTGATGTCAATGAAATACTGGCAATGCAGAGAGTTAAAGACAAGATGGATAAAGCAGATTTCATGGAGAAATACATGCAGTATGGTATAATATTTGCTATCATTTGTATGGTACCTGTCGCTGCGTATGTAGTTGTGAATGCAATGTGAGGCAAGCAATGGAAGGCACTGTTCCATATACAAAAACCACAAATAAGGACAGGATACTCAATTTGTATCTTGACCTTAATCATGTGTCCGCCAAACTGCTAAACCAGAGCAGAACAAAAGCCCCCGGTGACATATATTTCACATTTATAGAGTTCCGGCAGTTGATGTTTGAATTATACAATTCATCGCATAGATATCGAAACTTTAAACCGGAATTAAAGATCGAGTTCCGGGGTTGGATGGGGTTAAACATGCCAAACCGGCCAACTCCAAAACAGATAAGACGGTCTGTGGAATTGTATAATAAAGCAATTGATGAGCTGGTTAGAATTGAAGTACTGGAGTTGTAATAGTGGCGCGAGTAGATAAAAAAACAAATGAACTTGTATTCGAATCAAATAATAAACGTTTTGATGCTGCACCCGTCTACATGCAAACAATCTTCCTGCAAATTGATAAAATGGGAGATACGATAGTACACAATACAACGGGTTATGCCAATCCAAACATTGATATTCACGTGCAGTACATCATGGCTTTGATCATTGACCCAGACGAGAGAGAAAGGATAAAACACTACCGTAAGGACAGAATGGAAGCCGAAATAATCGATACCATGACCGATTTGGAGCGCAATAAAACCATGCTAGACATCAACATGGATGTAATCGGAGAATGTGTATCATCGTTTGATGGCTTCTTGGGAGTAATCAAAAAGCAAGAGATTATGAGAGTAGCATCGCCTAGATTAAAGGCACTGCAAGAAAAAGCACTGGAGAAATACAAATGAGTGCATATGATGAAAACTATATGTACCTGGCTGAAACATGGGGTGAGAAACTTGTTTCTAGTAATAAGCAACATATTATAGCACTATTTGAAGGCCCAACCGGCTATGGTAAATCGTATGCAGCCATCTATCTGGCGTGGTCAGTTTCCGTGTACCTGGCCGATACCCGCGGTGGTGTTCCGGAGGACTATTTCACAATAGACAACGTGGCTATCATCACCCCCGATGAAGTGCTAAGAGTAGCTAAAGATATGAAGCTACATGGTATCTATATTCTTGATGATATCGGCGTTGGTCTATCTTCAAGAAAGTGGAATCAGAAAAGCAATGAGGTTATTAATAATATCCTTATGACATTCCGTACTTTGAATAATTTATTGGTGATGACCGTGCCAAATAAATCAATGGTTGACAAGAACGCAAGGCGTTTGACTCATAATAAAATAGTCATGACAAGTCAGCTATTCAAACATGGATTGACATTTGGCAAGGTATCAAAGGTTAAGTATCAATATCATAAGGACAATGACCAGGCGTATTATCCATTCTATGACGTTGGTGGTAAGTTCTACAACTTGGTTGCTTTTGAGATGCCACCGCAACATCTAATTGATGAGTATGACAAAAGAAGAAAGGCCATAGAAGAACAAAATAGGAATGAAACATTGAATGAACTTGAGGAAGTTAGTGTTTCGGCAAAGAATAAAGAAGTTATTGAAAAAGTTACCGTGAAAGAGCGTATATTAGAATTGAAACGCGATGTTGAAGCAGGTGTATATCCCAGCCTAAAAGCAGCATGTGTTGACAACGATGTTAACTATGGATATGCAAAGATAGTTGCATCTGGTCATGCATAAGTTTGTTAGTTATCGGTCACTCATATTCTATATATAACTAAATCAAAATGGAATCATTGGTTAACACTGTTAACAGAATTGGAGTAAACAAAAAACCGATAATTAATTCATTTTTATAGGAAAAACATATCTATTATTAAAACATCATATCTATTATGAAAAATATATTTGCAGATGATAAAGCAATATCATATTCTATTATTACTATTGCGGTTATCCTGGTTTACATGTCGGTTTTCTGGATCGGGATGGCCGAGGTCATAGATACATTCTCGGTTCAACAGGATGATGCAATTGCAGACGGTACGGTATCCGAGCAAACACAGAAGTTCTACAATCTATCAGTGAATATATTCAAATCTACAATGGTTTTTGGTATCATTGGCCTAGTATTATATGGTATCCGGCAATCAAAGTTTGACACGGAAATACGCAATACTTCAATGTTTCCTCTTTTTAGCTCAACTACTATAATGCTAGTAATGTCTTTTGTTTCTGTCCTGTTGGTATTTGCATTTGCACATCCACTTGATATGATACTCAATGCACTTGTTACATCCGGCTTAATTGATTTTGCAGATGTGAATGAATCCAACGCTTTTATGGTGGTTGATCTGTTCTACTTTGCTTGTATCCTTCCAAGTATGATCGGCATTGCTATCCATTTGCTGACATCAGTTGAGAAGATTGGATATAGTTTGTCAGAGGAACAGAAACAGACAGAGTTTAACGATGATTTTATTAGTGCAGGTGGGTTATAAATATGGCATTTCCAACTAAGACGGGTTCCGGTGGCAGTGGTTCAAAGAAACTAGCAGCGTTTAAGAAAAGAGCAGCAGCTAGGGCCAAACCGGGAGAGTCACCGAGTCAATATAGAGCAAAGGCAGGGTCCCAGCGCCAACAGATAATCGGGGGTGGTGGAATAGATACGGGTGCGCCCACATTATCAAAAGACCAAGCGGATGCTATCAGGGGTATAACCGGCGGCGGTTTAAAAGTCATGCCTGGTATGCCTATGAGTGCAAATATAGTTGCTGCACTAAGGAGAGATCTTAGTGCACGAACACAGCGCATCGACAATCGGGATACTAGGATAAGCAATGTTGAAAGGCGGACACAGAACGCAGCAGCACAACTCAATGCATATAATCAGTATATCAAAGATGGTGCTTTTGTTGGTTCAAATCAACAGTATAAGCAGTACCAGCGAGATTATCAAGAGTATCAAACTTTGCAGAATAACTATAATAGATTAGTGGAATCCCATAATATAGATGTTAAGGAATATAATAAGAACCTGCAGAACTTGCAGAAGAAAACAAGACCGGCCGAGCCAATAGCAAAAACAATTGCAGCTTATAAAAATGCTAGCTCTTATATATCTAAAAAACTTCCAACGCCAGAACAAGCCAAACCTGCTATCAAATTTATTCTTGAAAATGCCCCGGGTCCAAGTGCATATAAAGTTCTCAATGCAACCCCACAGACTCGAAAGTATGCACAGCAGATAGTTGATTTTAACGTAGGTCAATATGAATCCTTCCAGAAAGGCCCACTTAAAGCCGCTGCGATGTTCGCGACATTTGCAATCGGGGGGGCTGCAATCAAGGGGCTGGCACCCGCAGCAAAGGCACTTGGTTTTGGTGCAAGGTCGACAAAGGCAGCTGAACGGATTGGAAAAGGCATGGCGGGGGTATATGTTTTGCAGTCTGGTAGACGTGTCATGCTTGTGGAAGATGCTCGGCAATTGGGATATGTAACAGGTGACATAATATTTAATGAAGTACTCCCCGCCGGACTTGGTTTAAAGTTTGGTATTAAAGTTGTTTCGAAATTACCAAAGGGTGCTAAGTTGTTGAAAGGCACAGGTACAAAAATAATCAAAGAATCTGCAAAAGTATCAAGATTGACAAAGGAAGCGTATGTGTCTAGAAAGAAGGCGTGGACTACACGGCGACAAGTGAAAGCAGACGGGAAGAGACTAAAAGAAACAGTTGCACGTTTGAGAGCTGAAAAGAAACAAGTACCACAATGGATGAAGGATGAACTAAAAGTTATAAGAGCATCCGAAAGAATCAAAACACCAGAATCATTCAAACGTTTCTTAGCAGATACAAAGGGGGAAGTATCCCCACGAGTAAAAACAAAGCGAAAAGCAGCACAGCAAAAGCTCATAACTGAAACTAAAACAAAGGTAAAAGAAGCCAAGAAAACAGAAGATCAGTTAATTTCAGAGTTTGAAGCTCAACAGCGTGCATTCATGGCACAGGAAACAAAGCTGAAACAAACAGGTGCAGTACAAAAAACAGCACTTGAAAAAATACAAGCTCGACGGCAAAAACTGAGAACTAGGCAACGAACTAATACTATTCAGGCACGTTTGCAGAAACACAGGCAAGCGCTTAAACTGAAAGAAAAACAAGCAGCAATAGAACAATCTAAACTGAAAAAGATAAAATCACAGCTAGTTATAAACAATGCTAAACTTGCAAAAATAGCCATGTCTGCACAGACATTATCTCAAATTAAGAAGCTGATGGGTGAACAAAGAACTTTGCTTACACAATTGCCTAAACAACAGCAGAGATACAAGCAAGCTATTAAAAACATTCAGAAGCAGAGAACAATTGTATTAAATGATATGAAGGCAATTAATAAAATAATCACCGATGCAAAACGGGTAGCAAGCACAAAAACAAAGGCTAAACCAGTTACAAAGATAAAAACAAAACCACCTAAACCACTTGAGATCCCAAAGATACCAGATATGCACCCAGAAAAGAAACCCGGAAAGATAATCAGACGTAGAAAGGTAACAAGGAGTTTAGACACTCGACAGTTTAACAACGCAGTTGCTGATATTTCAACAATATTTGGGTGATGACGTGAAAATAAAAACAATATTATTTATTTCCTTTTTATTGTTGTCTAGTGTAGCCAGTGCTCAGTCATTTGATATAGTCCGGCCAAACGAAGATTATCAGGATTGTGTGGGCATGGCTGTTCAGTATTGCAGAGAGAACCCAGAATACATACCATGTTCGATGTCAAGGTTTCCCACATTCAAGATGAGCCACATGGTCGCAGTGAAGATTTTAGACAGTGATACAATACACATAGTTGACAACACACAAAATGCATCTTATGGTGTCCACAACTGGCAATTAGACGGGCAGTACTATCATTTTTGGATAGATGAACCTATTAAGCGTAATTTTTACAGGTTGTGGGATAACAGGGATGTGATTTTGAATGCGTAAACTGTTTATGTGCATTTTTGTTTTAATGTTGTGTATAATCCCCGCTACCGCTGCTGTATCAGTTGATGATTGGACAAGTTACACAGCACCAGACGAAAGACAATGGACGAGTGTTGCTTTTGGAAATGGTGTAATAGTGGCCACTTCGAACAACGGGGACGGCAATGATTCTATAATGGTATCTAACAACGGCATGACTTATGAAATGGTATCATCTGCAAATGATTCCCGTGTGTTGTCAGAGGTCATATGGGATGAAGAGAACTCACAGTTTGTTATTGTTGGTGACAATACTATAATGCTTAGTGACGATGGTGTCACCTGGCGCGAAATAACACCGCCCGTTGATGAAGTTTTTACATCCGTTGCTTCTGGTGATGGATATATTATTTCAGTTGCTACGTTGGGAACAAATAGAACCATATATTCAACTGACGCAGGAGAAACATGGAGTGTATATTCAAGTATAATTAGCATGGATTCGAACCAATGGGAGTCTATTGTACACGGTGATGATCGTTTTGTGGCAGTGTCTGCCGATGGAGTAATTGCAGAGTTCTTGACATCTAATGACATATCATTTTCATTGTCTGCCCCGTCCTCTTTTACTTACACTGATATAGAATATGCCAATAACACATGGGTTATAGTTTCAAGTGGTGGTGATTATAGAACTACGTGGAAACACCCTGAAAACGGAATTTACGGTGGATGGACTCGTTCTAGTACAAGCTTCGCGGAATCATGGAATTCGGTTGAACATGATGGCGAAAAGTTTATAGCACTCGCATCTGGTAGTGATTTGATGTATTCATATGATGCAGATACTTGGTACAATATGAGTATACCATATACGGGATCGTGGGATGGGTTTGAATATTGCCAAAGCGGCGATGGGGAGATGTTAGTGGCCGTATCTTCTAGTGTATCCAGTGATGATATAATCACATCCGGTAATATAGCCCCGCTCCTGGTATCACCTGTCAATACTACCATATTCACGAAATCATACCCACCCCTGTTACATGATATACAACTGACATGGTCGGGTCCGACATCAAACGGATATAAATACCAAGTAGCTAAAGACGTGAACTTCAATACGCTGGTTGCGGATTCATCCACAACAAATACATTTGCAACGGTTTCATTACAGGACGGAACATATTATTGGCGTGTAGCAGGGTATTCGGATGATTTGAGCGATTACATGGACTATAGTACCCCGTGGACATTCACTGTCAATGCATCAAGTACAATCACTGGTCCAGCAATCGAGGGCACTGTTTATACACCTGCTGGAAGCATGTTATCTGGTGTACGTGTGACCATATACAATGATACATACACTGATGATTATTTAACGACTGCCAATGGTTATTATCTTTTCAACGATGGGATAGGTGCTGGTTCTTACGTTGTTCAGGCTTCTAAAGACGGATATGAAACAAATTCTTTGAACATAGCTAATGTGACAGCAGGATATACCACAACGACAAATATAATATTAGAGGAAGACAACGCCCCTAACTACATACTCCCCCATTATGTTCAATTCACAGTAAAGTCACTATGGAACGCAGTATACGCAGATGTAAATGTTAATGTGTATGAAGGAGATTCCGCAACATCGTTATATTCGGGAACAACTGACAGTGCTGGAAGGGTTGGCTTTAAACTATCCGAAACATCAGAGTACCGATTGACATTTATAAGCTCTGAATTGGGCATTGATGAAGAAATAACAATATACCCCGTTGAAACTAGTTACAACGTGTATGTGTTCAGGTCTGTTTGGGATTACCTAGATGAAAATAAGATAATGGATGACTATATTGCATTTTCAGTATCGGCAAACGAGATAAACGCTTCACATGCGTACATCAATGTAACATATTTAGATTCACTAAGTGAAACCACGGATATAAATATATATATATACCAAAACAACCAATCTGATATAGTAAATCAAACACTGATAGCAAGCCAATCATATGGCGCTGATTCAGACGTAAACGGCTCATTTATCATTGAAGATTATTCAAACGAAGGCTATATTATAAAATTCATCGGATCACATACAACGTTTGGCGACATTGAAAGAGTATTTTCAGTTTCATTTGATGGAATGGAGGATAATCTCGGATGGTCTACCGCGTGGTTGTGGATGGGTGTTTTTGTTCTCGTATTCGTTGCAGCAATGTATAGCGAACCAAATGCATCTATTGGAGCTATAACAGTATCGTTGATTGGCTGGGTTCTTTATGCTATGGACTGGTTTGCATCGGTGAATTCAGTGTCTATAATATCCGGCCTGACACTTGCCACGGTTGTATCAATAGCGGCATATATGAGTGATAAAGCAAAGAAGGAGTGAAGGAAATATGAAAAAATACTATGCAATTGTCCTTTTCATTTTTGCATTTCAGCTCATGTCAACTGCAATAAATTCAGAGGATATTTTTGCACAGTCAATGAATGAACTGGACAATTCAGGAACAACCATTGAACAGTTGAATTCATCCACGTACTCACAAATGCAATCAGATGTAGTTGTATCCGATGGTTTACTCGATTCTTTGTTTTTGGGTGCTGGGCTGATACTAGACGCATTGAAACTATTGGTCATTGTATTCTTAAAAACTCTAGTAATTGCACCCACACTAATATCATATGGTGTACCGACTGCATTTGCATTGATATTCCAAGGGATGACAACTGTGATACAGACACTTGCTATACTTGAATTCAAGACCGGCAGGAGGACAAGCTAATGAGGCAAAATAAGGCGATTCTGGCTGTCTTATTTGTTCTCTTGATGTGTACCATACCCGCAAATGCAGTACCGGTGATTGATTTTTCATCACCTGCGCAATTTGCCAAACTTACACATGGAACTAATCAAACTTACACGGTTACAGCAAATGAAAGTATAGATACATGGGCGTGGAGTGTGGATGGGGTAGACCAGGCCACAAACAGCGATTCTATTTCTATTGTACTATCTACCAGAGGCCAGCACAATGTGACGGTAACAGCAACAAACGTTAACGGGATAGCAACGTATTCTTTTTATCCGTATTCTCTTAGGCAAACTACCACCGAAGACTCGGTAAGAATCGAGAACAGTGGATATTCTGAAATAATGGATTCGTTTAGAACTTATGAAATAAATGACTTTTTTGGTGCTGTTACTATACCAGGTACAATGATGTTAGGTGGTTTTTATTATTTATTTGTTATAGGTCTACCATTCTATATGATATGGAACAGACAACAAAAACTCTTGTTACCATCTGTACTAGGGTTGATTTTAGGGTTTATTATGATACCATTGATACCTGAACAGTATACAATGTTCGCACAGTTGTCGATTGTGCTCGGTGCTACCGGTGTTGTATGGGCAGTTTATAAGGACAGGTGATATTTTGTCACGACAAAACAAACCAGAATATGCAAAAATGAAATCTAAAAAACGCAAGGGTAGGAGTAAGGCAACAGTGTCTAATTACTCGGGCACTTTTATTTTATTAGATGATCAGACAATTGAAGCAATTGCCTGCGTGGAAAACAGCTTTAAATAATAGGACATACAAAATAATACTAAATAGGTGATATTATGCCAGCTAGGAAAAGAACAACTACAACCAGAAGATCAACACGGAAAACATCAACCAAAAGACAACCTGCAAAGAAGCCTATGTATGTTGTGACGGGCAAATTTAATTTGAAGTCGGGGAAGGTAACAATGGCCGAAAAGGAAAGATTGATTAAGAAGGTACGCGCAAAGGGCGGAACTGCAACGGTTAAGAAGGTATAAATACAATAAAAACCAATACTGTATTGGCGGAAACTACAACCATACATAAATACCCGTGGACAAAAACTCTCCTGAAATGATGTTTGCTTTTGTGTTCTGTGTTCACGGGCACTAATTATCTATTTTTACTA
>Ga0206328_146_pt1 | contig 17044 bp, 13 predicted proteins | sample SalPonR1_A_D2_MG_FD_142664 | JGI IMG/M metagenome (GOLD analysis project Ga0206328, IMG submission 142664)
ATGATGGTCTGTCTGAAGCATCGTGAATACATCCGGGTCTCATCCCGTCTCCAAGACTTACTGCCATGTCGTATTCGCGAGCGATCTCAAGGAGGTAATCGTATTCATTATAGAATGGATTGTCCTGTTCATTATGGATCATCCAGGCAAGGGTAAAAGATCCGCCACGGCTTACTACATCGGTTATTCTTTCATCACCTTTGAGTCTTTTTATGGAATCAAGGTTGACCCCACAGTGGACTGTAACAAAATCGATCCCATCCTCTGCATGTTTGCGTACAGCATTGAACATGTCATCAGATGTCATGTCCACAACAGCTTTCTGGGATGCTGCAGCCTGATAGATGGGTACTGAACCTATGGGTATGTTCACAGAATCCATTATTCTTTTGCGGGCAAGGTCGAGGTCTCCGCCAGTAGAGAGGTCCATGAGTGCATCAGCACCGTATTTTTCGGCGGTTACTGCCTTCTCGACCTCTTCACCAATATTGACATAATCTCTGGATGTGCCTATATTAGCATTGACCTTTGTGCTAAGATATTTACCAATACCTACGACTCTACATTCCCTTTCTACGTTATTGGGTATGGCTATTGTTCCCTTTGCAACACAGGAGCAAATTGTCTTTGTGTCAATACCTTCATCCTTTGCCACATATTCCATTTGCGGCGTGATGATCCCTTTTTTTGCATCTTCCATTAATGTCATTGTAACTCCAACAGACGTCCTATGGATCGAATATTTGCAAATACATCATTGTTACATATATATGTTTCACAGTCCATTTTTTTACTTTCACCTCGCTAAACTTAGTTTTATCTAATATCAGGGAAATATGTGCATCCATGTCAGTAGTCGTTTTTACAGAAAAGAACAAAGCCGCTTCACAAATTGCAAAGATATTAAGTGGGGGCTCCGTCAATCGTGCATCTATAGCCGGTATTTCTGTATACGACTTTAAGAAAAATGGTAAAGAATGGCGGATAATGGGTCTAGCCGGTCATATTATGGGTTATGATTTTCCGGCCGAGTTCAATAACTGGAGGGAATGTGACCCTGCTATACTCCTTGATGTCCCTCCTGAAAAAAATGTGACAAAAGAGTCATTTTCCAATGCCATCACTATGCTTTCAAAGGATGCAGACGAGCTTATCCTTGCCTGCGATTTTGACCGTGAGGGAGAAAATATAGGATTTGAGGCAAAATCCATTGCTGAAAAAGTATCTTCAGCTCCAGTTAAAAGAGCAAGGTTCTCATCTTTGTCATCCAGTGAAGTGAATAAGGCATTTGACAAGCTGATTGAGCCAGACAGCAATCTTGCTATGTCTGCAGAGGCCCGGCAAATTCTTGACCTTCGCATGGGTGCAGCTTTTACTCGTTTCATGACCCTTTCAGTCAGGGAAAGGGCACGTACAAAAGGTGTTATATCCATAGGTCCGTGTCAGACACCAACCTGTGGCTTTGTTTATGAAAGAGAACGCCTGATAAGAAACTTTGAATCAAAGGATTTCTGGAAGATCGAGGGAACCTTCAATTCAAAAAACAAAGATTTTGTAGCTAATCATCGTGGTGGCAATATCTCCGATGCTAAGAAGGCAAAGCAGATATTTGATAGGATCAAGGACATCAAGCAAGCCATTGTTGCCAAGAAAAGTGTTAAGGAATCTAAAACCAATGCACCATATCCATTGAATACTACTGAATTTTTGAAGCGAGCTTCCAAGTTTTTAGATGTAAGTCCTGATGTAGCTCTGGAAACAGCAGAGCAGTTGTATCTTTCAGGTTTTACTAGCTATCCAAGGACCGAGACTAACAAATATGCTGATGATTTTGATTTCAGATCCAAGGTGATGGCTTATACTAACAGTATTTATCGTGAACATGCGCTTTTGATCATTTCCAGCGGTATCAATTGCAGAAATGGTACACGTGATGGTCATGACCACCCTCCTATCCATCCTATTAAAGCTGCTTCAAAGGACGAGGTTGAGAAAAGCGTAAGAATGCCCGATGCATGGAAAGTTTATGATCTTATCACAAGGCATTTCCTTGCAAATCTTATGCCACCTGCAGTATTTGAAAAAACAAGACTTGAGATCCATGTTGTCGATGAGATATTTGATACATCGGGCTCTGTTATGAAGGATGCTGGCTGGCTTGCAGCTTATCCTTTTGAAAATAAGAATGACAAACTTCTTCCCGATGTTTCTGAAAAGGAAATCCTGCTTGTAAAAGAAATTAGAAATATCAAATCGAAGACTGCCCCTCCTAAAAAACTTACCGAGGCAGAATTACTCACATTGATGGACAAACATGGTGTAGGGACCAAGGCAACAGCTCCTTCTCATATTGAAACCAATAAAAAGCGTGGTTATTTTGAAACTAAAGGGAAAACGATCTCAATACTTGATACCGGTTTCACTTTAATGGAAACTCTTGATACTACAGTTCCGATACTCATACGACCTGATATCAGGTCTCGTATCGAGGCTTTGATCCAGGATGTGGAAGATGGGAAAAAAGAGTATGATTCTGTTCTTCTGGAAGGTCGTAATCTCATAAAAGATATGTATGCCCAGCTTAGTGCCAGCAAAGGCGATATTGTTGCAAAACTTGCAGGCACTATCAATGATGAGCAGGTTGCCTCTGATAAGAAGAATTTCATCGGGACCTGCCCTGAATGCAATCGGATGTTGCGTATTGTAAGTACGGACAAGGGTCGCTTTGTGGGATGTTCCGGCTATCCTCAATGTAAGAATACCTATCCTCTCCCAAAGGTGGGAGCTCTGAAGATACTGAGGTCAAAACAGTGTAAGAAAGATGGTGTTGCCATCATCAAGGTGGGCAACAAGTATCATTGGTCTGTGGGATTCGGGCCTTGCTTTACCTGCGAGTCTGAAAAGGAATGTTTTCCTCCGGATATATTGGGCCAATGTCCAAATTGTGATGGGTCAATGTTCTTAATAACAACCAAGGATTCTCGTTTTCTTGGATGTACTAAACGTTGCGGCCATACTCAATCTATTCCAAAGAACGGTCGTTTAACCATTCTTAAAAATGTATGTGATCATTGTGGCTGGAGGCAGATCCGTATCAAGGAAAAAGAGAAGGATGCAAAGGAATTCTGTACTAATGTGAAGTGTCCTTCTAAAAAGCTCAAAAGGGGATAATCAAGCAAAACTGATTGGATGGTAAATAAAGTTTACTTGATTATGTTGAGAAATCACCATAGATTTATATATTATGGCACACAATCTTTAATTAGAGGCAAAGGTCAAAATCAATTCAAACTAACTTTGACAATCCATGTTCCGGAGTAATCTTCTGCGTTTCTGCATTTCCTCTATAATGCCTTTGCCTCAATGCCTCCATTCTTTTCCAAACTTCTCGTTATAACAAAGTTCCTGTATTTCCTTTCTTGTGGATGTGGCATTGTTGTTCATAGCCTGGCCTATTGCAAGGACCGCCATAAGTTCTAATGATTCCGGACAATCAAGGCTCAAGTTGACCTTATCTTTCTGATTCAGGATCTCTCCAAGCCATACCGCTCCAAGACCTATATCATAAACCCTGAGGAGCATGTTCTGTATGGACGCACCGATCGCCTGAGCATCTTTTGTATGGTTGTACATGGTATCGTGGTCAAGAAAGACTGCTATAAGCAGAGGTGCATTCCTGACAACTTCAGTATAATGTGTAAAATTAGAAAGTTCTTCTATGGTATTTTTATCCTGGATGACAATGAACTTCCATGGCTGATTGTTCAATCCCGATGGTGCCCATCTTCCTGCTTCGAGGATACTGTCTATGTCTTCAGGTCGAACAAGATCTTCTTTGAATTTCCTTATGCTTCTTCTTGAAAGGATCGCTTCCATAGTTTCTGACATTTTATACCTCTGGCTAAGTAATTGGGTGTTTGAGTTTAAAAATAAATATTCAATGGAATTATAATATGAAAAAAGTGTAGACCAGTAGGTCTACTTTTCGTTAAGTTCACTGTTGAGCCAGGGCATCTTAGCTCTGATCTCTTTACCGATGACTTCTAGTGGGTGCTCTCTGTCCTGTCTTTCCATTGAGCTAAGGACTGCTCTGTTGGTCTGTCCTTCGAGGATGAACTCACGTGCGAATTCACCGTTCTGGATTCTCTCAAGTGCATCGTACATTGCTTCTCTGGACAGTTCGTTGATCACCTTTGGACCAACTGTCATACCACCGTATTCTGCGGTGTTGGAAACTGAGTACCACATCTTGTCAAGTCCGCCTTCGTGGATAAGGTCTACGATGAGCTTAAGCTCGTGGCAGGTCTCGAAGTATGCCATCTCTGGCTGGTAACCTGCTTCAACAAGTACTTCGAATGATGTCTTGATAAGTGATGCGACTCCACCACAGAGATCAACCTGCTCACCGAAGAGATCTGTTTCTGTTTCTTCCTGGAAACTTGTTTTGTATACACCAGCACGGGTACATCCGACACCTTTTGCATGTGCGAGAGCCATTTCCATTGCTTTTCCAGTTGCATCCTGGAAGACTGCTACAAGACCAGGTACACCAGCGCCATCGGTGTATGTTCTTCTGACAAGGTGGCCTGGGCTCTTTGGAGCTACCATGTATACATCAATATCTTTCTGTGGGATGATCTGGTTGTAGTGGATGTTGAATCCGTGTGAGAACACAATTGCGTTTCCAGCTTCAAGTCCGGGCTCTATCTCGCTGTAGTATACCTTTGACTGTACTTCATCAGGGAGGAGGATCTGTACTACATCTGCTGCTTTTGCTGCATCTGCAACTGTCATAACTGCAAGGCCATCTTCTTCTGCCTGCTTCCAGCGTGCACTTCCTTTTCTAAGGCCGATTACAACATCAAGACCTGAATCGTGAAGATTCTGTGCCTGTGCATGTCCCTGACTTCCATATCCCATTACTGCTATCTTCTTGCCTTTTAAAAGGCCGAGATCCGCGTCACTATCGTAAAACATCTGTGCCATTATAATACCTCTATTTTGAATTTCAGTTGATTAGCTAACAATTGTATATTTTTGATTTTAATGCTCTTTTAGGTTCAAACACCTTTCGCCCCTCTTTTAAGGGCGATTTTGCCTGTCCTTACCATTTCCTTTATTCCGAAAGGACGGAGTAATTGTTCTATTGCTTCTATTTTTGTCTCGTCACCTGTGACCTCTATGATCATGGATCTTGGGGCAACATCAATTATCCTTGCACGGAATATGTCTGCAATTTGCATGATCTCTGATCTGTTATTAACATCAGACTTAACTTTGATCATAGCAAGTTCTCTTTCAACTGTCTCTTCATTTTTCAGGTCAGTGACCCTTATAACTTCGATAAGCTTATTGAGTTGCTTAGTGACTTGCTCGAGAACATCATCATCGCCTCTTACGACAATGGTCATGCGGGAGACTGTAGGATCTTCTGTTACTCCTACTGTGAGGCTGTCAATGTTGTATCCTCTTCTTGAGAACATGCCTGCAACTCTTGTGAGTACTCCATGACTGTTCTCAACCAGAACTGAAAGTGTATGTCTCATTCTTTCTTCTCCAGGTCAAGTATTTCGTTGATCGCCGCTCCTGCTGGAACCATTGGTGATACATTCTCTTCACATTCGACAACAAAGTCAATGAGGGTTGGTCTTCCTGATGCAATGGCCTTTTCAATCGCAGGACGGACTTCGCTTTTCTTTGTTGCTCTGATCCCCAGTGCTCCGTATGCTTCTGCGAGCTTCACAAAATCAACACTATTCTGTATACAGGTTGAGGAGTATCGCTTGTCATAGAACAATTCCTGCCATTGCCTGACCATTCCAAGATACCCGTTGTTGAAAATAGCTATAATTACAGGTATGTCTTCGCTGACTACTGTTGCAAGCTCCTGTGAGCTCATCTGGAATGACCCATCTCCTGCAATATCAAAGACTATCTTATCTGGTCGAGCGACCTTTGCACCAATGGCTGCCGGGAATCCGTATCCCATTGTACCAAGTCCGCCTGATGAGATGAATGTTCTTGGCTTATTGAATTTGAAGTATTGTGCAGCCCACATCTGGTGCTGACCAACTTCTGTTACTATAATTGCATCTTTTGCAGCTTCACTTATCTGCTCAATGATGAACTGCGGTTTGATGCCTTCTCCTGAAGATGGCTCTACATAGTGCAATGGATATTCTTTCTTCCAATGTGCAACTCTGTTCATCCATTCATCTGACTGAGCTTTGTCAACATACTTATTCAGGTTTTCAAGTATGCTTTTGGCATCACCTACAATTGGTATATCGACCTTCACATTCTTTGAGATCTCTGCAGGATCGATATCAATATGGATTATCTTTGCGTTCGTTGCAAAAGATTGGAGCTTGCCTGTAACTCTGTCATCAAAGCGCGCACCTATTGCGATAAGCAGGTCAGATTCTTGTATTGCATAGTTGGCATATTTGGCACCATGCATACCTAGCATTCCTACGAATTGCTTATGTTCTACGGGGAAAGCGCCCATACCTGTGAGTGTTGTTGTAACAGGTGCCTGTATCTTCTCAGCAAATTCCTTAAGATCAGTTGATGCATCTGAACTTATGACCCCACCACCAGCATATATTACCGGTTTAGCTGCTTTTTTAATTTCTGCAGCTGCTTTTTTGATCTGCTGGATATTGCCTTGGTATGTAGGATTATATCCACGAAGCTCTACTTTTTCAGGATAATAGAAATCGATCTCTGCTGTAGTGATATCCTTTGGTATGTCTATTAATACAGGTCCTGGTCTTCCGGTGGATGCGATGTGAAACGCTTCTTTAATTATGCGTGGTAATTCATTAGCATCCTGCACAAGGAAATTGTGCTTGGTAATTGGCAAGGTTATGCCAGTGATGTTCGCTTCTTGGAACGCATCATTGCCTAAAAGTGCAGTTGGTACCTGTCCGGTAAAAGCGACCATTGGTATGGAGTCCAGATATGCATTTGCAATACCTGTTACAAGATTGGTAGCTCCTGGTCCGGATGTTGCAAGACATACTCCGGTCTTTCCGGTAGCTCTTGCATATCCTTCTGCAGCATGTGCTGCCGATTGTTCGTGACGAACGAGTATGTGTCTGATACTCGAATCATAGATCTCATCATAAATGGGAAGCAATACCCCACCTGGGTATCCAAATATAGTATCAACACCTTCCCTGTACAGACACTCGATAAAAGCCCTGGAGCCTGTCATTTTTGTGCTTGATTCTGTCATATATATCCTCTATAGTAATATCTGGTCAATATGCGGTAGATTCTGATTAATATGTAATATCTGCCTTATAATTATCTGATTCATATCAAACGGTTGATGCCGTTAAGGATCGCTTCTACTGAAGCCATGACTATATCAGTACGTGCTCCTCTTGAGGTGACCGTCTTCCCGTCCTTTGATAATTTTACCAGAACTTCTACAAGGGCATCAGTTCCGCCTGTGATAGCATCTACATGGTACTCTTCGAGTTGCACATCACCAAGGCTTGATATACCTTTCTTAATGCTTGCAAGGGTGGCATCCACCGGCCCATCTCCAATACCTGCTTCAACAATGGTTTTACCGTCAACCTTCAATTTAACGGAGGATGTTGGGGTTACTTTGTTTCCTGATACCACTGTGTATTCTTCCAGGATGACTCTTGATTCCTCCTGGATATTTAGCACGGTATTTGTTACGGTTTCAAGATCAGCATCAGTCACCTTTTTACCAAGGTCTCCGAGTTCTTTGATACGGTCCAATATCTCATGAAGCTGTGAATCATCAACATCGAATCCCATTTCTTTAACTGCAAGTGTTACGGAACTTTTACCTGCATGCTTTCCAAGAACGATCTTGCGTTCCCTTCCTATGACTTCCGGCTTAATGGGCTCGTATGTTTCCGTATTTGCAAGAAGGCCGTGTACGTGTATGCCTGCTTCATGGGTGAATGCATTACCGCCAACAAGTGATTTATTGGGAGCCACTGGTATGCCGGTCAATCTGCTAACAAGGCGTGAGGTCCTGAAGATCTCTTCTGTCTTAATTCCGGTCTTACTCTTGTACAACCAGTCAATGGCCATTGCTACTTCTTCCAGCGAGGTGTTACCTGCACGCTCCCCAATTCCATTAATTGTCACATGGGCCTGCTTTGCCCCTGCTTTTAAGGCTGCAATGGTATTTGCAGTGGCAAGTCCGAAGTCATTGTGGCAGTGGATGCTTACTGGTGCATTTACAGCAGTTGTGATATCCCTGAACATCTCATCTGTCTTTTCCGGAACAAGTAATCCTACGGTATCGCAGAAACATAATCTGTCAGCTCCTGCTTCAACACCGTCATTGTATAATGATTTGAGAAAATCAATATCTGCTCTTGATGCATCCTCACCGCTAAGCTCAACGATGAGGCCATGCTCCTTTGCATATTCTGTAACGTCAATGGCCATCTGCCTGACAGCTTCCCTGTCCTTGCGTAACTTCACATTGATGTGCAGGTCAGATACTGGTGCTACAAGGTGGATCGAGTCTACGTCACAAGCAAGCGCATGGTCCACATCTGGCTTCATTATCCTGCAATAGCTGCAGATCTCAGCATTTAACCCTTCAGCGGTCACTGCTCTTATGGAGTTCCTTTCACCTTCGGATGTAATGGCAGATCCTGCTTCTATTACATTCACACCAAGCTCATCCAGCTTCGTGGCAATTGCCACTTTATCTGCACTGCTAAGTGCTACGCCAGGTGTCTGTTCCCCATCTCTAAGAGTTGTGTCTAAAAACCGGATATTTTCAAATAATATGATCCCTCACATATGTTGTCTGCCATCAAGTAGCAGCCTAGTGGGATACATCAAAGTGCTATATATGTATGACGACTTTATATCACGATTTATCACAAATGTCGCCACAAAAAAGGGCCTATGATGGAAATCCATCATATGCTCGAATTCAAAAATAATCTTCCACACTGAGTACAGCTTTGACCAGAAGGTTCACACTGTGTTCCAGGTCAGCAAGATCAAGAACTTCCACAGGTGAGTGGATGTATCTTGTTGGAACACTGAGGGTGCCTGTTGGTATGCCTTCTCTGGTCAGGTGAATTGCTGTTGCATCGGTTGTGCCACCGTCTCCTACATCCATCTGGTATGGTATGTCATTCTTATCACCTGCAGCTCTTAACCATTTGATCACCTGTGGTGCAGCAATGAGTCCGCGTCCTGAAGCATCAACCACTGTGACAGCCGGTCCTTTTCCTGTGTCTATAACGGAATCCTTCTTCTCAATTCCAGGATGGTCGCCAGGGACGGTTGTATCAATTGCCAGTGCTACATCAGGATCCAGTCCAAATGCAGATGTTTTTGCACCTTTAAGTCCTACTTCTTCCTGTACGGTTCCTACTACGTAGAGCTTTGCCTTTAGATCCATGTCAGAAAGCCGGCGCATGGTCTCGATGACTATTGCACAGCCTGCACGGTTATCAAAAGCCTTTCCGGTTATTTTGCCATTTGCCAGCTTCTTAACCTCGCGGTCCGGGGATATGGGTGTGCCTACTTCGATACCCATCTTCTCAGCATCTTCCTTGTCCTTTGCACCCACATCGATGAACATGTCATCTGACTTTACAGGTGTCTTCCTGTCCTCCTCTTTCATAACATGAGGTGGTTTGCATCCGATAACTCCCGTAACGGGTCCATTATTGGTGTGCACGATAACTCGCTGGCTGTGCAGGGTCTGATCGAACCATCCTCCTATCTTCACAAAACGCAGGAATCCTTTGTCATCTATGTACTTGACCATAAGTCCGATCTCGTCCATATGTGCTGCAAGCATGATGGATGGCCCATCGCCTTCTTTGACAGCTATGAGATTGCCCATTTTGTCTGTTCTAAGCTCGTCAGCATATGGCTTGAGTTCCTCCTCAAGCATTATTTTGATGTTTCCTTCGCTTCCGGATATGCCGTGGGCATTTGATAATTTAGCAAGTAGTTCTTCCATGATGATCCTCTTCTGAGTTAATTCATGAAAGTATAGGATTGAAGGAATATAAGGTTTGAGGATTGTAATTTTACAATTAAGAACTAATTGAAAAATAAAATATCAAAAAAGGAACTAAAAAAAGAAATAAAGATGAGTAAGTTATTTACTTACTCTTCCTTGCGGCGCTGGAAGAAGAATGCCAGGCCGAGTATTGCAGCTACTGGGAGTGCAATGGTTGGGAATTCAGGGATAAGGAAGTTTCTTGCAGCTGATCCTACGTCCTTACTTACTGCATCTTGGCCTGCACCAATGGTTACTCTCCACTGGCCTGTCACAGGTGCACTTGCATTGAGTGTTACCTGGATTACTCCTACATCTGTAGCAGGGTCTGCTGTTCCTGGCTCAAAGTTAGTGTTACTAACTACAACTGTCATATCTGAAGCTGCTGCCCCACCGCCAACTGCAACTACATCAGTAAAGTATGGCAAAGTCTGGTTCTCTGCAGCAAAACCCATTCCATGGTAGCTGAATGTAAGTGTCTGACCTGGTTTGATAACTATTGGATTTGGTGCTGATGCTGTTCCTGCTTCATTCCATATGGCTGCATTATATGCAGATGCTGAACCTGCCATTGCAATAAAAGCGATTATTGCTATTACTAATAATTTCTTCATATTCGTACCACCTTTAAATTTAATATTTTTTTACTACTCTTCATAGTCTCTCTTGCTTGTTATATAAACATTTCTAAAAAGAATACGAGGTGATAATCATCATCATTATGAGGGAAAAATCTCACGTGGCAACATAAAATGTCCAGCTTTCAATTTCGGTATTTCCTGCCTGATCTGTTACGCTCAGGCGCACGTCAACTGCTCCATTCTCCAATCCTGTTGCGCTATAGAATATCGAACTGTAATCCTTTTCGACACTTGAGCTCACATCAACACCATTTACTTCAAGTCTTGTACTATCTCTATCTATTCCCGCGCGATTATCTGAGAATGAAGCTGTGATCGCAGGGCTATTTGTATTCACGGTCTCTCCATCACCGGGGCTGAAACTCTTGATTGTGGGTTCTATTCTGTCGATTATGAACGTTTCTTCCTCATATAGACTCTGGGAGTTCACTGTCTTTGCGGTTACTGTGATACGGGCTGTACCATCGTCAATGTCATCATCTATTTGTGCTCTGTAGGTGTATTCATTATCGGAATAGCTATCAAAAGTCACATCAAGGTAATGTCCGTACCTATCTCTTACTCTCACGCTTGGATTATCTTTGAGAGCTATTGATGAAACAATGATGATATCCACATCATCTGATGCTTTTTCAGGATCAACTGATATCTCTAATTCTTCCAGGGATTCATCGGTATAAAGTGTATCAAAAGTATATGCGCTGTTATTTGCATAGTCCTTTGCAAAGACCTCTACATTGAAATTATCCTGTACTTCCACTGTGTATTTTGCAGTCCATACGAGATCATCCTTACTTGTGAGTTTTACAGTTTCTGCACTACCGAAGTTCTGTGGCGTGACTGTACATTCAACTTCCATTAAAGGCTTGTTTGATTCAACTGTCAGATGTGTGGTGTCACTGGTGGGGTTGGGACTGATATCCAGTTCTATTTCAGGTGCAGTACTATCGACCTTTGTACTGGTATCAGCAGATTGATGCTCGATCTCTTCATTGAGTGCATTGTCAACAGCCTTTGATCTGAAATAGTATGTCTGGCCTTGCTTTCCTTCAAACTCAGCTGAAGTTGTAACTGTTTTGCTAATCCATCTCTTCCAGTTTATTCCATCAGTGCTGTAGTCTATATCATAATAGTATATGCCAGATCCTTCATCGGTTCCATTCCAATTCACAATGAATTTGTTCTTGCTCATTGCTTGTGGAAGTGGAAGCACCTTAGATACTGGAAGGTCAAACTCTATGGTGTTATCCTCTTTCAAATATGGGGAGATTGATGACAATGGCATGAAACTGACCTCATCAATAGTGAATTCTACTGCTTTGAGGTCAAGGTTTCTGTTTTGTGCCAGAACGAATTTGAGGCTGTTCTTGCCTTCCTGTATTGTAACAGGAACCATGATGTGCTGCCATCCTTCATTTCCGTTTATTCCATCTGTCCATATTGTAAGGTCGTTGAACATGACCCATTTCAATTGTGCTTCATTTTCACTGGGATTTCCCTGTGTATAACTATCTTTCAGGAATGCAGACAGAAGCACATCCTGGGTCTTTTCACTGTATATATCCTGTTGCAGAATATGCTGTTCATAACCCCATTGTCCCAGATTCCCTTCAAATGTATTATTGATAACAAAGGCCTGGGATGAGTATATGCCAGATCCGTTCAGGTAAGTTCCTGATGCTGATGTATCATTGCCTGGGATGAATGTCCAGCCGTTATCTGATTCCATTGATGGATTGTCTATCTGTATGAAATCAACGTTTGTCTGCTCGCTTGTTTCAACAGCTTCTGTACTTATCTCCTGAGTTAGCCAGAGGTGTACAGATCTGTATATTCGCTCCATGTCTTTGTCTTTGTAAAGTATAAACTCAAGCTTTTGCTTGCCCTGTTTATATCTAACTGGATCAATGACAAGCTCTTCCTCCCATTTTCCTTCATGTCCAAGATCTATGGAAATCTCTTCGAGTACAGTTCCATCAAGTTTTGCCTGCAGTATGTAGCTAACATCAGCATGCTCGTAATTCTCGATGCCTGCAATTATCTGGATTGGGTTTGAGGTCGAAAAGTTTTCAGGATAATTTTCGGCCATTCCATCAGGGCCCAATATGTAAAGTGTTGTGAATGTCTCTTTTTCGCGGGTTGCCTTTGCATAGGCAAACATGGACCCTGCAATGATTATGGAAATTACCATGGCGATAATAAGTGTCTTTGTGATCTCAGGGGGAACTCTGTCAGTGATCTTTGTTACAATGGGTTCACTTTTCTGTTTCCTGGCGGATGACACTTTTTTCCTGCTTTTTGCGCTGAATCTTTTTTCCTGTATCTCAGCAGGTTGAATTTCTTCTGTGTCTTCTATCTCCGGATCTTCTTCATTCAACGACTGGATAAAATTACTTAAGGAAAAAGTAAACTGTCTCTCTTCGGGCAGACGCTTTCTTGAAAGGTATGCGAGAACTACGAATACAAGTGTGAGTAGTGCCAGGGATATGGTGATGGAGTTTGGCCTGAACTTCCATTCGGTGAGGCTGACGATGAATCCGTCAAATACCATGATAACAATACTGAAACCAACACTGAGCGTGAATCTCTCGATGCCGGATATCTCTTCATTTGAGGGAAATAATGCGGATATGAATGCATAACCTGGTATAAAGAATATTATCAGAAGCGCAAATATTATCCTTATTGGAGTTTCATTGAATGGGGCTATCAGGATAAAAAGAATTGATAATAATGAAATAGCAAGTAATAATTTAAGATCCTGTGTATAAATGCACTTGTTTTTGATAGACATTTGCGCTCACAATATCCTGAACAATGATTAGAAATTTTATTATTATGAATTGAATGTAATTATTTGCTAAAATATATAAGTGTAGGGTGCTATTGTACTACAGTCGATAAAATTAGTCATTTGTGTGCAGAGGGATCATTATTAAAAACAAGCTTCTCGTATTTCTAATACTTGCTTTGCCTTCTATTTTGCTGGCTTTACCGGTGTTCTATTTCGTGGGTGTTCCTGCAGGGATAGTCACTCTTGTAGTTCTTGCGTTTATTGACTGGAAGATCTATCGTTCATCTGGCTGGATAATTCTCAAATGGTATCACTGTCAAGCAATGCCTCTTGGTGAATATGCCAATGTTCACTCTACGCTTTATACGTTTTCAGAAAAGGTATCCATACGCCTCCCAAAACCATTCATATTTGAATCCATGGTTCCTGTTATATTTTCAGTGGGTACTGATAATTCTTCTAAGATAGTGATGTCAAGGGGCTTGATCGAACTACTGGATGAAAAGGAATTGGAGTCCGTTATTGCAAGGGAGATTGCACGGATATCTGAAAGTGGTATGGCCCAAAACACATTCATATCTATGCTGGCAGGCACTGTGGCATCGCTTGCCACAGCTGCCTTATGGATGTCCCTGCTTGGCGGCTTTGGCCAGGAGGATGACCCTGCTCCAAGGTTCATACGATTTGTGGCAATGGGGCTTGTAATGCTTCCCGCAGCATTGCTGGTGTATCTTGGGAGTCGTGATCAGGTGTAGAGTTCCGATGCAAAGGCAGTCAGTATATTGGGAAGAAAGGATGATCTTGTATCTGCTTTGAATAAAATAGATACTGAAATACGCCTTCATTCGCTTGAATATTTCAATCCGGCTCATGCCCAGCTCTTTGTGGTGAATCCTGTAAAGGTAAATTCCCTTTACGATATCCATCTTTCTCTGTTTGTGGCAAAGCCTGACATGAAACATCGTTTGATGGTATTGGACAATACCGGGACAACACTTGATTGAGGTAGAAACATGTTCTCAGAAATACACTACTACTTTACAATTCTTAAGGATTGGCAAAAGGCGCTTTTCTTCAGTTTCGTGTCCTACTCATTCGTCCTTTTCGGGATAATTGTGGCAATTACGTTCATACTGAAGGATTTCAAGTTCCTGCTGGTATTGGGTTTGAGCTTTGTGTATATGGGCTCAGTCATTGCAGCAATGCTGGTTGCGAGAAAGATATTCAAAAAAAGGTTGATAGAACAGTAATTGTTCTATCTATTTCCTGTTCATGATATACATTATTATGCCAGCCGTCAGAGCAAATATCATCCAGCCAATATGTGTGTGTACCATCATCATTGTATCCATGCCGTACAGGTATGCTGTGATGTAAAGGATCACGACCCTGACAAGGTTGGCAATATATGCCACAAGTACTGCAAATCCCAGGAGCTGGAATGATCTCTTAGCATCCATCTTTTCTATTCTGGAGTACCCGGCTACGATACCTATGAGCAGGAACATGGAATAGAGTCCAGAGCATGGTCCGCCTATGACGATGGTCATGGGCTCTGCACCGTAGAGTATCACAGTCTCGGTGGCTATGATCTCCACCGGGATGCCCAGTACCTTTATGATAGCAACCGTGGGCATAAGGACCATGTAATGGTCGAAGAGGTGTAGGAAGTCGATATTGAAAAAACCGAAGGCAGAATAAAATATGAGATACAGGGTAGTAAAGACGGACGAGATGTAGAAACCAAACTCTCCAAGTTGTCGGATATCCTTTTTATTGGTTCCCATTGCAATAAGGGAAGCTCCCACAAAGAATGCCATGGAGTCAAGAGTGCCAATATCACTTTCGTTGACAAAGTTGTATATGAGGTTTGCAGCAACTATGAAACCACCTATCAGGAGGTAGCTCCTGGAGCTCTTTATTCCTTCATTTCCGGTCAGCTCCATCCTGGTGATCAGCAGTGCTGCCAGAACAAAGAGTACTATTCCCACAACTGTGGACCCTTCACTAAGCTCGATGGTGGCTCCGGTGAAGAGTGCAAGCACCAGAAGAATAATGGCTATGTTTTTCTTTTCACTGTACATTTTTATCTGATGTCTTATTATTTGAAATAGTATATATATCTGTCTGACAATTATTGAAGACCTAAGTTGATGAGTATCATCTTTATATATTATTATTTGATTATAATTAATATATATTCATGGAGACGAATCCTAAGATATGAGGAACCATTTAGGCATACTCCATGTATTTCTTAGCGGGGTCATAAATTGAGGGATTTTACACTGTCTATCTACAGGGACTTGCTTGAGGCTATATATGAGAGTAGCTACAGCACGACAAATGTATGCGAATATCTGAAGCATACATCGGAAGGTAAATGGATAATCCTGCGTCACGATGTTGATCGTGCAGTGGACAGGAACCTTGCGATGGCACGCCTTGAGCATGAGTTTGGCATCAGTTCCACATACTATTTCAGACACGTGGAGGATGTGTTCATTCCTGATGCAATAAGGGAGGTATCTGAACTTGGCCATGAAGTGGGCTTCCACTATGAGGTAATGGACAAGGCGAAAGGTGACAAAGAAAAAGCTCTGGAAATATTTGAATCTGAACTTTCAGAACTTCGCAAATATGCTGATGTGACCACAGCCTGCATGCACGGAAACCCCCTTGCTTCCTGGTCAAACAGGGACCTCTGGCGGGATAATGACTTCAGGGACTTTGGCATAATAGGGGAGCCCTATTTCTCTCTGGATTACTCAAAGATACTCTACCTTACGGATACTGGCAGGACATGGGCTGACCGCAATATTCGTGTAAAAGATGTCCTGGAAACACCTTCTCATGGGCTCAATGGTCGGTATGGCAAAACCATAAAAAGTACAAATGACGTTATAGACCTAATCAGAAGGGAGGAAGTGGATCAGATCTGTATACTTGCCCATCCTAACAGGTGGTGTGACGGTATAGCAGGTTGGACTAAAGAATTGGTGATGCAGAATATTAAGAATGTTGGCAAGGCTGGCATTATAAAATACAGGAAAATAAAGGGTCAGGATAAATAGAATTACCCTTGATTAATTCGCGGTGATAAAATCATGTCTATGGATGTTGAATATCTAACAAAAGATAATGAGGATGATTGGAGGGATTTTACTGAGAAGGAGGATCATGCAGGCATCTGGCACACCCTTGAGTGGCGGGATATTCTGGCAAAAGAGTATAGTTACAAGTCTAAATATCTAATTGCAAAGGATGGGGATGAAGTATGTGGAATACTACCCCTTTTCCAAGTAAAAAGTCCTATTACAGGCAATCGTTTAACTTCACTTCCATTTTCTTACCATTGTGGACCTGTGGCAAAAACTGATGATGCATATCTTTCATTGATCCATGAGGCTCAGAGTATTGCCGATGATCTTGGTTGCAAATACCTGGAAATGAAGATGATCGAAAAACTTCCTGATCAGGTTGTAATAAATGGAAATGTGGTAGACAATCTTTATTTCAACACAAGCATTCTGGATCTGTCTTCTAATCCGGATGATAACTGGAAGAAGCTGGATT